>Ga0070734_10001393_pt1 | contig 35498 bp, 26 predicted proteins | sample Coa_R1_8_FD_66444 | JGI IMG/M metagenome (GOLD analysis project Ga0070734, IMG submission 66444) | Surface soil microbial communities from Centralia Pennsylvania, which are recovering from an underground coalmine fire - Coalmine... | ecosystem: Environmental > Terrestrial > Soil > Unclassified ...
AAATCAGTGTTATTGAATATTATTTCGCGGATCAGATTTCATGATGATTTCATAATCTAAAGGTGGAGTTGCATGCAATAAGTGCTGAATAAAATAATCCCAACGCCGACGCATCATGTAGTCGGAATATTTTCCATAGCCATGCCTGCTGTTTGGGAACACAACGAGGTCAAAACTTTTATTAGCTTTTTCAAGTGCTTCAACCACCAGCAAAGTGTTGTACGGAGGCACATTATCATCCATTAATCCATGCGCAAGCATTAATTTCCCTTTGAGATTTTTTGCATAATTCTGATTTGCCTGCGCTTCATAATCTGATTCTGAAATGAGCCCATCATATCTTTCACCCCAATCATCTTCATAATTTCTGTTATCGTGATTTCCCGATTCGGAAATACCTACTTTAAAAAAATCAGGATAACGGAACATCGCTGTTGCAGTTGCGAAGCCACCGCCCGAATGTCCCCATATTCCAACGAGATTTGTGTCGATATAATTATAGCGTTGTGATAATTGTCTAATGCCTGCAATCTGGTCTGGTATTGTATTTTCAGCCATATTGCCATAGCTCATGTCATGAAAACTTTTAGAGCGCAATGGATTGCTCGTGCCTTCAAGCGCAATTACTATAAAACCTAACTCTGCCAATGACTGATTATCTCTTCTTGCAGTACTGAAAGACCAACTGCCAACACTGCCGCCTTGTGGCCCCGGGTAGATATAATCAATGATCGGATATTTTTTATTCGCATCAAGATGCATGGGCACAAACATCAATCCATATAAATCTGTTTTGCCGTCATGCGCTTTAACGGTGATGGGTATCGGAGCTTTCCATCCTGTAGCGACAAGACGTGAAATATCTGTTTTCTCTAAATTCACAATCACTTTTCCATTCAGGTTGCGTATCATAGTTGTTGCAGGAACATCTGGTTTTGAATAAATGTCAATAAAATAATTGCCAGATGGTGATAAATTGATTTCATGATTTCCTTCCTCAGGCGTGAGCGAAACAAAATTCTTTCCATCAAAACCTACTTTATAAAAATGAGCGAAATATGGATTGCCCGGTTCACGCCCATCCGCTATAAAATAAAGTATCCTGTTTTTTTCGTCCACTTTCAATAGTCTTGTAACAACGAAATTTCCTTTGGTGATTTGATTTTTCAATTTCCCGGTTTGTGCATCATATAAATAAAGATGACCCCAGTCATCTTTTTCGGAATACCAGATAATCTCATTTGAGTTTGGCAAATATTTCCAGTTGATGCTTCCTTGTCCTGATTCATATTGAGTAGCTACAGTTTCTTCAAAAACTTCTCTCACAGCTCCGGTAACAGCATTGGCTATCCGAAATTTTTCATTTTTATGATTTCGGGAAGTTGACAAGAAAGCAAACTCGCTTCCGTCCTGTTTCCATTGGACATCGTTTAGAGTTGTGCCACGGGAAATATCATCACCAAGAGAAGAGCGATGCGGATCGGGCACACATTGAAGAGCGATCACTTTGGGTTCGTCTACATTAATGATCACTCTGTGAATCATCGCAATTTCTTTGTCTCCCGGCAACGGATATTTCCATGCTTTCAGAACTGGTTTGCCAACATTGGTTGCCACAAGATACATGTCGCTTGCATTGCGCTCATCTTGTTTAAACGTCGCAATTTTTTTTGAATCCGGAGACCATAAAAGAATTGGTGCATCACTGCTTTTCCATCCTGCGTTGTCGGTAGCGTATCCAAAATTTTTTACGCCATCAGTCGTGAGCTGTGTTTGCTTATTGGTTTCAACATCACGTATCCACAAATTATAATCCTTAATAAATGCAGCTTTCTTTCCATCCGGAGAAAGTGCTTCGCTATTTTTTGCTTCGGAATTATTTTTTAGTGAAGAAACTCCGACGGTACATTGATAATTTTTTAAATCGCACGTACACGCTTTGCCTGCAGTTTCAAAATTGATGGACTTTCCATCTTCAGAAAAAGTGAAAGAAGTGAATGGAAGATGTGATGCATCATAAGTTTTTCCGGTTGCTGATGAAATAGCAACAGCCAGTTTTAGATGATCAAAAGCAGGTCTGCGTGTCCCTTTGGCAGGATCTGCCAAAATGAATTCACTGCCTTCTGCTGTAAGTATGCGGTACCAGAACCTGTCGCCTGAAATCCAGTTGGGGCGAACTTCTGCACGATCAACCAGTGGTGAAATATTGTATGACAACATGCTTGCTGCCTGATCATAATCTTTGGCGGAGAAAGTGCGGGGTTGCTGTGCGATCGTTACAAAGGACGAGAAGGCAAAGGCAATCGCAGTAAAAAATCTATTCATTATCTGGTTATTGGTTTGTTGAATGAATAGCAAATTAATTGTTTTTCAACGAATGTATTTCAGGCCGTGATTAATGAACTGAAACCGATTGAGATTTTATTCAAAAAAAATTATTTTGGTCTTTATTCAATCATCTTTTCATCAAAGTGAAATAGTATTATTACTTTGTTATTCATTAATCAAAACTTTAACTATGGCATCTTCATTAACCCGAAATCAGTTAGATTCAGTTTCATTAGCAAACTACAATGAAGTGCGGAGCATTTTAAAAACAGGCGACATTCTTTTTTGCAGCGGCGATTATCTTTTTTCGCGCATCATCCAACGATTGACAAAAAGTACGTGGAGCCACACGGCTATTATTTATAAAGACGAAACATTAGGTCGTGTGTTAGTGTTGGAAGCTGAGCCTTCAGTTGGAATCCGCTTAATTCCTTTATCAAAATATCTCACAGATTATAATGGCACTAAAAAACCATACAAGGGAAGGATTTTCGACAACAAATTAAAGACTGAGTTAGACAAAGAACATTTCAGCAGGGGGATTTCCTTCGGGCTGGATGAGTTGACAAGGCCTTATGACGGTCATGAAATCATCCGTATTTTTTTCAGGATTGTTTTTAGGATGGGCAAGCGACAAAAGAACAGAGCATACACTTGTTCTGAATTGGTGCATTCTATGTATTCAAAAGCAGGAGTAGATTTTAAATTTCACGACAGCTATATAAGTCCCGACGATATCTGGAAAGATGAAAGGGTAGATATGAAGTATCGGATGCTTTGAGTTAAACTATTTAGCTGCTATCAATTTATTAGTGATCAATATTCTTTGTAATTAATTTAAAACTCCGAATAAAACTATTTCACAAGTACTTACCTTTAATCACATTTTTCATTTGCCTTATTTCTATTAGTGCTTCCTGTTGCTAACACCTGTGATTTATTTTAGTGAATTTTATTTTTTATCACAACCAAAATTATGTTCATGAGAAAATCTCTGCTCACAGGATTTTTTGCAAGCTGCATGATGACTGTTTTATTCAGCCATGCGCAGGACAAAACAATCGCATTCAAAGGTGCGCTCATTTACACAGCATCTGGCAACCCTATCAACAATGGAGTGTTGATTGTGCAGAACGGAAAAATTGTAGCTGTTGGTGATGCTTCCACATCTGTTCCTGCAGATGCGCAGATAGTTGACGCCAGCAACAAAGTGATCATACCGGGAATTGTAGATACACATTCGCACATCGGCGGCCCTGCAGGCGGCGACAACTCCAATGCGCTCAATCCTGAAGTACGGGTACTCGATGCCGTTAATCCTGAAAGCAGCAGCTTTAAAAAAGCGCTTGCAGGCGGCATTACTACAGCGAACATCATGCCCGGTTCGGGACATTTAATGAGCGGGCAAACTATTTACGTGAAGCTGCGGGATGCTAATACCATTGAGGGCTTGCTCGAAGTGAATGAAAAAGGAGTGTTCGGAGGAATGAAAATGGCGAATGGTACAAACTCCATGCGCGGCACAAATGGCTTTCCCGGAACGCGTGCAAAATCTGCAGCGATGGATAGGGAGCTTTACCTGAAAGCAATTGATTACAAAAAAAAGATTGACAGCGCAAAGGGCGTTGCATCAAAAATGCCGGAAAGAGATTTGCGCATGGAAGCATTGGTAGAAGTATTGGAAGGAAAAAGAGTCGTGCATTTTCACACACATAAAATGAATGATATTCTCACTGTGCTTCGCCTGCAAAAAGAATTTGGTTTTCGTGTAGTGCTTCATCACGTTTCTGAAGGCTGGAAAGTAGTGAATGAAATTGCAAAAGCAGGCGTGCCTTGCTCTATTATTAATATTGATGCGCCCGGCGGAAAATTAGAAGCGATGAATTGTTCTCCAAAAACAGGGGGTATTCTTGAAAAAGCAGGAGTGGCTGTTGCGATTCACACAGATGATCCGATTACTGACTCGAGATTTTTGATGAGAAGCGCTGCGATATCTGTGCGTGAAGGAATGTCGAGACAAAAAGCGCTGGAAGCACTTACGATTGCAGGAGCAAAAATGCTTGATCTTGGCAGCAAGGTCGGCTCGCTCGAAAAAGGAAAAGATGCAGATTTTGTGATTCTGTCGGGAGATCCGTTTAGCGTGTACACACATGTTGAGCAAACATGGGTGGAAGGAAAAAAACGTTTTGACCGAAATGATCCTGCAGATAAATTGTTTGCAGTGGGTGGTTATAAAGTGTTCACGCCTGAAAATGCTGCTGACGATATTCATCACAATGAGTGGAATGATGATGACGACAAACAGTAACCCAATTCTTTCTGACAAAAAAATAAACAGATGAAAAAAATAATTCTCTTAATAAATATTTCAATGATCATCTTTTCATTGCATGCGCAAATTGCAGTGAAGGCGGATAAAATTTATACTTCTGCTGGTGATCCAATCAATAATGGTGTAATATTAATCAAAGATGGAAAAATTGAAAAAATAGGAGCAGCCGGATCAACAAAAATCCCATCTGATTATAAAGTGTACGAAGCAAAAGTGATTACTCCCGGATTAGTAGATGCAAGAAGTGAAGTTGGATTATCCGGAGATTTGAACATTCCTACCGATCAGGATCAGCTTGAAAAGTCAAGCCCTATTCAGCCTGATCTTCGCGCTATTGATGCATATAATACTGATGATACACTTGTCGGTTATCTGCGTATCAGTGGTGTTACTACTATTCATACAGGTCATGGAATTGGCGCATTAGTGAGTGGACAAACAATGGTGGCAAAAACAAAACCTGGATTAGTTGATGCCGTGACAATTGTTCCAGCAGAAATGTTAGCCATGTCGCTCGGGAAATCTGTTCAGGGAAATTTTACTTCGCCCGGAACAGAAGCAAAAGAAATTGCTATGCTAAGAACAGAGTTGCTGAAAGCGCAGGTCTATCAGCAAAAAATGGATACTACAAAAGATGCAAGCAAAAAACCTTCCCGCGATCTGAATTTGGAAATGCTTGGAAAATTATTGAAAGGAGAATTAAAAGCTTTGGTGTATGCGAACAGAGCAACTGAAATTATTTCTGCCATCAGGCTTGCCAAAGAATTTAATTTAAAATTGGTGCTTGAAGGCGCAGCAGAAGGATATCGTTTGATCAATGAAATCAAATCTTCAGGCGCTGAAGTGATTGTGCATGCAACGATGGCAAGGCCTTATGAAGACAATGCAAACATGACTTTGGAAAATGCAGCGATATTGACAAAAGCAGGCATTCCTGTTTCAATTGAAAGTGGGTTTGAAGGTTATGTTCCGAAGACAAGAGTTGTTTTATTTGAAGCTGCTGTTGCTGCCGCTAATGAAATGCCTTATCAGGAAGCATTGAAAGCGGTCACAATCAATCCGGCAAAATTGCTGGGGCTTGATAAGCGCATAGGCTCGCTTGAAAAAGGAAAAGACGCCGATATAGTTTTGTATGATGGCGACCCTTTTGAATATACCACTCATGTTTGCAAAGTAATTATCGACGGACAATTGGTTGCAGATAATTGCAAATAGATTGCTTGTTTGATCATTTTAATAATTCATTTATTTTCAGATATGCATCAACGTTATGCATGATGGTCATATTGTTTATTGCTCATCACTTAGTTATTATTCAAAACATTCTTTTCCGTTATTTTTGCATAAACAATAACCATCCTGTCAATGGCGGATATACTGAGCAGTCCCATTGAATATCTCAAAGGCGTTGGGCCGCAGCGTGCAGATCTGTTGAAAAAGGAACTTGGCATTTTCACGTTCAAAGACCTGCTTGAACATTTCCCTTACAGGCATATTGACAAAACAAAAATTAATCTCATCAGTGAGATCGCGCCGCAAACAGAATTCATTCAGGTTGTTGGCAAAGTAATGAGCATTGAAATTATCGGAGAAAAAAGATCAAAACGATTAGTGGTTGAAATCAAAGATTCATCAGGCGTGCTGGAGCTTGTGTGGTTTCAGGGAATTGCGTGGGTGGAAAAAATGCTTGAAATCGGGAAACAATATTTTGTCTATGGAAGAATAAGTTTTTTTCAGGGTAATGCGCAAATTACACATCCTGAAATTGAATTGTTCGCCGATGAAAATGCGTCTGCAAAAAACTTTCTGGAACCGGTTTATTCAAGCACTGAAAAACTAAAAGCAAGAGGTTTGGGAGGAAGGCAGATTGCAAAACTTACTGTTGCTTTATTGGGGATGTTGTCAGAAAGAGATATCCCTGAAATTTTGCCTGATGAAATAAATAAGCTACTGAATTTTTCAGGAAGGTTCAAGGCGTTTCAGTCAATTCATTTTCCTGCTAACGCTGATGTATACACGAAATCAGTGGAGCGGCTAAAGTTCGAAGAATTGTTTGTGGCGCAATTGCGCATCGGTCTAATCAAGTCTCAAAGACATCGGTTTTCAAAAGGATTAGTGTTTAGTCATGTCGGTGACATGTTCAATGAGTTTTATTCTAAATATTTGCCCTTTGAACTGACAGGTGCGCAAAAAAGGGTGTTGAAAGAATTAAGAAAGGACATGGGCAGCGGCAAACAGATGAACAGGCTGTTGCAGGGCGACGTGGGCAGCGGCAAAACAATAGTAGCGCTGCTTTCTATGTTATTAGCAATTGATAATAGTTATCAGGCTTGCATGATGGCGCCCACAGAAATTTTAGCAAAACAACATTTCGACAGCATCGAAGCTTTGTTGAAAGATATGCCGTTATCGATAGGAATTTTAACTGGTTCAACAAAACCAAAAAGAAAAAAAGAAATTCTTGATAGTGCCTTAGACGGTTCATTGAATATACTCATCGGCACGCACGCAATTATTGAAGATGTGGTTCAATTTAAAAACCTGGGGTTCGCAGTAATTGATGAGCAACATCGGTTTGGTGTAGCGCAGCGTGCGAAACTTTGGAACAAAGCGATCGTGCCACCGCATGTGCTGGTGATGACTGCCACGCCGATTCCCCGCACGCTGGCGATGACTGCTTACGGTGATCTTGACTACAGTGTGATGGATGAATTGCCGCCCGGAAGGCAACCGATTGTAACGGTGCATCGTTATGAAAGCAAGAGGCCGGAAGTGATGGGTTTTTTGAAATCGGAAATTGAAAAAGGAAGGCAGGTGTATATTATCTTTCCATTAATTGAGGAGTCGGAGAAAATGGATTATGAAAACCTGATGAAAGGATATGAAAATGTGAAAGCATGGTTTCCTGAACCGAAATATTGGATCAGCATGGTGCATGGCCGGCAAAAGAGTGAAGTAAAAGAAACGAACATGCAACGGTTCGTTCAGAACGACACTCAGATAATGGTTTCCACTACAGTTATTGAAGTGGGTGTGAATGTTCCTAACGCAACTGTGATGGTGATCGAGAGTGCAGAAAAATTCGGTCTTTCCCAATTGCATCAGTTGCGTGGCAGGGTAGGGCGAGGGAAAGAAAAGAGCTATTGTATTTTATTGACCGGGCAAAAACTGAACAATGAAGCGAGAGAACGGTTAAAGATCATGTGTGAGACGAATGATGGTTTTAAGATAGCAGAAAAAGATCTCGAGATTCGTGGCCCGGGGGATATTGCAGGAACAAGACAAAGCGGGATGCTCGATTTCAAACTGGCTGATATTGTTAAGGATCGGTCAATACTCGAAACAGCGAGGCAAATGGCCTGGAAATTGTTGGATGAAGATCCTGACCTGAGCACTGCTCCAAATCTGCGACTGAAAAACTATCTGAATTCCCAACATGGAAAAACGCAGTGGAGCAGGATTTCGTAAATGATAGCAGATTGAATAATTCGTCTTAATTGACTAAATTGTAAAAAAGAAAACTTGATAAACAGATCACTGATAGTTTTTTTATTAATTCTTGCCGCTCTGAAAACATCCGCTCAAGGCGGTTCTTCCAATCTAGAATTCACTGAAAATAAAGGCCAGTGGGATTCAAGGGTGAAATTCAAAGCCGATTTCGGAGGTGGGGCATTCTTTCTTCAAAAAAATGGATTCACTGTTTTGCTTCATAATCCTGATGATCTTATGCGCATGAGGCAAGCTCATAATGGAAGGCGAATAAAAATCCTGACAAAACAAAACAAACAGACAAGAAATAGCGAGGACAGTAGCCTCCTTGTCCGTTCGCATGCTTATAGAGTAGCCTTTGTAGGCGCAAATGAAAACCCGGAAATAGTTCCTGACAAACCATTGCCTACCTATGAAAACTATTTTATCGGTAATGACCATTCAAAATGGGCAGGGCATTGCAATGTTTATCAGGGAATCACTTATAAAAACGTTTATCCCAATATCGATCTACGATATTATACCAACAATGGTATTTTAAAATATGACCTGATTGTTCGTCCCGGTGGTAATGCGGAAGATATCATTATGAAGTATGAAGGAGTAGATAAGCTGAGCATTAAAAATGATGAATTGCAGATCAAAACTTCTGTTGGAACTCCGAAAGAATTAGCCCCGACTTCTTATCAGATTGATAACAATGGAAGAAAAGAAGTGGAGTGTAATTTCTTCCAATCGTCAAGTAATACCATAAGATTCAGGATTAAAAATTATTCGCACCAAGCCGCTCTGGTTATTGATCCTACTGTTATATTCGCAACGTTCACGGGCAGCAAGATTGACAACTGGGGCTTCACTGCAACTTATGGTCCTGATGGAAGTGCATTTTCCGGCGGTATAGTGGCAGGCAATGGTTTCCCGGTTTCATCAGGTGCATTCAAAGAACCATATGATGGCGGCAAATGGGATATAGGCATTATGAAGCTCGATCCGACCGGAAGAAACAGGTTATATGCTACTTATCTTGGTGGCTCGGCTGATGAATATCCACATAGTCTTGTCGTTAACCCACAGGGAAACCTGATAGTTTTTGGCAGAACAAGATCATTTGATTTCCCAATCACCAAGTTAATTGGCCCGGGGGGCAATACTGATATTTTTGTTACTGAATTCAATTCTACGGGAACAGGCATTGTCGGGTCTCTTCGTATTGGAGGCTCTCAAAATGATGGACTCAATATTGAAGATCAGGGTAATATTCAGGACGGAGAACGTACAAACTCTTTAATAAGAAACTATGGAGACTGGTCAAGAGGCGAAGTAATATTAGATGCGGGTAATAATATTTTTGTTGCTTCTTGCACACAATCAATAGCTCCTTCCGATAGCTTCCCGATCATTGGATCAGTTTTTCAACCTGTTTCAGGTGGAGGAGGAACTTATCATCAGGATGGGCTGGTTCTTAAAATAACTCCAGATTGCAACAACATGATATTTAGTAGCTTCCTCGGTGGCTCTGATGATGATGTCGCATTCGTAATCGACCAAAGCCCGACAACGGGAGATATTTATATTGGAGGCGCAACATTCAGCACTAATTTTCCTGGTGTTGGGGCTTCAGCTTTGCAAAAAACTCCCGCGGGAAATGTCGAGGGATTTGTGTCCATGATATCCAACGATGGCTCTACGCTTAAAGCTTCTACTTATATTGGAACCACGGGCAATGATGTGATATATGGTGTAAAATTCGACAGGTTCGGATTTCCCTATGTGATGGGAACAACAACAGGACAATGGCCTGTTATTAATGCCTCATGGAGCAATGCAGGAGCAAGGCAATTTGTTTCCAAGCTGAAGCCGGATCTTTCTGCATTTGTTTATTCCACCACATTTGGAACTCCTGGTGCAGCCAGCCCTAATATCTCTCCTGTAGCTTTTCTTGTCGACAGATGCCAGAATGTTTATATCTCAGGGTGGGGGTCGTTTTATGCTGTAGAAAACCCCGATCCTTATGGTCTTCAGGGCACCACAGGAATGCCTGTTACACCAGATGCTTATCAGGCAGCAACAGACGGAAGAGATTTTTATTTCATCGTCATAAAAAGAGATGCTACAGGGCAATTATATGGGACCTTTTTTGGTCAGAAGGATTCACCTGATGCATCTTTATCGTTGAGTGAGCATGTGGATGGAGGAACAAGCCGCTTTGATAAGGATGGAGTCATTTACCAGGCTATTTGTGCGAACTGTTATACAGTGCCTTCTATCAAATGGCCAAGTAGCCCTAACACGTGGAGCCCATGTAATGGCACATCGGACAATTGTACCATACAGGGTGCATGCAATTTAGCAGTTGTAAAAATCCGGTTTAATTTTGCAGGTGTTACTGCAAATATCAAATCATTGATCAATGGTCAGTATGACAGCGTTGGTTGTGTTCCATTAGCTGTAACACTTGAAGACACGATTAGAAATGCGAAAACTTATGTATGGAGCTTTGGTGATGGAACTCCTGATACCACTACTACCAATTACTCCGTCCTTCATACATATAGTTCAACAGGAACATATCTTGTTCGCCTCATAGCTATTGATTCTGCAACCTGCAATATCAGTGACACAGCGTATTTGCATATCACAGCAAGAAATGATAAAGCAATCTTAGGATTAAATATCGTGAAGCAGCAGCCATGCCAGGCCTTGTCTTATCAATTTATTAATAACTCCATTCCTCCTGCTGGCAAGCCATTCACAGCAAATTCTTTTGTCTGGGATTTTGGAGATGGGACAATTGTTACAGCAGGAACGGCAACACAAACTCATTCCTATGCAGCTCCGGGAACTTACAATGTTAAGCTCCTGTTGATAGACACCAATTATTGCAATTATCCAGATTCAATTGTTCAGCCTTTATCTGTTTCACCATTGGTGAAAGCCCAGTTTCAAACTCCACCTGCGGGCTGTGCGCCATACACAGCAGTTTTCACAAACACATCACTTGCTGGCCAACAATTTTTTTGGGATTTTGGAGATGGTTCAACGTCTACTGACGTAAATCCTACACATCAATATGTCAATGTAGGTTCTTATACGATACGCCTTACCGTTATTGATTCAAACACATGTAATATTATTGATTCAACCAAAACAACAATTATTGTTAGCGATAAACCCCATGCAGCTCTCACTACTACTCCTGTTCCTCCGGTTGCCAACACACCAAATGTTTTTTATAACTCTTCAACCGGTGCAGTATTATTTAAATGGTTTTTCGGTGATGGAGATTCTACAACAAGAACAACAACAGATACCGTCATTCATCAATATAACAAAACCGGTACTTTTAATGCATGCCTCATCGCTTACAATCAGTATGGATGTGCTGATAGAGCTTGTCTTCCTGTTGATGTTATTGTTAACCCTTTGTTTGATGTGCCCAATGCATTCACGCCCGGGCGTTTTGGAGACAACAGCATTGTGAAAGTAAGAGGGTTTGGGATTTCTAAATTAATGTTCAGAATATATAATCGCTGGGGACAAAAAATATTTGAAAGCAACGACCAGAATATTGGATGGGATGGAACTTTCAAAGGAGCTCCTCAGCCTGTTGATGTGTATGCTTATGTTGTAGAAGTCGAGTTTTTCGACGGCAAGCGAGCAACTAAGAAAGGTGACATCACGTTAATAAGGTAGAGTTATTTTTTTAAACGAAATTAGCGGAATGGTTCAGCGCCCATGATTACAAATAAAAAAATAATATCGGTTCTTGCAGGCATGATGCTTGTGTTTTTTTGCAATGCACAGGATCTGCACTTCTCGCAGTGGTTCAATTCTCCACTAACAACTAACCCTGCGAACACGGGATTCATTCCTGATGCAGATTATCGCATCGGTGCTAATTATCGCAATCAATGGTCTGCAGTCATGTCTGAACCTTATAAAACAATGAGCATTTGGGGCGATGCGCAATTATTCAGGAACAGGATTGAAAACGGATGGCTTGGGCTTGGGGGATTGATACTCCGTGACCAGGCAGGTTCGGGAAATTTAACTTCAACAGAAGCGTATGCATCGGTCGCATATCATCAGATGCTTGGTTTTTCAAGTTTGCTCACTGCAGGTTTTAATGTGGGATGGATTAACAAAAGGATCAACACCACCAGCTTAAAATTCCCGGATCAGTTCGATGGGAAATTCTTTGATCAGACACAGCCTACCAGCGTTTTGATTGATCAGCCTAATGTTAATTTTTTTGATATGCAGGTTGGGATGAACTATGCTTATTTCCCTAACAATAAAATGTATGTGAATGCAGGTTTTTCTGTATGGCATTTGAACCGCGCAAGAGAATCTTTTTTTAGCACAGACCCGGCAGGTTTTGATAGCAGGATACCAATGCGCTTTATAGGATTTCTGAATGGAAGTTTCAAAGCGAATGATGATGTGATTTTAAATCCGATGGCTTATTACACCAACCAGGCGGGCTCTTCAGAAGCAGTGCTTGGCTTAAATCTGCAATATAATTTGTCGCATGATGGAGATGAGCAAGTGGTTGGTGGCTTGTATTATCGCGTCGGTGATTCATTCATTCCTATGATTGGATTTATTTATAAAAACATCAGGTTAATGTTCACCTATGATGTCACTGCGTCTTCGCTGAGTAAATATAATGGAGGAAATGGCGCATGGGAATTTTCATTAATCAATTACGGAAATTATAATACAACAAGCCCTTATCAACGCCAGTCATTATGCCCGAGCTTTAAGCAATGATGAAATTATTTCTGAATGAATTTTGCTCCTATTATTTGATCTTCCTGAAAAGTTGCTGACCATAGAAAACTTTTTTCATTGAACTACGTAATAATATTTCAAATGTTATGATGCTTGTTCTGTAACAATTTTTGTTACTCATTTGAATATTAATAGTAACAATATTTTACAGGTTAGTATCATGATGCGATGATGCTAAATATTATGTTTGTAAAAAAATAAAGAAGATGAAAAGATTAGCAATTATATGTTCTTGCCTTTTGATTATTTCAATGGAAGGAATGGCACAGCACAGGCCTCCACGAGTGAACACATATTCAGATGAAGATGTGGATGAAGGCCCGGGCTTTAAGAAAAACCATATTTTTATCGGAGGGAGTTTGAATCTTGGGTTTAGTGGAAATGTTTTTAATGTTGGCGCCGCTCCTGAAATTGGTTATTCATTTAACAGATGGGTGGATGTTGGTGCGCTTGTTAATTTTAATTATACTTCTGAGCGAGCTGATCCTACAGGATATTATAATCCGGATGTGAGAACGAGAATTTATAATTATGGCGTTGGTGCTTTTGCAAGATTTTACCCATTGCCTTTTTTATTCCTGATTGCTGAGCCTGAATATAACTGGACCTCTGTGACTGAAACACAAATGCCAAATGGGGGAAGCTATCGTTACAATCAACAAGCCTCAAGTTTTTTGTTGGGAGTTGGATATGGGCAAAGATTTGTGGGTCATAGCGGATTCTATATCGCTATTATGTTCGATGCACTTTCAAATCCCGGATCGCCTTACAGAGATTATAACAATGCAGCGATTCCTGTTCTTAAAGCAGGCTTTGATTTTTATCTGCATTCGAAAAAAAATAGAGATTAGCAATTGGGTTTTAGCAGTTAGCTGTAAGTTAAGTTGGCAATTTTAAAGCTAACGTCTAATAACTAATAACTTTTCTCATCCGATCTTATTAAAGATTTCAATCGGCGTTTCGCAGAAGCAGATTCTTTCATCAGGGTCATCATATAAAAAACCTTCTCTCTGCATTTGCTGCAAATGATTTTTGAGGTGATTATAAAACCCGCCGGAATTCAGCACGTAGATTTTTTTGCTGTGTATTTTTAGTTGATTCCATGTGAGCATTTCAAAAAGTTCATCAAGCGTGCCAAACCCTCCGGGGAGAATAATGGCTGCATCGCATCTTTCATACATCATCTTTTTTCGGCTATGCATGTCCGGTACTACTGCCAGTTCTGTCAATCCATTATGCTGATGCTCCCATTCGATTAACAACTCCGGAATTACTCCAACCACATGGCCTGCATTTTCAAGAATAGTGTTTGCAATTGCACCCATTAATCCTTTATCTCCGCCGCCGTAAACGCATTTTAATTTTAGCATGGCAAGGAGCTTGCCTAATTCAATAGCATGTTGAGTGAAGACGGGATTCTTGCCTTTTTTGGAGCCACAAAAAACTGCGACCGACTGGATGTTCATAAGATTCGTTTAATTGCAACCTTAAAATTGAAAATTTAAGCTTGTATTTCCTAATTTTCCATCATTAATTGTTCATTATAATTTATTGTATGTCACCTGCCATTCTTTTTTCTTTTGTCATCGGATATTTTTTGGTGTTGCTGGCTGTGGCGTATAAAACTTCGCGCAACTCCAACAACGATTCATTTTTTATAGGCAACCGCAATTCAAACTGGATGCTCGTTGCATTCGGCATGATTGGCACTTCGCTCTCTGGTGTCACTTTCGTTTCCGTTCCCGGAACAGTCGGCGATTTTGCCGGTGCATCGCACAAAGCATTCGGATATTTTCAGGTAGTGATTGGTTATTGGCTTGGTTATTTTGCAGTTGCTTTTATTTTATTGCCATTGTATTATCGTCTGAACCTGACTTCAATTTACAACTATCTGCAAACCCGTTTCGGAAACATTGCATACAAAACAGGCGCATTGTTTTTTATTATTTCAAGAAGTGTTGGTGCAACTGCAAGACTTTATCTGGTGATTAATGTGCTCCAGATTTTTATTCTTGATAACATTGGCGTTCCTTTTGTGATCACAGCGCTTGTGATTTTATTAATGATTTTATTATACACTTTTGAAGGCGGCGTGAAAACAATTGTTTACACAGACACCTTGCAAACAACATTCATGTTGCTTGGATTAATAGTTTGTATTGTTTATATCATGCAGCATCTTGATCTTTCTTTTTCTTCCAGCATGCAGGCACTCAATGCAAAAGGCTTCACGCATATTTTTAATACTGATATTAACAGCAAAGGTTTTTTTCTGAAACAGATTGTCGGCGGCATGTTTATTACTATTGCGATGACGGGGCTTGATCAGGAAATGATGCAGAAAAATATCAGTGTTAAAAATCTGAAAGATTCGCAGAAAAATATGGTTTCTTTTTGCATGACTTTAGTGCTGGTGAATTTTTTGTTTTTGCTTCTTGGAGGTTTATTGTATTTATATGCACTGAATAATAATGGCGCATATCAGGAACATCAATTATTGTTGAATGGGAAAAATGTGATTGGCGATGATCTGTTCCCGATGATTGCATTGAATTATTTGCCTAAAGCAGTGAGCGTTATTTTTATTATCGGTTTGATATCTGCGCTCTTCCCCAGTGCCGATGGTGCTTTGACAGCATTGACATCTTCATTTTGCATCGACATTCTCGGATTGAAAAGAAGAAATGATTTAGATGAAAACAAAAAGAAAAGAACAAGAATGACTGTGCATTTAGCTTTTGCATTTATTTTTTTCCTGCTCATATTGATGTTCAAGATCATCAACAGCAAATCCATCATTAATAATATTTTGGATCTCGCAGGATATACTTACGGTCCGTTGCTTGGTTTGTTTGCATTCGGTGTTTTTTCAAAAAGAAAATTGCCGGAAACGTGGATGATAACTGCAATCAGTTTAATAGCTCCTGTTATTTGTTATATCCTCAGCAAATATTCTGCATCATGGTTTGGGGGTTATCAAATCGGCATTGAATTATTATTAATCAATGGCACTTTGACTTACTTGGGATTGTGGATAATTTCGAAGAGAGAGTTAATGAATTGATTTGCGAATGAGCTAATTTGAAAATTTGTGGATGAAAAATTGTCCTAAAGAACTACAAACCACAAATTGAGCGAAGCGAAATCCCGATGACAATCGGGACTCCAGACTCGAAACTGTCCTATCTTTGCGAAAATTTTGAATAGTGGAAATCGTTGATTTGTTGGCGCAATCTTATGCAGATAAATTTTCTTCCAAAGAAGATGAACTCTTATGCGAAATTGCTGAGCATACTTACGCTAATCATCCTCATTCACACATGCTCAGCGGGCATGTTCAGGGGAAATTTCTTGCATTCATCAGCGGTTTGTTAAAACCCATGCGCATCCTTGAAATTGGCACTTTTGTTGGCTACAGTGCGTTGTATCTGGCGCAGGGCTTGCAGAAAGACGGTCAATTGCATACGCTTGAACTGAGAGAAGAGGATGCAGCTACAGCGAAGGAGAATTTTAAACGTGCAAATGCGCTCGATAAGATAATTTTACACACCGGAAATGCGTTAGATATCCTGCCAACATTGAAAGAAACATGGGACTTGGTTTTTATTGATGCGGACAAAACAAATTATAGTAACTATTATAAACTTGTTTTGCCGCATGTGCGGAAAGATGGATTGATCATCGCTGACAATGTTTTCTTTCATGGTGAAGTGCTGGAAGAAAAAATAAAAGGTAAGAACGGGATTGCAATAAATGCGTTTAATGAAATGGTGAAAAATGATGACTCAGTTGAAAAAATTATGCTTACAATTCGTGATGGTTTATTTCTGATCCGCAAAAAATAAAAAGGCTTTGATGCGATTGAAAGTAATATTATTGTCCGCAACAATTTTTCTCGCGAAAATATCAACAGCGCAAAACTCTGTTGATGTTATTAATTACATCAACACTTACAAAGATCTTGCTATTGCTGAAATGCAGCGCAGCGGCATCCCTTCATCCATCATTCTTGCACAAGGCATTCTTGAAACTGAGGCTGGCACAAGTGATCTGGTAAGAAGATCGAATAATCATTTCGGAATAAAATGCAAAGACACGTGGACAGGTTCTGTTGTGTATCATGATGATGATAAAAGAGGAGAGTGCTTCCGTAGTTACAATGCGCCCGAAGATTCCTATAAAGACCATTCTGATTTTTTGCGCAATAGTTCCCGATATGCTTTTCTGTTCAAGATTGACCCGATGGATTACTCCGCATGGGCTTATGGATTGAAGAAAGCCGGGTATGCAACCAACATTCGTTATCCGCAGATTCTGATCAAATACATCGAAGATTATAATTTGCAGCAATACACATTGATTGCTATGGGGAAAATGAAACAGGAAGATGAAAAATTGCTTGCGAAAGAAGATGATAATATTCCGCCTTCTTCTAAAGCTGCATCTGCTATTATTAAAACAAAGAAAGATATTTCTGTTGATTTGCCACCTGCCCCAAAATATCCCGATGGCGAATTCCTGATCAATAACACAAAAGTGATTTTTGCAAAAGCCGGCACTTCATTATTAGCCATCGCTGATCAATATAATATGTCGTTGAGCCGGCTGGTTGATTTTAATGACTTGAAAATTGAAAACGTTGTTGTGAAAGACCAGCTTCTTTTTTTGCAGCGCAAAAGGAAAGTGAGCGATAATGAATTTCATATCGTAAGACCAGGCGAGACCTTATACGATATCTGTCAATCAGAAGGTGTTCGCTATGACAGCATTCTTGAAATGAACCAGCTTTCGAGCGGCCTGCAACCAGCCGTTGGCGAAAAAATCTATCTTCAGTCTGCCGCACCTTCGAGGCCGATGCTTGCAAAATGAAAGATAGAGCCGCAGACTATAAGATTGGATGCTTTTGAACAGCAATTACTTTTTCTCTATAATTAATCTGCAAATCTGCGGCTTCATTTTTCTGACTATTTTTGAGGCTAATTCCAAAACTAATGATGTCAAATATCCGTGTTCACGATAAAGTATTCGAGCCTTACATTTCACAATCATCCATATCTGAACAGATTAAGCTGATGGCTCACCAGCTTAATAATGATTATGCAGATAAAAAGCCCTTATTTATTGCAATTCTCAATGGTTCTTTTATTTTTGCAGCAGATCTTTTCAAGGAGCTTTCCATAGAAGCTGAGATTTGTTTCATCAAGCTCGCTTCTTACAAAGGCACCAAATCTTCCGGTCAGGTCATCACTGCAATTGGGCTCGACACGGAAATCTTCAGAAGGCATGTTGTGATCATTGAAGATATTGTTGACACGGGCAAAACGCTCAGCGAATTTTTGCCGCAGCTTCATCACCAACAACCCGCATCACTTAAAATTGCAGCGCTTCTCCACAAACCCGAAGCAACTGTTTATCCAATTTCTGTAGATTACCTCGGGTTCTCGGTCCCTAATAAATTTTTGCTCGGCTATGGGCTCGATTACAATGGCCTCGGTCGCAATATCCCTGAAATATACAAGCTCGTTGAGTAGCAAGGTTTTTTATTTTGGTATACAAACTTCATTGCTACTATTGAACATCGTTGCAGCTTGTCCGCCGTGGTGGATCGCACTCTTCAACAGTAACAATTCTATTGAACAAAGTGTAACAGCATAATTAAATGATACTTTCCTTAAATTGTAGAAATAAATTTCGGGTGAAAAATATTTCATTTTTACTTTTCAGTTGTCTTATTTTTTCTTCTGCTTTTGCACAACAATATTATCTGCGTGGCGAAGTGAAAGATGAGAACAACAATTCTTTGGGCAACGCGAAGATCTTGCTTCACTCCACCAACTATTTGTATTATTCCGATACTTCCGGGGTTTTTGAAATACTTATCAATGAGGCTTCTGATTCCGTCACGATTTCTGCTGATGGGTTTAAACCTCTTTCGATGGGACTTGAAGCAGGGCAATATCAATACATCATTTTAAATGCGCTGAACAGCACGCGTGTTGCTGACAACAGGCGGTTATCCTGCATCACAAAAAATATGCACTTGTCTCCCTCTAAAGCTGTAAGTGATGCGAATGGAACAATACGTTCGTTTGTTGAAAACCCTTTTGTGGAAGCGGAGCAATATCCTGAAACAATTTTTGCAGTGAACCCTGATAAAATTTCTTATAATAATTTTCAGCGTTATATCAATATTAATAGTGTTGTGCCGCCTGACGCACTGCGCATTGAAGAACTGATCAATTATTTTAATCTTGATTATAAAGAACCGCCGGCAGACAGTAATTTTTTATTTTCATCTTACCTGACACAATGCCCGTGGAATGAAAAAAATCAATTACTTTTTTTGCACGCTAATGCTAAGAAGAACGATTTCGATAAAGTTCCTCCGACAAACCTGGTGTTCCTGATAGATGCATCAGGATCTATGGACTTGCCAAACAAATTGCCACTGTTGAAATCTGCATTGCGTTTTTTAGTGAATAATCTTCGCGAAAAAGATACGATTTCAATCGTCACTTATGGCAAAGCAACTTCAGTGTGGCTGCCACCAACACCCGGGAGTTTTAAAAAACCTATTTTAAAAGCCATTGAGCAATTGAAAGCAGGCGGCTCTTTGCCGGGTGATATTGCGATCAGGAATGCATATACCATTGCCGAAAATCAATTCATCAAAGAAGGGAGCAACCGTGTGATATTAATAACAGATGGTGATTTCAACAGCGGGCAGAGCACGCAGGAAGAGCTTGAGAAAATGATCATGATGCACAAGCGATGGGGCATTTATTTAACATGCATCGGGATTGGCATGGGCGACACAAAAGATGAAAGGCTTCAGGTGCTTGCTGAAAGAGGTAGCGGCAACATGTCGTATATCGATGATCAGAAAAGCGCAGAAAAAGCATTGATGAGAGAATTTGCGCAGGTTGTTTACACCGTTGCCGACAGCGCTTATTTTAATATTCAGCTTGATTCGAATCTCGTAAAAAATTATCGTGTGGTTGGTTTTGAAAATAATGTCAACTCTATTCGTGATACTGCTAATGAAATAAGAGCAGGTGAAGTAGGCTCTGGCAATTCCATTATGGCAATGGTTGAAATAACACCTGCACCTGATTCGGTGAGAAAATTATTATTGGGTGCAAGCATTGGCAATATTGAATTGCATTATAAATCGTCCGGCGATACAGCTCATAAGTTTTCATCGTATGAATTGCCAGGAAAAATCTCGAAATTTTCTTCATTACCTGCTCCATATCGTTTTGCATCTTCAATTGCATGGTGCGGTTCGCTGATGAAAAATTCATCATTGCTGAACAATACAAACTGGAGCGATGCCATCTCACTTGCAAAAGATTCATACAATAACAAAGACGTTGCTCAAAAAGATTTTATAGAGATGATCCAGAAAGCGAAAAAGATTTATCTTAAATAAATGTATAATCAATAAATAAAAAAACGCCGGAATCAATCCGGCGTTTTTTTATTATCAAAATATTTTACATTCTATTGAACGTAGATGGTTTTTGTTTTTTGCCCTGCATCAGAAACTGTTACAATTTTATTCCCCATGCTGCTTAATGTGAGCTGAGAAGTGAAATTGCCTGTTATGGTCAGCTTGGTGTTTGATACGCTGGTCAGCTTTGTTAAAGGAATAACTGCAGACCATTGATTGGTATCTGTTGGGTTCTTGGTTGCATACACAGTTGACAACAATACCGGAGAAGATGAAGTGCCAACAGCATACACCGGTGATCCAGTTGCTGAAGACGTGATAGAGAAATATCCATATATATTCAGCGAGTCATATACCGTTCCGCTTGCATTCAGATAAATTGTATCTCCTACGCTCACGGTATCTTCAGTATGCTTCAACGATGATATGGAAAGGTTGCTTGCAAAAGGCGCTTTGTAAGATGGCAATGTGGTTGTTTTATTGCAGGCAATAATTGCTCCGACAATTGCACATAATAGAATGAATCTTTTCATAAATTATTTTTTAAACTAGTTAGCTTAATAATTTTTATTTCATTAATTGAATACATATCTAACTCCAAACTGCATGATCCATCTTGAAGCTGCCTGAGTTGAATTGTTCACCAACCTTGTCAGGTTTGTGTTGTCTGAAAAACTGTTCACATAAGGAGTCTGGCTGCTTGCATCTGCAAACGGGAACGAGAACAATGGAGTTTTGCCATCTGCTGCCATGCCTTCAAATTTCAGGAAGTTGGTTGCGGAAGGAGTTTTCACAATGCCCCAGTATTTGTTCAGCAGGTTCCCAAAGTTCAACACATCAAGTGTAAAGCGCAATGTGTGCTTGTCTTTATTTTTAGTATAGAAATAAACATCCTGTGTAATGTTCAGGTCAAGATGTTTGAAATAAGGAAACACAACAGAGTTTGCCTGAGCATACTGCCCTTTGTGATTAGCCAGATAATGATCCTGATTAATGAAGTTGTTCAATTGTGTCCATATTTGAGCAGATGTTCTTGGGTCAGCAGATGTTCCTGAAGTAATGCCTGATTTCGTGCTGGTATTATAAGAACCTGCATCAATCAAATTGATTTCAGATGCATTGCGAGGAATGTAAATCAGGTCATTTGCTGTATTGCCATCACCATTCAAATCACCATTATAAACATAAGAAGTAACGCCTGCAGGTGCAGCTTCAAACACAGCGCCCACTGAAGTAGCAAAATGTTTTGCATATTCTATTCTATAGCTTGCAAAAGCAACGACCCTGTTAGGTTGAAACCATCCTGGTCTTGCAAGTGTTGCTGCATTCGGATCTGTATTTGCAACGGCTCTTGCAGCCCACAAAGAGCTCGCTGTACTTCCATCTTCCATGGTGTTTTTCGCATCGCTATGCGTATAGCCAAGGCTCACGAACAGGTTTTTGAAAGTTTTTTGAACACGTAATGTTGCTGCATAAGAATATCCCTTGTGTGTATTTGCAAGCAAAATAGCACTTGAAATATTTGGATTGGTCAAAGAACTTCCATTATAGTATTTGTTGCTTGAGTTTGTTCCACTCGTAGCTGTAGGAGTGAGGTTGTAACGTGAACGGCTATCCGGCCCGTTGGAAATATTAAATGCATTTTCTTCATACAAGTTCACATTTGACATGTATGCGGCATTAATATCTTTTGAATAGCTTAGTTCTGCAGTTACTACCCAGTCGTTTTCAAATTTCCTGTCAAGCCCAATATTTGTTTTTAGCTTTGAAGGATATTTGAAGCTTTTGTCTACTAAGGCAACGCCATATCCTGTTGGCGTAGATGTTTGTTGCTGACCCGAATTTGCAAGATAAGTTCCAAGATTTCCTGATGGAGATGGTGTGAATGGGAATGACGGAACAGTGCTTGTTGGTGTTAAAGTATAATTGCCAAATTGCACACCATTATTTGCAGCCTGGTTTTCAACCCACACAAAAGGTGGTGCTCCTTCAAAAATACCTGCTCCGCCTCTGAGCTGCCAGATTCTTTGACCAGTAATGTCCCAGTTAAAACCTACACGTGGAGATATTACCAGGAATCCATTTGGTGCTTTCCCCACATTATATTGTGCACCATCTTTAAATTTCAATTCATCAAAATTTGGGTTGTCAGTGAACTTGCTTTGGTAAGTGGTGTAATCGAACCTGATTCCATAAGTAAGTGTGAAGGTGTTCGAGGCTCTCCATTTGTCTTGCGCGAATAAACTTAAGTTAGTTGCTCCGGCATAAGCCCAGGGGAATGCACCTCCTTTAAGCGTTGAATATTGCTGATAATAACTTTTGGGCAAAGCGCCGTTATAAAAATCACTAAGGCTGTTGAATTGGAAAACACCCTGATAGCCGGGCGCAAAAGCATTCTGATATTTTTTGTAGCTGTTTTGTGTTCCAACTGTTATTTCGTGAGCGCCTTTGTAAAAAGTAAAGATATCATTGAACTGATATGAGTCCATGTTCAGCACGTTATGATAGGTATACATTTCATAACCAAAAGTAGTATAGATATTTCCTGAAGAGCTTAGGATATCTACAAGCGGGAAATCTCCTGATGTTGATTGAGGGCTTCTAAAATCTCGTTCCTGCGTATACCCAACCTGTAATTTGTTGGAAGCTTTATTGCTCAGTCTTGTATTTAATTCAGCAATCCAGATGTTGAGGTTATTGTTAATACGATAACCGCTTCCATAAAAAGGCAATGGGTTGCCATTGCTGGTTGGCTGGCCACCTGTAATTTGTCCGCTGCCTGGCCTGCTGGTGCTTGCAAACTGATCAGCATAAGATTTCAGATAATTATATTTTACGCTAAGCGTGTTTTTATCATTGATATTAAAATCTATGCGGGCATTCACTTTATAGCTGTTGGTCTTAAATGAATATCCGGTGAAAGCACCCGGGTCGTAATTATAGTTTGTTTTAAGAAAACTTGCCAAGGCTGTAAGGGAGTCTGCGTTCGTTTGTGAAACAACACCTGATGTTGGTGAGTGCGATGCATCTGATGGAATTATTCCAGTTGCCGGAGCGCTTTGCAGGTTTTGTTCTGCATTTATAAAGAAGAATAGTTTGTTCTTGATAATCGCTCCCCCAAGGCTTGCTCCTAATACACTAAAATTAAAGGGCGTTTTAGGTACTACAGTATTTTCAACTTTATAGCCGAGCGTGCTTGGGCTTCTCCAGTTATAATAAACTGTCCCTGAATATTTGTTCGTTCCGCTTTTTGTAACAGAGTTAACGCCGCCTCCTGTGAAACCGCCTTGCCTTACATCATAAGGAGAAATATTCACCTGAATCTGATCGATCGCATCCAATGAAATCGGTTGTGCGCTTGCTTGTCCGCCAAGTGTTCCTGAAAGGCCAAATGAGTTATTGAAGTCTGCGCCATCAACAGTTATGTTGTTATATGCTGAAGTCACGCCACCAAAGCTCAATCCATTGGCTGAAGGCTCAAGGCGTGCATAGTCTGATACCGCACGGGTAACAGTTGGCAGCCGTTCTATCTGCGAGCGTGTGATAATTTCCTGAGAGCCTGTGCGGCTGTTATTAAAGATCTTGCTCTGCCGGCCTGCAGTCACAGTAACTTCTGTTAATGTCTTGGAATCCGGGGTCATGGTAAAGTCAGCAGTATAATCCTGCCCGACCAGGAGAGTAACACTTTCCTGCTTTTCTTCTTTAAAGCCAACAAAAGTTGCAGTAATGGTGTATGGCCCGCCAACTCTCAATCCCGCTAAGTTAAAGCGCCCGTCTTTTCTTGTTGTAGTAGTGTATTTGGTTCCGGTGGGAGTGTGCAGCGCAACAACAGTAGCGCCAGCTAATCCAGCCTTGCCATCTGAAACAGTTCCCAATATCTGAGAAGTTGTTTCTTGTGAGAATAGGAAATAGGAACTAAATGCACACAATGTGGTTAACAGCAGTCTCTTCATCATATTTTTAGTTTTTGGTTTGCAAAGAAACAATGAAACAGTCTTAAACAAATAACAAGGCAGTTAAGAAATTATGAACAGATGGCAGGAGCAATAGCAAAAAATATTGGAGTGGTACGAAAAACAATCAGAGGGCAAAAAAAAGGAAAAAAAACAAATTACAATCGATTGTGAAATGATTTTTTTTCAAATGAAGTAATGAATTGTAAAGAAAATATTTACAAATAATGTTTTCTTTTATCTATTCGAAAAACTATTCGCTGCTATTTTTAAAGGCATCTAATAATGTAGAAATTTTTTGGTTGCCTTCAAAAGTTTTTACAAGATTTCCTTTTTTATCGTACAAAGCAAGAAAAGGCAAACTATGAATCGTGTAATACGAAGGCAAAGTATATTTTTCGTCTCTGCCGATTTTTATGTTCGGATAATCACCAATTTTAAAATTCTTATAAAACTCTTTCATCTCGGAAAACGGGAAATAAGTTGCCATCACAATCTCGATATTTTTTAGCTTGTCCATTTCCTCAATCAAATCTTTTGTCTGGTGCTTGCAATGATCGCATTCGGGGCTGAAATACATGATGAGCGTTTCATGATGTTTTTTCAAATCGGCATTTGTGTAATAGGTGGCACTGTCAATCTTCAAAATATGGAAAGGAGGCACAATTGGGGAAGCCTTTTTAACAGTCTGGAGATTTTGCTGGGCAAACGCACATATACAAACAGAAAAAGCAGCAAAGAGTGCAAATAATTTTTTCATGATTCTTAAATTAATAGTATTCTTTAGTTTTCAATAAAAGCAAAAATAAAAATAAAACTGGAAAGATTTTTTTGGCGACAGTTATTTCAACAAAAAGAAATATTCAAACCAAAATCATAAATGGAACTATTGGCCATGACAAATTGATTTTTTTTATGAAAGTGTCACCTGTCGAAATCCGGACTGTGCAATCAAATTGTCATAAAGCTCTTCTCTAATTCAACTTTTTTCCCTCCATATTTTCCCGTATGTTTGCCGTCCTAAAAATTAATAATTATCAATTATTAATTAATAATTTAAAAGTGATGTGCGAATAAAAGAAATCATACATCTAAAATCGTAAATGTTTTTATGGCAAACACAGCAGACATCAGCCGCGGACTGATCATCAAATTAGATGGCAGCTTATATTCGGTAGTTGAATTTGGCGAGAACAAAACAGCACGTGCCGCCGCTAAAGTTTGGGCGAAATTGAAAGGCATAGATAATAATCGCTCTATTGAAAAAACATGGAACAGCGGCGATACGATTTATCCTGTCCGTGTTGAAAAGAAAACTTATCAGTTTCTATATAAAGATGATACTGGCTACAATTTCATGGACACTGAAACTTTTGAGCAGATTGCAGTTCAGGAGAATCTGGTTGATGCGCCGCAATTTTTAAAAGATGGACAAGAAGTTTCGGTCTCTATTAATACGGAATCTGAATTGCCAATGAGTGTCGAGCTTCCTGATAAAATTGTTCTTCTTGTAACTTACTCTGAGCCCGGAGTGAAAGGCGACACTGCTACTCGTACTTTGAAACAAGCTACTGTTGAAACAGGCGCGACTGTAAACGTTCCTTTATTTGTAAATGAAGGTGAACTAATACGCGTGAATACAAAGACCGGCGAATATGTTGAAAGGGTGAAAGAATAAAATCGTCATTGCGGTTTCAGTTTTTCCCTTATCTTAGTTCTCCCATTCTCTAACTGTAAATTCATAAACATGGATTTTAAACAGATTCAGGAGTTGATCAAAATGGTCAACAAATCTAATATCGGCGAAGTGACGGTTGAGGAAAAAGGTTTCAGGCTCACGATCAAGCAAAAGGAAGACCCCGTTCAACAATTGATTGCTGCTCCGGTTTCAGCACCCGTGTATGCAGCGCCACAGCCTGTTGCTAGTGCTTCAGCGCCTGTTGCAGAAAAGCCAAAAGTGACAGAAGCAGCATCGTCTCCTACTGCAGATAATTTAATTACTATAAAAAGCCCGATGATTGGCACTTTCTACCGCAGCTCGGGACCAGATAAACCTGCATTCATTAATGTTGGCGATGAAATTGATAATGGCAAAGTGGTTTGCATTATCGAAGCCATGAAACTTTTCAATGAAATAGAAAGCGAAGTGAAAGGCAAAGTGGTTAAGGTGCTTGTTGATGATGCTTCGCCTGTTGAATACGATCAGCCCTTATTTTTAGTAGAGCCTGCTTAATGAGCCAATGTGCAAATTTGCGAATTTGCAAATGGAGGTTCTTCATCCGCACATTCGCACATTTTCACATTTGCATAATTTGATTATTATGTTCAAAAAAATATTGATTGCAAACCGTGGAGAGATTGCGTTGCGCATCATCAGGACTTGTCGCGAAATGGGGATCAAAACAATTGCTGTTTATTCCACGGCTGATAAAGACAGTCTTCATGTGAAGTTCGCTGACGAAGCAGTTTGCATCGGGAAACCTGCGAGTTTTGATTCTTACCTGAATATTCCTCATATCATGGCTGCTGCGGAAATTACAAATGCAGATGCCATTCACCCCGGTTATGGTTTCTTGGCAGAGAATGCAAAATTTTCTGAAATCTGCGGTGAGCACGGAATAAAATTTATCGGGCCAACGCCTGCCATGATTAATGGGATGGGTGATAAGATTACTGCAAAAGAAACTATGATAAAAGCTGGAGTTCCTGTTGTGCCCGGTGGAGAAGGTTTGTTGGAAAGTTTGGATCAGGCAAAAGGTCTAGCCAAAGAAGTAGGTTATCCTGTGATATTGAAAGCAACTGCCGGTGGTGGTGGGAAAGGAATGCGCGTTGTGTGGGAAGAATCTGAAATGGAGCGTGCATACAATACCGCAAAAGCAGAAGCAGGTGCATCATTCAAGAATGATGGTGTGTATATGGAAAAATTTGTGGAGGAGCCACGTCATATCGAAATACAAGTTGCAGGCGACCAATACGGAAGAGTTTCACATTTGAGTGAAAGAGATTGTTCTATTCAGCGCCGCCATCAGAAATTGGTAGAAGAATCACCATCGCCGTTTATGACACCCGAATTGCGCCAGCGCATGGGTGAAGCTGCGATTAAGGCTGCTTCTGCAATTAACTATGAAAGTGTGGGCACGATAGAATTCCTGGTTGACAAACACAGGAATTTTTATTTTATGGAAATGAACACGCGCATTCAGGTAGAACATTGCGTAACGGAAGAAGTAACGAATTTTGATTTGATTAAAGAACAGATAAAAATTGCTGCAGGCGAACCTATCAGCGGCATGAATTATGAACCTGTTGGTCACGCCATTGAATGCCGCATCAATGCTGAAGATCCTTATAATGATTTTCGTCCATCGCCCGGAAGAATAACGGTGCTTCATCAACCCGGTGGTCATGGCATTCGCGTGGATTCGCATGCCTATGCAGGTTACACAATCCCTCCTTATTATGATTCGATGATTGCAAAAATAATTGCGGTTGCGCGTACCCGTGAGGAAGCTATTAATACGATGCACCGTTCATTGAGCGAATATGTGATTGAAGGAATCAAAACAACTATTCCTTTTCACTTGCAGTTGATGAAGAATGAAAAATTTATCAGTGGCGATTTCAATACAAAATTTTTAGAATCATTCAAATTACTATAACCGTTCCGGTTAGTAGCGAACAGGGCCTGGCTGAGAATGCCGGGCTTTGTAGTTTACTGTCTGAACCGGGATTTATTTGATTAATGTGATTTGTATGAAAGACTATTGAACAATCAACACTCAATATTCAATGAGAAATGTTCGAGTGAAGAAAATTATAGAGGCGGTAAATCTGATTTTCTCAATGTATTTCAATTGAGTGTTGATTATTGAGTGTTGAATATTGTATGTTCTTTCGTTTCCATCGCCGCGCCGTTGCAAGAAAATTATTCAAAGTTTTTTGCCATCTCTTCTACAGATTTTTCAATGGAAAAGAAACTTGTCAATTTCCTGATAACGCCTTCTACCAATGCATCCGGACAAGAAGCCCCACTGGTGATTAATATTTTTGTCGGAATATTTTTGGGAAGATAATCTGTTATCAATAATTCCTGCTTGCTGTGAAAGTTGTAATGCAATATTTCTTTTTCAGGTAATATTTTTTCTTCTGAGCTGATAAAATAAGTTGGCAATTTTTCTTCGCACAATTCAACCAAATGTGAAGTGTTGGAAGAATTATATCCGCCAATCACGATAGCGAAATCTGCTTCGGTTTCCAGCAAGCCGATAGCTGCAGATTGATTATCATTTGTAGCGTAACACAAAGTATCTCTCGTATCCGCAAAATGATTTTCAACATTAGCTTCTGTCAAATTATATTTCTGGATCATTGTATGTTTCAGAAAATCAGCAATAGCTTGTGTGTCGCTCGCGAGCATCGTTGTTTGGTTCACTACGCCGATTCTTGTCAAATCTTTTTTTGCATCAAATCCTTTGCTATATTGATTTTTGAAGGTTTCGTAAAATTCATCAGCATTTTTTTCTCCGGTAATAAATTTTGAAAGCGAGATGGCTTCATTCATATCGTTCACGACAATAGTAGGCGTGTTTGAAGCTGCATGTGAAAATGTTGCTCTTGTTTCTTCATGCTTTGGTTTGCCATGAACAACAACGGTATATTTTTTTTTAGCAATCTGCTCAGAACGATTCCAGACTTTTTCTACAAACGGGCAAGTGGTATTATATTTTTCCGTTTTGATGCCGATATCATTCAGTTTTTTTTCTATTTCTAATGTAGTTCCAAACGCAGGGATTATCACAACATCATCAGCAGCGAGCTCATCGAAAGAAATCAATTGTTTTCCATAAGTGTCTTGCAAAAATTTTACGCCTCTTGATTGTAACTCTGCGTTCACTTGTGGATTGTGAATCATCTCGCTCAATAAAAAAATTCTTTTATCTGGATTTTCTTCGATTGTTCTGAAAGAAATTTCAATCGCATTTTCAACACCGTAACAAAAACCAAAATGCCTGGCGAGATAAATTTGTAACGAACCAAAATCAAGCAGTGTAGGAGTAAAATCTTTTTTCATTTTGTCCTGTTGCTTGCGCTTGTTCTTGATTGCAGTAACAAGAGGGCTTCTGTATATGATGGGAACGTTGAAGGTTTTCATTGCAACGCAAAGATAGTTTTTAGTTTATAGTTTGTGGTTTGTAGTTCTTCTAATTCAACAATGATTATAAAATTTTGAATCTTCAAAATTCCCTATCTTACCTCTTCAAGTAAAAGATATATGAGCAAATTATTTTCAGCTATCGATTGGAGTTATGATTCGAATATTTACGAGATTAATACAAGGCAATATACGCAGGAGGGAACTTTCAATGCGTTTGCAAAAGAATTACCTCGCTTGAAAGATATGGGGATTGAAATTTTATGGTTCATGCCTGTCACACCAATCAGTTTTGAAAAACGTAAAGGAACATTGGGCAGTTATTATGCCTGTTCTGATTATACTGCTATCAATCCTGAATATGGAACGCTGGATGATTTCAGAAATGTTGTGAAGTCTGCGCAGGAAATGGGTTTCAAGGTCATTATTGATTGGGTGGCAAACCACACAGGTTGGGATCATCGCTGGACAAAAGAACATCCTGATTATTATGCAAAAGATGCGAACGGAAATTTCACTGAAAGAAACGGATGGGATGATGTGATTGATTTGAACTATGATAATCCTGAATTAAGAAATGCGATGAAGAACGCAATGAAGTTCTGGATTGATGAATGCAATATCGATGGCTTTCGCTGTGACATGGCGCATCTTGTGCCGCTTGATTTTTGGATTGAAGCAAGAAGTTATTTGGAGCCAACCAAAAAATTATTCTGGCTTGCTGAGTGTGAAGAAATTTCTTATCATGATGTGTTTGACACAACATACACCTGGCGCTGGATGCACAAAACAGAAGAATTTGCCAGAAAGCAAACTGATGTGCAAGGTCTTTGGCAATTGCTACAACAGTATAATGATGAATTTCCTTCTAATGCTTTTCATGCATACTTCACTTCCAATCACGATGAGAATTCGTGGAATGGCAGTGAGTATGAGAAATATGGAAATAATGCAAAAAGCTTTGCAGTGTTCAGTTGTTTGTGGAATGGAATCCCGCTTGTTTACAGCGGACAGGAAATGCCGAACTATAAACGGCTAAAATTTTTTGATAAAGATGCGATTGAATGGAACGGAAAATATGAGCTGCATGATTTTTATAAAACATTATTACATCTTCGGAAGCAAAATAAATCATTGCGTGCATGCGATGATGCAGTGAAAACTTTTAAGCTTAATACAAATGCGAATGATAAAGTTTTTTCTTTCTTAAGAAAAAATGAAGAAAGCGAAACATTGGTACTGCTTAATTTTTCTGATGAAAATATTTCGCTCGAAATTTTTGATGATGTTGTGAATGGAAATTTTAAAAACGTTTTTGCAACCGACTCGAAAGATTTTAATGCAGATAAAAAACTGAATATCCAGCCTTGGAGCTTCCTGGTATTTGAGAAATAAATCAGCCCACAGAGAGCCTCGGAGTAAAATAGAGAGCCTCCAGAGAGTTTCAATACTATCGTGAATCTCTGCGAAACTCTGTCTTTCTCAGTGCCTCTCTGTGGGCAACTCCAAAAGAAAAAGCCACACATTTCTGCATGGCTTTATTATCAATTATTTTATTATCCATTCTAATTGTCGCCGCCGTTGAGTTTTAACGGATATGTGAATGCTCCGTCATAACCAGGATAAACGCCTTCTAATTTTAATGAAGGTTCAGAAGAATTCTCAAGAAGTTTTTTGAAATCTTCTACTGTTGATACGTCTTTGCCATTCACTTTCAAAATCACGAAGCCATCTTCCATTCTTGTTTTGCTGAACAATCCTTTTTCCTGGATAGATTTCACAACCACACCGCCTTTCACACCAAGTGTAACGGCATCCTTTTTATTTAACGTTTGAAGGTCAGCACCTAATTTATCAAGCACCGTGTTTTTTACAACCTCAGTAGTTCCGGTGTTGTTGCGTAAAGTAACAGGCACTGTAAATTCTTTCCCATCTCTCTGGTAAGTGATGTTCACTTTATCCCCGGGACGGTAGGTCGCAATTTGACCAACCATATCAGCAGCACTTGTTAATGCGGTGCCATTTATTTTTGTAATCACATCGCCTTTTTGAATGCCGGCTTGTGCAGCAGCGCCGTTAGCAGGAACTTCATTTACAAAAACACCTTCTCCCTCTTTAACGCCTTGTTGTTTTTTCTGTTCGTCACTTGCATTATCAGGCAAATATCTGATACCGAGATAAGCTCTTTGAGGAGTTCCGTATTTCATCAAATCTGCTACCACTTTCTTTACAATATTAACAGGAATCGTAAATGAATATCCAGCATAAGAACCGGTGGGAGATGCAATCGCCGAGTTGATACCGATCAGTTTTCCATCAGTGCTGATCAAAGGGCCGCCGCTGTTACCCGGGTTTACTGCAGCATCGGTTTGAATAAAAGCTTCAATCGGTGTCGAGCTTTGGCGAACATTAATGTCAAGCGTTCTTCCTTTTGCGCTAACAATACCTGCTGTAACAGTCGTCTCAAGATTTAAAGGATAACCAACTGCCAGCACCCACTGACCTATTTTCACATCATCAGAATTTCCGTATAATAAGAAAGGCAATCCTTTTGCATCCACTTTCACTACAGCTAAATCTGTGCTTGGGTCTGTTGCAACTACTTTTGCTTTGAAAGACTTTCTGTTGCTAAGTGTGACAGTCACTTCATCAGCTCCATCAACCACGTGATTGTTGGTTACAATATAACCATCATCGCTGATGATAACACCTGAACCTGAAGCCATCTCAGGCATTGAACGCAAACGGTCACCGAAGAAATCATCGGGGTCGATGCCGAACAAATCAGAAAATGGATTTTTCTTAGGTAAATTATTGCTAGCAGTGCGGGTGGTTTTTGTTTTGATGTGAACAGTTGCAGGAATAGCGGCGCTTGCAGCATCTGTGAAATCAACAGGGCCGGTGCCATTTTTCTGCCCGTCGAAAAATTTTGCATAGTTGGCAGGAAGCTTGCTTGAATCCTGCGTCTGCGAATAGTAATAAGTTTTGCCGGAGGCAAAATGATTGTAACCCCACATGCTTGCAATGGCAGTAGAAGCACTGATGAGGATAATTGCGAATACTTGTCTTGCTTTCATATTCCTCGTTTTATCTTTTTGATTTTTTAAAATGATGTTTCACTGAGATAACAAAATAACGCCTTCGTTTCAAAACTGTTCATACCGATAAATCAGTTTAACAAATTATTTACCAAGCCTTTCGTAGATGCATAACAAATTTACAAAAAGAAAACCTTTCTATCAACCTTATAAATTGAGCAAAAATTTCAAAGTGTCCATGCCATCTGCATATTCAGTCAGCGAAGGTTGCTGCGCTTGGCCGAAAGCTGTTTTTTCTTTGCTGACAATACATTGAATATCGTTGTTTCCACTTAACGAATCAATAACGTTTTTTAAGCTTTTATAGTGCTCAACATGCAGCACGCTGATGGGTGAAAAAACAGATTCATTTTCTGTTAGTATTACTGAGCCATCCGTCATGTAATATTTTTTATTAATGATGAGGATAGCGAGCTGATAATCGTAGTTGTTTTTGTATTTGTGATGATCGCCGAGATAATTATATTTTTTGAACGTTTCAATCAGCGGGATGAAATCATAATTTTCAGGTACATAAATTTTGGTCACATTTCTGCAGCCAAGACCAAAATACAGATACACGTCATCAGCCAGTTTTTCCAATTCTTCCTTTGTTTCTGTTCCGTGAAGAATGGCGACTGAAGTTCTGTTGCGGCGGATGATGTTTGGGTATTTTGAAAAATAATATTCAAAATATCTTGCAGAATTATTGCTGCCTGTTGCGATGTAAGCATCACATCCTTTCAGCATTTCAGAAAAAGAAATATAGTCTTTCAAACTTTCATCAAGAGAAAATAAATGATCAACCAAATGTTTGATAAGTACATCATCTTTTGATGAAAGCTTGATGATTTGTTTATGCCCGGAAATAAAAACGCACAAAAAATCATGAAATCCGACAAGAGGAATATTTCCTGCCATGATTAAACCGATATTTTTTTGAGAAAGATTTTCATCAGAGATTTTGTATTGCGCCACCCAACGCTCCAATTTTTCTTTTTGCAAAAAACCCGAAGCAATATTGTTAACAGCAATCTCAATAAATTCAGGGATGAACCAACCGTTCTGAACAGATGCTTTTTTCTTTGCTTCTCCCCATGATTCATTTTTGGATGACATATAATTTCCGAGCTCTGCCAATAAATCAATGCGCTGCTGTAATTGCATAAACGATTTTATATATTATATTTGGGTCACAAAAATAATCTTAATTAACCCCAATTCTGAAAAGCTATGGCAATTAAAATAACAGAAGAATGTATTAACTGCGGTGCTTGCGAGCCCGAGTGCCCAAACAATGCGATTTATGAAGGCGGCGTAGAGTGGGCAATTGCAGATGGAACAAGCGTTAAAGGCAATTTCACTTTATTAGATGGAACAGTAGTTGACGCGAGCCAGAAAAACGCGCCCGTAAGTGTGGACACATATTACATAACACCGAATAAATGCACAGAATGTCAGGGCTTTCATGAGGAGCCGCAATGTGCAGCGGTTTGCCCGGTTGATTGCTGTGTGCCCGATGAAATGTATCGCGAGACCGTAGAAGAGCTTTTAGCAAAAAAAGAGAAGATGCATATTTAGGGTGTGCATAAAATCACAGGAAAAGTTTTGGATGGTATTTTGTTTTATCCTTAACTTTCAATTGAAAATAATCTTTTTGCAAATGTAGCCTCGTGCTACTTATAACAGGCGGGTGATATTTCCCGTCATAAAAGGGTGAAGGGCGCATAAGCCTTCACCTTTCTTATTTTTTGTGAACGTTCAACCAAACTACTTTTTGTTCTGATGTATGTTCCTGCCCAATAATATCCCTGTATAATTCCGGTCGCCGTGCTTTGATATATCGATGACCTCCGGCCTGTGTTAATTTTTCAGGAGTAATCGTTGCTGTTACAAAACTGTCCTCAAACGAGCGGCATTCTGCAATCACATCTCCAAAAGGATCGATAATCATGGAGCAGCCGTTTTTTAACTGGTCATCATCCATGCCAATCGGATTTGAGAAAACAACATACACAGCATTATCATAAGCTCTTGCAGGCAGCCATTTCATCAGCCAATCTCTCCCTTTCATTCCATCAAATTCCAATCGCAATGAAGTCGGATCGGCTTCGCGGTTTTTCCAAAGAGCAGCATCAACAAAACCAGCGCCCGGTCGCGTTGATGGCGTGCACATGGTTACGTGCGGCATGAAGATAATATCTGCTCCGAGCAACTTGGTTGCTCTCACGTTTTCAATAATGTTGTTATCATAGCAAATCAAAATGCCACATTTCCATCCATACAAATCAAAAACACAATATTCATTTCCGGGTGTTAAATGCGGATTGATAAATGGATGCAGCTTTCTGAATTTAGCAACAAGCCCGTTTTTGTCGACGCACACATAAGCTTTAAATAAATCATCATTTGTGTCTTTCTCAAAAAGCCCTGACAATATTGCGATGTCATATTTCTTAGATATTGCAGTCAGTTTTGAAATGCTTTCTCCGCCAGGAATCAATTCTGCAATGTCGAGCATTTGTTCTTTAGAAAGATTTCTTGCAAATGTGTAGCCGGTAATCGAACATTCGTGAAATGCAATCGCATGAGAACCTTCCTCAGCTGCTTTTTGTGAAAGTTTTTCTATTACTGAAAGATTATAATTTTTATCGCCGCTTTTGTTTTCGAATTGAGCGGTGGAGATTTTTATTTTGTCCATTATTTTATGAATTGATTATGTACTTCAAATGTAAAAATTCGCTTGTTAATGAAAGATAAAATCAGTAGTGACTGTTGCACATTGCTGAATAGGATTACTTCTGTACAAGAGTGCGACGCAAGCAAAGCATCATAGTAGCAATGTCGTTCAGGACATAAAAAACATTTAGAGTACTACCATCTGTGAAAATCTGTGCTATCTGTGGCTAAACTTGCTATA
>Ga0070734_10001394_pt1 | contig 35497 bp, 28 predicted proteins | sample Coa_R1_8_FD_66444 | JGI IMG/M metagenome (GOLD analysis project Ga0070734, IMG submission 66444) | Surface soil microbial communities from Centralia Pennsylvania, which are recovering from an underground coalmine fire - Coalmine... | ecosystem: Environmental > Terrestrial > Soil > Unclassified ...
ATTTTGGTCCGGGCGCCGGCGACCGCGGCGGCGAGATCACGGCCCAGGGGCCGCCAAAGCAGGTAATGCGCTCAAATTCTTCCCTGACCGGTCAGTATCTCTCCGGCAAGCGGGCCATCGCAATTCCGAGCAACCGCCGAATCCCGGCCGCCGGTGCGAAAGCAAATGGGACAGCAACCGCTGGGCCGGGCCGCCCGCTCCTGACCGTGAAAGGAGCCCGTCACCATAACCTCAAGAACATCGACGTGAGCTTCCCGCTGGGCACGTTCATCGCGGTCACTGGAGTGAGTGGCTCGGGCAAGAGTTCATTGGTCCACGAAATCCTCTACAACACACTGGCCCGCAAGCTGCACCGGGCACGGACCACCGGGGCGGCTCATGATGAGATCGTGGGCTTGGAACACGTCGACAAGGTAATCAACGTTGATCAGAATCCAATCGGCAACGCACCGAGCTCCAACCCGGCCACGTACACCGGGGTTTTCGATTTGATCCGCCAGCTCTTCGCGCAGTTGCCGGAAGCAAAGGTGCGAGGCTACCATCCCCGGCGATTCAGCTTCAACAAGCCGGGCGGTCGCTGCGAAGCCTGTGAAGGCAACGGTCAAAAGAAAATCGAAATGCACTTCCTGCCGGATGTCTGGGTCGAATGCGATGTGTGCCACGGCAGCCGGTATAATCCCGAAACCTTGGCCGTGCACTACAAGGGCCGAAGCATCGCGGATGTCCTCCAGATGCGCGTCAGCGATGCGCTCGAGCTGTTTGCCAACATCCCGAAAATTCGCCGCGTCTTGCAGACGCTCGCGGATGTCGGACTTGATTATCTCTCGATCGGGCAGCCGGCGCCGACGTTATCCGGTGGAGAAGCCCAGCGCGTCAAGCTGGCCGCCGAGCTAGCTCGGCCCAACACCGGCCGAACGCTCTACCTACTGGACGAGCCGACCACGGGGCTCCATTTCGATGATATCCGCAAGCTCTTGGACGTTCTCAATCGTTTGGTCGACCTGGGGAACACGGTCCTGGTTGTCGAACACAACATGGATGTGATCAAGACTGCGGATTGGATCATCGACCTCGGCCCGGAAGCTGGCGACGCCGGAGGCCAAGTCGTGGCCCAGGGCACGCCGGAGGCCGTGGTGAGCGGGGCGGCCCGGCACGGGCACGCGGCTACCATGGTCCCCTTGGTTTCGCACACTGCTTCGATCTTGGCCGAGGTTCTTGCTGCGGGGCCGTATGCCGAACGGGTCCCCTACGATCCCCATGCCGCCGAGGCGACCCGCGAAGGAGACGTCGATCTAGAGAAAGTCGGCAAGGACGCGCCGATGCCCTGGGAGACCGATGGCCGAAGATGGCACACGGTGGAGCGAGTTACGAGCAAGGGAGCGCCCTGTCGCTGGGACGGCGATATTGTCAACTGGATCGAGGAACGCATTCATGACGCCGGCGCATTCAGCGACACGAATTGGAACCATCGCACGATTGTGGAGATTGCGGCTCCGAACAAGAGCCAGGGCTGGTTCCTGCATGCCATGACCGGACAGGAGTGGCTCCTGCGCCTGGTCTTCCGCGTCAGCCGCAATACCTTCAAACAGCCCGAGCTGGTTCGCCGGCTGGGGATCCGACCGTTGAATGAGACGCCGGGTCTGGAGGTTTATGGCAACGAGGAACGCGTGCACGTGGAGAACCTCAAGGGGCCCTGGCAGGCGGTGACAGTTCTCGTGCACCGGCTGGCGGAGATCGATACCGCCGGCTTCCGCGAATTCCTGAGTGAGGCAGTCGCGTCGTTCCACGACAATTTGAGACGGCTGCAAACGAAGCCAGAGGATGTGATGCCGTGGCGGCTCAACGGCGAGCGCTGGCATCTGAGTGAGAAGGGCTTTCCCGTTGGAAAGCGGGTGCAGTGGGACCGCCCGCTGTTACCACGCCTCCTGGAGTTGGTCCGTGCGATCGAGCCCAAGCTGGAGGTTGTCTGGACCGCGCGGGCAGCAATCACCCTCCGGGTGCCAGGCGTGAGCCGAGCTTGGGCCCAGTGGCGGACCAAGGAGAGCTACGGCCTCGATTGTCGGTTCCTAGGCAAGAAAGGGCAGTTCAATCTGAGCCAGATCGAACCCTTTGGCGTTGCACCGAGCGTAAATGGGAGCCGGACCCATGCCGATGTCTTACGGCTGGTATTCCAGCACGCCGAACACCTCCATGCTGCCAAGCTCAAGGATCTCTTGGCCGAGCATCTGCGTGGCTTCCGAGATGTTTTCGGCAAGAGTGACTGATCCTTCGTGTCGTTGCACTTCGCTGGTATTATGATTTCCCGATTCGTATGATAACCATCAGCCCTGGGGGCGATCCAACCGGACACGTGGTTTGGTGCTTTGAATGCGTTACGCAATTCTCCTCTCCTTGGCTTTGGCTGTCGTTGCCCTGAGCGATTCGTCGGTTGGCGCCCATTACAACATGCTCTTGCTGGAGCGCGATTCCATTCGGCGGGGCGAAATGGTGACCTTGCTGTATCAATGGGGCCATCCGTTCGAACAGCAACTGTTCGATGCGCCGGCACCGGAGACAGTGTTCGTCGTGGCACCCGACGGCAAGACGGCGGACCTTACCAAGCGGATGGAGAAAGTCGTTGTCGTCACCACGAACGCCAGGCGCGTGACTGCTTATCGATTGCAGTTCAAGGCCGAAGAGCGCGGAGACTACGTCTTCGTCTTGAAGAGCGCCCCGATCTGGATGCCGGAGGAGCAGGTTTTTTTCCAAGATAGCGTGAAGGTTGTCCTTCACGTCCAAGCGCAGAAAGGATGGGATGCGATCGCTGAGGTTCCATTCCAGCTGATGCCATTGACCCGGCCTTATGGCTTGCAGCCCGGCATGGTGTTCCAGGCCGAGATCCATCCGCTAGCGGCGCCCCGTCCGGACCGCCTCGTCGAGATTGAGCGCTATAATCCCGAACCGCCGGCCCAGCTTCCGCCCGATGAGCAAATCACACGCACCGTGAAAACCGATCCGAACGGGGTAGTGACGTGTACCTTACCTGAGGCGGGCTGGTGGTGCCTGACTGCGCAGAGCGAAGGCGGCCAGCGTGAGCATGAAGGCAAACCTTACCCGGTCCGGCAGCGCGCCACATTCTGGGTCTTCGTTGATAAAGCACCATTCCCGAACACGGGCAAGTGAGGACGGCAGGGAGGATTTCGCGCGCTATGCCAGACATGCTTGGTACGCTCCTATGGGCCGTGCACATCTCTGATGGCATCCTGGCTTGGCCGTGGTGGTCGGGCGGACTTGCTCTGGCGGCCCTGCTGGCTCTGTTCGGGGCCTGGCGGATTCGCGATGATGAGATTCCACAAATTGCTTTGCTCTCCACCGCTTTCTTCGTGGCTTCATCGATCCATGTCCGCGTCTTTCCGACGAGCGTTCACCTGTTGCTGAATGGTCTGGTCGGAGTGATCCTTGGCCGGCGTGCTGCCCTGGCCATTCCCGTGGGCCTGTTCCTGCAAGCAGCCTTGCTCGGTCACGGCGGCTTTCTGACGCTCGGGGTTAACAGTTGTGTCATGGTTCTGCCCGCTCTCATGGCCTGGCAGCTGTTTGCCTTGCTTGGATGCCTGCCCCTCTTGCGGCAAAGATGGTTCACGATCGGACTGCTGATCGGATCGACGGCCACGCTGGCTACGGTGCTGCTGAACAGTCTGGTGCTGGCCTGGGGCGGCCAGGAGAGTTGGCGGACGCTCGCCCAACTTGTCTTGCTTGCTCACCTGCCAATCGTCGCCATCGAAGGAATCGTTGTTGGGTTCACGGTCCGCTTCCTGGCGCAGGTCAAGCCGGAAATGCTGGGGCTCGTACTCCACGAGAACAGGGAATGCCCGATCGAATCCGTACCGTGAAGCTCCCTGCGCTGATCGCAACGGCGGTGGTGGCGACCTTTCTTTCGCCTACTGCTGTCCACGCGCACCGGCTGGACGCCCAGGCATTTGTATTGCCCAATCGGAAGGTCCAGGTGGAAAGCTGGTTCTCCAGCGGGGATGCAGCCAAAGGAGCCAACGTGCAGGTTTTTGACGCCCTGGAGCAACTCATCATCCAAGGACAGCTCAACGAGCAGGGGGTGTTCGTATTTTCCTACGGCGACGTGCTCCCCCATACCGTCGTGGTCTCGGCAGGGGCGGGACACCGCAAAGTGCTCTCGATAGCCACGGGGGCTCTTGAGCAAGCCGGCAGGGAAATGCCAACCAAATCGGAGGGTAGCGGCAGGGTCCTTTCCCCGAGTCCCCTGACCTTGGTCGAACGCAGCTCGGGACCGCCGATCAAGGATTTGCTCATTGGGGTCGGCTTAGTGTTAGCCCTGGCTGCCTTTGTGCTCAGCCTCCGCAATGCCCAAAAGTTGCGCATGCTGCACGGCCCGAATCAGAAACCCTAATAAATGATGTCTGGAACTCTCCAGTCACAGTTCCAGACTCCGTTTTTAAGGGTTTCTAAAACGACACGCTGAATCAAACCCCGTCTGACTCAGGCCCGATTCTTAGTAGAATTAACACACGAGCGCCGACCCTGCCGCTTGGGCAGTCTGGCCCTCCGTGGGAGACGGCAAACGTGGGGATGCCCAAGCCCGGCAATGTAGGTTCGGCGGAGCTCGAATCGTTTCTCGCGGCGGGCGGCCGAGTCGTCGTTTTTGAGTATTGCGTCTCCTTGATCGCCCTAACCGTGCGGCGACGAAGCAAGGCCTATTTCCTGCGACCAGGCGAAAAGGGCCTGCTGCGGTCGCTTCCGTACAGTGCCCTGTCGCTGCTGGTGGGATGGTGGGGGGTCCCGTGGGGATTCATTCATACCCCCTTGGTCGTGCTGAGTAATTTTTGCGGGGGATGCGATATCACGGCAGAAGTGCGGGCTCAGCCACAACGATCGGCCGGCGAAAGTCGCGTGCCGCCCTGTTAGGATTGTTTGGTGTCAGCGAGGATACAACGATGCGAACAGGATTGATGGCGGCGATGGTCCTGGGGACCTGTTTGCTGAGTTCGAGACCACTGTGTGCCGGCCTCTATAATACCGCCGAGCCGATGGAGGGTCCCGTTGCGACGGAGCTCGGCGCGAAGCCGCTTGGCTTTTCCCAATTTGAAGATACCCTGTCTACCGTGATGGGGATCGGAGTAGAGCCTCCGCTCGGTTCCAAGCAGTCCGACAGCCCTCAACGCAAACATTATCTTGCTCGCCGAGATGAATTGTCGGCCTTGCTTCGCGCCGGCCGGATCACCGTGCAGCAGCGGGTTGACCTCAGTGCTTATCTGATTCGCCTCCGCCAGTACGAGCAGGCCATCCAGGTTTTGGAACCGATCGCAGCCCAGGAACGGCAAAACTTTATGTTGTTCGCCAACCTGGCCACTGCTCATCAATTGATTGGCCGGCTGGACCGTGCGATCGCGTATTTGCAGCAGGTGAAGGATCTTTGGCCGAAAACCTGGCCCGATATCGCGAAAGAGCAGCTGGCCTGGCTGCGGACGGTCGAGAAATACCACCTGGAATTGGTGAAATTGCGTTACCGCGAGCTTGCCGGCGCGTCCTCGGGACGAGCCAAGCATCCTGAGAAACTCGATGATCTCTTCCACGAAAAAGGCCCGGTGCGCTTCGTCGCCGAGAGCGGGCAATATGAAGCGGGCAAAATCGCTGCCGCCGAGCGAGCCAAACTTCCTGCCGACGCCTTGGCGGTCGTGCAGCAACTGGTTCTTTGGTTCCCCGATGATACGCGCTTGTATTGGCTGCTGGGGGAGTTGTATAACGCCAACGGAGACGTGGGAGCGGCTACAAAGATTTTTGACGACTGCATTGGTAACGTTCGCCGTTTCAGCGCGGCCGACTTGCGAGCGCATCGGCTCGTTGTACAGGAGACCAAGCCGGCTGACGCCGGCGCCATCGTGGACCCGGCGTCAGTTGGAATTGCTACCCCAGCCGGGAATTCCACAACTTCCAGCACGCTCCCCGATTGGCTTCCCGATGGCCGGCAGCTCGTGGTCGTCGGGGGAATTGCGTTTTTGGTCATCGTGTTGCTAGGTTACTTCCAGATTCGTGAACTGCGTCGACGGCGGAGGACGGGATGAAAGAACTCCCTTCGACGAGCGAAACCTCGGCTGCCGCCTCGCGGACCGCGGCCCCGAGACCGCTAACCATTGGCTGGAAGGAGTACGTCGATTTTCCGGCCTGGAACATCCGGCGGGTGAAGGCCAAGATCGATACGGGCGCACGGACCTCGGCGTTGGACGCGCTGCATTACGATTTGCGTGAGACCGATTCCGGTCTCGTCGCCGATTTACGGTTGGTCCTGAGCCGGAAGCATCCGCACCGCGTGACCGTCGTCAGCGTGCCGGTTCTCGAGATCGTGGTGGTCCGGAGCTCAACGGGGATCCACGAGCAGCGGCCCTTGATCGAAACGGTGATCCGTTTGGGTGCGGTCACGAAGCGCATCCCGATGACGGTCACAAACCGTTCGCGCATGCTCTTTCGCATGATCTTGGGCCGCAAGGCCTTGGAAGGCGATTTTGTTGTCGATGTGAGCAAAAAGTACTTATTGCGCACCTAGTCGGTAGTCTGCCTGCTACGGGCGGCGGACCAGGGTCGGAGTGAATATGCGGATTGTCCTCCTGTCGCGGAACGAAACCCTGTACAGCACGCGGGTGCTGGCGGAAGCGGCCCGGCAGCGTGGCCACGGTGTCCGCGTGCTGGATACATTGCAATTCGATATCCGCGTCAGCAAACGCAATCCGGAGCTTTTTCACGGCGGAGAACCGGTGGGTCCGGTGGACGCGGTGATTCCGCGCATCGGCGCCTCGATCACCTTCTTCGGCATGGCCGTTGTTCGACAGTTTGAAATGATGGGCGTTTATTGCCTGAATGAATCGCAGGCGATTGCCCGTTCCCGGGACAAGCTGCGGGCACTCCAGCTGCTGAGCCGGCACGATATTGGGGTGCCGCCCACGGTGTTCACGCGCCAGGCCGATCACGTCAGTAAATGCATGGACCGATTGGATGGTCCGCCGGTGGTGGTCAAGTTGCTGGAAGGAACCCAGGGCATCGGTGTGATCCTGGCCGAGAGCGCGATGGCAGCTAGCTCAGTGATTGAGGCTTTTCACGGCCTTGACCAAAACATTCTGATTCAGAAATTCATCCGCGAAGCGAATGGCTCCGATATTCGCGCGTTGGTGGTGGGCCGGCGCGTGGTGGCCGCGATGCGCCGTCAAGCCGTGGCCGGGGAGTTCCGTTCCAACATCCACCGCGGGGGCACGGCCAAGAAGATCCGGCTATCTGCCGAGTGCCGCAAGACCGCTCTGTCCGCAGCTCGGGTCCTGGGCTTGCGCGTCGCCGGCGTCGACCTGATCGAGTCGGCCGAAGGGCCGATGGTCATGGAGGTGAATTCCTCACCCGGCCTGGAAGGTATCCAGAAAACGACCGGCGTGAATGTTGCCGAGGCAATCATCGAACATCTGGAACGCGAGGTGACACCGGCGGTCCGCAATCCTTGACAGGGTCTGATTCAGGCCAGGGTGAACGTTTTCAATTCGGTGCGCCAGTCGTTGTTATTGCCCTTCACCTACGGAAATCTCTCGGCGTTCGTGTACCCGTTCGGAATCGATTCCGACAGCGAACAATCCTCTCAGGTCAGCTCCGCTTGGCCGTTCGCTGAGTGAGGGCCGTCCAGGCACTGGAGCCGGCTTGCACAGCTCACGTGAAAATCGCTGCGTGAAAACCGTGGCTCCGTCGGGATGGAGATGATGACTATCGAAAAATGCGGTCTCGGGGAGCCAGCCGCGGGCGTCAATCACTGCGACACAATATTCGTGACTGACACGGGATAGGTAAGCGTCGATTTCGGCCCGGGCAGTGGGAGGGTACCAGCTTTGGAACTCGGGTCCCTCCGGCATGAGCAAGAGCGTGGCTGCGATGCCTTGCCGCCGGCACACCGTCAGAAGATCGCGCAGGGCTCGGTCGGCGGCGTCCGTGATATGAAAGTTCACGAAGGCCGGGGCGTAGTGCCGGCGGGCGAATTCCAGGGCGCGGCGCTGCTGCGCAGGATTCAAGACCGTGTTGGGGTAAATCATCCAGCCCGAGCGGTCCAACCCTAGCCAAATATCCTGCCGGGTTTCCCACGGCAGCCAACCGGGCGCATACCGACTCAGGATGCAGAAACGCTGTGCATACCAAGGCGATCCATGCATTCGCCACCAGTCGAGGCACAACTGCTTTGGAGCCTCGGCATAGCGGCGCAACCGTTGCACATCGTCCCATCCCAGGCGATTGATGCCGATCCAATTCGTCTCAGCCCAGCTGCCTTCCTGATGCAGATTGGGCGGCATCACTTCGATGATCACGCGATCAGGATGGATCCCGGCACGGAGGAGACGGTGCAGGCAAAGGAGCTCCAAAATCGGCCCCGAGCCCGTCAGACCGAAATTATAGACGATCGGCGACTCTCCGTTTGGCGTCCGCCAATCCGCGGCGGCTTCCGGCCGAAGACCATAGCCCGTGCGCGAACTGCCGAGAAGGAGAAGCAGTGGCCGGTCCGGCTCCTGCCTCAATCGTTCGCGCAGCCGAGCAAGCTTGAACCCATATTCTGGATCGCGCAGCTCCGGAAGTACCTGATCGGTGATAACCACGAGAGTAATGTGCAAGACCAAGCAACCAATGAGGCCCCCAACCAGGGTCTTTCGGCAGCGGGAAGCGAGAGCTTGGCGAGGACTTGGCATCCGTTACTCCGGTTCTCCAACTGTGTGCGAAAGCCGGCTGCACAGACCGACATGGGCCACCCGCAAACTGTACGGCGATGTGTCTCCCTCGTAGGTAAGCTCCGGCCGGGTCGGCTGTTCTTCTGAGTCGCTTTGGAGAACCAGTCGCGAAATCCCGGCCGGGAGCGGAAAGGGCGGGCTGGTGTAAGTGTGCAACTGGTCCGCGGCAACGTCCCAGCGCGCCCGTTCCTTCCCATCGGCCAAAAGGCGAACTGTACAAGTGCGGTGCAGCGCCACGGCATCCAGCGTAAGTGTGAGCAGCTGGCTCGGGTCAGGGTTAAAGGCTGCGATGTGGCCGACCCTGCCCAGCACGCAGGTTAGCGAGCCGTGCCAAGGGTTTCGGTGCCGCCAGCCATCCGTGCACAATAATGTGGGCCGTTGGGGCATTCGGAGCAGCGCCCGGTCATAAACGGAATTGTCGCCGTCTTCGAGAATGCACGCGTGCCGAAGAAGGGGCTTGAGCCTCTCTACCGCTGGGAGAAACTCGTCAGCCAGGTCGGGTTCATGGTGAAGTACGAGAAAGTCCAGGTGGCGCACCGTGAGATACAACCAAGCGTAATCTTCGAAACGCACGTCGGAAACAAGATCCACTGCCATCGATTCAGGTCGGCTCCAGAAATCCGTCCGTCCCATGCGCGGCCAAGCGAAGGGAGATGGTTGCCAGATGAGATTGTCAAACCGGACATTGTCGTAGCCACTGTAGCCACCGGTAGTCCGACAACGGTGCCAGGCTTGCCAATATGTGCAGGCGGAGCCAAGCTCGGCACAGATGCCGGAGGCTAGCTGTGGCACCTCTAGGATGGTGGCACCTGGTTTGCGCGCTTGCAGCATGGCATAACACGCAGGAATCCTGGGAATCGGACTGGTCTGAAATGGTACCACGGCGAGATCAGCCACGCCGATAAGCGTCAGCGCGGCCAATAGTGCAATTTGCAGCCCACGGCTGCGAAATCGAGCCAGCAAATCGCGGAGCCCGGCTGCAACCGGTACGGCCGCAAACACGCTCACACACAGGTTGAAGCGGGCCGGCACACGCAGTGCTTGAAAGATAAACAATCCCTTCCGAAGCCACTCCGCCGGCAGACTCATGCGAACCGAGCCAATTCTCCAGTAAGCTCCGAAAGAAAGCACAACGCAAACGAGGAGAACGGACCACCAAAGGCCGGCCCGTTCGAAACGAGCCCTCCGGATTGCGGCATAACCCAGTAGGAGAAGCGTCACCACGCCCAGATAAGAGCAGCATTCGACGGTGACGCTCCCGGCTTGGGCATAACAATCTGCCGGCAAGAGTCGGCCAAGTTCGTGCAAATACGACGGCACACAATAGCTCCACGGCGGCGCTCCGTAGTAGTTAAACTCGCCCTTCGGCCGGGCCAGCGAATAACCCTCGATGCGACTCAGGATTTGCGGGAAGTAGAGGATGGATGAACCAACCGCGGCCACCACGACAAACGTGCTGAGCCCGCCGATCCGGCTACCGAGCCAGGGGAGCACTTGCCGATAGCCGCCCCGGCTTGCGCGCCCAATCAAGAAGACCGCCGCCGGAACCAGCGCGAACACCGCGAAGTAGGCGGCGCTCAACGCCACCAAAAAATAGAGCACCAAGGCCACGAATAGCCGGCTCAGCTTGGGTTGGTCCAGCCACCGCATCCAGCCGAGCAGGAAAAGGGGCAGCCAGCCCAGCGTGATCAGCTCAAGATGGCCATGCGCATGCAGCAGCACCGGGCCGCTCAGCATGGCCAATAGCCCGGCGAAGCACGCGCACAACCGGTTTCTAATGACGTACCAGGCCAGGACAAACGATGCCAAGCCGGTAAAGCATAAGTTGGAAAACCAGATCGCGTTGTAACAAAGGATGTCATTCGCGGTGAACAGCGAAAGAAAGAGGTACAGCAGCGTCTGAAAGTGCAACGGCGAAAAGTTGCCCAAGGGAGCCCCGACGGGGTACTGGATTGCGTCACAGCGCAGCGGCGAGTGTCCGTGAAGCAGGCAATCCTTGTACCAGCGCATCAGCCATAGTCCCTGGAGCGGATCGCAGCGGCTGCCTGCCAGACGGGTGGCGGGCGTAAGAAGTGCCGGATACGTTGCACAGAAAACGCACGCCCCGTAAAGCAGGAGTACGCCCAGCAGAGTTCGGCCGTTGAGCCTGGCGTGCGGTGAGGGGTTCTCAGAGCAAACGGCGTGAGCCATGAATTCGGACTTTCCTGAGCGATGGTGGAATCAGAACTGGAAGTAGATAAACGCTTTGCCGGCGTCGGGTGCCAGCACCAGAGAAATGCTCAACACCAGTGCGTAGCCAAAGCCGAGCGCCGCGGCCGGCGCGCGGACGGCCAATTTCTTCCAGATCCCGTAATGGGCTGCCGCATGGCAGATCACCACGACCGCTGCCATATACCAAAAGCTGCGCGGGTGAAGCGGTGCCTCGAGACCGGCGGTCGGGATAACGAGCTTGCTGAGGATCGTGCCCGCCGCGGCGAAGGTCGGAGCCCGAAAGAAAATCCAAGCCAAGCAAACACACGAAAAAGTGACGCCGATTCGGATCACCGTGCCTGGCCCGGTCTGGGCCAGCCGATCGAGACGCTCCTGTCGCTTGCAGATTCGTTGAAAGGCACGGTGGGTAATGAGGAATAGTCCGTGCAAGAGTCCCCAGAAGACAAACGTCCAACTAGCACCGTGCCAGAGCCCACCCAGGACCATGGTCACCATCAGATTGCGATTCGTCTGCCAAGTGTTGCCCCGACTACCTCCGAGGGGGATGAACAGATAGTCGCGCAACCAGGTTGATAAGGAGATGTGCCACCGCCGCCAAAACTCTGAGACATTGCCAGCCAGGTAGGGCATGTGAAAGTTTTTGGCGAGCTTGTAGCCGAGCAGATGGGCCGAACCCAACGCCATATCGGTGTAGCCGGAGAAGTCACAATAAATCTGAAGGGCATAAGCCAGGAGCGCGACCCAGGACGCTGCAGAGCCATAGCTGCCGGGGTCAGCAAACACGGGATCCGCATAGAGGGCCATGCGATCGGCGATGGCCAGCTTCTTGAACAGACCCATTAGCAGATACTGCCCCCCCAGGTTCAGGCGCGCCCAATCCCAATGCTTTGGCCGGCGGATCTGCGGTAAGAAATCTCGCGCCCGGACAATCGGTCCCGCGATCAAATGCGGAAAGAAGGAAATGAACAGCATGAAGTGGGCCAGGTCTTGCTCTGCCGGCACCCGGCCGCGATAGACATCGATGGTGTAATTGATCGCTTCGAACGTGTAAAAGGAAATCCCGACCGGCAAAATGATATGCAAGACGGGCACCGATGTCGTGGCCCCGAGTGCGTGCAGCGTTTCCTCGACTGATGTCAGGAAAAAGTTCGCATACTTGAAATAGCACAAGAGACCCAGGTTGGCTGCCAGGCTCAACCCGAGAAGCAACTTGCGTCGGCGGGGCACAGTACTGGCTTCCAGTCCGAGGGCAATCACGTAATCGAGGGCCGTGGAAAGACAGATAATTCCGGCAAGCCACTTGTTCCAGCTTGCGTAAAAGGCAAAGCTTGCGGCCAACAACAGCCACACCCGGCCGCGCCGCCAGGGAAGGATCCAATAGACGACAAAGACAGCCGTAAAGAAGACGAGGAATTGCTGCGAACAGAAGAGCATGGGCTCCGCTCCTCGGAAGCACGGCCAGGGATTGTGCCCGGCGCACGCTTGTGCCGTCCATGTGTCGGCGGCCGGGACCTGCGATGCTCCGCGAGGCAGAGTGTAACCGAGTGGGCAATCGGGTCAAGGTCGGCTGAGGACGCGCCATTGGATCATGGCTTCCGTCGTGGTCAGCGCTCACCCTCGTTCCAGATGCTCGACCAAGCGGTTCAGAAAAGTGCACTGATCGGGATGAAGACGGAGCTGGGCATCAGCCAGAGGCAGAAAACGGGCTTGATCCACTTCCCAGGAAGTGCAGCGCGGGTTTGCATCCTCCGGCGCGGGTCCGGCAAAGCAGTGGATGCGTTTGCGGCTGCGGCGATAGTCGACGCGTCCCAACGGAACGAGGAGCCCGGCCGTGACGCCGGTCTCCTCCTGGGTTTCCCGCCGTGCCGTGTCCTCCAGGTCCTCGCCCGCACCTGGTTCGCCTTTAGGAATGCTCCACGGAGCCTTTCGGTTGTACCAGCCGCTCGGATGGACCAAGAGCACTTCCAGACCGTTCGCCCCAGTGCGGTAGAGAAGCGTCCCCGCCGATTGACGCATCGGTAATTCCGTCGATTGGTTGACTGGCCAGCGAAAAAGCGAATACGCCGGCGAAAGGGAGAGGGAACGAAGCGCCCGGGGCGAACGGCGCCTCATCCCCTGCCCCCTCTGCCGGCGCGTCCGAAAGGGCGACGGTTGGGCGGAAAAGCAAACTTTTGAGCGCTTGCCACAGCCGCCAGAGGAATGGGCGAATGGGCGAAGGCGATGAGCGAATCCTCTGTTCGCTGTGGCAGCACCCTTCCCTGGGCGATGGGAGGGTACTGCGAAACACTGCGGGCGATCCAAAACGACTGCGGTTGGGCGTGAACGTCCTATTCTGCTGGAGGCCGCCGGCAAAAGGGCAACAGATGAACGTGATAAGCGAGGGCGAACCTCTCCTCTGCTTGCCCTTCTGCCGGCGTCTTTTCCTGGGCGATCGAAATACCTTCGCCGTTGAAGGTGGGCGATAGAGCCACGGCTGGGCGCCGCAGCCGGCCTTCCAGCACATTGCAAACCGGCTTGGGGGACAGGGTCAAAGCGCTGGGCGAATCTGCGGGCCATCCTCAACTGAGCTGACCCCTTTGCCGGCCAAATCCCCTCCCAGGCCTGGGATTCACGTCGCACCCGCAGGAAAGGGCGACACGGCCACGGCGGCGGATGCCGTGGCCGTGTATGCACCCTGGGCGAATGTCGGGTGCGAGCCGGGCCCGAGGCCCGGCTAACTCATTACAATCAAAGCCAACGGGCGAGGAAATCGGGACTTCCGGATCCTCGCTTGCAATAGCCCCCTATGGGAGCAAGCGACGTGCCGTTAGAAAGCTTTTTTGCAAGATCTTCGCAAGTGATGTACGATGATGGACTTGTGGAAAGCATAAAAAAATGCTTTCCGTGAGGTCGCGTCTCAAGTACCGAGAAATTCGGGAGGGGTGTCGAAAAATCAGACGTTTCTTCCAGGCCTGAAAAGAGCCTGGCCTCGTGGTCCATTGTGCGCCCCTCCTGGACGAAGAAAACTTGGTCGGCAGCTACGCCCCCGCTTATTGCGTGATTCCAAAGTCGCCTTTGGTATTTCGCCAAACGCTATGGATGTGGTTGGCCGGATTCTTGGCCGAATCTTCTTGCACATTGAGGAACTCGATTACGAACGTCGGTCCCTGAACCCGATAGGTGTGCGGCTTGCCCTGTTCCACTCCACCGTTGTAGGCAAAGGAGATCTGATCCAGACCGGCCTTGTGAACTTCGCTCATCTCGGCCTCGGCCACGTCGGAGGGCATGCGGCCGGCATAGGACTGGAGAAGCCTCAGCAGGAGCCCCCGCTGCTTCTCCGTCAGTTTGGCCGCAGATAGCCCTTTTGGCGCACCGACATCGGGACTTCGGGTCTGGCCTTTGACTTCTGGGAAGGCTTTCTCTTGGTAGGCAGTTTTCTTCTGGTTGTCGTCGAGGGTTTTGAATAGCTCTTTGGCCAAGTCGTCGGCCAAGGGAAGCGCGCGGGTTCCTTTTCGAGGCCCGTCCATGACCGTGGCGGGATTGGCGCCAAAGAAGGCCGGCGTCGCTGCGATGATCTTACCGCCATCCACCGCGAAATTGAGCGACAGATGATGGCCCTCCACGCGCCACCCCCACTTGCCCGTTTTCGACGGGGTGCCAAAGATCGTAAAGAAGTACCACTCGGGATTGCGGACCAGAGTGCGCCCTTTCTCCAGTTCATGCAGGATTGATTCCAGGCTCATGATCGTCGTCGCCTTCGCGAAGCCGTCCGAGCTGGTGCCGGCTGCAACCAAGGCCCGAGCCAATTCTTTCTGCTCGGGCGTCATGTCCTGAAGGGGCAGGCCTTTGCGGGTAGGCTTTCGGTTGGCGTCTTGAAGCGGGACAAAGTGCCAATTGAAGCGTTCCTTATCATCAAAGGCAAACGTCGCCTTGGCCTTTTGCTCAGCGGTCAGGCTGGTCAGCAGCTTGTCGGCTGCGCTGGCCATTTTGCTCCCGGCCGGCTCATGGGCCTGGCGAACATAAGCGACACCGGCCAAAACTCCGAGCAGCGTCAGGGCCAGCGCCATCCGCATGAGTTTCATGGTTCGTGCCCCCTGCCAGAAAGCGGCGATTTCCAGTTTGCAATAACCGCCCCATAATCTATGGAAATCCAGGGGCGAAGGGCAGTGGGCGAACTTGGAAACACGAACCACCAGGAGTTTGAAACTTTGATTGGCGAGTTTCAGACATCTCGGGGTTCGGGTTTCTAGTCTTCGAGCGTGTTTCCCTGACCCGCCGGTGAGTTGGGCGCGCCTTTCGACATGAAAATGAAATGCCGGTCGCACATGCGGATTTCGTCACCGGCGGCCAGCGCGGTAGGACCGCAGAGCCGGAGGCCATTGACGAAGGTACCATTCTTGGAGGCGATGTCGTACACTTCGCATTTCTCGCCGGCGTGAATCAGGATCGCACAATGGCGGCGCGAAACGTAAGGCCCCTCGATGACGACATCATTGTCCGGGAGGCGGCCGATCGTGTTCACGCCCACTTTGAGCGGATAGACGCGTTCTTGGTCCGTCAGCCAGTACCCTGACTCGGCAGGAGCGGACGCGCGATCGGTCTGTCGGAAGGTGCAGGAAGCGCCCTTGCCGAGAATTCCCTCATGGTTTTCCACGGCCAGGGTGTGAAGCCCGCGCGCACCGAGGATCTCTTCCCGTGCACGGCGAAAATCGTCACGCCGCGGGAAATCGAGGTGTACACTGTTGAGGCGAGGATCCTGCATAGACACCAGCCTGCCAAAGCTGCGCATACCGTCCCCGGCCACTGTAAGTCTACACGAGTTCTTCACGAGGAGCAAAGACTATTTATCCAAAATGACGCTGTAATCGCTCCAGGGCGCGCAGAATCCCCATCGATTCGTCTCTTCGCAGCGTACGGCTCAGGGTGCCTTGGACATTGGCTTCTCTGCGGCTGCCGCGGTCGACGGCAGATTGGCGGGCTGGAGAAACATGAGAAGCCCCATCCCTTCCGGGCGGGGTTCGACGCCTGCGGGCTGAGACCATGCTTGAACCCCCCGGCCAGGCAGAACCCGCACGACATTGCAGGCCCAGGTTCGGCCGAACGCGACCGTGTCCGCGGTTAACTCGGTCAGCGGGATGGCTGCCTCCACTTGCCAGTAAGTGCGCTCGCTATGGAGGGCGACATACCAGTGCGGGTCCCAGGTCCGGTCTCCCCAACAATCCTCACAGACGCAGCCGCGCTGATCCACTTCCAGCCGGAAGTACGTCGAGTAATCTCGGTCGAGATCCAGGATTAAGCTGACGTGGTCATAGGGACGCAGGTCTGCATCGTGTGGCCGAGGTTTCACCGGCGCCACATAACGTCCCGCTGGATGGCCACAGCGGAGAGCCACATACAGGAAGTCCTTGTCAAAAGTAAGGCGAACCTCGGTGGGATAATCCTTGACGGTATCCCCCGCGGCATTGTGCAGCACCAGCGGCGGGGCGTCCTTCCAGCAAGGCTCGTCAAAGGTCCCATCGAGGAAAGGCCGTGACTCGGTCTGCCGGCAATACGCCACCGGCCGTGGCGGTAGCCCCGTTCGGTTGATGAGCCACAGCTCGGCCGCGGCGGCATCATGCCACGCTCCATTGGGATGGTCCGCAAGGAACTCGGTATACCACCCCTGCGCTTTCTCGAAGTCCCCCAGGCGTCGCCGTGCGGCTTGCAAGCAAAACTGAATACTCGGATCCGTCGCGAAGAGCGGTCCGAGAGCAGCCAACCGTGTGCCCAACTCCAGGCTGGTCTGATACCAGCGCCGCGTTTCTTCGAGATTGCCCAGGAGGCCCGCTTGCTGCCTGCGCACCCCTTCTGGCAACTGCGCGCGCTCGGGAACTCCGATGGAGGAGGCGGTCTGTTTGAGGCTGGGATCGCGGGAACTTTGAATCGTTGTCTGTGACCAGTTCCAGGACTGTGTCAGCTCGTGACGCCGCCGGGCTTCTCCGCTGGCGCTGTGCCGGATCAGCCAACGGTAGGCGTCCACGGCCAACGGATGAGCCGGATAACGATTGACCAGCTGCTGAAACAGTTCCCGAGCCAGGGACCAATGGCCCGTGGCAACATACTGGTTGGCTAATGCAAACGTCGTGGCCGCGGCTTGATCGTCGGGCAAGCCAGCCAGCATGGGACCGACCTGGGCCAACAGCCGATTCGGATCGGCCAAGCCACTCTGGGGCGACTCGGCCAGGGCTTGAAGGTTGCGGCGCGACTGCAAAGCTTTTTCAAGCTCGGGTGCCAGCGCGGCCACGGCTGACTGCTTCCGTCGGGCCACCCCGCCCGGGGCCAACTCGATCCCTTGCATGAGCAGACGATGGCTGGCGGCTTCGAGAACCCTGCGCGCAAGAAGATGGTAAAAACGCTGCCTTGGCAGAGAATACGGATGATCCGAGAGCAGTCCGGTCAAGGGCATGGCAAAATCGCGCGCTGTCATTTCCAATCGAGGGCTGATGGCGGACGCGTCCAGGAACACTTCGGCTCCTGTGCGTCCCGGCCAACAGCAGTACAACTTCGCGACCTCCCAGGGCTGTAGTCCGAGCTGTGCGATTTGCTCAGGAAATGCCTGGGGATCGGCGGCCCGGCGGAACGCTTCATTGAGCGCTTCCGCCAGGAGTGCTTCCGATGGTGAAGCATGGGCTTCATCGGGATGATCGGTGACGACCACGCTTGGCCGCCACATGCGCAGGGCGAGTACGATCTGGCGAAGGAGCTCTTCCGTGGCGCGATCCGCATGGAGCTGATTCCAGGCTTGCAGGATTTCGAGCTTTCCTGCCCACGCCAGGTGTTGGGGCAACGGAAATTGCCAAAGCATTTCGCCCGCCGCCCCTCCCGCCTGCCGCACGGCGGCCTCGAATCGTTGCGAAGCGCCGGCCTGGTTCACAGGAGCCGTTGCGGAGTCGGGTGCCAGCACACGCAACCCGGTTGCCAGATATCCTTCCTCGCCACCCAGGGCGGCCACAGTTTCCAGGGGAATTCCGTCGGCATGGGCATGGACGAAAAGCACCGCAGCGCGCTGTCCGCTCCGCTGCTGGACACGCCAGGTCTGGCCACCGTCGGCGGTACTCAGGATCGACCCAAATTCACCCACGGCCCAGCCTTGCTGGGAATTCAAAAAGTGCACACCGTTGAGAGGTAACATCTGCCCGGTTGGTAGGACGGACCAGGTACGCCCCTGATCCTGGCTATGGAGCACGGCCGAGCCGGGTCGGCCGACCACCCAGATATGGTCGCCCACGCAATGGAGGGCATGAAAATCCCAGCAGGCGCGCACTGCCGCGGGCAGCTTCAGATCCGCATAGCCCCACCGCGCCCCGGCCGAATCGCGGCTTACATACACGAGCCCGCCCTGGCCTACCGCCACCGCTCGATTCCCGACCACCTGGACGGCACATACGGCTCGGCCGCCAATCACATCGACATCGGCTGGGGCGAGCACGCCGTTGCGCAGGACGAACAGCCGGCTCCAGGACCCCACGAGGACGCCTGTCTGGGCATCCTGAAAATCGGCGGCCAACCAGGTGGGGCAGCGAGGCCCTGGAACGGCCTGCCACGTTCGCCCTGAATCAATGGTCCGAAAGACGCCGGTCGGAAACTGCTCCGTTCCTTCGCCGACCACGAAGCCAACCTTGTTGTCCACAAAATGCACGTGCTGGAGGCCCGGAAAGAAATGGGCACCGATGCGCTGCCATTTCAAACCCCCGTCACGGGTAAATAACAAAACGCCGAGGCTCCCCTGCCCGTGCGGCAGCTCCTCCCGGCCGGCGATCCAACCGGTGTAAGGATTGAGGAAGTGCACGGAGCGCAGCGAGGCCCGCTGGCCGGTCGGTTGCCGCTCCCAGGTCTGGCCGCCGTCGATCGTGTGCCAAACTACGCCCTCGTCGCCAACGGCCCAGCCCTCGTGTTCATCGACAAATTGGACCGCGCGCAGAGCAGCATCGTCAAAATTGCGGAGCTCGCCGGCACTTGCGCCGAGCCCCGAACAGACGACCAGCGCCAGTGCGATCGAAACGCCTCGCATGGGCACTCCTCTCGTTCCTCTTGGCCCCGCGGTTTATTTTGCTAAGGCCGATGGATTTTTGGCTCAATCAAATAACCAGTATCGGACGATGCAATAAAGGGCACTCAGCGCGTCGCGCAGCCCGATCTTCTTCCCTTCTTCGTACGTGCGGCCGGAGTAGCTGATCGGGATTTCGTAAATGCGCCAGGACGGATCGCGGCGGCGAGCTACCTTGGCCGTGATCTCGGGTTCGAATCCGAACCGGTTGGACTTGAGGCGGACATCGGCCAGGACTTCCCGGCGAAAAACCTTGTAACAGGTTTCCATGTCCGTGAGATTGAGGTTGGTGAACATATTCGACAGTGTCGTCAAGAATTTATTGGCGACGTAGTGCCAGTAGTACAAGACCCGATGACTATCGCCGATGAATCGGGAGCCGTAGACCACGTCCGCATGATCATCGAGGATTGGCTGGATGAGGCGGGGATACTCGGCGGGATCATATTCCAGGTCCGCGTCCTGGACGACCACAATATCGCCTTGGGCTAGGCGGAAGCCCTCGCGCAAGGCAGCGCCTTTCCCTCGGTTGCACGGCTGATACACGACGCGGACATCCCGGTGCCGCTCCAGCTCACGGAGGATTTCCCGCGTGCCATCGGTACTACAGTCATCGACGATGAGGATTTCCTTTGGAATGGGAACGGCAGCCACGCGCCGCACCAGCTCGCCGATCCATTGCCGTTCGTTGTAAACTGGGATGATGACGGAGAGCCGAAAGCCGCTGGGGAGTGGGTAAATTCCGAGCTGCCGGCAGGCAGCCTCCCCGAGCAAGCGCTGCAAGACAAGCGCCCGATCCGACGACGACTCAGACAGCCGGACGAGCAAGTGTTCCACTTCCGAATCACGGATTTCGTTGGTCAAGCTTGGCATTCGCGTCCCTGCGATCGTTGCCGAACTGTTCCCGGACTGCCGCAACCACTTTCATGAGCGAATTATGGGAAAGAACCGCCGCGGGGGTCAAGGCGAATCGGAGTTGCAAGGTGGTCAAGGCTTACCCGGTCAGCCAGGCCAATCGCTGCCATTTGCATGTGCCGCGGGCTTGGACGATCGAGCTTGACACTCCTTCTGCTCTGACATACTCTCCGCGATCCCAGGGAATGGGTGGCGGGCGAATCCGCAGGGAAGAGGCATGGCTGAAAGGAGTCAGCGCATGGGCACACCGGCCGGAGCAGCGGTTCCGCTTTGCGACTTGCAAGCCCAGTACCGAGAGCTGCAACCTCATCTCGAGGAGGTATTGACCCGAGTCCTTGCGGGTGGGCAAGTGATCCTTGGGCCGGAAGTTGCGGCCCTGGAGGAAGAAATCGCGCGCTACTGCGGCACCGGCTACGCGATCGGCTGTGCCTCCGGAACCGATGCGCTCCTCCTGGCCTTGCAGACCCTTGGCATCGGACCTGGGGACGAGGTTATTTTGCCTTCCTTCAGCTTCTTTGCCACCGCCGGCATGGTGTGTCGAAGCGGTGCGCGGCCCGTTTTTGCGGACATCGATGCCGAGAGCTACAACCTGGATCCTCTGCAAGTCGAGAACAAAATCACCAGCCGAACCCGTGCCATCCTGGTGGTTCACCTGTTCGGCCAATGCGCGGACATGGAGCCGCTTTGGAAAGTGGCGGAACGGCATCAGCTGCCGATCATCGAGGATGCGGCCCAGGCTTTTGGAGCAGATTACCAAGGAAAGCGCACCGGCACCTTGGGGGCGTTCGGCTGTTTCAGTTTTTATCCAAGCAAGATCCTCGGTGCCTATGGCGACGCCGGCATGGTCGTCACGAACGATCCCGAGTGGTCAGCACGACTGGCAGCCCTCCGGGTGCACGGCATGGAGGTCAAGTATTATCACAAACACCTGGGCTGGAATGCCCGCCTGGATGCGTTGCAAGCGGCCCTGTTGCGCGTGAAGCTGCCCCGGGTTGAGGGCTGGATTGAGGCCCGCCAGGCCGCCGCCCATCGGTACGATGCCTTGATTGATGAATACTACCTGGGCCGCTTCTTGTGCCGGCCGGCCGTTCGCACACAGCGGCGGCACGTATTCAACCAGTATGTAGTTCGCGTTCAGGACAACCAGCGCGATCCCCTTGTGCGATATCTGCACAGCGAAAAAATTGGCTGCGAAATCTACTACCCGGTGCCGCTTCACCTCCAGGAATGCCTGGCCTACCTGGGCTATCAGAAAGGCGACTTCCCGGCCAGCGAAGACGCTTGCCGTGATGTCCTGGCTCTGCCGATGTATCCCGAACTTCAGCCGGCGCAGCAGCGACGCGTGATTCAAGCCTGTGCTGCGTTTCTCCGTCAGCAGGCCCGCAAGGCCGCCTAAGCCGAAGCGGGGGGAGAACCGGTGATTCCGCGGCAATGGACCGAAGGCTCCGAGGAACCGGCTGGTTCTGATCCTGCGCTGCCGTTCTGGCGTCTCCCCGTGAATCGGTTACAGTGGCTGCCGGCCGGGCTCGGCTGCGTTTTCTACTTGCAAGGCAGGGGGTCGCCCCTTGCCTTGCTGCTTCTGTCTTTTGGTCTTCCCGCGGTTCGATTCTTTCTCGCGCTCCATTGTCGCCAGCAGGTTCGGAGACGGCTCCGCAGGCTATGGGATACCTTGGAGTCCTATCCCTTGTGCAGGGAGCGGCTGCCCTGGCCAGGCGTTTTGGTCACCGTGGTGCTACCCTTCGGCTTGCTCTTGCTTCTTCGCGACTATGCCATTGTGAGCGGAGATTCCCGGCCGGCCGTGCTCACGGCCTCGGCCTTGGTGACCGAAGGCCACGCAGATATTGGCCAGTTGGTAGGGCGCTATTCGCAGCTCGGCATGTTTGCAATGGACGGAGGGATGCCGTATTTCTGTCGGCAGACCAACGCAGGAGTTGTTTCCAGTTACCCGCTTGGCATGGTGCCGTTCGTGCTGCCGGTGGCGGCGGCCGCCCGGGTCTTCGGTGCGGATCTCGATCTGCCCCATGTCCATGATCGGCTCGAGAAATGGACCGCGGCCTGGATCGCAGCCTTCTCACTCGGACTCTTTTTCCTGCTGGCGCTGCACGTGGCTGAAGTACAACCCGCCTGGATGGCGACGTGGATACTCGGGACAGGCTCCGTCTTCTTCACAACCATCGGCCAAGCACTTTGGCAGCATGATGGCGTTATTTTGTGGTCGCTCATTGCTTTGCTGATCGAGTTTCGTGCGCCGGAACGGTCGGGCTGGATGGGCACGCTGCTACAGGGGTTTGCCATCGGGATGATGCTGCCGTGCCGACTCTCCGCGGTTGTGTTCATCGTACCGTTCGCATTGTGGGTTTTTCTCCGCACGCCGGTACGGGCATTGGGCGTCGCCCTTTTCAGCGGGCTGACGTTTGTCCCCTGGGCTTGCCTGCACGTGTCGATTTATGGCAGCGTCTTCGGTCCTTCGACCGGCCAATTGGCCGCCGGGAATTGGTCTCCCGTTTCGGTCAGCTCACTGGCGGGAATCTTGATCAGCCCTGGACGGGGGATATTCGTTTATCAACCCTGGATTCTGCTGGCGGTCCTCCATCGGCTTCCTGTTCTACGGAGGAAGGCGGCGTTCCGAGCGTGCAGGGAATGTCCCGCGGGCTGGACGACGTTTTGCCTCTGTGCGGTCGTGTTTCAGCTGGCGTTGATCAGCTCATGGAAATGTTGGTGGGGAGGCTATTGTTGGGGGTCCCGGTTGACCGCTGAAACGATTCCGCTCCTGGCCCTTCTCTGTGTGCGACCGATTGCCATGTTATGGCGAACCGGCGTGGGACAACGGGTGGTTCTGGCCTTCGCGATGCTGAGTTTGCTGATGCACGTGCCCGCAGTTTATCTGCGCTCGGCGGAATGGCACGGCCGGCGGCAGATCGATCACCACCCCGAACGATTGTGGGTGTGGTCTGATGCACCCTTTCTCTATCCGCTTTGGAATTACACCCTCATGCCTGATTCGGCAGCCCACAGGCCTGACGCGGCAGCGAAGGATACGGCGGTCTTTCGGTAGGGAGCGGGTTTGCCGGCTGAATGAGTATTCTCTCACATCACTTTTTGAGCAGCCCAGCCTTGAGGATTTCGAACGTCTTGGGTGTGACGCTCTTGAGCGTCATGTCCATGTACATCAACACCTTCTTATCGGGTCCGACTATTTTCTTGCGGGCAGCGCCCACCGAGTCATCCGCCATGAAGTTTTCGTCCTCGATCTGCACGCCGTTCTTGGCCGTGAAGGTCCCCTTGAAGTAGGTCCAGTGCCACGGCGGACCGAACAGTTTGCCGCCGCCCTCGACAGTGGCGGCATCATCGGTGAGTGTGAACGTGTTATCACTCTTGACGGTCAATCGCACCGCCCTTTCGGTGGCCGATCCATTTTGTTCGACCACAATGGCCCGCTCCAAGATCAGGGAATGGTCCGGGTCGTGGATTTTCTCCACGAGGATAACCTGGGCACCCATCGGCTGTCCGGTAGGCGAGCTCAGCTTGGCTTCGCCGAGATAATAAAACTTCTCCGGCTGGGCTGCCCCCACCAGCGTCGGTACCAAGAGTGCGCCAACCAACGCAAGAGTCGTTCGCATGGGTTTTTCCTCCGCAGACTGAAACGGGTTGATCCGGGCCACTCTTATTCGCTGGAGGCAACCGAGCATTTTGGGCGAGCCCGGTGGTCGCGGAAGGAGCTACTCGCTTGGTTGAGCGGAGTCGATGCCCGGATCCTGTTGGCAGAGGGGAACTACTTGGCGTTCGCCATTACCTGCAATTGGGTCACGCTGCGTCCTTGCTCTTTTTCCAGATACTCACGCCCCTTCTTGACGTTGACATGGTCCCACGGCAGCACTTCCGTGACCGGTCGGCTGCGCTGCGAGTACCAGGCCGGATCGATGCCCAAGTCGGCAAACGTTTGCCACCAGACGTCGGGCTTGAAGGTTTCCTTCCAGCCATCCAGACGGCACCCGCGCCGCCAGGCTTCTTCCAACACCGGCGCCACGCGCCGGTCGCCGCGGGTCAAGACACCCTCCAGTAGACTGCATTCGAGATCGTGCTGGTTGATGCGCACCGAACGGATGCGGCGGCGGCTGCGCAGATACTGCCCTGCCCAGCGCAAGTATGCCCGCGTCTGCATCCCGTTCCACTGGTACGGCGTATGCGGCTTGGGAACAAAATTCGAGACCGAAGCCGTCACATCCACATACCGTCCCAGCACCTCTTTCCCAAGGGTGGCAATGTTCTCGGCCATATCGACAATGCCATCCAGGTCGACCTCGCGCTCCCCTGGCAGACCACACAGGAAATAGAGCTTTACTCGTCGCCAGCCATTCTTGAACGCTTCACGGCAACCTTCGTACAGGTCTTCGTTGGTGATTGGCTTGCGGATTTGCACGCGCATGTCATCACGGGCAACTTCCGGTGCCAGCGTCAAACCAGCGCGGCGTACTCCCCGCATCAGCTTCGGCAGCGAGCGGAGCTGGTGATTGATGCGCAGACTGGGCAGGGAGATGTTCACTCCGAGTGGCGTGAAGACTTCGTGCATCCGCTTTACAAGCTCTTCGAAGTAAGGATAGTCGCTCGTGCTGAGACTGAGGAGGCTAATCTCGTTGTGGCCGGTATTCCGATAGCTTTCCAGCGCTGCCTGGACAATGGTTTCGACGGAGCGGACACGCAGCGGCCGCTTGATGACGGTGGACTGGCAAAAGCGGCACTGCCAGGGACAGCCACGCATGATCTCGATGGCAATACGGTCATGCGTCGTCTCGACAAAGGGCACCAATGGCTTGGTCGGCAGCGGGATGGCATCGAAATCCTGTGTAATGGTGCAGGCCATGACCTCACGCGGCACATCGCTGCGGATGCGGTTCATGGCGGCAATCGTGCCATCTGCATGGTATTGCGGTTCGTAGAACATGGGCGCATAGGCCCATGTCGTGCAGCCGGCAATTTCCGCAATCATGTCTTCACGGGATTTGCCGCCTTTCTCTTTCAGCGTGAGCCAGCGGTCCATGATCCAAGGAAGGCTTTCCTCGCCATCGCCAATAACGAACAGGTCGATGAATGGTGCAAGGACTTCGGGGTTTTGGGCACCAGGTCCGCCGGCGATCACCAGAGGGTCCCGCAGCGTGCGGTCCTTGCTATGCAAGGGAATTCCGCCGAGGTCGAGCATGGTCAGAATGTTCGTGTAGCAAATCTCGTATTGAAGGCTAAAACCAACCGCGTCGAATTCCCGCAGGGGCGTAAAGGTTTCCAGGCTATAAAGCGGAAGCCGATGCTGGCGCAGGAGCGATTCGAAATCGGCACACGGAGTGAAGGCCCGCTCACAAGCCCACTGGGGATCATTGTTCATGATCGTGTACAGGACCTGTAAGCCATGATGGCTCATGCCGAGCGTGTACGCATCGGCAAAGCTCAGGCAAAGCTTGCCGCGGACCTGGCGATGATCCTTGACGACACTGCCGATCTCGCCACCGATGTACTGAGCCGGCTTCTGCACACGCAGAAGGAGTCGCTGGACGGTTTCTTTGAGGGGTGTGTTCATCTTCGCATTTTCCCTTTGGCCTCGGGATTGGCGCGGAATCGAAGGATAACGTGATTATGGCAAATTGCTCGACGTCCGCCAGCTGGCCGTTCTGTTTCTGGATGTTCGGCTCATGCAGGCCGGGGCAACGCTGTCGCTGCAAGGGCTCCAAATGAAAACAAGGAAAAAAGGAGCAGACGTGGTGCTCCTTTTTTCCTTGTGATGCTGGTAGAGAAATTGGCTACGTCTGTCCTTGGGCCTTGCGCGCCGACTTTTGTTTGCGCAATTGAGCCCGGCGGCGTTGTTCGCATGGCTTCTCGTAGTGCTGGCGAGCACGGAGCTCTTTGTGCATTCCGCTCCGTTCAATTAGCTTCTTGAACCGACGGAGGGCCATCCCGATCGGTTCCTTGTCATGCACGCGCATTCGTAAGGGCATTCGTCCTCCTTCTACAAGAGAAATTGTGAAAGTTTCCCCCTCTTTCGGCCGCCGAGAGAGGCGCCGTGTACCCGTAAACCAGCCCGGTTGGTGAAGGGGGTCGAATCCCCTGTGCCAGCAGGCACCCTGAAATGCCGGCAAACCCTCATGAGGGTCGCAGATTTCAATCGGGCAAGAAAAGGGCGTTGGGTACGTGCGCACTCTACCGAGGATGGTCCACGAAGCCCGGCCACTGGCATTATAGCCCTCTGGCTGGAAAAAGGTAGGCGGAGCCCGGCATTTGGGCATGGTCCGATTGAGCCTTGACGAAAGTAGGACGTCAGCACTACAAAGACCCGTGGGTTGATGATTTTCCGTTGAAGTCTCTCGTTGAGATCCGAATTCAAGAGATTTCTTGCCGAAGTGGCGGAATTGGCAGACGCGCCAGGTTCAGGACCTGGTTCCCGTTTAGGGAGTGGAGGTTCGAGTCCTCTCTTCGGCACTTATGGGATAAGGACTTGCGTCAAATCGATGCAAGTCCTCTTTTTTTTGCCATCGCCTTTCCGGGGGCAAAACGGGGGCAGTAAGGCATTTGCATTGGCCTTGCGCGTCGGTGGTTCGGGATCGCTTCCCGGACTAAGTTTGAACAACGCCTTTTGCGGAGCCACGCAATGGCCTGGCTCGAACTCGATCCCGATTCGAATTGCTATAAGGTCTGCTTCCGTTTCGGAGGCAGGAGGTTCAAGCAGTCTGCCAAGACCGATGACCGCATGGAAGCCGAAGTCCTTCTGGGTGGCGTGGAGAAAAACCTCCTCTCCGATGGGAAACGGTCGGAGAAAACCAAAGCGAACCGCCCCATGACCCTGGAAGGGTTCTTCCAGAAGTACAAGGAGAATCTCCCCCGCCGGCGCGATGGAAGCCAATTCCCTGGATATTGTCCAGCTCCACATGAAGCATTTTCTCCGGCATCTGGGCTCCCGGTTCCCTGTTCAGAATCTGACCCTTGCCGTCTTACGTGGAGTCACGTTCGCGGGACCGAAAACGTTCCATTAGCCCCGTCATCATGAAGAAGGAAGTCGCGAGCTTCAGCAGCATCTGGTCATGGGGCGCCCAAATGGGATTCGTGATCCTTGACGGTCTTCTGTTGCGTAAGCAATGCGAGATTGGCGCGGATTCCTGCAAAGTTCGCGTCCAACCGAGCCGCGAAGGCTTCCAGCCCGGCTTCATCAACAACAAGGTTCCGGCTACACCAGTTCAGGCACGCTTCGATACTCTTAATCGCCTCGGCCAGTGCCATCTTCTCGCGGGGCCTGCAAAGCGTGTGGGGAAAAGTCAGCCCGAAATCGCCGGCTCGCGCCACCAGGTCCGCTGCGTGACGCTGACAATCCGCCTTGCCAAGCTCGTCGTCGTGTTTGGCGAGTTGGTGAAGTCGCCTGCGAGCGGCTCGGCACCAGACTTCGAATCCGGCGATGTTTCTTGGACCGTCTTCGGCCAGCAGGAAGTCTGCCATTGGATCTCCGTCGAACAGTCGGTTCGGTTGCAGCTATCGAAACTATGGGCCACGGCGGAAAACTCCGTAGCTTCCGGAATCCTGCCTCACGGCACAAAGCTCCTGGCAGAGTATTGCGTGGTTCCTGATTCGGGGAATCAGGTTCATCTGGGGAATAGTTGCGAATGACGACGGGGCGCTGGTACATTTTCTTTCGAAAGGATGCCCCTTTCAGGATTCAATTTGCCCCCCTCGGTCATCGGGTCTGCTGTATTCTGGCTGGTATCATGGCAGAGAGCATTTTCTCAAATTTCTTTCGGCATCGTGCCGAGTACAACTCCGGAGAGGCGACCCATGGCGGTTATCCCGATTCATCGGCGGAAGCGCATCTTTGGACTTCTCGCCGTTCTCGGGTGGATCGGCGTGGCTTGGGCATTTTGGCGGGCGCACTCTGTGCGGCCACGGCAACTGGTACCACTCGAATTGTCCAGCTACTCTGCTATGTAATCTAGGTTTTTGTTGTTATGGCCACATCACAAATGGCCTCATCTGATCGCACTTCTTTCGTTTATGCGGAGATCCGCATAAAAGTAACAACCAGTTCCTCGCTGGTAGAAACTGTGTCAGAGTTTGAGTAGCCGTACCTTCCTGATTGCAGAGCCGAAAAACGGGTCCTGGAAATCCGAAAATAGACAAATCCGTTCCCGAAAAACTCCCGCAAAAAAGTGAGCCACTCCGCCCCTTCGAGGAACTATCATAGTGGACGGACCGAAGCGTTTGTGAGAGAACAACCATCATGGCTCACGCACAGCTCAGCCTGGTCCTGCGGCACATTCGCAAGCTGGCCGGTGACGGCAAAGCGAGTGACCGGCAGCTCTTGCACCAGTTTGCCACACGGCATGAGGAAGCCGCTTTCGAGATGCTTATCGAGCGGCATGGGCCGGCTATCCTCGGCGTTTGCCGTCGCGTTCTTCGCCGTGAGCAGGATGCTGAGGATGTCTTCCAGGCGACGTTCCTGACCTTGGCTCGTAAGGCCTCCTCGATCCGGAAGCCGGATTCGCTTGGCTGTTGGCTATACGGCGTTGCTTCGCGTCTGGCGTTCAAGGTGAGGGCGGCTGCCGCGAAGAGGCGGATGACGGAATCAATCCGACAACCTGAGGCGCCAACGGCCGGGCAAGAGTTGTGTACGGCGCTCGATGAAGAACTGGCTCGGCTGGCTTGGCGTTATCAGGCGCCCATCGTCCTCTGCTACTTGGAGGGCAAGTCCCGCGATGAAGCTGCGCGGCAACTTGGGTGGTCGCTCGGCACCCTCAAACGTCGGCTGAATCAAGGACGCGAGATTCTGCGGGAACGGTTGACGCGGCGCGGGTTGACTTTGTCGGCAGTCTTGACAGCCGCGGGGATTTCCCAAGAGACGGTGCCGGCAGCGCTGGTGATTTCAACTGCCAGAGCGGCAATGACGTTTGCGGCCAGTTCGGCCGCAGGTGTCGCCGCCCAGTTGGCCGAAGGGCTCCTGAAAGGTATGTTCCTGGGTAAGCTGAAGATCGGGGCAGTGTTGATCCTGACCACCGGCTTGGTCGGCGTAGGGGCCGGTTTGATCGCGGATCGAGTGCAGCCCGATGGGCCAGAACCAGCATCCGGGATAGCGAAGCCGGAAACAGCGCGGGTGCTAGCCGAAGCCGTCGCAGACCCTGTGCCGATGGTGCAAGGGCCAGGACCAGTCGAGGTCACGAGCGACCCCCTTCCGGCAAGGGCAGTGCTCCGGCTGGGGACGGAGCGCTTCCGCCACGGCCATTCCATCACTTCGTTAGCCTTCGCTGATGGCAAGCGGATCGTGGCCACTGATGCGTCAGCGACCTATATCTGGGACGCAGCCACCGGGAGACAACTGCGGCGGATCGGCGGTGATTTTGAGACGGGGTGGCGCTCTGCATCACTGTCCGCTGATGGACAACGCCTGGCGACGAGGGAGTACAGGCGTAATACGCTTCACGTCTGGAATCTGAATTCCGGCGAACTGATTCAGCAATTTGGCCTTGATGGCTTCGCCCTCCTATCCCCCGACGGAAATCTCGTGGCTTCCCGTGACAAGGGCATCATTCACCTTCGGGATATTGGCACTGGTAAAGAGCTTCGCAGCTGGTTAGCCGATGCGAAGGGAGTGCATCAGTTCGCTTTTTCGCCCAGCGGGACGGTCCTCGTCACGGGCGGCCAAGACAAGGTCATCCACGTCTGGGGGGTAGCCACTGGGAAGGAACTGCGCATCCTCCGTGGACACACCGATGAAGTCGGGAACGTCGTCTTCTCTCCGGATGGCAAAATCCTTACCTCCGTTGGCTGCACGGTACAGGAATCTAAGCAATCCAACGGCATCACTCGGGTTTGGCACGCCGACAACAAGGTACATGTATGGGATTTCGAATCTGGCAAGGAAATCCGGCAACTGATCGTGCCACGCGGAGATGAAAACAGCAAGCAGGGCGAGTACGCCAATGGCATCATCGGCATGGCCTTCACTCACGATGGCCAAACCTTGGCGACGGTTGTGTTTCCTCCCACGGACAAGGCGTTCCGCACCTGGGACATGACCACCGGCAAAGAACTTCGTGGATTCGGCCCACCGTTGAGTAGCTGCTGGTTGGCCTTCTCTCCCGATGGTAAGATCCTGGCCACGGCAGGCAGCAATTCGATCCGATTATGGGACCCCCGTTCCGGCCAAGAACGTGAGCTTACCAAAGGCCATCAAGGTCCTATTCGAGGTTTGGCGGTTTCACCGAACGGGAGGTTGGTCGCATCGGCGAGCGAAGATGGCACGGTTCACCTTTGGGAGGCCGTTACTGGCAAACAGATGCGCTGCTTCACTGGCCCCGGTGAAGCCTATGCCGTCACCTTTTCGCCCGACGGTCGCACCGTAGCATCGAGCGCTAACGACAAAACCGTTCGCGTTTGGGACATTGCCACAGGCGAGGTAATTCGTCAGCTTCAGGGTGATCAGGACAGGTCGTCATCCCCTCTCTTTACTCCTGACGGAAAAACGCTCGCCTGCTCCAGTTCCGAGGGCGTGCTCTCCCTTTGGAACATTGCAACGGGTGAGAGGGTACGCGAATGGCGAGGGGTCGCCGGCCGCTTGGCCTTCTCGCCGGATGGCAAAATGCTCTATTCCTGCGCTGACAAGAAAGTGCGGGTCTGGGACACCGCGACGGGCAAAGAGATTCGCCAGTTCGTCGCTGGCCACGCCGACCGGATTTACCCCGTTGCTTTCGCACCAAACGGCAAGTGGGTCGCATGTTGGGGACAGGAGGAGCTAATCCTGGTGTACGATTTGGCGACTGGGGAAGAGATTCAGCGGCTTGAGGCTCCGGGCGCCCCTTCGTGCCTTGCTTTTTCTCCGGATAGCCGAACCTTGGCCTGCGGAGAGTCGTCTGGTCGATCAATTGTTCTGTTGGAAACGGCGAGCAACCGGACACGTCACCGGTTTGCTGGTCACGGCGGTCGGATTAATGCCCTGGTCTTCTGGCCGGACGGAAAGTTGTTGGCTTCGGGAAGCCAGGATACTACCGCCCTGGTCTGGGATCTGCTGGGCATTGGTCGCTTACCACGCCAAGAAGCACACCTTTCCGCGGATGCTCTGGGCGCATGCTGGGCTAACCTGGCAAGTCTCGATGCTTCCACGGCCTATGACGCCATCGGCAAACTGGTTTCCGCTCCCAGGGAATCGGCCTCCTTCCTGGCACAGCACCTAAGCGCGGTCCCCTATGACCCGGCCGAGGACTTCCTTCGCCAGACCCTGGAGCGGCGTCCCTCCGCTGAGGTGCGTCACCGCGCCAGCGGCCTCTTGGCGAAGGTCGAGGGGAGGAACGGGGGATCTGGGTGGCTGCAACGCCTGCGAGCGATTGAGACCTTAGAAGCTATCGCCACTCCGGAAGCGCGTGAAGTGCTCCAGAAGTTTGCCAGCGGTGCTCAAGACGCCCGGCTCACGCAAGAAGCGAAAGCCTCCCTGGAGCGCTTGGCCAAGCGACCCTGATCCCTGATTTCGGAAATTACTCTTTCGAAGAAATACTTGCGAGTGACAAGGGGCCGGTGGCTCGCACTTTGGATTTCTCCGACCATTTTGCCCCCCAGGCTCCCATTAGGCCGAGCAGGCCGAGTGGTCTGCGGATTTCCCATTTCTACGCTGGACCGGCACCGTTCGGCCCATTACTCTGCAAGGAGCCCTCCTTGGCCAATGAGGAGTCTGCCCATGCGCCATCGATTCGCCGTTATTCTGATTCTTACATCGTGCTACCCAGCCGAAGGTTCGTCAAAAACGGGTCGCTGCAACTTTTTTCCAAAATAGCCGTGCGGGTCTGCCTGCTCCGAGACACTATGAAGAGGAAACACGAAACCCGCACGAGGACAGCAATCATGGCCAAGACACCGGGAGGCATCCTTCTCCGCCACATCCGCAAGCTGCTGGCAACCCGCGAAGTACCCGACCAGCAACTCTTGGAGCGATTCATTCAGCGGCACGATGAGATCGCTTTTGAAATGCTCGTACAGCGGCACGGGCCTTTGGTGCTCGGAGTGTGCCGGCGCGTGCTCCACCACGAACACGACGCCGAAGATGCCTTTCAGGCAACGTTCTTGGTCCTGGCTCAGAAAGCGGGCTCCATTCGCAAGCTTGGATCGGTCAGTAGTTGGCTCTACGGCGTGGCCAATCGCATCGCGGCGAAAGCGAGAATGAACGCCGCCAAGCGCCGCTGTCACGAGGATCGGGCCGAAAGTCTGCCCACAGTGGAGCCTGCGGAAGACGTGAACTGGCGGGAGCTGCGCTCATTGCTGGACGAGGAGTTACAGCGATTACCCGAGAAATACCGCGCTCCGCTCGTGCTCTGCTACCTGGAGGGGAAGACTCAAGACGAGGCAGCGCGCGAGCTGGACTGGACGCCTGGAGCAGTCAAAGGCAGGCTGGAGCGGGGCCGCGATGCCTTGCGTACACGGCTGTCTCGCCGCGGCGTCACCTTGTCGGTAGCGCTCCTGGCGACCGTGTTGGCGCGAAAAGCAACCGTCCAGGCCGCGCTGCTGAATACGACCGTTCGAACGGCCACGCTCATGGTGGCCGGGCAAGTAGAATCCTCAATGATTTCTGTACAGGTCGCCCGACTCGCGGCCGGAGCGACCCGAGCGATGCTCATGACCAAGGTGAAGGTTGGGGCAGCCATCTTGCTCGTGGCGAGCATGGCCACTGTGGGTACAGGGATGCTGGCATATGGTCAGCTAGCGGCGAAGCAACGGCAAGAAGAGCCATCCAAGGGAATCGCCAAGGACAAAGGGGAGCTACCTGGGACAACCGAGGCAGGGCTCAAAGAGGGTTGGGAAAAATCGATTCCGATCCCCGACGCCAACTTCGGAGAGGGGGATACCTATCGCGTGTGGGTAGAGAAGGGATGGTTGCAAGCCAAGAGGCGGACGAAAGCTGGCCAGACGGATTGGCATATCGTGCTGGCTCGTGCAACCGACCCAGAGCCGCCCACCATTCGTGCTCCAAATGATACCGTGACAGTAGATATCTCGTACCGCGGTGGGCGCTTTTTCATTCGCGAGACAAGAGACGTTTTGCGGTGCGTTCGGGAGCGGAAACGTGGCACGGACGGCACTTGGCCCCGGTCAGATTCCTTAGACGGCAGTTACCGTGGAGCTGGGTCGGCGGGAGGCGCTGACCAACCACCTATGCTAGCCGGTTGGATGAACGACGAATGGTTTGTGGTAACCATCGGCCCCACCTCCGAGAGGTTCGATTGCTTACTGAGGCTAAATCCCAAGTCGGAGCGTGGCGCCGGCTATGGTTTTCAAGGTTTCCGCGGCGATCTAAGAGAGGCTTTTCATGGCGACACGCGGATAATGGACGATGGCGAGTTACTGACAGCCAGGCGCGGTTTGGAGGCTGTCGTCAAGGCGAAGCATGCCCGTGAAGCAGCTCGCGCCAAGCTCGTGGATGCACCGGCCCCAGCACTGGACGGTAAGGAATGGCACAATGCGGTCCAAGCACTTGCTTGGAAAGACTTGCGGGGCAAGGTCGTCCTATTGGACTTCTGGGCAACCTGGTGCAGCCCCTGTGTGAAGAAGCTTCCTGAAGTCCAGGCGCTTCATGAAGAGTTTCAAGGCAAAGGACTGGTTGTCATCGGCATCCATTCCCAGCAGGGGGGCGAGAAGCTGGCGGAGTTCGTGCGAGAGCACAAACTCTCTTTTCCTATCCTTCTGGATTCGGGTAAGACTGTCGAACGTTTTCTGATCGAAAGCTTCCCCTCCTACATGCTGCTGGACAAGAGGGGGAGAGTAATCCGAGGGGCTTCACACGAACTTCCTAAGAAAGGAGAGATCGAGCAGTTACTCGGCAAGTGATGAGCTTTCCTTCGCTCCGGACGGTAGAAGTGCTGGAGATAGCAGGTACGCCTGAAGCCCGCCAAGTGTTGGAGCAGCTTGCCAAAGGGGCACCCGAAGCCCGGCTCACGCAGGAAGCAAAGGCGTCCTTGGAGCGGCTTGCCAAGCAGCAGGGTGACAGGCGTTGATTTACGAGTGTACTACTGCTGAGGGCATGCCCTTCACGGGCCGAGCGTTACGGCCGCATCGTACAAACCAGAGGAGGCGCGGGCTCCGGCGCTAGTTCGGGCCCAGGAACGACGGCCGGTGCGCTCGGGAGCCGAAGGTAAGTTGTCCACTGATCAATCACTCTCCTCTGGACTGTTCAGCATAATCTCCTCACCACGAAGATAGGGCGGTTGTTCCAAGCTCGCCTGGATATCCGGCAAGGAACTTGCATTTTTTCGACCGGGAAACAGGGGGCTTAAGTCCTAGCGCGTTTGTCTTCCGCCATTTTTCGCCAATGCTGCCCACTTGAATGCCCTATGCCTACAATAAGTTCGCAGTACGGTTCTGTCCTAAGAGACTCAGTCAACACGCTTTTGTGTGAAACGTCCTTGCATGTGCCCTGAAAGAAAAGCGGACAAGGGGTAGGTTCGGGACCCGGTTCCCGTTAATGTTGTGGTGGTTCGAGTCCTCTCTTCGGCATTACCTATTGAAAAAGGACCTACGGTACGAACTCTTCTCCCACCGAGGACGCCGCAGAACCCACCCCCGCTGCGACGATTGGCATCGCACTGCGGCGGCGCTACTTGAAGGAGAGGCTTCGTATCGCTTCACTGCAGAGTAAAAGGGACACCTCGGATGTCCAGATATGCCATGCCACAAGGAGCCGCCATGAAGTCCCGCGTGCTGTTTGCCGCCGCCTGGTGCGCCGTCCTCGGCCTGTGCCTTTCCCACCGGCTGGTGTCCACCGCGGCCGACGCCGAGCCTCTCAAATTGACTTTGCGGTCGCGCATCAAAGGCGATGACGGCCACTTCCGGGCTGTCGAGAAGAAAGCCAGCTGGGACCCGAAGAAGACCGCCATCATCATATGCGATATGTGGGACGATCACTGGTGCAAGAACGCCGCCCGACGAGTCGGCGAGTTGGCCGGTCCACTGAATGAGGCGGTAAAGGCGGCCCGCGCCAGGGGCGTGTGCATCATTCACGCGCCCAGTACCGTCACGAAGTTCTATAAAGATACTCCCCAACGGAAACGAGCCAAGGACGCCCCTTTTGCCAAGACGCCTATTCCACTCTCCACGGATGAACGCTGGGGCACGGCTTGGTGCTGGCCCGACCGTAATCGTGAGCCGGCGCTGCCGATCGACGACGAGGACATGGGCTGCGACTGTGCCTCCAAGTGCAAGATCCGCGACGCGTGGACCAGACAAATTGCGACGATCGACATTGCGAACGAGGATGCCATCACAGATGATGGCCAGGAGACGTGGAACCTGCTTCAGGCGCGTGGCATCGACAACGTAGCGCTGTGTGGCGTGCACCTCAACATGTGTGTCCTCGGGCGGCCGTTCGGTATCCGTCAGCTGGTCCGGCTCGGAAAGAACGTCGCCTTGGTGCGCGACCTTACTGACACGATGTACAACCCGGAGCGAATGCCCAAGGTCAATCACTTCGCGGGAACTCAACTCGTAGTCGAGCACATCGAGAAGTACTGGTGCCCATCATTCACCAGCACCGACCTTACCGGCAAGCCGGCAT
>Ga0070734_10001395_pt1 | contig 35488 bp, 27 predicted proteins | sample Coa_R1_8_FD_66444 | JGI IMG/M metagenome (GOLD analysis project Ga0070734, IMG submission 66444) | Surface soil microbial communities from Centralia Pennsylvania, which are recovering from an underground coalmine fire - Coalmine... | ecosystem: Environmental > Terrestrial > Soil > Unclassified ...
TGGAATCTGCAGCAAATCACTGTTCCCATCCGCGATCAGCTGCATGCAGATCTCGTTGGACTCGCGGATGGCCGCAGGCGCACGAAAGACTGTTCGAATCAAATCGTTATCGAGGAACGGGCAACGCACTGTGACTTGAGTTTCCTCCAGCGCCAAAACTCCGTATTGCGACCAGGGTGCTTGTTTGAAAACAGCAAAGGAAACAGGGTGTGCCTGGATGTTCCTCGCGTAGGTTTCCTTCGCTTGATCAAAATTGCCGTAAAACTCCGGGCTAAACAATTCGCGGCGTACCGTTTCCGGCTTGAATGCAACTACGTTGCGTAAGAGCTCTCCTCCATATACCCCGCTCATCCTTACGGGAGCGATCTCTCGCACCTTCTCGTTCGCATACAGATCGGGAGCGCGGCTGACGTCGACACAGCCGTCAGACAGCCAGACAGATCGCTCCGCGTAATGCGGAAATTTTGCAAGGAACTCACGCCCTACCCGGATCACCTCGTGAGACTGACCGCACATATTGGCGATGCGGCGTCCCAAGCTCACATCCTGACAGTCGCGGAACTCTCCGCCAAAGGTGTAGCAAGGCAAGAATCCCGAAGGGCAACGCTGCCAGGCCATAATCATTCGCGTGTCCCTCCCGCCGGTGAGCGACATCCCGATCGACTCGTCTCCCTGGAAATATCGCGGCAGATTATGCGAAAACACATCCCGCAGTTTCCGGTAGTACGGCTCGGCTTCGAGGGGTTCCTGATTCTCCCATTCGTCGGGTTTAAAGTAGGCCTGCTTCTCAATCCGCAAGCCGTCGCGCAGAATCCAATTCGAACCACCCGGCAATACATGCACTTTTTCGAATAGGGTACGCCCCTCGAGCGGACTACCGCAGGCAATGAACTCTCCAACTGCGCGAGAATCCAGGTGCCGAGTTTCAGGAACAACGGCAAGGATAGCCTTCGCTTCAGCCGCGAAATAGAAGCCGTCGGTTGCGTGATGGTAGTAGATCCGGTGCATGCCGTAGCGGTCGTTGAAAAGAAACGCGGACCTGCGATCCAGGTCGATTAATATTCCGTGGAATCTGCCATTCAATCCTGCCGGAAATGATGGGTCCTCCTCGTATAGGTGAACCAGGTATTCCGGACCCGTATCGTCGGCGTCGTGCCCATGTGGTCTCAACATTCGCTCTGTACCGGGCTGCGAAAACTCTTCGCCAGAGAAGACAAGAACGACCCTGCCCGTCTCGTTGCGCAGAGGCATTCGCTCTGAAAACGAGCGCGCTCGCGCAGCCCACCCGATGTACAGCCCCAACGATTCGTCCACCCAAATGCCCGTGCCGTAGAAAGACTCGTGGCGGACGGCCTCAACCATGTGCGCAAGCTTCTCTTCCGCGAGCTCTCGGGGTAAGCGAGTTTGAAGACCCATAATTCCTGGCATCGTGGTTTGGTCGGAATTCACGCCCCGTTCAAGGCCATGAAATTTCTTCGAATACCAGAAAGCACGACTTCTACGATACGTGGCGGCACTGGTTCCGGAACTTTGTCGGCACTTCCGGGGTGGAAGCCCATGCGCAATGCGGCCCGGCCTGCTATCGATAGCAAAACGTATAAACGGGGACCATCAGCTTTTTGAAATCCGTTATTGTTTTGAACTCTGTTATAACGTTTGAAGTGAGCTGAATTCTCTTGCTACTTTCCGCCATAAGAAACAATTCGCTACCACAAATGCGGGATGGACCGGGTCCGCACACGAGCGAACCACCTGGGCAATTAGTGCATTGGTCGGAGCCTTGTCCTTTGTAACTGACCATGGGCACGGAGTCACTCAGAGGCAGCGTCCAGCCTTCATTGGCGACCAGCATCACGAACCCTATCAGATTGTCCTCAGAGAATGTCCCGCGAAATTAATATTCTGTGTCAAGGCGGCCGATTCGCACCAACTCGTTTGTTAATCTGTGTTTCCTTTCAACTGTTTCAATGACCAACTGCCTTTCCATCTCGGTTGCCTCGATGAGCGACGCTGTACTTTATCAGTAATTTTCGCTAAGAGTCACGATCGGGTCCACTCTCCCACGCTAATACCTCACCAGTGGACACATTGTCGTCAATCATCGCAAAACTAGTTGCCTCGTCGTTGTGTTGCGTGGGAATTGTAATCGCTCCTAGCAAGAGTCCAAGCCACATTAGTCCGTGCTTAAAACTGGCCTCGGTAACGTTATAAAACAAAGCAGTCACCCACAGGCTGCAAGTCAGCGAGGTGAAACTGCCGACACTATCGAGCGGTTGCCGGACGATGTTTCGATAGGTCGTAACCAGAACACAGACAAGTAAGACTAATCCGATCAGTCCCATGTTCAGATACATCTCCAGATACCCATTGTGGGCCTCATTTATGTGCACACCCGATTTTGCAAACACAGCATCTAGCCGTGACCCGAGCCAAAAGCTCTCGTAACCAGTACCCACTAGCGGATTAGTGTCCATGCTGAGAAGCGCGCTCCAAATGCGAGTCCTATCGGTGAGCGTTGGGTCGCGCCCGAGCATCTCCGCAAAGAAAGCATTCAGCCCCAAGCCAAACCCTAAAATCAGATATAGGAAAAAAGCTGCGGGAATCACACCCTTAATGAAGGACGGATGAACTCGACCCCATTTGCTATGTGCCACAGCGATGACCATACAGCCGATGGCGAAGCAGACAGCAGACGTCGCGCTATGGGCGAGCCGTAATAAGTACAGGGTCATGAGAATAAACCCGAAGTCAACGAAAATGATTCGCTTAATTCGAGGACTTGTCCGGTCTGCCCAGAGCCTCACGATATCCCAAAAGACAAAAATGCCGCCAAATAGACACAGGACGCCAAGCATATTCTTGGAGGTAGTAACCCCCACATAGCTGGCTAGCCCCGACCATTCATCGTACACTGTGCCGATATCGAAGTATTTGATGAGAATGATGGAGAGTGGGATTAAGAGATAGCAAAGGTGCCGCAACACCGTACGAACCGCCTCATAAGGACGAGGGGCCGACAGCACGATCAGAATCAAGAGATAGCTTCCAAGGTCGCGACACCAGCGCTTAAAGGATACGTATGCGAAATCTGACCACAATATGCTCAGGAACGCGAACGACACATATGCAGTCACCGCAAGGTTGCGGGTGATGAGCGCACCCCAGTCAATAGGCCGCGCTAGCAGAATCGCGACGCTTATCACCAGCAGCATGAGGTAAATAGCTCTGTCTAACGGGTTACCTTCCTCAAGGGCACTAGCGATCGTACCCGCTCCGACGCCAAACCATTGTGATGGAAGCCGGGACGCACCAATAGACATCCAGATAACGGGGATCCACAGTGTCCAGGAAGCTTCAGGATCCTTGGCAGGGTCAAAACGTAACAGCAGCACGAGTAGAACAAACCAGATTGACAGTGCTAACAGAGGAGGCATCGCTTCGCTCGCTCTTAGTGTCGATCAATAACCTCAGCACCGGTGGCGCGAAATACCAGTGGTAAGACTGACGTACGATCTTTAATGGAGGCCGCTATTCCTTAGAGCGACCGGTTCGAGAGAATCGACAATAGCGTTCAGAAGGACTGAATCGTCTTCTGGGAGAACACTCCGAAGGTCTAAAATTACCTTCCCTTGTGCTCTCCTGGCGATGACCCCTCTTGCTAAGAGCACATCGTATAGTTGATTTTCCTTAAGCCGTGAATGCTTAATGTGAACAGTCCACGTGGGAAGGAGAACGCCTGGTAACACTGCACCGCCGCACTCCGTCGTATCCGGAGAAACTTCCGTGTCCAATCCAGCTGCAGATACTGCCTTGCCAATGGTAGCAGCACGCTGCGAGAGTTCGTGCTCGGGCATCTTAAGCATTCGCAAAGTCGGAATTTCTTCCCAGGCTCGTCCAGCCAAATAGACAGCCAATGTGCCCTCCAAGGCCGCTAACGTCAGCTTGCCCGGCCTGCATGTGCGCGCAAGAACGTGCTTCGACAACCTTTGGACATAATCCTTCTTTCCGACGATTAATCCAGCTTGAGGCCCACCAATAATTTTATCGCCGCTGGCTAACACCAGATGAGCGCCATCCCTGATGCCTTGCTGTAACGTTGGGCACTCCGGCAGGGCCTGCTCTTTCAACTCTACCAAGCTGCCTCCACCAAGATTGTCGACGTAAACGACATTATGCTTCTGCGCAAGGTGCGCGAGATCAGCGCCTGATACATGCGCGGTATAGCCCGATGTCGCCATGTTGGATGCTCGGATTCTCATAAGCATTGCGGTCGTTGGTGTAATAGCTCGCGCATAGTCCGCAATGTAAACACAGTTCACGGCTCCAACGCTGACTAGTTGTGCACCTGTCGCCTGGAGAATGTCAGAAACTCGCGCGCCTTCACTAATTTCCACCAGATCCCGCGCGGCAACGACGATGTGACGGCCAGCTGCAAGTGCCCCGGCGACTAGTGACAAGCTCGCAGCGTTCAGGGTCGTAACCGTCGCGGCTTCAGCGCCCGTCACCGCCCGAAGCAGCCTTTCACAAGTCTCCATTCTCGGCAGAGCTTCGGCCGCTCCCGTCGGACTCGCTCCCAAACCTTGCGCGAGACGCTCTCTCGCTTTCGGATGAAAAGGAGCGTTGCCCCAGCCCGTATGAATAATGATACCGGTCGCGTTAACGTAGTTACGTCGCGGCAAGGAAAGCATCTCTGCACGCCGAGCGGTCGTGCTCGCAATTTGTAGGAGAACGTCTGCGCCATCGCGCCCGCTAAACCTCGGCCAGTCGTGAATGACATCACGAATAATCTTTACGAGTATGGAGTTACTAACAAAACCTCTGGTATCTGCCAACGTCGGATGATTGAGAACTAGGTTTACAGGTGGAGGTACGACACTTTCCAAAGTGTCATGATCCCCGTGTTGTGCAGGCGTCGCCTGGTCATTCGTAGCTCCCCGTAGCAACCAATCAGACGAGACATCGCACACCTCAGCTATGCGAACCAAACTAGTTGGATCGGGTACTTGTCCTCGCAGGTAACGAACAATTGAATCGTGGCATAACCCAAGTTTGTGGGCGAAGCCAATTTCCGTATCCGTTCCAATCAGCGAACGTAGACGCTCGGCAATCGCAATAGGTTCAAGGTGTTGTTTCATAGAGAATACGATGCGCGCTCCTCGCTACATGCAACCCACACTCATGTTTTCCGTCGGCCTTGGTCGGATCGAAATAGTCGCGTTCACTGGGCAAATTGTTTTGCTTGAGATAAGATTCCATCTCAGCGTCAGTCCAATAAAACACAGGGCTTACCTTCAGGGTTCCAAAGTTTGCATCAGCTGAAACAATATCCAGTGAAGCGCGATTTCCGTTTTGCACTCGCCGCACTGCAGCGATCCAAACCTTCGGTGCAAGTTCTTTCACAGCACGTTGAAACGGCTCCAACTTCATCAACATGCTGAACTGCTGTAGGTCCGCATCGTTACCAGCAGATGGAAGGTCTCCATAGATGGCGTTCCGATGTGCTGCTGTAAGTCTTGGCAGATAGATGTTAAGGTTAAGATTGAGCAGTTTCTTAAGTGCCTCTGCATGTCTATAGGTCGCCGGTCGATTGTAGCCATGATCCACCCATACAACGGGGATGTCTCGTTTAACGCGTACGCAAAGGTGGAGGAGAACGGCTGCATATGGAGCGAAATTCGTGGAAACGATGGCGCGCTGATCCTGAGTGAGAGCCCATTCAATAATTTCCGTCGCGGATGTGGAGTGTAGCTCAGCGTTCCACCGAGCAATTTGATGGCAGCCTGCCCAGCAATGGGAGATCTCGGAATTCAAAGAATCCATGGCAATAACCGAGTTACGTGGCTTGTCCCGTCATCGGCAAGCACGGCGGCCGGTACTTCGGGGGATTGTTATAGGTTACTGAGTCAAATGGCTGGTCGCAGAGTAAGCCGATCGTACATGACGATCGCAACCAGTGCAATCTCTTGTGCATTGCTGGCCTTCAGATGTGGCGGAGAGGTGAGGAATCGAACCTCCACCGAGCCTTGCGACCCGGCTCTACGATTAAATGTAGGTGCATCGCCCAGACGCACAGCCCTCTCCACGGTGCCGAAATTGCACGACGCCAGCAGTGGCCCGTTAATCTTGAACAACGAGACGTTAACCATCGTCAGTTGAGTCTGATAGCTTGGCTGGAACGACCGAAAGGGCGCGCTCAGTTTTGCGATCGGCTTGCACAGCTAACCCAGAGGCGCGATCCGAAGGTCATTTAAGCCTTGGCCTTACGGGAGTTGCTCTTGTCTCGTCGTGCTCAATCGTGTCCATCCAATTGTCGCAAGCAATCCGTACGTCCACGACCGTAGCTTCAGCAATCCGTGACCCAGGGGTTCCGGGACGCATCGTCGTATCCCATTGTGAAGACCCATCTTTATGGCCAAATTGCCCTTTGTCGTCAGCGGGACAAAGTATCGAGGACAGAGTACCTCCTCAAATCCGTTTCGTTTCTTGAAATCCGTGAGCGAGCTATTCGATTTTCCTGCAAACCTGTATTCTCCATAGACTAGGTGCGATATATTCCTCTGCTCGCATAACTCAACGGCCCTTGCGATCAGCGCGTTTGTAGGTCGAAGGTGAAAATATTTGTGTTTGCTGATCACGCCCATTGTCCGCGCGATTTCACCAACGTAGACTAGCTTTACGAATCCAATTAGCTCATCGCCAAGGTAAGCCCCGATGTAGTCTGCCCTTGAGATGTACGTCCCACTGATATTTTTGATTTCTTCGAGCGTCTTGCCATAATGCCAGAACCGCATTCCCTGCCGTACTGGGCATTCATCATAAATCTCCTTTATCCCTTGGACGAATTTGTCATCAAATTGAACAGACCTAATAATGATTCCCTGCTTTTGTGCTTTCCGGATGTTGTGCCTTACGTCAGGCCTTGCCCGCTTGTAGAGCCAGTCGTCGTAGCTCGTGATCGGGATGACGGCGAAACTGTCCCATTCCAACTTGTAATGGAACCGAGGCTTCGTGTCAGTGACCTTTTGCGAAAACGTAAAGACATCAGGCTTAATCTCCCATTCTTTTAGCCTCGCTACAAACTCGTGGGGATTGGGTGCTATTTCTCCTTCTACACACGTCTCATCTTGAACCGCAGCTGTGCGGATGAAGCGACCCGTGACTATCACATTTCTTCCAGATATTTGCGTCCAAGGAACCAGGATATCCCGGCCTCGAATGCGTGTCGTGGAATAATGCAAATCCATTCGTACTTCTTATCTGCCGCCGCGACCTCAACTCGCTTCAACGCCCATGGTAGAGGGCAAGTGGCGACAATCCTGCTCTTGGCCCGAAAGGTGGCCTTCGGGCGGGCATTGCTCAGACATAGCTAGGATAAAGAGGAACTGGGATTCTGACGCCAACCATGGTGATAGGAGCCGAGAAGCAACAACCGACACCCAGATAACCGGGTCGACAGCGTCCAGGAAGCATCAGGATCCTTGGCAGGGTCAAACACGACAGTAGCACGAGTAGGACAAACCAGATTCAACGATGCCAACAATGGGGCATCAACTCGCTCTTAGTTACGACGAATGACCTCAGCGCGAGTGGTGCGAAATGCTAGTGATTTTGCTGATAGCTGTTCCAAGAGCTTCGACAAGCTGGAATCGCTGTTTTCTGCATCCAGAGCAAATCGTTGTAAAGAAAATGGCACTGAATCTATACGGGCATCACTTGTACCGAACGATAGAACTAGTCCTATGCTTCTCATGTACTCGAAAACCGACCTTGGAACACCGTTGTCATCAAACGGAAAGGCAAAGTACCGGCATGGAAGCCCCAGTGCTCGAACAAAATCTACGCTTTCAGAAATTTCTTGGCGCTGGCTCTGCAGTTGAATCTCCTTGAAGTACGGATGTTTGGCGCTATGCGCTCCGAACTCGAACCCCTGGCGAGCAAGTTCCAGCACTTGCTCTGTTGTAAGGTAAGGTCGATTGCGACGTAGATATTCCCCGAAGTCGACTTCCAGTGAAGCGGCAAGATCTTTCAAGATAGGTCCATCCGAAAATCGGAGCGCAAGCAATCGGGCGCGTACAGTTTCACCCCGCGAAAGCTCTAGCTGCGAGGGGATCCGCTCAGGGTGTCGTTGCGACGCGGCGATCAGCAGGCTAACCTCATGCCGCCACATTAGTGCTTTGTTGTCGATCGTTTCACTATTTAAAAAGAAGACAGCCGGAATCCCTTGTGCGCGGAGAAACGGCGCGATGACATCGTAGATCTCTCGCATTCCGTCGTCGAAGGATAATAGGAAATGCTTTGGCGCTTCTCTTTCACAGCCGCCGGCTTGTCCGATTCGCCTAAGCTCGGCTAGTGGTAGTGGCTCATAGTGTCTCGCCAGGAACTCAATATCGGCTTTGAACTTTACGAGACTGGGTATTTTGAACAGGTGCTTGACATGATCTGGAGCGACCCCGACGATATGCCCGCTGGGTAACAACAGGCCGGCTGGGGGCCGGTAAACATTGCCAATCCAGTGACCGCACGCCCGCAGGACAGAACGCCTCAAGGTCTTTGTTGTCATGCCCGTGTGTACTGAATCAGGGTCTAGCGGAGCATCGAGATATTGACGCAGTCTTAAGAAGATACTCCTGCAGTTACTATCTCCGGCAGAACATCACGGGCATTACGATACTGAACTTGTGTATCAGCCAACTGCTTAAAAAGTTTATCCATCATTGTGGACACGAGCAGAATCTCGCGATATGAAATCGGCAGCGGCATATTCTGGCGAATGGAGCGATAAAAACATTCGATCAGGTACTTCATCCCGGAATCCATGTGAAAATCATTGGAGAGGAACAGTTTCACATTCGCGCCTAGATTCTTGAGATGTTGTGTCGCAAACGAGAGCGGAGGGATGAATTTGTCAGCATAACTTTTGAACTTGCTGCCCCGAAGCCGCAACAGGATATCGTGATCGTGGTCAACAATTAATCCGTTCTTCGTTCCATAAAGTCGAAGTTCGTGAATGGATGGACGCATACTTGAAGAGAACGTGAAATAAGCAGTTGTCCTTTGATCTTCGCAAATGATCACTCGGAGTTCGTCCAGAACATCGTGTTCGTTGATGCTTTTGAGAAGTGGGCTGACGAAACCATGTGCAATCACCTCAGGGGAATCGCTAGTTAAGAATTCCGCAATTCGAGCCAGCCCGTGGCTGATGACGTTTTGCAAGAGTTTTCCAGGCAATCTGCGGACCCAATGGTGTCGATCTCCCAACAGAGCCCTTGCATAACTCGGATCGCCGAGGTCGTAACCGTAGTGGCTTTCCATATGTACAGGGCCATCGCCCAGATATCCTTTTGCGACCAGTGCTCTCATGCGCCGGGCGACATGAGTAAACTGGTCGCTGTGCCCAGCCGTTAGCTTCAGCCTACTGCGTTCGGCGAGATCTATCAGAACTCTTGCTTCCTCTGCATTGAGGGTGAATGGTTTTTCCACGTAGACATGGCATCCGCTTTCAAGGCAAGTTCTCGCGATTTGGAAATGACTCTCCGCGGGGGTTGTGATATGAACAACGTCGGGTTGGCTCTCGGCAAGAAGGCGATTCAGATCTGAAAAATACTGTTTGATTGGAAAGCGCTCTTTCAGTTGCTTCGCCATGAGCGGTTCGCAGTCACAAACACCGACGATCTCGCAGTCCGAGATCCTCAAGATCTGCGATGCGTGAGCATCTGCGATCTTGCCACAACCAACAATGGCGACCTTAAGCATGACCGACTCTTTGCTTGCAGGAGTCGAAATAACGCTGCAATCCATCCGAAGTAGATACTCGCGGCCGCCAACCGAGCCGAGTCTTTAGCCTTTCATTACTGTAACGAGTCTTCCTCCAGTTGGCGCACCACTGGCCACCATTGAATGCCGGCGGCAATTGCCCTTCCGACCAATGGGAGTATGTTTCCCAGAGATAGCAGAGCAATCGACTAAGTATGCGGGGAATATAGATCGACCGAAACGAACTCACATTCTGCTTATATTGTCGAAGGAACTGCCGGCTGCTGGGCAGGTTGTCGTCCATTACGTTGAACACTTCAAAATCAATACCTTCGACAAGCCCGGCCAAAACAACTGCTTCGGCACAGTTGTCGACATGAGTAAAGGGTATCGTGTTAGACCCACCCAGGTGGAGAAACGGGCCGAACGTACGAATCCCAATGCGCCCTGTGATTCCGTCTTGACCCGCGCCATAGACAGTGCCAGGGCGGAGTATGACGTAGCGCAGCCCGAACCGCTTTCCGTACTCGGTCACAATCTGTTCTTGTTTGATCTTCGCGAAACAATAAGCTTCTCCGCGGAGTTCTGCGTGCTCATCCACCGGACAAGACTCGTCCAGGAGTCGGCTTTTCTGGCGATTGCTGTATACGGACAATGAACTGACGAGGACAAATCGGAGGAGGTGCGCGTCGCGTACGCACGCGTCCAGGAGATTGCGGGTGGTCACGACAGAGTTCATGAATGCATCGGGAAAGGACTTGGCAGTCATCGATGCAGCGAGATGGAAGATAACCGATACATTGGAGCAAGCGTTCTCGCAATCCTGCCGCGAAAGGAGGTTTCCTTCAAGGAGTTCAAATCGCGTTGCGAGCGACTTCGCGGCAGACGCGGAGAGAACACGTTCGTTCTTTCCCGATGGGCGAGCAAAACACAGGATATTGCGAAATCCACGAGTCAACAGATTTTCGACGACGCGAGACCCTATGAAACCAGTGGCACCGGTCACCAGGATTCGATCATCCGGCCCGATGATTAAATTGTGTTGTGAGTCAGCCGGCACTGAGTCGCCTTCGCGGTTCTCCCCTTTGAATCCAAACTATTTATGGGCCAGTCTCGAAACGGAGTTCGTAGAGACCTGTTTTTCAAAAGGCAAATCGATATAACTGTCTGCGCCACGTTCACGCGTCGGATGATGCGAACGGGCTCCGTGGACTCTCAGCAGAAGCCGAGGTGAATCGACCGCATTATCTGAAGTAACTCTCGCACAAACCGCTTCCGGTTCCGCAGCGTCGCTTTCAAACACTGTTGCGCGTCGCTTCCGAAACCAAGCCACGGCTTGTCCAGCCGTCGCGAACCACGCCCGACGACTCTTTAGACTCTCGAGCAACTCGCGATAGAACATTTCCCAGAGTCTTTCTGGGAATAGACTACGATCGTGCCAATTGATGGTAAGGCACCCCCCGAATTGGATTGCGTTATCGACCATTCGATTGAGAACAACCCGAGCTTCATTCGGAGTCAGGTCAAGATAATCAGGGTAGAAGAGGGCTGTGTCCATCACGTGTAAGGGCAACTCAAGCAATTGAGTAGCCTGCAATGGCTTGTACGCTTGTATCGTGCCCGCCCGATAGCCGACGGTCTCGTTGAAGCCGACGGTCGAATCGTAGTCAGCCCCGGCTTTTTCAAGTGCGACAGGTGATTCGTCGTCATAATAGAGCCAATGCATGCGAACTCCGACTTCCGAAAATCCAACTAGCTCTCGAAGTTTTTCAAATTCTTCGTGGCCTGCTGCGCAATCGAGCCAAGCGTCAACACCGTGCAAGCCGATTTCACATCCAGCAGCCGTCAGTTTCTGAATCGTATCCGCAATATCGCGAGCCTCATACTTGGAAGCGCGGTGTTTCTGAGCTCGCCCGTCAACTCGTTGGCCACAGTTGTTTTTTGAGGCGATGACAAAAAACGTCGAGGCAAGATCTGTTTCAAGATCCAGATAGCAGTCATCAAACTCACGCCAGAAGTCTTTGGCAATCCCGAGGTATACAAAGGGCAGTTTCGAGACCGCCGCCAGATTCCTGATCAGATCCTGAAAACGCAAGCGCCCGCCAAGGACGTTGCCGATCGAGCCAAAAACTGCTCTGTATAGGAAGCCGCATATCGTGTAATCCCAGCGGTGTCTGCGGATCGAGGGATTATCAATATCGTGTGTCAGGCACACGATAAATCCATAGCCCTCGGGAACTGGTGGGATCTCAAATAGCGAAAGACCACAATCAGTGATTAAGTCTCGAAGCAGCGCAACGTGCAATTCGAGTGTTGGAATGTTTGCATTGGCAGGAGACTGGCCCGAAGTTAATAGCGTTCGAATCTCCGAAAAAAGATCGTAGCCGATGCGAGCGACTATCGATTCTTCGTGACGACTCATGTGGGCCGAGCAGGCCCCGGAGTTCCCATCTTTGAGAAAGTCGCCGGTCGCATCAGAAAACGTTACGGTCCCCCCGTAAATCGGGATTTTGTTACCTTTGTACGAGAGAACACGATTGCTTCGTTGGGAAGCGATCACGAAACCGTGCTGGGTGTCAAAAGGTATTTTTCTGCCGGCATAAACAAGGACGAGCCTCGCGGCATCAAATGGATGATCTCCGGCGCTTAGCACGACGTCGTATTCTCGATTGCTGTCGTAGAATTCCCACGGAGTCTTGAAGAGCTGGAAAAACTCTCGAACTACTAATTCCTCCGACGGGTCTGCCAGAACGCCGATCACGTTGTTTGTACTCAACTAAGCAGCTGCGACGGGCTCCTCATGCGCGCGAAGCCATTCTTCAAGAACGACGAGGCTGAACAAGAGTTTGTGATTGTCCTCGCGGCCAGACACATGCTGATCAACGAGTTTGCGCACTCCGGGCGGGCGAAGGTAGTCATACATTTTTGAGCTTCTGTCGAGTAGCAGATCCGCCATCTTTCCGCCGATGGCATGACGAAACCAGTCGTCCACGACGTCAACAGCAAACCCGCGTTTTGGCCGAGCCAAGATCGAATGAGGAAGATAGGTTTGGCACACTTGACGGTGTAGCCACTTGCGAGCGCCATTTCTAACCTTAAGACTTGCCGGCAGTCGCTCCACGTACTCGACAATTTCCTTATCGACGTAAGGAACACGCAGTTCAAGGCCATGGGCCATGGATAGCTTGTCTGCATACATGAGAAGTTCATCAGGCAAGGTAGATCGCAACTCGAGGAACTGGAGCCCACCAAGCTCGTCGGTGTCCGCTATAAGGTCTTCCACACCTTCCCAAGATTCCAGTATGCAATCGCCCGAGTCTGTTCCTGATACGCCTTCTTCGAACAGTTCGTCAACCTGCACCCCCGGAAGGAGGGATAAGACATTTTGATATCTACTTTTCCGATCAGGAATTGCCAGGCACTGCACTCCCCGCTTCAAGGTTTCGTTTCTTGGAAGGGCAAGCACTGCTGAAGAAGTCGCGGCTCGCATCCAGCGTGGTAACCACGCCCATGCCATACCATAACGGACGCCGAGGTGTCGCACATAACCACCGAACAATTCGTCCGGACCTTGTCCCACAAGGGCCACCTTGACGTCTTGAGAGGCGCGTTGACAAACAAAATACATCGGAACAATAGAAGAGGAGGCGATCGGCTCTTCCACACATGACACAATCTTAGGAAGGGACTCTTCAAACGTCGCTTGCGAGATCACTACACTTGTGTGCTTGGATCCGAGTATCTGCGCCGTTTCATTGGCGTCCATCAGTTCGTCATCTTGATACGCTGATCCATAACCTACCGTATATGTGGGCCAGCCACTTCCGTTCAAGTTCATCAATGCCAGCAGCAGCCCTGAATCGATGCCTCCACTCAGCAACAACCCGACCGGGACATCGCTGATCAGTTGCCGTCGCACCGTACGTTTGTAAATCTCGAGCAACTCTTCGCGAGCTACGTCAGGCGGCTTGGACGGCTCAAAAGGAGTGGGCTTAAATCGGTACCATCGGGTGACTTCATATGAACCATCCTGAATGATTAGCTTCGTTCCCGGAGCGAGTTTTCGGATGCCCTTGAATATGGTGTAGGGGGAAGGTGTGAAACGATACCGCAAGAAAAGATTTAACGACCTTGGATCAATGTCAGCCCCATCGGGTACGGCTGCACGGACTGCCCGGATTTCCGAACCAAAGTACACCGAGCTTGCGTCGATTCGATAGTAGAGCAGTTTGATTCCGAATGGATCACGCGCGAGCACGAGACGCCTTTGCCGCTCATCCCAGATCGCCAGACCGAACATCCCGTTCAGATGATTCAGTACGTCATCACCCCACTGCTTGTAACCGTAGATAATGACTTCGGTATCCGAATTGGTGCGGAAGGTGTGGCCATAACCCTCCAGTTCTCGCCTGAGCTCCAAAAAGTTATAGATTTCACCGTTAAAAACGACCCAGACGGATTCTTCGGAATCCGACATCGGCTGATGACCGCCCGCGAGATCGATGATTGAAAGCCGGCGAAAGCCCAGCCCCAAGGCTCCAGCGATATGGTAACCCTCGTCGTCGGGACCTCTGTGAACAAGGCTTTCGGTCATCGCTTCGATCTTGCGACGCTGAACAGGCGCCGCACTTCCGAAGTTATACTGCCCGCAGATGCCGCACATGGGAGATTGATTAGGATTACGCGGTTGTCGGTTCGAGGGTCGATTGAGAAAGGGACTGCACTTGAAAACCAGTTCGATGCTGCGATAGCAAGAAGCACAAACTGCGAAATGCCTGTGACTGAGCCCAGCGATGCATTGGTACATTGTCCCAACCAAACATGAGCTCGCGAGCTCGAAATGCGCCGTCCGGTTTTTGCCATCGCTCAAGCAGATCTACTAGAACCGTAGACAGCTTTCTGTCCAATTCAGGGAAGCGACCGTGTAGAAGCACGCACAGGTTAATGCACTCGGCATAATCGTACAATTCTCGACGATACACCGTTAGCCGTGGCGCCTTGGAGAAGGGGATTGGCAGGCCCTCATGATCGAATAAGTTTTCCAGGTAGTAGCCGATTCCACGCTCGATAGCACCGCTGCATCGAGTACTTCGTGTGAGCTGTTCGATTTTGCTCAGGGCTTTTAATACGAAGCAGGTATGAAAGTGATCGATGAAATCACGTTCTCCATCGACGGAATAGCACCAGGAACCATTCGTGTTTTGTGAATTCAAGACAAAGTTTAAGTTTCGCTTTGCGGCCTCAAGGTAACGTGGTTGTCCGAGTTCGATTCCAGCCTTTGTCAAAAGGAATGCGCGGTACGCGCTCGCGTTTACTACTCCACATCGATCATCTTTGGTCGGGGTGTAAGCGCAGCTGGCGGCATCAGGCCCCGTCTCCACCTCAGCGTAGCAGCCGAAAGCATGCTCGGCGATTGCGTACATGATTTCCAGCCATTTGTTGTCGCCGTCGATAGCACGAACTTGGGAAAATGCCTCGTATACGTAAGGGACGGTTGTTATAAGGGGAGTGCCTTCGCTCAAAACGCCATTTCTGGTCTGCCAGCTGAATGGATATCCCCAAGCGTAGCCGCTGCAATCTCGACAGCGAGTTTGCTGCAGTACGCTGAGAAAATGTACCGCCTTTGTATAAAACCTGTCCACCTTATATATGTCCGCAAGCGAGGCAAAACCCATTGCATAATGGGCATCGGCGATGGGAAATCTCTGTGGTTTCCAGAAAAGCCTGCGGGCGGACGGAATGAACGCCTCACAAGCCACCATTGGCGATACTAAGACGGCCCCGACGATCGGTTGCCGGTAATACAATGACTTCGCAGTGCGTCCTAAATTACTTGCGAAACAACTTTGATGGTCGTATGAGGTTTCTCCATAGCGATCCAACCACGCACAAAAGCTCAGGACGGCGATTACAACTCTTCCAATCGTCGAGTCACTGATTGCTCTGCTGTTCTCAGGCGAGCCCATATATTACTCTGGCAGGACCTCAAAGGAATCAATACTCTTGAACGTCAGAACTGATTTCAGAATACTCCTAAGCTTGGCGAGCTGTTCTTTGCGGTGGAATGCCATCAGTTCGCCAGAGACCGGCCTGGGTATGCGGTGAAGAATGCCCCAACAGTAGCCTGTTCCTAACGCGAGCCCTCCAAGAATGTAAGGTCGTTGGGTCAATCGATAACCCACTCGAAATACTTCCCACACTGGGTGGCCGCCAAGGTAGTAATCCTTCTCTCCATAGGAGAAGAACGAAGAAACAATACTGCGTTCCGCAGTCCCTAAGTGTCTGTGATGAAAAAATGCCTTTTCACGAAACGAGCGGGTCTTCCAGCCCCTCATGCGGGCACTCGTTACGGCAATCCAGTCCACCCCTCCGGCTTTGTTCGGAACGTATCCAGAGATATCGTCAAAACAATGCTTTCGAAACAACTGGCAACCTCCCGCAACATGGGTGTGCCCCTCAAAGCTATCGGACCCAGAGCTGTACCCTTCCTCCTTAAATATCGTCCCCGCAACTCCGAGCGTAGGATCAGCCGCAAACTTCTCCAGCAAGAACTCAATGTAATCATTCTCGAACGAAACATCTGCGTCCAGATTGCCGATGACTTCGTATTTCAGATCACTAATAGTTGTATAGCCGGAGTTGAAAGCGTGAACCTTCCCCGCAAACGTTCTGTCTAGCCTCCGTGGGCATCGAACCATCTTGATCCACGGATGATGCAGCAGATATCGACTCACTATATTGGCTGTTCCGTCATTGGACCCATCATCCACAATCACCCATCGAAGCGGACGGGCTGTTTGGTGGATTACCGACTCAATACTTCGTTCTATCAAAGCCTCTTCGTTATGAGCGGGCGTGATGAGAACGTAAGGCAGTAATGAACGGGCTCTATTCATACGCTATGCTTTGAGTGAACCAACCAAGTCGTTTTCCGCAAAAGGGTGGTCTGGAAGGGATCACGTACATTCGATTAGATCTGGCGACTATCTAGTGCTGATGACAGCGCAACGTTAACCGCGGATCGGGTGCCTTCGGGAGTCGTGCCGTTACTCCTGTCATGCCCCGACGTTTGTCTTGGCTCGCGCTCAAGTTTTTGCTTATTGGACGATTCGATTGCCTGCAGCATAGCAGAAGGTCCCAATTGAAGTAGGGTCTTGATATTGGGCATGACGCAATGCCCACCGATTACACCAGGGACATACTTCACCGGTGGGAAGAATAGTATTTCCTTATAGAATGAAACAATCTCGTCATAATTCAGAGCGAGTTGATCACAGTAACGTTCCACTTCCTGAGCCCATGCAATCATCAAACCAAAGTAGGTTGTCTCGGTCAGTTTCGCGAGTTCTGTTGCCTCGGGAGACGAAAGTACGGTTGTTGTCAGGCCTATAGACCGAAAGTGATCCGCTGCCCTCTCAGCGTCTGATTTTGTGACACCCCCGGCAAACTTAACGTAACGACGGAGATCTTGCATCATGTGAGGGTGCTTTCCCCGCACGGGACTGTGCACAACTGCTGCGCCGGTCTTTCTCGCCACCGCGCGCGTAGTTCCCACAGCGACTGTACTGTTAATGATGGTCAAGCTGGGTGCGAAGAAGGCGATGTACCGAGCCGTCTCGGCGACGAAGTCCTCAATGTCGAAAGGGTAACAGATGTGTAAGATGTCTACTGCCGAAACTCGCTCTGGCGGGGGCGAGACGTCAACCCCGATTGCGTCGTGCTGCATGGCAACAAGATCAAGGATCGGACGCCCTATTTCCCCGAGCCCAACAACAACGACTTTGTTGTCTCTAAACATTGAGGATACCTCCTGCGATGCTAGATCAGAGATTGCATTTTGGCGATTCAGAGAGGAATGACACCGAACTTATCGTAGGTGGTGTTCGCAAAAGCTGTTCCACTAACGATGTGAGGCGCAGCCGTTCTGATGACCACTTGTGTTGTTGATAAATTTGCTGTCCTCGCTGCACAATGTCGACAACGTCGTCAGCATGCGAAAAGACATATACAATCTTGTCCGCAAGGTCGGCAGCGCTTCCCAATTCGAAGAACACCAATGAACCTTCCTGGAAATAGTCACAGATGCCAGCGGCACGTGGAACTATCACTGGCTTTCCCAAGGCTAGATATTCGAAGATACGAGTTGGCGTATTGAGTTCAGCAAACGCACTGTGACGATTTGGAATGATTCCGACGTCGGATTCCGCGATAGCGGCCACAAGTTGTTCGAGTGATTTCTGTCCATGGTATTCGACTGCTTCCTGCAGGCCCATGTTTGTTGCTGAAATCATTACTCTTTCAAGGAATGGAGTTTGCGCTCCATAGATTCGGAGCTTGGTGTTTGGGATGCTGAGTCGTACACGCGCGAGTGCCTCGATACCAAGGTCCAACCCGTTTCTTTCGACCAATGAGCCGTGATACATAATCACGAACGGTTTGCCCGGGGTACCGGTTTCGGGCGCCCGATTCGCACTTGTCGACTGAAACTGAAAGATCTCCTCATTCGGCGAATTCATTACGACATTCATCTTTGTGGCAGTACAACTACGTGATGTGAAGAGCCTGGCGCAGGCACGGTTGACCGTAACGACGGAATCCGCGAGTGCAATACTCCGGCGCTCAACCCATTTCAAAAGACGGACCGGAAACGTTTCGGATTGAAAACCGAAAATCGTAGTCATGAGCTCAGGCATTGGGTCGTGAAGATCGAGGATGACCTTTGCGCCGAATAGCTTAGGCAGTGCGGCGCTCGCGACGAGAAAGTCAGGCATGTTGTGGATGTAAATCACATCATATTTGTGCGCCATCGAACGTAATGCGATCGCTACGGTCGAGGCTAGAAGGAACGTTGAGTATTGATAGATGTATGTGACGATCGATCCACGGCGACGCTGAATTGGAATGCGAAGAACGCTAATTCCGTCGCGCATTTCGCGCCTGGCGTCCTGGTCGTGTTCGGCAAGGCATATCAAATCGACCTTCATGCCTTTCGCGGCAAGAGTCTCTGCCGCCCGCCGTGGGCGCGGGTCTCCTGGGTAGAAGGAGAACGTAACCATCGCCGCATGCTTTCCGCATAGCTCCCAGTCAGACGACACACTCACATGTTTGGGAATCGTCTCTCTTCGTGAAGAAACAATCGAGGGTATTTGGGCGTACGATCGACTGCCAATTGAATGATCAGGCCCGGAGGGCGAGTCAGAATCCTGAACTGAAGATGGCCGAATGCTTCGAACGTACGCCGCCACCTCTTTTGGAAGAGCGAACCATGCCTCGTGTCGGTACTTCTTAGCGACGTATTCCAACAATTTCTGATACAGGTCTGCTGTGTATTCAGAAGATCGTGTACGCACATTGAAACTCAAATAATCCGGATGCACGTTTACTAACGCCAGTCCGCCATGTTGTACGACCCATTCCAGTTTCTCAATCCAGGTATCGATGCCGGATTGTCGAAGCAATAGAAAAAGCGTCGAATCTTGGGGCAGCGTATATGGAAGTTCGACGTATCCGGAGTCGGTGCCTCGATCCACCCATAGAGGGAAAATTGTGTTCACGCCATCCGGCTGGGGCTCGAAAGGATCTGTGTCGAAGCTCGATGTGTCGTAAAGAATGTTGAGATCGCGGAGCCAATCAAAATTGTGCAGCATGAACGCGGAACGGAAACCCACAGCTCCCCATGCATGTAGGTATTGATTAATCTTCTGCGCATGTCGTTTGAAGTACCTTCGAGAGCTGAACAACCTACCGTCATGACGAAAATCATGTACTCCTATCTCAAATCCATAACCCGTTAGAAAGTCACGCAATGATTGAGGCGTTTCGTACTCACCTTCAGGCACAAAATTAAAAGACGACCGAAATCCCAAGTTCAGTTCCATTTTAGCCAGATCGCGGCAACGACTCAGCCCTCTCTGCCCTTCGGCGTCATGTGTTAGCACGAACGCAAACTTCTTGTTATCGGGCCACCCCCGCCACCATATTGGTGCTGTGCCGGCGAGACGATTAATTGGCCAAGAACCCGAGAATAAGGGCATCGAGCGTCTCGCCCACGAGCGTCGTAGCGTCAAGCGGAGCTCGCGAGGAACAGCGGGCCTGATGCGGAAATAAGGTCCGAGAAATACTTGTCTCATCTGTGTGCCGAACTCAAACCTGCCAGGCTTGCAGCTAGAGGCGCGAAAAGCGGGCGGCCGCAAGAACGGCTAAGCGACATCTGTCGGTGTGAGGCCTAGGGCACGAACCTAAGCAATGGCGGGCAAGGTGAAGCTATTGTTGCCAGTTGTCGACGCGAATGTAGTAACGTGCCTCGTCACTTCTCGCTGGCACTCCGAGGGTATTTGTGGATACATCGGCAGTGAAAGAATCTCCCGAGACGCATTCTCTGATCTCGGAAAATCTCCTTCCGCGTACCCGAGCTTCTCATACGCCGTCTGAAGGTGCAGGGGGGTCGGGTAGTGAATTCCTGTCCCAATACCGGCTTCCGTAAGATACGTTTGTAGCTGGTCCCGCTGGGGAGTACGCACGACATACAGGTGGTAAACAGCCTTCATTGATGGGGGTTCGTACGGCGTCACGATGAAACTCTCGTATGGAGCGAATAGTTCGTTGTATGTATACGCCAGTTCACGGCGCTCCTGATTCCATTGGGGAAGCATCCTGAGCTTGACGGATAGAATTCCGGCCTGAATCGAGTCCAGCCTGCCGTTATATCCCTCGATTTCATGGACGTATTTTCGAGCCTGACCGTGATCGCGTAACATTCTGATCTTCGCGGCAATCAGCTCACTGTTCGTAGTCACCGCTCCAGCTTCTCCACACGCCCCCAGGTTCTTTCCCGGATAAAAGCTGAAGGCCGCGGCATGGGCTAAAGATCCAGCCTTCTTCCACGTTCCTGTTTTCGCGGAAAAATACTCAGCTCCGTGGGCTTGGCACGCATCCTCGATGACGAGCAAATCATGAGCCTCCGCGAGTTCCAAGATCGGATCCATGTTTGCGATCTGTCCATACAAATGAACTGGCACAATCGCCGTCACGCGACGACCACTCCGCCGACTGACAACCGAACCGTCCGTCTTATGTAAGCAACTTAGAAGATATTGTTGCAGCCTTTCCGGATCCATGTTGTACGTTCGTTCGTCGATGTCCACGAATTCGGGATGTGCCCCCGCTTGAGAAATGGCCTCGGCGGTTGCTATGAATGTGTTCGGAACGGTCACTACAACATCTCCAGGCTGCACTCCGGATGCTATCAGCGCGAAACGCAAAGCATCCGTTCCGCTCCCGACTCCCACACAGTGTCGTGTTCCACAAAATGCAGCAAATGACTCCTCGAACTGCTGCACCACCTTGCCTCCGATGAAGCCGCCGGTCTCAAGCGCATCGACAAACACATTCACTAGCTCGTTGCGCAAATGTCGCTGTGAGCTGACGAGATCGAGAAAACGGATACTGTTATTCATGAAAACTACTTGTTCGCAGTGGTGCTTCGACATGTCGAAACACTCGGGCAGTATTGCGCGCAACGATGGTGTTGGTCGATACGTCTCGCGTGACTATATTTCGAGCTCCTAGAATGGTTTCGTCGACAGCGACATTCGCAAGTATGTTTCACCCCGGAATCGATTAATGCTCACCGCTGCAAGACTTCCAGTCACAAATTTGTACGTTACGGGATAACGAGCAACTCCTGCGTTCCTTTGCACCTTTGCAATGGTCACTACAATACATCTATTAAGGAAATGAATTGTGACAGCTTAACTCTCTGCCGGAGCTTTATGTCAGGCGCGGCAGAAAGGAAGCCGCTCAGAGATAGACGATTTCTCCTTTCCTGGCGAGCGAGGCCGACGCTGCCTCCAACATCTTGACCACTTGGAGCCCGGCTGGACCGTCGTTAATTATCGATTTATCTTGCGTAATGCAATCGAGGAATGACTGCAACTCGATCTTGAGTGCTTCCACCTCTTCTATGCGTGGAGACCATATATCGCCAGTCCGATACATGACCAACAGGTCATACATGTCTTCTGTCGTACAGATCTCTACTCCCTTGTCGTACACCTTAAGTTTCTGTTCCGCATCGAGATCGTTCCATACCAACATCTTCTTTTCCGCACCAATCAGCGTTGTTCTCACCTTGACAGGAGAAAGCCAATTCACGTTGATATGCGCAATCAGTCGTTCTGGAAAATGCACCGTAATGAATGCTACGTCCTCATGGCCATTCAGGTGCCGTTGCCCAGTCGCACTGACCGCTTCCGGTCTGGCCTTGATAATGAAATCCAGAATAGACAGATCATGCGGCGCCAAGTCCCAAATGACGTTTATGTCATGCTGTAAGAGCCCGAGATTTACTCGAGTTGAATCGTAGTAATAGAGGGTGCCAAGCATCCCTGTATCTATCAATTCACGGATCTTTCTCACCGTGCCTGTAAACAAGAATGTATGGTCCACCATTATCTTCAGATTACATTTCTCGGCAAGTTCAATTAGCTGCTCAGCCTCTGCCACAGTGGACGTAAATGGCTTCTCCACAAAGACGTGTTTGCCGTGCTTGAGAGCAGCTCTGGCTAGTTCGTAATGAGTCCAGACAGGGGTAACTATCGCGACCGCGTCGATTAGGGGCGACGCAATTAGCTCCGAAGGATCGGCCGACACTTTGAGCCCCGGGTAAGCCTGCGATGCCCGTCGCAAAGCCTGCATGTTCGTGTCGCATAAAGATGCAACGCGAGCTCCGGGAAGAGAGCTCAGGTTTCGAACGATATTCGGGCCCCAGTATCCGTAACCGACGACCCCAAACCGAATGACGTTTGGGCGCCCTGATTGAGCGTGCATATAACTTGTGCTAATTGCAGTAGCCATCGAAAGCCTCAGTATGCCCCTTCCCCCATCAGCACTGCTTTCGGCGTTTGAAGGAGAATCATTATGTCAAGCCAAATCGACCACTGTTTCGCATACTTCAAGTCCAATCGGACCATGTCATCAAATGGAAGCCGACTTCGCCCTTTTACCTGCCATAGGCCTGTCATGCCGGGTTTGGCCTCCATGACGCGTCGACGATGCCAAGAGGAATAACACTCGCATTCGTACGGTATCGGTGGCCGTGGACCTACGAGTGACATGTCACCGCACAACACGTTCCAGAGTTGAGGTAATTCATCCAGGCTTGTTTTTCGTAACAAGCGGCCTACAGCCGTTACTCGCGGATCGTTCGTGATCTTGTAAACTCCATCCGTACTGACGACCGCTGCACCCCGGGCGATAAACGTTGTTACGTACTCCCTGTGAATCGCTGCATCCGTTCCTATGCGCATGGACCGGAACTTCAAGAAGCTAAACGATTGTCCATGCTGCCCCACACGTACTTGCCTAAAAAGTATTGGTCCCTTCGAGTTCATTTTTATGGCCGCTGCGACCAGTACGAAAAGCGGCCCTAGTAAGCAAAGAAGGATGGCACTGCCTCCAATATCAATTAGCCTTTTCAGAGCCTGCTGTGTTTTCCGCGCGCCATGTTGAGATGTCAATTCGGGGAAGAAGACCAGATCGCCCTTTCCACTGTCTGCGGCACCATTGTTCGGAAACAGATGTACGGTCACTCGAATGTGACTGGCTACCTCAGCCGGAAACGAAAGGCTAATCGCATTGCTTACCTTAGTACCGAGCGCATTTAGGATAGCTGTGTTTGCAGAGCCGAGGTCACAGAACATAATTGCCAATATGGAGTTCTGGTTGTACCAACCGACGATATCGGTCTCGCGAATTGAACCGTTGAGTTTGTCAAGCGTCTGTCGAAGAGCGCGGCCTAGAGCAAGAGTATTCCAAGTCTGAGTCTGCTCTACAAGAATGAGACACAGTGGTCGACCAAAGCGCTCACTTCGACGACGCTCAAGGTACAACAGGTGCAGGAAATCCGACTCATTGTATAGCTCCCGATCAGCCGTAATATACGTTCGTTTCAGCAACCGCAATTCACCGTCGTCGCAACGCCTCTCGGGCTTGTCGACCCGACGAATGAAGCTAAACAGACCCATAAATCACGACTTGGCGACTACAGGAAGAGCAAAGCCATCCCCGGTGAACCATAGACTCATGGGAGATTGATGAAAAGCGAAAGATGTTTCACGCGATTGGCGACCGGTCAGGACCCGTTCGCTTGGTGGCTAGCTCTAGATTCGCGCGAACGCTTTCCCACAGTATGATAGTCAGTATAGCGGGCAGAAGCTGGGAAGTCATTCAGCAGAAGGCCGATCATCTTGGAAGGAGCAATCCTCGCCAGCGCTTGCGTGAGTTCTGTTTTGGAACTTTGTTCTCGCCGGACAACCAAGATGGTACCGTCCGCGATCCAGGATATGACCTCCGAGTCTGCGATCGGCAGGAGTGGAGCAGAATCTATTAGCAGCCAGTCGAACGTGGCACTCATGCTGGCCAGAAGGGTAGACATTCGTGGGGATTTTAATAACTCCAACGGGTCCACTGCCTCTTGCCCAGCAGGCAACAGCCATACGTTATGGCCCTCTAGACGGCATATGAAATCGGTAGCCGGTTCAGTCGAGCGGTACCACTCTCGTATACCTGATCGCTCCTCTATTCGTAACGTTCGGCCAATCCCGGAATTTCTCAGGTCAGCATCTACAACTAAGATTTTCTGCCGCCGACCCTGAGCCAATGCCATTGCGAGATTAACTGTCAACAAACTCTTGCCCTCGTGTTGCGCACTGCTGGTGAGAAGGATTGACTTTAGAGTTCTCTTCTGTTGGATAAGTTGAAGGCGAGCGGCAAGCAGGCGAAACTGTTCGGAAGCAAAACCGTAGGCAGAAAACAATTCTGTAATCTTATCTTCGCATGAGAGGTTTGCCTGGACGATGGGGGCAGAATCGTGGTCCCACACTTCGTCGCGAATTGGCTCCAGGAACAGCTCATGGCCATTGTCCGGTAACGTGGTCGGAGGAACCTGGTCTGGACAGCTTCGTCGTAACGCATCAAACACTCGACTCATAAGTATTCCCCTGTTTTTCCTTTGAGAGTTTACAGCGAGGATACTCGCAGTCTTAGCAATATCGACGACGGGAATAGATCGAACCTGCGCGTAGTGCCTCCTAGAGGGCGACACGATTTCTTAAGATAATACTCTGCGAGATGATAAGGTGCGGCCCCGTGATTGACGATGTTGGGAATTAAAGATACGAAGTTCTTGAGCACACACCTGATCGCGACTGCATTCTCGCAAGCCTGCTCCAGTCTAACCATAAATGTAAGCAACCACCGCGGACGTCGTTACCAGGACCAAAGCAGCTGTCGCACACGTGATTTCTCCGATGGCACGGCGTCGCGCGCCAGTTTCCTCACGTGCTGTGATCAAAGGTGGAATTGTAACCAAGATTGGGATTTTTGAGAGCTTGCTCACCTCGACATCCGCGTGAATGTGGTCGTCCGACGACTCACGGATGAATGCGCAGGCAAGAGCCGCCATCAATCCCGCTCCCAGACCACCTAGTGTGGTCAGGAGTCGGTTCGGAAAGTAAGGACTTATTGGCCAGCCTGGCGGGTCCAAGAGCGTGAATTGCTCCCCTTGCTGAGCCCTCTCCATGTCCGTTGCCAAGGCTGAATCATTCTTTTTTCCTAACAAGTCCTCGTAGTTTTGACGAGACTGGTTATACTCCTGGGTTAACTCCGCTAGTTGCTGCTCTCGTAGCGGCATCTCTTTCAACTGGTTCTCATAAGTCTGCATCTCTGATTGTATGGAGGCGATTTCCTTCGTGCGATTCTGAATGTCCAGTTCAGCTTCTTTAAGCTGGCTCCTAATCTCTGCCACTACACGTGAAACGGGCAACCCGGTATCATCGGAGGTTTCGTCTGCTTGGCCATCAGTTCTAAGCTTTCGAACTTTTGCAATCTGATCGCGAATCTGCAATATCGCTGGATGGTCGCTCGTATATCGGGACTGCATCTCGGCGAGCTCTTCTTTAAGGCGCGTTAGTTGTGAGTCTACATCGATCGGACTCCCTCCGGTTGTTGCCAGGTAGGGGGAATCGCGATAGGTGCTCAGCATGGAAGTCAAGTAGAGTTTCTGCTCTTCGGAACGGTTTAACGATTGGCTCGATTGCTGCAGTCGTATCTGCAGTCCGTTAAGGACCTGCAGATTTGACTGAAGCTCTCCAGGCAGTTGTCCTACAAACTGAGCCTTGAATCGCTTGAGCCGGCTTGTTTGTTCTTCTACATCAGCCTTCGCTTCCAGCATTTGTCGGTCGAGGAATGCAGTCGTGCTCGCCGACTGGTTTTCTCGGGTTCGCATGTCCTCTTCAATGAAGAGCGATGCAAGGCGCGCGGTAACATTCTGGGCTAACTGCGGGTTATCGCCGGAATACGATATCTTGAATCCGGCGAGCTCAGGCGGCTTTGAGCTAGTTAAGACTTGATCGATTTGGATGTCCTTGCGCATCTGATCAACCCCACCCATGCCCAGCCTCGCCAAAAATCCCGAATAGAGATGGAAGTCGTCGATGATACGCTGCAGCCGTGTGCGACTTAAAATCTCTTGCGTGAGCTTCTCCAATTGTTCCTGCGGATCGGATTCCACATTAGGAACCACATATTGTTTTGGAACTTTTGGTTTCTCCATCAAGATGGTGGCATCGGAGCGGTAGCGTGCTGGCAGTAACCACGCGAAGGCACAGAATATCGCCCATGTGGTAACAAATGTCACGAACATACTCCGTCGGCGGCGGCAAATCGCCTGCCAATACTGACCGAAACTAACGGTACCTGATGTATTTTCCGGCATGCTACTCCCCGATTCGCAGGATGAAGCTGGGTTCTACAGTTACTGTTGCTCCGCTATAGGCTTCACAGAACAATGCGGGACGTGATTACCCAATTTCGCCTAGTGCTCAAACAGGAGATGGTCAAAAAGTCCACTTGGAAAAGGAGTTCCAGTGCCCCTGAGCTCCCGCGAGAAACAGGTCCCCATTTCGTGAAAATGGATCGAAGAAGGGGAGTCTTGACACAATCCTACCCTCGGCCCTTTGGAGACGTTATAACGCAAGAAATAACCTAGCAGTAGTTGCAGACTTCCGGGTGGGACGCACGGAGGCGTGCAAAATCTCCAGCGTTGGGTAATAGCAGTCTTAATTCAGATACGGGCAGTGCTGAATGGCGATACTTGGCTCCGCAAAATGCTGAGCGCCCGGATAAGATGGATACCGAGTTGCTATCGTAGTCGTCAGCCAGGGTACCGACTGCACGGCGAGAAATTACACGGGTTCAACGTCATACCCTTCGATGCAGATAGCCATCGATCTCTCAATCGCGTCAATGGAAACCACGAGCTTACTCTCTCCATTTCGCGATACCAAGATGCCTTCGAGCCCGTCCAAGGCGCCGCTGCGTATTCGTACGCGCTGTCCAACTTTGAGGAATGGATAGACCCCGCAAGACAGATTTCTCTCTACGAGTCTTCGAACTGCTTCAATTTGATCGTCAGGAATCGGGGTGCCAACTCCGCGCGACCCGACCAGACTGAACACTCCATCTATGCGCAGTGCTCTGAGTCTTTCTTCGTCGGTAGTCTGCAGGTACGCGAACACGTAACAGCTGAAGAGCGGTAACTCTACTTTTATCTTGCGGTTTCGCCAAAGTCGAAGCTGCCTCACCAACGGTAGAAACGAGGCTATGCCGCGCTCATTGAGCCGATGTGCCACCATCTTTTCGTGGCGGGCCTGAGTCAACAATGCATACCAGCTTCGGGTGTCGGCGGCCGGAGCCAGGATCGGAACTGGCAACCCCAACCCCAAAGACTGATTTATCGTACCCATAGCTTCGCCCTCTGGGATGACATCCCTCTGGCATTCCTAAACTTCCTTATATTTCCCCAGAAAAGACGAAGTGCGTATAGTGCCTCAGGGTATCCACGCATGCAATTTGCCGCAAGAGGAAGATCGCCCTGATGGAAGGTTTTCTCTTGGTTCTTGGGTACCTGTCGTCTACATACCGGAGAAGGCATTCTCACGGAAAGAGAACAACTTCTCTATTGGAAAAGCTCAATACGCACGGTGGACGAGCTGTTGGATTCGGCGACGCAGGATCTAAAGACACCAAGGACTTAGGTTGCGCCTTTGCCCCGGATCGTTGCATGCCGATTCACCGTGCTAGTGATCGACGGTGCGTAAGGTCCTTCCATTATTTCCTGCTTGCTTTAGTGAAGTACTTGCAGTAGAGTCTTTTGCAATTTTTGCTAAAGTACGTCCTTTCAAAACCTGGTCCTCCGGGGTCGATGGGCGGTAAGCTACACCATCGCACGGAGAAAGCCCTGTTGCCCGAAGACAATCGCAGTTACGCACTGGAGGAAGTATGGTGCGCGAGCAAAGCGGGACCAAGCCGATCATCCACGTCCTGATCGCGGACAATACTCTCATGCACACACAACTGCTGTGTGATGCACTGAAACGCGATCGATTTCTCCGAGTGATCAGTTCGAGTTCCGACAGCAAATCTATCGTTGAGGCCGCTCGCGAGCATCATTTCGATGTGCTTCTGATCAGTTCCAATCTGGACGAACACCCTAATGGTGGCCTGGAGCTTCTCAGCAACTTGTATGCATCGCGTCCGAAACTCCGTGCAGTGGTCCTCTTGGACTCATCACAGGCAGAACTCATCTTAAAGGCTTTTCGAGCTGGCGCTCGCGGAGTGTTGACCCGATTTGAGTCGGTGCAGACGCTCAGCAAGTGTGTTCGATGTGTGCACGAAGGCCAAATTTGGGCAACTAACGAACAGATCTCGCTGGCAATAGGAGCGTTGGGTTCAGCTCATACGGTGCACGCCGCAGTCAGAGGAATGAGCATGCTTTCCAAACGGGAGATCGAGATTGTTCAATGCCTAGCCGAAGGACTCACTAATCGAGAAATTGCTCAACGCCTAGGGCTGAGCCAGCATACCATCAAGAATTACCTGTTTCGGGTGTTCGACAAGACCGGAGCTTCGAACCGCATGGAGCTTCTTTTCATGCTTCTCGGTCGGAACAGCAGCACACAGTCGATGTTTAACGAATTGTCGAAAGGAGATTCCGCTGCCGAGCTACCGGATGCCGCCAGAATAAACGAGTACCAACAAGCTGCCGAACGGGGCGTGCTGGTCGCCCAACTCTTTCTCGCGCAGTTTCTACTGTATAGAAAAGCTACTCCTGAGGACACCGTAGACGCCTACAAATGGTACCTGATTCTCAAGAATCAAATCCTCGAGGCGAGCAAGACTCTTGGGCAGACGCTGACGATGGAGCAACTCCTACATGCAGAGCAAATGGCGTCCAATTGGTTGAAGAACACGGCGCAAGGTCCGGCCCTGTGCGATACAGTGGTGCCAATCCGAAAAAGTGGATTTCGCATTCACTGACGGGCAACTAGCCGCTCAAAATGGCGATGGGCGTAGCTTTTGAGTTTCCATGGGCCTTGGGCCCACCCATTGACATGAAAATGAGATTGAGTTGTGCGTGTAGGCTGATGGAGCGTGGACGGCGAAGGTCTGTTTACACTCTGGATCAAGTGAGGCCGTTTTTGAGTTTGATCAGGAACGTGCGTTTTGAACCAATCTGTGTGCGCCACTCTTGCCAGAAGCAGGGGTTGGTAGCACGTGACGGTGTGTAACCTTTTTCGCGCGCGTTCTGCCGCTTCCACGCTTAGGAGGAAGCAATGAAGGTCGCGGGGATTGACGTGCACAAGAAAGTTTTGATGGCAGTTGTGGTGGATGCGAGCGCGCCTGAAGAGAAACCGGTGCGCCGGCGATTCGTCACGCTGCCGAGCGAATTGCACCAGCTGCTGAGGTGGTTGCAGGAGCAGGGAGTATAAGAGGTGGTGATGGAATCGACGGCCCAGTACTGGCGGTCGGTGTGGCTGGAACTGGAGCCTTACCTGCGATTGCACTTGGCGCAGGCGTTTTCCAACCGCGCTCCCCGTGGGCGTAAGCATGATTTCAAGGATGCCGAACGGTTGGTGCGCCGATTGATCGCCGACGAGCTGATTCTGAGTTTTGTGCCTGGCGGCGAACAGCGTATCTGGCGGAGCATGACCCGCATGAAGCTGCAACTCACGCGCGACCGAGTACGACTGCAGAACCAGATGGAGTGTTTGCTGGAAGAGATGCGCATCAAGTTGTCGATTGTCGTCAGTAATCTACTGGGCGCGAGCGGCTTGCGTATTCTGCAGGCTTTGGCCACCGGCGAGGCTGACCCCCAGAAGTTGGCGCAACTGGGTGGGGAGCGATTGCAGTGCACGGAGGAGCAACTGGTCGATGCTTTGACGGGAAGAGCCCAGCCCGTGCATAGGGAGATGTTGGCCTTGCAGCTACAAAGGCTGCAGTTGATCGATCAACAGATGGCTCAACTCAATCGTATGATCGCGACCGCCATGAAGGCGCATCAAGATGCCGTGATTCGACTGGCGGAAGTACCCGGTTTGGGAGTGGATTCTGCACAACAAATCATCGCCGAAGTGGGTACTCAGGCCAATACGTTCCCCTCGGCGGCGGAGTTGACGTCGTGGGTGGGAACCTGTCCCGGCAAAGAGGAAAGCGCGGAGCAGAACCACAGCAGTCGCTCCGCCAAAGGCAATAAATATCTGCGTCGAGTGCTCAACCAGGCAGCACATGCCGCGGTGGCGAAGAAAGGCAGTCATTTTCAAGCCGTGTTCCGGCGTCTACTGCTTCGCCTCGGCTATCAGTCGGCCATCTGGGCCGTTGCCCATCGGCTCTGTCGTGTCGTTTGGAAGATCTTGCACGAAGGCGTGCGATTCATCGAGCGAGGCGCCGAAGTCGGCCCCCGAGAAAAGAAGAAACGCGCCCAAATGCTGGCGCGAGCACTTCGCAAGCTTGGCTATGAGGTAACAATCACCCCCTCAACCAACTTGCTCCCAACCCCGCTGTCTAAGTCCCAGGAGAGGATTTTCGACGGAGTGTTGCCGGCATCGTAGCGCAAGAAGCTCTGAAGAAACTAGTCATACGAGTGGTAGCTGAAGCCTAGAACATCTCTATCGAGGGTGCGTGAAGAACTACCTAAATACGTTGCTTCACCAAGTTTGAGAACGCGGAATTCATTGGCCAATGTGGGTGGCGCCCATCACGAGTGCGCGACGGAACCCTAATCACCGATGTATGTCGCCATGTGTAATGCACGAGCTTGGTATCATCGTCCAAGTTTCCTGAGCGTCTCTTGGGAGTGACTCGATTGCAAAACTACCGATTCCTCGTGACCGGCGGCGCGGGATTCATCGGATCTGAATTGACACGGCACATGGGTGCTCTTGGCGCTAGCGTTCGCGTTGTCGACAACTTGGTGAACGGGCGACGAGAGAATCTCGACGGCGTGCTCAGCAACAAAGTCGAACTCACCGTTGCCGACATTCGAGATCGGGCATCTATGTCTTCCCTGCTTCGTGATGTGGACATCGTCTTCCACCTCGCATGCCTCGGGGTGCGGCATTCGATTCACTCACCCGCCGAGAATGAGGAAGTCAACGCTACTGCGACCGTGCAACTTTTGGACATCGCCCGGCACTCGAACGTAAAACGGTTTGTTTACATCTCGACATCTGAAGTGTATGGAATGGTAACCGCCGTCCCTGTTTCCGAAGAGCATCCAACATGGCCCATGACAATTTATGGAGCTTCGAAACTCGCCGGAGAGGCCCATACTCGTGCTTTCTGGCACGAGTTCCATTTTCCGACAGTTGTCTTGCGTCCATTCAACGCCTACGGACCGCGCTGTCACCACGAGGGTGACAGCGGCGAAGTAATTCCGCGGTTCATGTTGCGATGCCTCGCCGGAAGACCGATGGTCATCTTCGGAGATGGAAAGCAGACGCGGGATTTCACCTTTGTCAATGACACGGCGGCCGGCATTCTCGCCGCAGGGCTCTCCGACAGCTCGGTGGGCCAGACCATAAACTTGGGAAGCGGCAGAGAGATAACCATCACGCAACTCGCGACGATGATTGCCGAGGTTCTCGGCCGGCGGGATGCGGAAATTAAGTACGCTGAGCGGCGCCCTGGTGATGTCGTGCGACTCCTGTCAGATAGTTCAAAGGCGAGGAAATTCTTCGGATTCAGGACGACGGTTCCCTTGCGCGATGGCCTCGCGTATCTGCGGGACTGGTACGTCAGTCAGGAAAAGTCGCCGGAAAAACTATTGGAGGAAGAGGTCCTTCTGAACTGGGAGTTTCAAAACAAAGTCTCCCGGGCAGGATAACAGTGGAAACTCTGCACTATCGTCTTCTCCAGCGAAATTAAAACGCGGATATCGGATATCGATAACGAGATTGATAGCCGATTCCTCGGTTGCTCGTATCTACGGCTGCCGTCGTGTAGCAGTAGGACGTGCCGTCCTTGAACTCGAAGCCGGATACAAGGTGTCTTGATCAAGTCGAGTTGAGTTTGAGAAAGAACTACACGAGTTTGGTCCCGAACTGCCCTTGCACCGGCGGCCGCGCTTGGTGCCCATGAAAGGTCGACTGTGTAGTGACTAGCGCTGAACGTGTCAGCCACAGTTTCAGTTGGTGTAGAAATCCCTGAGCAGTCGATCATCACTTCCGCTGCCACGAGGCTTACGATCTTGCGGATCTGTCGCGATTGACCACAATCGGCAAAAGGTGCGTATCGCGATGCTTTCAGCTGATCCGCAGCTCCTTTAATAGCTAGTGGTCGAGGGGATGCGGGTAAATGTAGGGCTGGTAGAAGCAAGCACCGTTGGCATCCACTCCGGTCGCACAGTTCTGAGTACTCCAAGTATTCGTAGTGGAGCATTTATCCAACTGGTTGTAGTCCGTTTCCCAATATCCAACGCCGGTCATGCAGTTTGCGGGACGCTGAGCGAGAGTGCCTTGGCCGATTCCCGCGGTGCAGGCGGATTGTCCTGCGCAATTCACTCCGCTCGGTTCATCTTGATTTGGCAATTCCAAATAGTAGTCTCGGTTTTCCTGAATCAGTTTGGATACAAAATTGTAAATTGCGCCAGTGGCCCAATATGTGTTCGCGGAGCTGAGCTTGTTGTCCCAGACGTAGATTGGATCTAGAGCTTCGTGCGTGTAAGACTGAGTGCCGGTGGTGGTATTTATCATATCCGGGAAACCTCCGGACAGAAGGTCCCCCTTGCCGCGTCCCATCTGATTGATGGTGGGATAACCGTAGTAGTCGGTGTTACCATCCCACGGGCTGCCGACGTAATAGTCGCAGGGGGAAGCAGCGCAAGTCACCGATTCTCCAGAGCCCGTTAATATCGTCGCCGACGTTGCGCTTGTAACAGCATTAATCTGCACCCACTGATTTGTAGAACCGTCAACTACGATCATGACGGTTCCCGGAATCCAGTTAGTATCGAAAGTATCGCCAGATGCTTGTGTGATGGTGTTTCCGGAAACTGTGACCGTGCCAACGTGTGGAGTAAGGCCAGCAGCCATGCCGAACCCGTTCGGAGCTGGCCCAGAATGGTCTACCTGCCCACTACTAGAGCGGTCGTTATAAGCGCCTTCCACGGCAAAATAACCGCTTATTGTATTGCCCCATACCAAGGAACCTCCAGCCCGCCCGTACAGGAAAGCTCCGGTCGGGGTAGAGTCGTTGACTGCATAATTCTGATACTCTTCGGACGCTCGGCAGCCTTCGTTACCTCCCGCTCCGTTGTGCTGCTGAGTAGCTGCTCCGTGGAGCATAGTATTATGACGGATCACGTAGCGTCCGCCTTCGGAACAGTCATTGAAGTGAGTGATGAGAGGGGCAAGGCCTGATATTGTGTTGTCCTCTAGAAACATGGCCTGAGACGATCCCCAATAGGACAGATCATTCCATGATCCATGGCCGTTCGTGCAGGAACCAGTACAGGTGGGCGATTGCCAGTTAGGGTCGAAGATTCCAATAGAGTTTTTGTGAAACTCAACGAAGTTATGATCGAATACTCCCAAAACGTCACTGAATCGCACATCCAAATTACTCCAATTAGGAGCGTTAGATGAATTAAAATGATTATGATCTAACCGAACGCTGGTTGATGGCCCTGAGATACGTACTATTCCGTTAAAACCATGCGAGGTGTTGCCCGGAGCATTTAGAAATGCGGTTCCTGTGATTCGCAGACTCTTACCTGCGATTGTAGTAATTTTTACTACTCCAGGGTCACCAACAGAGTGATCTATATTGTCGTATATGATAGTTACATCGCTCCCAGTAGTAGCATTGACTCCGTAAGGGCCAGCGCTTTGTGCTCCCGCTCCTTGCCATGTAAATGAGTTCGTCTGCGTGTATACGAGCCCTGTCGACCATGTGCATGCACCGGCCGGGATGTTAACGGTAGTGTTGTCAGCGACGATTGAGGACAGGGCTGCGCTTACGTCGTCGCGACTGCACGAGGCCGCGTTGATGGTATTGGGGTTGCTAGGACTAGGGTTGACGGGACTAGGGTTGACAGGATTAGGGTTGACAGGATTACCGCTAGGCGGAGTATTGCTGTGCACACTTTGGCACGAGAGGGTGAGCGGAATAGTCGCAAATAATAGTACTCTTATAAACCTCATAGTCATTAATGCACTCTTCCTTGACCGGGGGGATTGACGGTGGCGCACAATGGCTCGGCAGACGCGCTGACGCTCGTGGCGCCTTCCGCCTAATGCTCGTAGCGACACTACTGCTTCGGTCGGCTTATTGCACCGTAACCAAAGGTCCTAGTTCCGTTGTATCGATTAACCGACGTTAGATTGGTCTGAAGTAATCGCTCCAGAAAGGTAGGCATTCGCTTGCAGTCATCCTGCTCGAAGAACTGGTCACGTCCTCTTCGGAAAGAAGAGCTGTCCAAGCGGGTCTTGCCATACCAAGGAATGCAGGAATGGTTGCTGCTGAAATCAACACTGCACCAAGCGCACCAGGAATGCGTTTCACTATTCCTCCAAAACAATGAGTGGGATGGGACGTTTCGAAGATATCTTTTTGTCGCGCGCTTGTCTCGTCACGCTAGCATTAGTACTTCTCAGAAGGTCACATACAGCGTGCCCATCTTTTCGCTGACTTGTGCAAACCGCAAGTTCTATCGAGATCCGTTGACAGAAAGCTAAAATCTCACTGGTCCCGCCGAGGTAGAGAAAAAAACTTTTGACTAGACGTCGGAATTCTGAAGGAAATCTAGCGGCGTCATTGCTCCGCGACAGTGAGAGTACATTCTGGACCAACACCGTTTGGACAACCGAATCTGCAATGAAGGATTTGAATGTTGGCGGGAGCGCATCGGCAGTTGGTGCGAAGGCTCCTCGAATGGTGCGATGAAGCTGCCCTGGTCCATTGGGAGCAGGAGAACCTAGAGCCGGACTGGCACGACGCCCAACGAAGGCTGCAGAGTGAAGGGCGACGCTCGAAAGTCAACCACCCGTCCCACCGCACATGAGAGTTTCCGAATTCGCCCGCCGTCGTGTTAGGACGTAAATTCAATTCGGTCAATGGATGCTATCGGGATTCATTAAGGAGCCACGTCTTTTTGTCCCCGTCGATGAAGTGACGGTCAGAATACACGCGACTAGGTTAGCCGTTGTCGTCACGGCCAATCGCTCGACGTGCCCTTGCTGTCAGGTGTGGCAAGCCGGGAGGGTCCCAAGGGGGGACGATGAAAGTCTTAGGAATCAGTGGCCTGCAGAATTCTGTCCCGTTTAAGCGGGCGCACTGGCCCGGGCTGGACCCGAGGGAATACCGGATTTCGCAAGGCCACGATTCGGCCGCAGCTCTT
>Ga0070734_10001399_pt1 | contig 35465 bp, 28 predicted proteins | sample Coa_R1_8_FD_66444 | JGI IMG/M metagenome (GOLD analysis project Ga0070734, IMG submission 66444) | Surface soil microbial communities from Centralia Pennsylvania, which are recovering from an underground coalmine fire - Coalmine... | ecosystem: Environmental > Terrestrial > Soil > Unclassified ...
AACCCCCCGCTGCCCCGGCTTCCCCAGGAACCGCGAGTCATCCTGCTGCCCCGAATCAACCCCGGCAGGAATCCGCCGCCCCCGCCGCCGCCGTAGCCGCGCGGCCCGCCTGCCCGCATCAACCAGAACAGCAAAAAAATGCCGCCCAGCACCATCGGCCATGGAATCGAATCGGTCGCCGTCGGCCGCATGCGGCGCTGCAGCGGCGCGTTGAGCGCCACGTGTTTCGCCGCCGCGATATCGCTCCCGATCGTATCGGCCGCCGCCAGAAATGCCTCACCGTAGCGCTGCTGCCGCAACGCCGGCCGCATCTCCCGCAGAATGCTGCCGTCCAGTCCGTCCGGAAGAATCGGCTCCAGGCCGTACCCCACCTCCAGCCGGCTGCGCCGGTCCCGGATGGCGAGCAGCAGCAGGATGCCCTCGTCTTTGCCCTTCTGCCCGACGCCCCACGCCCGAAAAATCGTGTTGGCGACATCCTCGATCGGTTCCCCTTCCAGGGAGGGAATCGTAACCAGGGCGATCTGCGCCCCCGTCGAGCGCTCGACGATCCCGCAATAATTCTCCAGCCGCTCTTTCGTGCCGGCATCGATGACGCGCGCGAAATCGCTGACATATCCTTGCGGCTTCAGTGTTTTCCACTCGACCGCGGAGGCAGCGGAAAGCCCCAGCGCCGCCACGACGCAGAGCCGCAGACACTTGTTCATTGCGAAACCCCAGTGTACTACGCAGCGTGTTCTGGAACGCCCGCGCCCGGGTTTGTTAAAATAAAGTCTCTCCTGTTGGGAGGTCGTCTAACGGTAAGACTGCAGACTCTGGATCTGCGTATCGGGGTTCGAATCCCTGCCTCCCAGCCAACTCTCCGCTGCATCTAAGACAAAAGGAGACAGACGCCTTTTTGTAAGAGTCCAAAGGACAAAGGACAAGAGGGACAGACGCCTTAATTGAGATTCTCAGTTCTCTGTCGACACTCTGGTTATCCTTCTGAACTCCAGTGACACTCGATCTCCACCGGGCCGCTTCGTTCCGGAAAAGGGCCCATGCTGGCGCGTCTACGAGAACCTTCGTGCCAAATTGAAAAACCGAATTCCCGTATCGTAAGCTATGCCAAGTGGTTGTGCACTGTTGTCTACAAAAAGGTCCAATGATTATGCACCGCACAAGCGATTGTGTCTGCCTGCATCATATTTTCGAATTCTTCTTCTGGAGCTTCTGCCTCAGCTCCTCTTTGTGGGCTCAAGGCGGCTCCGGAACTCCGGTTCGTTGGCAGGCGCAGTACACACAAATCTATTCGGACGATATCGAAACCGTCGCTCCGACCCTCGGTTCGGCATTCTCCCTCGGCCCAGCGGGCTCGCTCACGTCAAACCAAGGCGAAGTCATCGCAGGTGGCGAATCGATCAAAGGGTCGTATTTTGGCTCAGCATCGAATACCGCATTTCTTTCGACCAATCCTTCGGTTCTTCCCTTTACTCCAAACCATTCATATACAGTGACATTCCAGTACAAGATCCTCACGCCCCCAAGCAACTACTTCGTAGTGCAGTTCTTTTCGGCAACGGCAGCCTCTCAGGCTAACTTTCTGAAAGCTGTGCCGATCGTGGGGACGTCTGGCGCGACCGGTAATATTACTCTTACCAGCACACTTGCGAATTATTCCGATTACCAAGTCCTTTGGAACATTGGATCCACGGGCGCAATCTCGATTGATAATATTCAGATCACGGACGCTACTGGGAAGGTGATCGCCTTCGAGAACGGCGAAAAAACCGCGCCAACGCTTAAATCTGGAATTCAACTGCAAGGTGCAACGGTGACCACCGATCCTTCCCGGGTTATCTCGGGCAAAGCCTCACTCCTCCTCAACAACCCGGGAGGATTCATCACGGATCCGTTCGTAATACCGATTGGCGCGAATACAATCTACACGATCAAGTTTGATTATCGGATCATCTCTCCTGGAACCGCCGACACCCTTTTTTATCTATGGTTCCAGCCCACCGGAACGACTGACCAGGCATCGCAGGTCGTCATCCCAACGATGCTAAAAAATTCCGAAGTGACAGGGACCTTCTCAACGGGTGCGCAGACTGCTGGTAGATCGGCCTATGTTCTGCACTTGGGCATAGCCGCTGCGGTTTCGCTCGTCATCGATAACATTTTCGTTTACCGGCAGGACGTGACCGCGCAGAGCGCGCCTCCTCCCTCGTGGAATTACCTGGCGACGGCCCCCTTTCCGCGTCTGGGCAATTACATTCTGGAGGGCACACACGAGATGGCCCAATTTGGCTGGGATGAGCGGCCATTTACTTACACGGTCGCGCAGATCGAGAGCCGCCTAGCCTTTGCCGATGTAATTGCGGGCCTCTCCATTCACAATCAAACCTTGGACCCCGATTCAATTCACCGCATCCGCACATTGAATCCCAATGCCGTCATCCTCCCTCAAAGAATGCTCGAAGGACAGCAAATAACAACGCCGCCATTTGGCAGCAACATCGATTTAGATTACCAGCTAGTCAAGAGCACGCCGGACGAGTGGAAGTCAGCCGATACTTCGGGGAACGTCATCGGTCCGGTGAACTTTCCGGATCTCTTTTACATGAATATCTCGGACCTCGTGCCTGTCGTCAACGGCCAGACATGGCGGACCGCCCTTCCCAATTTCCTCAATACTCAGATTTTTCCATCGGGTGTGTGGGATGGCGTCTGGTTTCATTTCATGGAGGATGCGCTCAACCCTGATTTTCCGCACAATGATGATCCTGCGCTTTTTAACTACGACTGGAACCGGAACGGACTAAGGGACGAGACCCCGGCATCTACGAGCGAGATGATACGCGCTGCTAAGGCCAAAATGCTCCAGCAGATTAACTTGGACACGAATGGCTCGCAACTCATAATGGGCAATGCAGGGGGAGCACCCCAGTTTGCGTTAGCGCCGTTCGTTAACGGGTACACGTTCGAGTGTTTCAATTCATGGTGGAACCAACCCGGCGCCCCAATCGCCTCCAGCTCTCCGGCTAGCTGGCGCGTGGAGTTCGACTCGTATTTACGAATGCAGACGCTTCTGCGGGCTCCTCAACTCAATATCATGCAGGCCTGCGGCATAAACGCTTCCGACTTTAACACGGAGAACTTCTCGAACGCTTACCTCACTCCCACATCTCAGGACCTCCAGCAGCACCGCCTCTCAATGGGTACGGCCCTTCTCGGTAATGGATTTTATGAATATTCCCTCAAAGACTCATTAAGCGCGCCTTATTGGTTTGACGAATACTCCGTGGATTCTACCGGAAACGCAATTGAGGATCGCACGAAGAAAGGGTACCTCGGACAGCCCCTGGCAGATGCTAGCGAGCTGGCGAATCCGGGCACGCTTGTGTTTCAGGAAGGCTTCGAGAGCGGAGTCCTTCCAAACTCGTTCATCGGAAATCCGTCGACTGCGGTTTCAATTACACAGGCCGCCGGCGAGTTCATTTCTGGTGGCGGAAGTCTGGTACTCAGTAATCCAGACCATACGAAGCAAGGTACCGTCAGCGTGCGGACGAATCCGGCGGTTATTCCCCTCAGTGCCGGGGTAACGTACCTGCTGATATTCGACTGGCGGATCCTCGAAACTATAGATTGCGCACAATCCGGGTTTCGAATCGGCGTAAATAATGGTAGTCAGAGTTTGGACCACGCCCTTGTACCAGGGACAGTCGCAGGGGACTCCGGAACCCTGCACTTTCCGTTCACTATTCCCTCCGCTGGAAACTGGTCGATCAACTTTTTCCTCACGAACGGCGGCGGCAAAGTTGCGATCGATAATGTCAAGATCTACCAGGGCGGTGTGGGCCCATGGCGAAGGGATTTCGAGAATGGATTTGTTTTGATCAATCCTTTCGCCCAGCCGCACACGTTTTCCGTGACCGATCTAGCAGGCGCACTCAACCGCACCGGAATCCATCGCATCAAAGGAGCCCAAGCACCCGATATCAACAATGGGCAGGCCGTCTCCGATTCCCTCACTCTCGCGCCATTCGACGCCATCATCCTGCTCGCCGATCCAATTCACCTCTCCGCTCCCGTAATCACATCAGTCGCTAATGCCGCAGGCGGGCAGCACGGCGTAGCCTCCGGAGCCTTCGTCTCTATATACGGATCGAACTTTACTCCTCTTCCCTACGACGACTGGAGCAAGGCCATTATCAACGGGCAGCTTCCGAAGCAACTGGACACCGTAAGCGTCACGATCGGGGGCAAACCCGCCTACATCTATGCCATCTCGCCCGGACAGATTAACGTGCAGGCTCCAGATGTGGGGAATGGTCCGGTCCAGGTAGTCGTCACAACGGGTGGCGGCGCAAGCACGCCGTTCACCACCAGTTCGCTACTGTACAGCCCCGCGTTCTTTCCATGGCCGGGGAATCAGCCGGTAGCCACACACGCGGATTACAGCATTGCCGCGAAGAACGATACATTTCCTGGGGTAACGACTGTTGCGGCCAAACCAGGCGAGGTGATCACTCTCTGGGGCACGGGCTTCGGACCGACCAATCCCTTGGTGCCCGCCGGACAGGAGCCAACCGCGGTCGCGCCACCGACACAAAGTCCCGTGACCGTCACGTTAGGCGGAACCGCCATTCCAGTGCTCGGGGCAGTCCTCAGCAGTTATGCGGCGGCGTATCAAATTGCAATTCAGATCCCCGCGTCGATGCCAGACGGCGATTATCCAATCGTTGCTACCTTAAATGGTGCGCAGTCCCCGTCCAGTAGCGTTCTGACCGTTCAGCATACTCAATGAGTGACCCTCGATCATTGCATTCCGCCGGATTGACACGCTGGCTTCCCGTTGCCCAGACGTATGACTACATGCCCTTTGACGAAGAGTTCACCCCGTCCTCGGATACGAACCGAATTCGCGTCACCGCCAAACAACGGGATGCGGAAACGGGCCTCGATTAATTTGGAGCCCGGTACATGAGCTCGGCGCAGGGAAGGTGCGAGGATCCGGTGTAATGGCACGATGCCAGCCCGCGCTGGGTTGAGTTCAGCGTAGCGCAAGCTGGCGTTGCTGCCAGGCCGCCGAAACGCTGCGTATCGGGGTTCGAATCCCTGCCTCCCAGCCAACTCACGCCGGCATCAAGGATGCACCCCGTAAATCCGCAGCGCGTTTTCCATCCCGATCTTGCGCCTTAAATCCGGCGGAAGCTGATCCGTCAGGAAAGCATTCTGTTGCGCCCGCGCCAGAGGCGCGGTCGCCGGCGGATCGTAGTGCTGGTCGCTCCCAATAAGAAAGCGGTCGGGGAAATCGGAAAACAGTTTCAACCATTCGGGCTTCAGCTTGCCATTCACCATCGGCGGATCCTTACCGGGGAAATTCGGATCATACTTGATCTCCATGTACAGATTCGCATGGGCCTGCAGCAGCCTCCGGCATAACTCGGGTGTGCGATACCCGAGGTTGTCGGCGCCGGCGTGCGCCCAGATGATGTTGGCTCGTTGGTTGTGGCTCAGCAGCCGTTCGAGGGCCGCGATATTTGCATGGAGCTCCGGCGGATTGGGCGCCTGATACTCCGCCGGCATCGGCATGTCGTTGGGCACGCCTTCCATATGCAGGCCGATCGGAACGTGATGCTCGGCGGCAATGTCGGCGAGCAGCAGCATCAATGGCTGATCCGCGGGCGCATATTCGTAATCCTTCACCGGAGACTGCGGCAGAGAGAGATGCTCCGTTGACAACTCCCCGAATCCCGCTACGCCTTCCCGCAGAAGTGCTTCGGCACGCTCGCGAAATTTCTTCCGGATTTCGGGTCCGGAATCGCCCGTTCGCCAGGATTCGAGAATCATCGGATTGAGAGTTCCGCCGCCGCCCAGCACCATCAATTTGTCTGCGTGCTTTTTCACCGCCGGCAGGATCATCTCGGCATCCCATCTCCCCGGGTTGTCCGGGCCATATGGCTCTGTCTGGATGAAAGCTTTCGCCCCGTTCAGACCGTCCATCGCGCGCAACAGGAGCTCGACCGCGCCTTCCGGCTCGTGCTGGTCTATATGGACATGAGCGTCGATATAGGGTGAGGAAGCGGGCTTGAGTACGGCCGTTCTGGGATTGCCCGCCTGGAGCCGGTCTTCCCCGGTTCTCGATTGCGCGAACAGCACCAACCCCAATCCGGAGCACGCCAGCATCAAGGTCGCCCCAACGCCTTTCCCTCGAATTCCTGTCATCGCTTTACTCCAAGCCATCTCCGAGCACGCCGCGCTGCACGTACTCCTGCCGCTGCTCGTCGTCGTGACTGATCACCACGAACAGGTTCTTCTCTGTCGTGCCGAGCATGTTCAGCCATTTCAGCTCGGCCGCCAGCGCGTTCTCGTCTTCCTTGATCCAGGCCGCATCTTTTCCGCGAACCAGGCGAACCCCGTCCATGTGCCATGCCACGTCCCCGGCCAGGACATATTCCCGCTCCGATTGCAGCGCCAGGTAGATCATCTGCGATCCCGGCGTATGCCCCGGAGCCTTGATCAGCACCAACCCGGGGGCCAGGGGAAAATATCTCTCGTAATCGATCACGATGTAGTGCGCGGCCATCTCCGGGGTCAGCCGGATTTCCGGCATCTGCGGATTGGTCAGAAGCGTTTGCACCTGGGTTCTGGTCACAATCGTTTTGGGCGCCAGTTCGGCAAAAAATGGCGTCCGGATGACGCCGGCGATGTGATCTCCGTGCTCATGAGTCATCACGATAGACCGGGCGCCACGAAGTGCCCGCTCCACTTGGCTTGCGGCTTCCGGAAAATACGGCTCTTCGACGCCGCGGCCGAAAAATTTGTGAACCTGCCGGTCCATGCCCGAATCGATCATGATGCTACCGTCCGGATACACCACCTGGTAGACCGTGCGGGCCTGCACGCTGGGCTCGCTGGGCATTCCCTTTACCGAGAAGTTCTTGGTGCGGCGGCTTTCGGCGAATTTCAGGACATTGACCCGGAGCGGCCGCGCGCCGGGAATCGTGCGTGCTGTCTGCCGAATCTGGTTCAAATCGGCGCTCCAGAACGGCGCTTTCTCCTGAGCCCCGGCTCCGGACACCGATATTAGGGCGAGCGCCAGACCGAACCCGGAGGCCAACCGCAAACCAAAACCAGCGCAAGGTTTTTTCATATTCTGGCTTCCTCGGAGCTCCGTTACCAGTTCGTGAATGAGCCGTCGGGCCGCTGGTTCAGCAGCATGCCGGCGCGGTAGGTATCGTATCTACCGATCTGGGTAAGCTTCGTTCTGTCCACCTCCACGCCCAGGCCCGGCCGGTCGTTCGGCCACAACTTTCCTTGCCTGAAGTCGTAGACCTTGGGCAGGTACGGCCATGTGCGCGTTCCGTCGCCGAGCATCTCCATCAACGCCGTCAGCGATGTCGCGGTGAGGCACTGGACCAGCGCGGCTTCGGAAATGGGTCCGGTGAAGTGCGGAATCATTCCGATGTAATGAGTCTCGGCTAGCGCAGCGATCTTCATGAATTCCGTGATTCCTCCCACATTGGGCAGCGTCACGCGCGCGTAGTCGATCAGCTCGTGCTCGATCAGTTGATTGATGTCCCACTTGTAGCCGAACTGTTCCCCAACCGCGATCGGCACGCGCGTCCGCTGGCGGATGTGCTCGTACGAGGTCACGTTCTCGCTGCGAATCAGGTCCTCGCAGAAGTACGGATGCAGCGGTTCGAGCATCGTCGCGAGATTGATCGCGTCGCTCGGATCGAGCTCGGTATGAAAGTCGATGGCCCATCCGCCATCTCCAGTCGCCTTGTGCAGGAGCACGCAATCGTCATACATCTTGCCGACCAGCTTGAAACGGTCCACCACGCGCTCGCGCGGGTTGTCGGTGGCGTACCGATACGTGCGAAAGCCTGCTTGCACGCAGGCGCGCGCCGCATCTTCCACCGTTCCGCCACGAAATGGGAAGGCGGTCGAGTACAGCTCGATGTAGTTTCGCGATTTTCCGCCCAGCAGTTGCCAAACCGGGACATCGAGCGCTTTTCCTTTTAAGTCCCACAACGCCACATCCAGCGCGCCAAGCGAATGGAGCTTCTCCCGGCCGGCGGGATAAAAGTAGCCCCGCATCATCCGCTGCCACAAGTTGTCGATTCGGAACGGGTCCAAACCGATCAACATGCTTGCGCATTCGTCCATGGTGCGCGGTTCCCCGCCCTCGCCGATTCCTACCAGTCCCCGTTCGGTCTCGATCATGACCACGTTGGCGGACTGATTGACCATCGGCTGGCCTTGCCGTCCTTGCGCGTCGCCAGGAGTGCTGAAGTAATGGACTACCTTAATCTTGTCTTCCGGCAACGCGAACGCGTGGGCCGCCGACGATGACCAACCCGCGGCCCCAAGGGCGCCAAGCCCCTTGAGGAAACCGCGGCGATCTGGTTTGAGCCTCGCCAGTGGGGTTTTCATCTGAAGTTTCCCTCCCGAGTTACCGATGCCCTTCTTTTGCATCGTGGGCTATGTTTTCTTCCGCACAGCTACTTCTGAGTCCGATAACCCTTCCAAAGATATTCGAGTGCCTGCGGCAAGGTCTGGTTGATCACCTTGGCGTCGACGTGGCCCGCGTTCTTCGCGTAAACGAACTCGTAGTGATAGCCCTTGGCCTTCATCACCGCCGCCATGCGCTGGTTGGCAATGACCCAGTTCCGGCGATTCGAGGATGCGCTGTCCGCGCCGATATCATTCTGCGCGACCTCCATCCAGACCCGCAGCGGCTTGGCCGGATTATCCGGAATGAAGTGTTCGAGATATTCCCACGCGCCGTGCGGGGCTTCGGGGCCGTTCCGCAGATCGACATATGTGCCGGAGTATGTCAGAACGCGGTGGTAAAGCTCCGGTTTGAACCAGGCCATGGTCAAGGCCACGGCCCCGCCCGAACTTCCTCCGAAGGTCAACCGGCCTTCGGGGTCCTTCGTCAGCTTGATGTGGGCCTCCTTCTCGGCACGCGGCAGGACCTCTGCTTCCACGTAATCGGCGTACTTGGCCGAAACCGTGTCGTATTCCATGCTGCGCTCGGCGCCGCCATTGGCAATCATGACGGCCGCCATCACCGGAAGGCGGTGGTCGGCAATCATGTTGTCGAGAATGGTCGGCAACCCGTAGCGCATCCCGTAGGCGTCCGCCGACACAATCACGGGCGCGGCCGTGCCCGGCACATACTGGGCGGGTACATAAACGCAGACGTGCCGCTCAAACGGCCCGTTGACGCCGGGATAGAACTTGCTCTCGGCCGAATTCATGACGAATTCAACAACCCGGCCCTCGGGAACGCCGGCGCGTTTGGTCTGTTCCGGAGCAGGCGCGTACTCAGGCCCGATCGAAAAATCGCCATCGCCCGCTCCCGCATGCCAGGCAGGGAGGTCTGAGAGTCTGGCTATCGCCGCGCGGTCTTCCGGCGTTGCCGGAACGGTCTCGCGAGGAGCGCGCGCCGCAGGTGGATTCGCGCGCGGAGCCGGAGCCGGCGGCGCGCACGGGCCGGCGGACGGCCCCTGTGCCAGCGCGAATTGCGCCGTCACCATTAAACTAATCACAAATTTCATGTCCGTTTTCCCCTCGCCAAGGATTGTACAAGGAAATCCAATCGGGCGTCGTAATGGCGCGCCAGGCCGGAAGCACCCGCCGGTCCCTAAATAGAAATCACAACCCGGCGAACATTTCTTGATCCGCTTCAAAACTCGCCATTTATTCCTCACGTCCCGTACTCCGCGACGCCGCTTTTTTGCACGCGCGCGAGATAATGAGGTCAGTGAGGTTAGGTGCCGATGCGCGAAGCTCGATCTCGGCCAAGGATTCCGATAGGCAGACTGCTGCAAATTGGAGCGAAGGCGTTCGCTTTGTACAAAGCGAGGTGCACTTCTAAGCTCCATAGCTGCAACGAATCCTCTTCCGATTCCGAATTGTACGTTTCCCGAAAAGGCGAAAATCGGCGTGCCCCTCCGCAAACTGTGCTCCGTGCCGCGGCCCAACCCGATTAACCCTCGACAGTGGCCATTCGTTGTCTTACTCGTCCCAGGGGCGCGCTTACCTTTGGCAGCTTGTTACCCTCCCATTCGGCAGCATAGACTTACTGGAGCCGCCGGCACATCCGTCTCGTGACGGTCTGTGGAGCCGGTCCCTCGAAATTCCTGGGAGGAACTGATGCGCGGAAAAGGAAACAAACAACGCGGGCAAGTCCTACTGATGGCAACCCTGCTGAGCATCCCTCTGTTCGGGATGCTAGGCCTAGTGACCGACTTAGGATACATGCACTATGTCAAGATGACCGCGCAGTCGGCCGCGGAAGCCGCGGCGCAGTCTGCTATGGTCTCGTTTCATAAGACCAATGGCGGGGCGAGTTACACATGTGGAGCAACCGTCGTATGCGCTTCCAGCGAGACTGCGTGCCCAACCAACATCACGACGCCGGCCGATCCGATTCAGGACGGATGCCTCTATGCCCAGGCCCATGGGTTCAGTTCGACGGGTTCGGTGACCTACCAGACCGGGCTTAATTCGGCTCCCCCCACGGCTTCTGGAATTGGGAGCGCGCCCTATTGGGTTGTCTACCGGACGTATCAGAGGGTGCCGCAGTTGTTTTCGGCTGTCCTCGGAAATTTCAGCGGGCTGGTGGTGGGCCGTTCGACGGCCGCTGTGGTGGGTGCCACCGATTGCATCTATGCGCTCGATCCCAATATGGCGGGAGCGATTTCGGTGGGCGGGACGGCTGCTCTGACGTCGTCTTGCGGCGTCCTCGTCGATAGCAACAACGCCTGCGCGTTATCGACGAACGGAAGCGCCACGATCACCGCGCCAGAATATGATGTCGTAGGCAACGTCTGTACCCACGCGCCCTTGGCCCCTTCCGCCAACACCGGGATTGCGCCGGCATCGGATCCGCTGGCAGGCTTGCCTGTACCAGCTACGCCGACTTACGAATGCGATTTTAAGAATTATGACGCCAAGAGCGGCAACATCACTCTCCAGCCGGGCACGTATTGCGGCGGAATCAGCGTTGAGAATGCAACGGTCACCTTCTCAGCCGGTACTTACATACTCGCCGGCGGCGGCCTGAGCACTCAGAGCGCGAATTCTGTCATCTCGGGCACGAATGTGTTTTTCTATAACACGTTTGGTCAAACCGACAAGGGAAATCAGGCGTACGGGGCGATTAACATCAACGCGAATTCGACCGTGAGTCTGACCGCGCCTGCCACCGGCGCTTATGCCGGTATCCTGTTTTTTGATGATCGCAGCGCGCCCACGGGCAATCCCGACAATTACGGAGGCGGCAGCACCGCGGTTTATCAGGGAGTGATTTACAACCCGAAAAATGGTGTGGTCATGTATGGCAACTCGAGTACCGACACGCAATACACCATGGTGGTGGCCGACTACGTGACCCTTCAGGGCACCACCGCCTTCAACAACAATTACACCTCGCTTCCCGGAGGCGTTTCACCGCTTCAGCAGGTAGCGCTTGTGGAATAGTCTCCTAGAACTGAATTGTTTCGGTCGACGATGCGCCCAAGGTGAAGACCTGCGAATCTGCGACGGGCCGGCTGCCCATCCAGAACATGGCCAGGAAAGTGCGGAAAGGATACGCTGCCGAGACCTGGACCGTCTGCCCCGTCGAATAGGCTGAGCTGGGCGGCCAGTCGGTGGTCGTGTAGTTGGCGATCAGGTTGGCGAGTGTGTCGCTGGTGGCGCTGCCGCTGGCCGGTGTGAGCGTCACGGTGGTGGTGTTCGGGTCGATCCCCGGGCCGGCAGCCTTGATCACGGCCGCGATCTGGGAAACCGTGACTTGGCACCCGGGACTCGGTGCGTAGGGCGGTGCGCAGTCCTTGCCGTGCACGGAAGCATAACGCGCACCCTCGCGGACCGCATACGACAGCGTCTGGTAGATCCACATGCCGCGCGAGACTTCAAAGAACGACAGAAACACGAAGATCAGACCGATCCCGGCCAGAGAGAACTCCAGGATCGTCGCGCCGCGCGATCGGGCACTGCGATTTCCGGTCACGGTTTTACCCTCATTTGCAGCGATCGCGTAATGTTGAGCCTTCCCATCAGCAGCCCTGGAATCGGGATTAGCTGGTTGCCCGTGTAGGTGACTTGAACCTGCGTGGCAGGCTGGCCGTCCACGGAGGCCGGCAGCGGCGAGGAACCGAGAGCGGTGGCGCTCACAACCACCGTATTTCCGCCTCCGGCATTGCAGTTCGACTGGCTCCCGACGTTCGGCAGCATTGCCATTTCGGCCAGAGCCCGCGTGCACGCGCCCGCGCTGTCGCTGGCGACATTCGGATTCTGCGATGTGTATTCGGCCGCGACGCGCGCCGCGTTTTCAACCCCAATCATGGTGTAGGTGTATATGCCCATATCGAACATGCCGACGAACAGGAAGAGAAGCCACGGGGCCAGCAATGAAATTTCGATCGTGGCGCTGCCGCGTTGCGAAAGGAGCCGAGGGCTTAGCATAGTTACCTCTTTCTCAAAACTAAGCCAATCGGCAACGTCATTCAATTATTCGATAGTTAGTGGTTGTGAAGCCGGGTACCGGCGGCTCCGTTAGAGCTCGTTTAACCTTCGACATATGCTGTTCGCTATGTAATGAGAGCACCAGGGTACGTGCCGGACTCGTTTGATTTCGCAAGATGTCCCACGCTGGTTGTGATGGAGGCTGTATGAGCATCAGAGCCGAAGAGATGACATCTTTTGAAGTTGTGGCTGCCCCGGAGGCAGACCAAAAGGCAGGCAGCCAGACGGAACGGAAACTGGCGATCCGGTTTTGGTCTCTACTTGCCGTCGTTTCCCTGTTTCTGGCGTATGGAGGTTGGGCGGTCTTCAGCCTGAGCGGCCGGCCCTCTGGAACCGTCGAATCAAACGTCAACCTGTTGCTGTTGATTTTCTACGCCTCGGCTTTACCCGGTTGCGCATATTTTACGTGGCGGCAGTACCGCGATCTTAAAAAGTCGCGCTAGTGCTCTGAACGAGAAACCGGTTACACGCTGGCATATAATCGGAGATCCATGAGAGCCCATTTGTCGTTCGCGCTCCGCTCTGTTATTGCCGCGGGTCTGCTGTTCCAACTGCTCGCTCCCGTGTCATCGGCCCAGCCGGCCCGAACAGCCGACGATCGCATTTATACTGATGCCCAGGCTGCGCGCGGCCGCGCCCTCTATCAACAGAAGTGCGCCCCGTGCCACGGCGATGCCCTCGAAGGTAAGGCTGCGCCGCCGCTGGCCGGCTCCGCGTTCCTCGGCGCCTGGGGAGCGCAACCGCTCTCGGAATTGGCGGGTAAGATCCGCAATACCATGCCGGCCGACGATCCGGGCAAATTGAAGCCCGCCGATACGGCCGACCTTGTCGCGTACATCCTGCAGGCCGGCAAGTTTCCTTCAGGCTCCAACGAACTCCCTGCCGAAGAGGCCGCTCTGAAGTCCCTCGTGCTCACCGCGGCCAAGCCGCAGTCCACGACCACAGCCGCCTCGCCGGGTCCCGCCTTTCCGCCCCTGGGCAATTTGAATCAGTTGATGCGTTCCATTCTGTTTCCGAACTCGAACATCATTTTCAACGTTCAGACCAATGATCCCGGTGCGCCTCCCAAGGCCGGCCCGGCCGGGGCCAACGCGGATTTCTCCTGGACCACCTGGGGCGCCGGTCTTTATAGCGGCTGGCAGATCGTGGACTACGCCGCGATTGCAATTGCCGACTCGGCGCCTCTCCTGCTGACTCCGGGGCGCCGCTGCCAGAACGGTCTGCCGGTCCCCGTCGAGCGCGCCGATTGGATCAAATACACGCAGGAACTGGTCGAAACCGGACGAGAAGCCTACCGCATTGCCCAGTCGCGGAATCAGGAAGCCATGAGCGATTTCACCTCTCGGCTGTCCGATGCCTGCGCGCACTGCCACCAGGTGTATCGCGATAAGCGCGGCTTCCGCCCCGGCGATCCGGCCGCCGCCGCCGCCCGTTGCAAGCCCTGATCGGCCGCCCTGTCGGCATGCCGGGTGATATAAAATAGCCCGGTATACGCGCGGTCCGCCGCGCCACTCTAGAGGAATCAGGCAACGATAAGGAGCGATTATGTGCGATCAAGATCATTTTGACGAGGATCTGAAAGAATTTGAACGCCTCGGTCTGGTAACGCGAAAGCAATTCGGGAAAATACTGGGCGCCGGGGTGGCTATGATGCTGCCGGCCGTTGCCAATGCCGTATCCGTTACCGAATCGGACGTGGAAGTGAAAACCCCGGATGGCACCGCCGACTGCTATTTCGTGCATCCATCGAGCGGCACGGCGCCCGGCGTTCTGCTGTGGCCCGACATCTTCGGGTTGCGTCCGGCGCAGCGCCAGATGGGCAAGCGGCTCGCCGAATCGGGCTATTCGGTGCTCGTGGTGAATCCGTTTTATCGCACTAAGAAAGCGCCGACCGCCGAAAAAGGCGCCGCCACCCCGATCCCGCAATTGATGCCGCTAGCCCAAAGCCTCAATGAAAAGACGCACATGACGGATGCGAAGGCGTTCATCGCGTGGCTCGATCAGCAACCCTCGGTTGCCAAGAATCGCAAGATCGGCACGCAGGGGTATTGCATGGGCGGCCCGATGGCGTTTCGCACCGCCGCCGCCGTGCCGGACCGCGTCGGAGCCGTCGCCTCTTTCCACGGCGGCAACGGGCTTGCGACGGACATGCCCAATAGCCCGCACCTGCAGGCGGCCAAGAGCAAGGCGCAGTTTTTAATTTGCATTGCCGCCAACGACGACGCGCAGAAGCCGGACGAGAAGGACATTCTGAGGGAGACCTTCGCCAAGGCGAACCTGCCCGCCGAAATCGAAGTGTACAAGGGCGCGCACGGCTGGTGCCCTCCGGATTCCGGGGTTTATAACGAGCCCGAGGCAGAGAGGGCCTGGAGCCGTCTGCTCGCGCTGTACGGCAAGGCGCTGGCCTAGCCGAGTTTCCGCCCGCCGACCCATCTCCTACCGGGAGAAATGCATGCATTTCTCCCGGTTCTTCGTCACGGGTGCCCCGAAGCCGCCTATAATGCATGCAATTTTGTGATATGCTTGCTCTAACAGCTTCCTGCTGCGGGGGGTTGCGGGCGCGCGTGAAAAACATAGACCTGAAGCTTCTGGCCGTCGTCAGCGAACTGCACCACACGCGCAGCGTGTCGCAAACCGCGGAGAATTTGTCGCTAAGCCAGTCCGCAGTCAGCATGAATCTGGCGAAGCTCCGCAAGCATTTCAACGATCCACTGTTTGTCCGTACCTCCAGCGGCATGGAGCCGACGCCGCATGCCTCCGAGCTTATCGATCTCCTCAAGCAAGCCGAAGAGTTATTACAAACCGCGCTGGGGCATCACGTCGTGTTCAACCCGCGAACCTCGGACCGCGTCTTCCGGCTGTGTTCCACCGACATCGCGCAAGTCACGCTGATTCCGAAACTCATGGCGCGGTTGAAAGAGGATGCCCCGGCGGTGCGGATCGACTTGCGGCGCATCTCGGAGACCACGCCCCGCCTGCTGGAATCGGGAGCAGTGGATCTTGCGGTCGGGTTCATTCCGCCGATGGGCGCCGGTTATTGCCAGCAAAGCCTGTTCAAGGAAAAATTCGTCTGCGCTGCGCGGCGGGATCACCCGCGCGTCGGAGCCGCCCTGAGCCTCGAACAATTTCAAGGCGAGACTCACCTCGCGGTCGCCACCTCCGGCACCGGACATGGCATCGTGGAGCGAATTCTCGAAGCCAAGGGCATCCGCCGCCACGTTGGGTTGTCGGTGCCGAGCTTTTTGGGCATCTCCTCGATTCTCGCATCCACCGATTACCTGGCAGTCCTGCCGGGACAATTGGCGCAACACCTGGCGGGGCCGGGAACCATTAAAGTGCTGCGCTTGCCGTTTGCGGTGCCTTCTTACGTGATCATGCAGCACTGGCACGAGCGATACACGCACGATCCGGCGGTGCGCTGGCTGCGAAGCGTGATCGCCGATTTGTTCTGCGAGCAGCGCGGAATGCGCCAGCGGCTTGCGGCGTCGGCTGCGTCCGGCACCCGCGCCGCTGATTCCTCAGAAGCAAAGGTCTTCGGCAACCACCAGCCGGCGGCGTGACGCGCAACCGGCTGGAAATCGCGTTGCCGCCTTTCTAGAAATCGAAACGAGCGTAGAACGTGATCATGCGGTTGCCGGTTGCCGACGTGATGCGGCCGAATGACGGCGAATCGATATTAGTCTGAATCGCGACGAGAGGCGGCTGGCCAATCGGCGGAGCGCTCAGGTAATAGCCGAATTGAGGAGTATTCAAAATGTTGATGGCGTCGGCCCGCAACGTGATGGTCTTCGACTCGGTGAGCCGGAAGAGCTTACTGGCGGACGCATTAAAGCCCATCAATCCGGGGCTGCGCACTCCCGGCATGTAGTACGGGGTATTCCCGGTTGTTCCAGGATTCGGGTTAGCCAGCACCGGCTGACCCGATGCGTTGACTACCTGCAAATTGGTGAACCGTCCCGGCAGATTGGGATCGCCGCCGAAGTTTGGGGCCGGCGCATTCACTGCCGACAGGCCGGGGAAGTATTGGACGAAGCCATTTCCTTTCACAACGGTCGAAAGGTTGGAGGGCAGTTGACCGACCAGATCCGCCGTGTTGCTGGCGAAGTAGCCGATCGTATCGACGTTGTTGAGGGAAGTCCCGCTTCCCGGGAAGAACGTGAGCGGTACGCCGGATTGCCATTGGAATGCGGAAGCGACCTGCCAGCCGCCCACAACCGTGTTCATCCACTTGGGAGCATTACCCAACAGCGCCCGTTTGCTGCCGATGGGCAGATCCCACGTGATGTTCCACTGGAACAGCTGGGGACGATCAATCGGCAACAGACTCTTGCTCAGACTCATATTCCGCCAGTCGCGGATGCCGCCGGAGGTGCCGCCGCCGGCCGGCGTGTCGCCGAGCGTTTTGGAAAACGTATACGAGAACTGGCCGGTCACACCGTGAGTCAGGCGTTTCATGATGTGGGCCTGGAATGCGTTGTAGGTGGAATTTCCGTTGTTATCGATCATGAACACCTGGGCGAATTGGGGGTTCACGACAATGAAGTTCTGCGGCAGCCCGGCGTGGGAAAGCAGTCCGCCGTTGGCTCCCGTTCCGGTTGACGTCGTATTAAAGAAGTTGGCCAGGGCGCCAACGGAGCCATTCGCGATCATCGTATTGGTGACCGAGTATTGCCGGAGCGCCTGCGAGCCGGTTAACGACGTGCCGTTCACGGTGCCGACGCCGGGAATCGTGATTCCGTTCAGCAACGTATCAAACAGCGGGGCATTGCCTCCGGCCCGGGTGGTGTTGAAGGCATTCAGGATCCCGTTTTCAAAGATGTTGGTCTCGTTCAGCTGCTGATTCGTGTAGAGTTCGGAACCTTTGTTGCCGATGAAATTGAAGTCGACCGTCAGAGTTGAAGTCAATTCCCGTTGGATCGAGAAGTTGTAGCTTTGAATGTACGGCGTCCGCAGATTGTCCGCGTAACCGTAGATGGTGGCCGTGCGGCTGGTCGGGCCTGTAAGCGGCACTGGGGTGAAGGGCTGCGTGGTGCCCGTCGGCACCGGCACATTGCCCGAAGAGAGGAGGCTCGACAGGTTCACGAAGGTCGACGGATTGAATTGAGTATTCAGCGTCTGGCCCGGGAAGTTACCGATGCCCGTATTCACCGTGAGGAAGTCCACGTTGCCGATGTAATTGATGCCGTAACCCGCACGGATGACCGTGGCGCGCTTGAACCACGGCAACTGGTAGGCGACTCCAATCGAAGGACCGAGGGCCTTCCAGTAATTGTTGTATACACCAAGGCCGGGGTTGGGCGAATTCGGGCCGACAAACTGAGCCGTGGTCAACGCGCCGCCATTGGCGTACGGGTTCCACATTGCCGCGAAGCTGGTTCCGGAGATTCCGAACAATCCGGCCTGGCCGCCGAGAGGCCGACCGGCCAAGCCCTGATCCTGATAAGGCGCGCCGAAAAAGTCGTAGCGCAGGCCGGCATTGACGGTCAGATTGGGGTTGACCTTCCACGTATCCTTGACGTACCCGGACCAGGCATTCTGATGATTGGTTCGGTAGAACAGAAAATCGTTCAGGTAGGAATTCCAGTTGGTCGCGGTCGGGCTGTTGACCCAATATTGTTCCTGCACGTTGGCCACCTCGCCGGCGAGGTTAGCCAGCAAATTCTGAGCCGTGGTGAGGTTGAGCGCGCCGATGCCGGGGAAGGTAGCCGTGGTGATCGGCGGCGCCACTCCACCGGCGGGTATGCCGAGGTTCACGGTGGGCCGCGTAGTCTGGGTGCCGCCGCTATTAGCCGATTGCGAGGACGTCCGGTCGATTTCGAATCCGAACTGAAGCGAATGGGATCCGTGGATCCAGCTGAGCGAGTCGCCAAACTGCCAGAAGGGGCTGATCGTCTGACGGGGGGATGCGACATTCATACCGGCGTACAGCCCCAGGCTCCCGCCGATGGCGCCGAGCGAACCGGGTGCTGTGTAGAGGAACGAGCCATTCAACTGCGGATAGGAGGCGCGGGCCGCCTGGGCGGTCGCCGCCAGTCCGCTGTTCTCCGCCGCGCCATTCCAGCAGCACCCCAGATCCATGGCGGAAGTGCCTTGCCAGGTATCGACTTTATGGCCGAAACGGAATTCATTCAACAAGGTCGGCCTGATAGTCCACGTCCAGGCCGCGCTATAAAAGGACGGGGTCCGCCGCACATCGCCGAAATAACCGGCCGGGTAATCGGGGATACCGGTCTGGGTATTGACGCCCCAATCCCGTTCCTTGCTCATCACGAAATTGACACTCTGAGCGGCGTTGATCTGATAGTCGAAGCGGAGCGTGATGTTGTTGCGATTGGTGCTGGGGCTTTGGCCCGTGGAACCGTCCACTCCGTTCTCCGGCTGCTGCCATTGGAAACCAGCCGTGTTCAGGCCGTCGCCGACGGTGTAGTTGTTGGGCAGCGGCATGTACTTGTTCGTGTACTGAGGCCCGAACCAGAGCGGATCGATCGAGCTGAAATTGGGACCTCCGGCAGCAAGCAGGTTGACCGAATTCAGGTATAACGGCTGGCCGCCGGCCGAGGTGAGGATATTTCCGTTCAGATCAACCGAGGGGGTGCTCGAAAAGGCGTTGCCATTGGTTCGCGCGGCGCCGCCCGGCGAACCGGCGGTCAGATAACGAAAGATGCCCTGGCGGGCCGGCGCGGTGAGAACCGTGGCGACGTCATTCACCTTCGTCATGTAACGCTGATCATCCGTTAAGACGAAGAAGAAGGCCTTATTCTTTTTAATCGGACCTCCGACGCGGCCGCCGAACTGGTTACGATTGGCATAATCCACCGGCTGGTGCTGGAGGTTCTGAAAGTAGGTGGCCGCGTTGAAGACGGAGTTGTTATTGGTCCAGAAAGCCGCGCCGTGAAATTCGTTGCTGCCGGAGCGGGTCCGCATTTGCACCTGCGCGGCACCGCGGCCGAGCGAAGGATCGATCTGGTTGGTGCTGACGCGAACTTCTTCGACCATGTCGGGACTCGTGAAAATGCCGGAGTAGGCGCCGTTGGCGTAGCGGCCGTCGTTGGTGATCAAACCATCGCGCGTGGTGTTCACCTGATTTTGCTGCACGCCGGCAAAATTCAGCGTGCTGCCGACGAACACGCCGGGCACCGAAATTACGCCGGGCGTGAGGGCGACCAGATCGAGCACGTTGCGGCTCGCGAGCGGCTGCGAGAGCACGTCTTTCTCAGCGATCACACCGCCGACCGAGGAGGATGTGGTGGCGATGGCGGTGTCGGCCTGGACCTCGACTTCGACAGACTGCGCGCCGGTGGCCAGTTGCATGCTGAAGTTCAGGCGCACTTGCTGGTTCTGCCCGAGCTGCACGTCATTGTAAGTGGCCGTCTGGAAACCGGCGGCTGTGGCCGAGATCGTGTAAGAGCCGGGCTGCAGGCTCGGAAACTGATAGGCTCCCGTTTCATTGGTTACCGTGTTGGACACGATGCCGGTATTGATATTACGGGCGCTGACATTGACTTTCGGTACCAGAGCGCCGGAGGGGTCAGATACGGTGCCGCCGACCGAGGCGGTGATCTGGCCGAAAGCGATGCTCGCCAAAGATAAGGCAATGGCTGCCGTCGCGCAGCGCAAAGCAAAAGTTTTCATGAATGGTCCTCCTCTAGGGCTACTGAGAGACTCCGGGCGCGCAGGTACACACGGCCCAAATGCCGGAAGGGACCCCGAGTCAAAATGCGTGCATTCCACCAGTTTTGCTGGATTATATGACGTGGGCGAAATCTATGTCAACGGTAATATTGGTCGCACCTTCGACAATTCACAACCATGCGCCGGCATCAGTGGATTGCATGCAGAACGCAGTATCAACCGAATCGATAGCAGGTATCAGCGGGGGCATCAACTCTTTCACGACCAGAGCGTTTTCGAGGCGATTCGCGCGCCTTCGACGAGCGCCTCGAACTTGGCCCACATGACGGTAGGATGAACGCGCTGGATCATGTCGGCTTGCGCAAAACCGCAATCGGAGCCCGCGATAACATTCTCGCGGCCCACGAGGCGGGCGAAGCGGACAATGCGATCGGCCACGGCTTGCGGATGCTCCACGGTGGCGGTGTGGTGAGTAATGACACCGGGGATGAGCAGCTTTGCTTTGGGCAGGCGGGCATTTTCCCAGACCCGCCACTCGTGCTCGTGGCGCACGTTGGCGGCTTCGATGGAGTAGGCGCCGGCGCGGACTTTGAGAATCAGATCGACAATCTGATCGAGCGGAGCGTCGGCGACATGCGGCACATGCCAACTGCCGAAGCAGACATGGTAGCGAATGCGGTCGTCGGGGATGCCGGTCAAGGCGTGGTTCAGGGCTTCGACCCGCAGGTTCGCCCATTCCCGATAGCGCTGGGGGCTGGCCTGCACGAGCTCGTCGTACATGTTGGCGAGCACGGCATCATCCACCTGCAGCAGCACGCCGGATTGGTGGATGGCGCGGTATTCCTCGCGCAGCGCGTCGGCAATTGCGTAGACGTACTCTTTTTCGCTCGAGTAATACTCGTTGACGCCGTCGTAGGCGGTGCTGCCGGGAGCGACGGCGGTGAGAAATGCCTCTTCCACCGAGACCTGCCGCAGAGCGGCCTGGAAATTTTCGATGGCACGCCGGATGGGCGCGGGGTCGCGGTAGGAGACAGGACCGGTACAGGCTTCGGTGGGGACGCCGGTCAGCAGGCGGGGCATATCCTGCGCGATGGCGTCGCGGAATCGCTCGCGGTCGCGGCCAAGCCAGGGGAGCGTGCGCTTCTGCTCGGGGCGAATCTCAAATCCGCTGATGCGTTTCAGGATGTAGTTGGACCAGCTGGCTTTGCCGTACTCGCCGTCACTGACGATATCGATACCGACGCGCGCCTGGTGTTGGACGACCTCGGCGACGGCCTGGCGCAGCGCCGACTCATAGTGCGCCGCCTGGGCGGGATCCTTTTCCGCGGCCGCGGAGAGATCGCGCAGTTCCCCGGGCCGGATGAGGCTGCCGACGTGGGTGGTGAGAATCCGGTGCTCGCTTCGCTTCATGCCGAAGACCGCGCGCCCCACAGCTTCTTCGACGCCAGCGCCGCGCCTTCGGCCAGCGACCGCATTTTGAGCCAGCAGATGGACGGATGGACCGGACCGAAGCCGGCGAAGGTGCCGAAGCCGCAATCGGTGCCGGCGATCACACGCTCGCGGCCGACACCCTCGGCATAGCGCACCAGACGCTGCGCCACCAGCTGCGGGTGTTCGACAAAATTGCAGCTGGAGTCGAGCACGCCGGGCACGAGAATTTTATCAGCGGGAAGCTTGTGCGTCTTCCAAATCTCCCACTCATGCTCATGGCGGGGGTTGGCGCCTTCGATCAGCAGAGCCATCGGCTTGGCTTTGAACAGCAGCGGCAGCACCTTTTCGAGGGGAATATCGTGCGTATGCGGGCCTTCGTAATTGCCCCAACAGATATGGAGGCGCACGCGATCGGCGGGCACGCGGGCCAAGGCGTGATTGAGCGCCTCGACCTGGATTTCGGCGGCGCGCAGGAATTCTTCGTCGCTGAGATTGCGGAAGCGGCTGTGGCGTCCCATGGCCAGATCGGGACAGTCTACCTGCAGCAGCAGGCCCGATTGCACGATGGTCTCGTATTCGTCGCGCATGGCCCCGGCGAGCGCTTCCATGTATGCGGCATGAGAGGGGTAATATTCGTTAGGCTGGAAGACCGCGATGGTGCCGGGCGACACGGCGTTCATGAAGCCTTCGGTCACCTGCGCCTGGGCCAGGGCGTCCTTCATGCGGGCGATATCCTGTTCGAGCGGCTCGCGGTTCTTCACCTGGATGGGTCCTTTGCAGGCCGGCCGCAAATATTTCGCCGATGCGCCCTCTTTGACGAGCTTGTCGCGGTAGTCGGGCAGCTCGTCGATATCCTGCGGCGTGGGCCGCGGCGAATCGCCTTCAAAGCCGGTGAGGCGATGGCGAATGTAGGTGGCGTAGCTGATCTTGCTGGTTTCGCCGTCGCTGACGATATCGATGCCGGCTTGCTGCTGCCGGCGAATGGCTTCGGCGACGCCGCGCCGCATGACGGCATCGAAGCGGGCGGGGTCGTATGGGTCGCCGCGGTCCTGCATGAACAACAAATCCGCGACTTCCTGAGGACGCGGCAGACTGCCGACGTGAGTGGTGAGGATGCGTTCCGTGCTGGTTTTCATGTGTCCGGCGGGCCGCTTACTTTTTCCTGGCCCCCTCGCTTTCGGTGTAATGCTGCAGGTCTTTTTCGCCTTCGACACAGGCGTACTCCATCTGCTGGTAGTCGGGCTGGGTGTTGCGGCCCAGGTCGAAGGCGATTTTCCAGGGCCGCGCAAAGACTTTGGGATCGTCGAGGGTGGCCTGGTAACGGATGGTGTTCGCGTCGGCCATCGTAAACCGCTCGACTACGTGAAGCGCGTCGCTATGAAAGTTGCCCGACATGTCGAACCAGGTCTTCTCGTTCTGGTTGGTGACGTCGACGACGAGCGTGTCGCCTTCCCAGTGGCCGCGCGAATCGCCTTCGAACATGCGGATGGCATCGGAAGCGTGCGGCGCGCCGTTCAGAGGAATGATGCGGTAGGAATGAAACGCCTCGTAGAGCAGGACGACATTGCCGGGCGGCTGGAGGATCTGGAACCCGAACGGGGTGTACATCTGGCGCGGCACGCCCGAAAGCCAACAGTGCGCCTGCGGGTCATCGAACAAGTGGTGTTCGAGAACGTCCTTCCGCTTTGCCAGCGCCCAGGGCTGGTAGGGGATTTTTCCATCGGCAGGATCGACGACAACGCCCTTGCCGGCGGGAATGCCGAACTCGGCTTTGTCGTGGCCTTCCAGGTCGAAAGCCGAGAAGAAATTGAGCGTCTCCCAGTAGCCCTGCATGTTTGGCTTGCCATCGGGCAGACGCGTGAACGGGCCGGCCTTTCCGGGGGCGCGCCCCGGGCCGCGGCCTTGCGCCAGGAGCGCTACCGGCAGCAGCACGGCCAGCGCGAGCGCCGCCGTCCGCATCATTTCCTGCTTTCCTCCTGATAGACGTGACATTCGTATTCGTACAATTGCGCGTTTTTGCCGGTGTGTCGGTACAACGGAATGCTGATGGTGAACGGGCGGGTGAGCACCTTGGGATCCTCAAGGGCCGCTTCGTATTGTAAAGTATCCGGCCCAGTCCGGGTGTAGCGTTCGACGACGTGCAGAGCCGAGCTGTGAAAGTTGCCCGAGGAGTCCAGCCAAGTGTCGCCGTTGTTATCGGCCACGTCCACCACCAAGGTCTCACCTTCCCAATGCCCGCGGGAATCGCCCATCCAGAATTCGATGCCGTCCAGGTGTTCGGATTTGTTCATGTGGATGGTGCGCGACGCATGGACATACTCGTAGGTGAGGGCGACAAATTCCGGCGTCTGAAAAATCTGGAACGGGTAGGGCATGTAGGTGACGCGCGGCACGCCCGGCAGATAACACTTGGCGATGGGGTCGGCTGCCGCCCGGTTCAGAAAATTCTCTTTCTGCTTTTCGCGCGCCGCGGGTTGATACGGGATCCTGCCATCCGCAGGGTCGACGATCACGCTCTCTCCGGCGCGTATCCCGAGCGCGGCGCTGTGCGCTTCGAGATTGCCGCCGGCGGTGGAGCGCGCCTCCCAGATGCCCTGTAAATCGGGCTTCCCGTCGGGTGTACGGGGAGCGCGATAGGCTCTCGTTTGGCCCGATAGCGAAGCGATCAGCGCGGCGCAGGCGATGAGCGCGCGAGCCGCACTCATTTCTTCGACTCGGAGGGCGCGCCGTCTTTGTTGGAGCCCACGAACATCCTGCGGCCATTCGCCAAGGTGACCGAGTTGGCGGTCATGGTGGCGGTGGCATCCTTTGCCGCGAAACCTTCGATTGTGACCTCGTCGCCTTCTTTGAGGCTGTTCGGTCTCCAGCCCTGGCGATAGAGGATGTTGGGAGGCGCCGTCTCGCAACTCCAGTTGGTCACCTTGCCGTTGGCGTCGGTAACGTCGACGTGAACCCAAGAGTGGGGGTTGACCCAATCCACCTTGGTCACCCTGCCTTTCAACGTGACGGGCTTATTGGCGTCGTACTCGGCAGCGAAGGAGTGGTGCGCCGAAACTGTGCCGGGAATCAGAGCCAGCGCGCCGCCGCAAATCAAAATCATCAAGCGGTTCTTCATGACGATGCGCGAATCAATTGCGGTGGGTCGCGGTTTCGGGAACGCGAATCGGTTCCAGCACCTTCATCATTTCCTGTTTGCGGTCGGCCCACCATGGCGGCAAGTGCAGCGTCGTACCGAGCTTTTCCTTCGGTTCATCCTTCTCGAAGCCGCCCGGCACATTGCAGCAGCTCTCGACCAGGATTCCGCCCGGGCAGCGGCAGTACATCGAGTGGAAATAGAAGCGGTCTTTGATTTCGGAAGCGTCGGTGTAGCCGAGTTCTTCGTAGATGGCCTTCTGGCGCGTGAGCGCGTCGTCATCGGCGCCCCAGAGCGCGATGTGATGATGGGTGCCGGCGCCGAAGGTCCAGCTTCCGGCGGGCCGGTCGGGCTGATGCAGAAGGGTAATGGTTTTGTTGGCGCCGCCGGTGCCTGTCTCAAAGCGATGATAGGCGCCGTCGACCCCCGTTTTGCGGAAGCCGAGGGCGTCAATGAAGAATCGCTCGGTTTCGGGGATCTCACGGACCGATAGTACCGAGCCATGGAAGCCGCGGACCGCTTCGCCGAGCCCGATCTGCGGCGTGGTCCAGCCTTCCCGCTGGTCCTCTTTATCCTCGATGACCTCGAATTGCAGTCCCGAGGGATGATTGAACCGGATAAACGACTGTCCGAAGCGTTCAGCGGCGGGTTCCTGTTCGATGTTATGGCGCTTCAGGTGATCCTTCCAGAACGGGAGAGTGCCTTTGGCAACGGTAAACGCGGTGGCATAGACCTGGCCGGAGCCGCGCCGCCCCTGGAGGCGGCTGTAAGGAAACGTGGTCATGACGGATCCAGGTTCGATCTTCGCGTTCGAGTAATACAAGTGATAGACCGGAATCTTGCCATCCATGAGCACGGTCTGCTTGGCCATGCGCAGGCCAAGCGCTTGCGTAAAGAAATTGATATCGTCCTGGGCGCCTCCGGCGCAAGCGGTGATGTGGTGATATCCGGTGAGTGGGTAATCCATGAGAGATCTCCTAAAAATTCAACTTTAGCGCAAACGGGGTCTGCCGCATCGGCCGGAGGAAGGGGAGGGCCGGACCTTCCCTGGCGGGAGGCGACCCAACGTAAGATTGCATGCAACTCCGGCGCAGGATCGAATTATATTCGGAGGCCGCGAGTGCTGTCAACCCGCGTCAAATGTGGTCTTTTGCGGCAGTGGGCGGCGCGACGGCGCGATAGAGCGCGCACGCAGATGCATGCATCCGCGGGGCTACAAGTGGATGAGCCGGGCGCCCGCGATGCCTTGCAGTTGTTCGCGGTTTTGCAGGGCGTTTTCCAGGTTGCGGCGGGCGACGCGGGCGTGCTCGCGGGTGAGCGCCTCGGCGCGCATGCTCTCGTGATTGGCGATCGCCTCGACAATCGCGCGATGCTGGTCGGCGGAAATCAGGAACAATTCCTGCAACTCGGGCGTTACATACTGCCGTTTCAGGAAAGCGCTGGGCGACGCAAACGGCAGCGAGCAGGCCTGTTCGACGGCGCGGCGCAGCATGCGGCTGCGCGAGAGATCGAGCAGAGCGCTATGAAAGCTGGCGTTCAATTCGATATAGAGGTTGAAGCCGTCGATGGTGAGTTTGCGCCGCCGGATCAGCGTCAAAATTTCGCGGCTGGCTTGCTGCAGCGGTTCCAGATCCCGGGGGTCGCGCAATCGTTCGGTGGCGAGGCGGGCCGCCTCGCCCTCGAGCAGGCCGCGCAATTCAATCGCGTCGAAGATGTCGTCGGTGGAGAATCCCTGGACCACGAAGCCGCGGGTGGGCCGGATTTGCAGAAAGCCCTCGTGCGCCAGCCGTTCCAAGGCCAGGTGCAGCGGGATGCGGGAGACCTTCAATTCGGCGGCCAGGGGCACTTCGCGAATCCGCTCGCCGGGACGGAAGCGCCCTTGCACCAGCATTTCGCGGAGCGCCAGAGTGGCGCGCGCGGTTTGCGAGGACGATCCGGATTCTTTGCCCGGCGGCATGCTCTGAATGTTCGGTTTCTCGCCCACGCCTCACCTTCCCTGGCTCCATACTTTATAGCAAAAGCGGCGGGTTTTTGTTAATTTGTGCATGCACCCGAGCGCCGGATTCGCCGGCATTTCCGCGTGGTTTCCGGCGTCGGGAAGCGGGCGTTGGTTACATTGACAAGCCGCGGAATCGAACCCTATACTGGAGCAACGGTTCGCGGTAATGCATGCATTTGGGGTCTGATCATCGGCGCCACTTCGTATTTTTAATCGCCAAGCATTACTCAATCGGAAACCCGGCCTCCCCGAGGAGGAATTGATGAAATCCCTGACGTTCGTCTTGATGGCCGCGGCGGTTTCGCTGCTGGCTGCTCCGTTTGTTCAAGCCCAGGCTCCGCCCGCACCAGCGGCCGGCGGCGGCCCCGGTCCGCGGGCTCGCGGCGGGGCGCGGCCCAACTGGCCGCCCGCCGGTCCGACGCCGCGCACGGCCGACGGTAAACCGGACCTATCCGGCAACTGGGAGCCCAACGCCATCCGCCAGAACGTGGATATGGTGGGCAGCGGCGTGCAGGTCCCGTTTCAACCGTGGGCCGAAGCCCTGTACAAGGAACGTAAGACGAACATCTCCAAGGACGATCCCGAAGCGCGCTGCCTGCCTCCTGGTGTACCGCGCATGAGCACAACGCCCTATCCGTTCCGCATTGTCCAGACTCCAAATCTCACCGTGATCGTTTACGAAGGCGGGGCCCACGTATGGCGGCAGATCTTCGCCGACGGCCGGCCGCACAGCGCGGATCCGAATCCTTCCTGGCTTGGCGAATCGATCGGTCATTGGGACGACGAGACATTCGTAGTGGATACGGTCGGGCTCAACGGCAGAACGTGGATCGATGAGTCTGGCCTCCCCACGACCGAGGCCCTGCACGTAATCGAGAAATTCCACCGGATCGATCTCGGCCACATGGACATCGAACACACGGTGGATGATCCAAAGGCGTACACGAGGCCGTGGACGTTCACGACTCATCCCACGATGCTGCGCGGCGAGTTAATCGAGTACATCTGCCAGGAAAACAATCGCGACGTCGAACACCTGGTCGGCAAGTAGGCGACGGGCGCGGGAGGCTGGAAGCCTGCCCGAAGTTATTGGCAGCCGTTGACGCCCTTGGTCAGGCAAATCGATGAGGCCGGCGGCGGGGGGATCTTGAGCCCGCGATCGGTCATCAATTTAACCAGCAGCTTTTCGGCTTCCGGATGCGGAATCGCCGATTGCACGCCGACCCGCACCAGGCCGCGCGCCCAGTCCAGCGGGATCCAGGTCATGCCCTTCATGGCGCCGGCGAAGGTGTCGCGGCTCCCGTAGTCGTGAGCTTCCAGGTTGGCTCCGTGATCCACCAGGAGTTGAATCACGTCGGTCCGGCCCTTGTGGGCCGCGCCGTGCAGCGCAGTGCGCCCCTGGTCGTCGGCCACGTTCGGATCAATACCGAGATCCAAACACATTTTGACCGCTTCCAGGCTCTGCTCGGGCGACCATTCAAAGGTAACGCCTTCCACCCAGCCGATGCCCGCCGCCACAGCGAGCGCGGTGTCATTGTGGGCGGTAGCGATCTTGGGATCGGCTCCGTGGTCGAGCAATAGCTTCATGAGCGTGACGTCGCCGGACTGCGCGGCGCGCAGGAAGGGCGTGGCGCCGTCTTCGTAGAGCCACTGCATGGTGAAATTGGTGCGCGTCTCGGTGGTGTCGCCCTTGCACTCTTTAGCCGTGGATTCGGCGCCGCAAATGCGCGCATTCACGTTGGCGCCTTTTTCGATGAGCAGCTTGATGAAATCCAGATGATCCATGTCCGGTCTGCGGACCGGATAATCGCCGCTCTCGATGTTGCGGTTGTCGGTGGCGAGGTAGAGGGGCGTCCAGCCGCCCTTATTGGGCAAATTCGGATTCGCGCCTTTATCGAGGAGGTACGCCGCCAGCCGGTAGTGCCGGTTTTGAGCAGCGGTCAGCAGCGGAGTCCAACCGTATTTACTCACCTGATTGACGTCGGCGCCGGCTTCCACCAGCATCCGGGCGCAATCCAGGCAGCCTTCGCGCGCGGCGTAAATCAACGGCGTCAGTCCGCCGCCGTCCTTGACTTGCGGTCCGCGAAAAAATGCTTCGAAATCATCAGCGGCCGCGGTTTCCGCCGCAGCGCCGCCTCGCGCGCCGGCGCGGGCCCGGCCGGGGCGCCGCGCCCCGAAATTTGCGTCCTGCTGGATACGCTGCTGAACGGTCGGCGCAATGTTCAGCCGCGAGTTCCGCGTGTCCGGTTCGGTGGCCGCATTGAAATCCGCGCCATGCGCGAGCAGCACCTTGACGGCGTCGGCGTGATCCTGCTCCGCCGCCCACATCAGAGCGGTCGTGCCGCGCAGGGTTTCTTTCAAGTTGGGATCGGCTTTGTGGTCCAGCAGAACCTTCAGCGCAGCCACGTTCCCGTTGCGCGCCGCCATCATCAAAGGCGTATCGCCGGCATTGGCGCGCCGCTCGTTGGGGTCGGCGCCGGCTTCGATCAGCTTCTCGATCATGGCCGCGCTGCCATTCTCCGCCGCCAGCCAGAGCGGGGTGGCGCCGTCATGATTGGCCAGCTTGACGTTCGCCCCGGCTGCAATCAGCAGATCGGCCAGTTCGAGATCGTTGCGATACGCCGCCCACTGAATCGCGGTCGCGCCATCGGTCTGGGGTGCGTTCACATCCGCTTTCCCGGCGAGCAACGACTGGACCGCCGTCTTGTCGCCGCGCATGGCCGCATCCGCCACCGGGCTGGCCGTAGCTGCGAACGCGATGGGATAAGGAGCGACGCACAAAGCGGCGAGCACAATGAGTGAACCAATACGCATGGAAAATGACTCCCGAAATGAGCCGGCCGCGCCAAGGGGCGCTGCACGGTTCCCACCACCAATTATAATCTTCCCGCTCGCGCGGCCCGGCCGGGCGGATCGATGCGCAACATCAACAAAGTTGATAGCGCCCGGCTATCTAAGGCGTACGGGAAGCGGCGTACGAGACCAGCGCGATCATATCGCCGACATCCAGCTTTGCGGCGAGCGGGGCCATCACGGCGCTCTTCCGCGTACCTTGCTTGAAATCCCAGAGCTGGCGCATGAGATAGCTCGGGCTGCGCCCGGCAATGCCGGGAATGTCGTCTTTCCCGTTCAGATCCGCACCGTGGCAGCCCGCGCAGCCGGTGGTCTTGCCGCCGCCATTCCCGGCGAGCTCGCGGCCTTTGGCAACGCTCCCAACCGGCACGTAGGCAATAAAGCCGGAGTGCGGATCTCGCATGACATCGGTCCGCTCCGGATTTTCCGGAACTTCGATAATGCGATCTCCCAGCGCAACCGGCGCCGCTTTCGGGATCGGGAGGAACAGGCCATTGGTCGTGCTGCGGACTGCCGGGGCCGACTCCGCCTCCATCACCTTGACCCACGGGCGCCACTTCATCGACGAGAAATAGGCGGCCGCGGCGCCGGCCTCTTCCTCGGTAAGGGAGCGGGCGATCTGCACCATCTCGTTGGTGTTGGCTTTGCGCGGATCGCTGCTGTGACGCGCGCCCGTGCGGAAGGCTTTGAGCTGCTGCAGAATATAGCCCTTGCTCAAGCCCGCGACGCCGCCGTTTTCCATCTTGCCCTGGCCATTCGGAAAGTGGCACAGTGCGCAGGCGCGGGTACCCACCGCCTGTTTACCATGCGCCACAATGTCCGGCATGGGCGGATGATCGCCGGGGTGCCAGTCAGCCGGCCCGTAATCGAAATAGGCTTCAGTGCGCGTGAATCTCAAGGTAGTGCCCGGCAGCTCGTGCTTAACGCCGTCATCCGGCGGCGCCGGCGCCGCGTACGCGCAATCCGGAAATGCATTCGCGATAGCCGGGCAGGGAGGCGCCACCGGATCGCCCGGCGCCCAGGGTTTCAGATAGCCGTAGGCCCAGTCCGGCGCGGTTTGGGGAGCATCGGCGGCGATAAGCACTCCGGCAGCGATCACAATCGAGAATGCGGCAAGTTTGTTCATGGCCCTTCCCCTGTGCGCGGCGTGCATCCGTTTCTCCGCCGCGGGCGTTTTACGAATTGTAACCGGGACCTGGTTTGCAACCGGGCCCGCTTGGCGCGGCAATTCGCCGTGGTGTATGGTATCAACCCCGGCAGGGCGATGGGTTCTCAGGCCGACAGCCTGGTATTTCGCGATCGGCTTCGACGCCATCACGGGCGCCCACGTGCCGGGCAAACCGCACGTGATTATGCTTTACATCGGCGGTTGGGGGCGCCTACCGGCAGAAATGCGACGAGGCGGCGGAAGGATAAGAGGACTTTTCCTTCGCACGGATCGCGAACGCCTGAGCGGCGGTTTCAGCAGCCGTGCTCTTCGGTGTGCCTGCGCAGCCGGTCGATGAGGAGGCTCTCCATCTCCTGGGCCTTTTCCAGCCGGCCCCGCAGTTCGTCATGGGTGGTGAAATCGCCGCGAATGGCCGCCGTGACTTCATCGCTGTGAATCGAAAAGATCTCCGTCATCGCGTGCTTGATGTGCCCGACGATTTCTTCCCGGGTGGGACATGCTTCTGTCATGGCCGAGGCTTCCTTCGGGTAGAGTATAGCCGAAGCGCGGCGGGACAGCCGGGATTCCGCCGCCGCAGTTAACGAAAGGCATTATCGACCCAGGCCGTTCTGCAACCGATAATTCAAAGGTATGCCCGATAAGGTGGCCGGCGCATTGCCGAGGAAGCCGGCGGCGCTCGTAGATCCCGGAAAAAACGTTCAGGCTCAGGAACTCACGATCCCGGCCAAGCTCTGCAACCTGCCGCCTCTGCACTCGATTGCAAACCAGGTGCTTTCGCTGTCGGCCGACGACAATGTCGACCTGCCGGAGCTGGCGGCGGTAATCGAAGCCGACCCCGCGTTCGCGGCCGAAATTCTTTTTCTTGCGAACTCGCCGTTATTCGGCTTTCCGTCGAAGATGCACGTCCTGCGCCACGCCGTGGCGGTTTTGGGGCTGGACCGCATCAAGGCGCTGGCGGTGACGGTGGCCATGCGGGCCTATCTGGGGCAAGCAAGCCCTTTGATCCGCCAATGCTGGAGGCATACGGCGGCATGCGCCGTGATCGCCGAGGAGATCTCTTCGAACTTCGACCTGGCGGGGGATCGGGCCTATACCGCCGCTCTCATGCACGATATCGGCCGGCTGGGCTTGCTGAAGTCTTACGCGCGCGAAGTCGCTCCGATCCTGGCCGCCCCATACAACGATGCGGCGGACGCGCTGATGGCCGAGCATGTCGCGGTAAACGTGGATCACGGAACCGCGGGCGCGTGGCTTGTGAAGACGTGGGCGTTTCCCGCGGCGTTTGTCGAAATCTGCGAGCACCACCACGAACCGCTGCGGCCGGGCGATTCTCCCCTTCTGCAAGTAGTCAAAGCGGCATGCTTGATGGCCGACGCGCTGGGCTACTCCGCGGTCCGCTACCGCATTCCGCCCAGCTATGGCGGTCTGCTGGCGTCCATGCTGGCGCACCATGGGCCGGAACGCTTCCCTGCCGAAGAGGCGCTACGAAACAACGTAGAGGGCCGCCTGGTTGCTTTCGAACAGTAACCGGCCGGACGCTGCCTTAATAAATCCAAAATCCCGCCACAACGACCGCCTGCAGCACCAGCAGGCACGACCACGCGGCCCGGCCGGTCCGGGGAGTCGCATACCGCCACACGCAGGCGCACCAGATGCCGAATGCCAGAATGCCGAGCAGAAAATAAACCTCCGTCCAGAATGGAGTCAGCGGCACGTCGTATCCCGGCTGCTCCGGCTGACCGAGCCGGTAAACCAAACCGGTCAGAGTCTGCGGCGGGTCATGCGCCTCACAAAAGCCGTAGGCGCGCCAGATGGCCCCGCGCGGGCTCATTTGGCGGTAGGTGGCGGTGCGCGTCGCCGGACGCGTGCAGGAGCGAACCGAGCAGCCCATATGTACCGGGCTTCGGCGCCACCAAAGAGCCGCCTGATCGTCTTCCTTGCGGTGTCCGTGTTGCGCGGCGCGCACCAGCACGCCGTCGGGGCGGAGCAGCAGGAATCCTTCAAAGCCCAGCAGCACAGCCAGCAGCGCTCTTGTCCACCTCATCGAAAGTCATAATATCAGCCCCGGTGAGGGGGCCCGGCGCGTTCAGGCGTGACTTCAGCAGCTTGCCCGCGCTGCTCCGGGGCAGTTCCGGCGTGAGCACGATCTGGCGCGGAATCAGTTGCGCCGGGAGACGCTGCCGGCAGGCCGTCCGCACCTGCTCGCGGAAAGCACGGCAACGGCGCCAGTCGCAGGCCGCTCCGCATGCCGGCCTGCGCATTACCAGGAAGGCCTGCACGGCTTCGCCCAGGACATCGTCCGGAATGCCGGTTACGGCGGCGTCCTCGACGCCGGCTACGGCCAGCAACTCCTCTTCCACGCGCCGGCAGCTGACGCGTTCTCCGCCGCACTTGAGCATGTCTTTGGCGCGGCCGATGATGTAGATGAATCCATCTGCGTCCACTGTGGCGAGATCGCCGGTGTACAGCTGGCCGTTCCGGAACGTGGCCGCGGTCTCGGCCGGCGCGCGCCAATAACCGCGCGTTATGTTCTCGCCGGCCGCGACGATTTCACCGGTCTCGCCGGGCAGCACCGAAGTTCCCGATTCATCCAGCACGAGCAAGCGCACGCCGGGAATGCCTTTGCCGATCGAGCCCGGCTTGCGATCCAGCAATTCGGGCGGCAGGTAGGACAGGCGCGCCGTGGCCTCGGTTTGCCCGTACATGATGAAAATCCGAGTCCCGGGCAGCGCGGCGCGCAACTGGCGGACGAACCCGGGCGCGAGGCATCCGCCGGCTTGCTGCACGTACCGCAGATGCGGCAGCGCAGTCCGCGCCAGACTCGAATTGCGCAGCAGAATCTGAAAATGGCTCGGCACGCCCGCAAAACCGGTGCATCGGGTTTCGATCATCCGCTGCAGCACCGCTTCCGGATACAGAAAGCGCTGGTCTACAACGATCGATGCGCCGGCCCGGAGATGGGTGTGCAGCAGCGACGCTCCGAAGCAATAGTGAAACGGCAGCACGTCCATGATGCGGTCCCGCTCGGTGAGCCCGAGATAGGCGATGATCGATTCGGTATTGGCGATGATGTTGCGGTGCGACACCATGACGCCGCGCGGGGCGCCGGTCGAGCCGGATGTGAACATCAGCGCCGCCAGGCCGTCGGCGTCCCCCGGTGAATCCGGAGTGTCGGCGCCGGCGCCGGAAGCAAGAACTTCCCCCCAATTCGTTTGTGAAACGGCGATCGGAATCGGCGCGGTCTCGCGGTCGGTGATCAGGTGCATGCCGCGAAACAGCCCGGGATTCCGATGGAGAATCGCGGCCTGCACGAAAGCGACGCGCGCTTCCGTGATCCCTACGATCGCATGCAGGTCTTCCGGCGGCGTTCCGGCCGGCAGAGGAACCGAAACCATGCCAGCTTCGAGCGTGCCCAGGTAAGCGGCAACCCAGAACAGCGAGTTTTCGGCTACCAGGATCGCGCGTTCGCCCTTCACAGCGCCTTGCCGGCGCAGATAGCAAGCCACGGCGCGAACGGCATCCTGCAATTCGCCGTAGGTATGATCCGCATGGGCCAAATGAAGCGCGGGCCGGTCCGCCGGTTTTCCGCCAAGCAGATATTCGGCCACGTTCCGGGCTGCAGGGGGCGGCGCGCCAGTCATCGGGCGCTCACTTCCTGCACCAGCATCGGCTGCGCGTGAAGATAACGCGCCATGCGGCGCTTCGATCGAATCATGCCGAACACCCGCTCAACCTGCTCCGGTTTCATTTCGACCAGCGCCGCGAGCTCCCCGGCAGTCATGCCGTGGTCGATCCCGTAGAGGCACAGATCCATCTTTTCCAGCGGGAGCGTGAAATAGAATTCCTCCTGCGATTGTTCCAGCGAATAGGTGTCGGTGGTCGGCTTCCGGCGCCGGACTTCTTCCGGCACGCCCAGGTATTCCGCCAACCGATAAACCTGGGACTTGTACAGATGCGCGATGGGCTTGAAATCCGCGGCGCCATCTCCGTTTTTCACGAAAAACCCCTGGTCGTATTCCAGCCGGTTCGGGGTTCCGGCTACTGCGTACTGCAGCAGGTCGGCGTAGTGATACTCCATCATCTTGCGGGCGCGCTGCTTGAAGTTCGTCGCCGCCACCACTCCCAGGTACGCCGCCATGCTCAGGCGAACCGTTCGCGTGTCTCCTGCGGGCGTTTGGACCACGACGGAAAAGATGGGATACCCGCTCGCGTGCAGCAGATCGGGCAGCACGATCTTCGATTTGTAACCCGCGCCATATTCGGGGGCGGCGAGGCGGATGGCGTCATCGCGCCGCTCATAGCAGCGCGCCGCGCGCAGCAGAGGGCCGACGTCTTCCACGGCCGAGCGGATACGCAGCGATTCCGCGACCAGCCGGCCGAGGCGGAGGCTGTCGGGGGAAGAATCCTCCTCCGGGAGAAACAGAGCGAATACGCGCTCCGGACCCAGAGCGCGGGCGCACAAAAAGGCCACAACGGTGCTATCGATTCCGCCGGAGACGCCGACCACAGCGCCCTTTCGCTTCAGTTCATGAAAAACGATCTGACGGATGGCGCCGGTGATGCGGCTGCACTCGGCCGCCGCATCCAGCCGCAGAAGGTCCATTGACAAGGCGGCCGGCGCGCTCACAACCGCCCCCCGGCATCGGCCGTTTGAACCGCCGGAGTTGCACCGGCGCAGGCTCCGTGGAGTTTGCGTTCCAGATAGGCCGAGATCTTCTCGATGG
>Ga0070734_10001401_pt1 | contig 35446 bp, 27 predicted proteins | sample Coa_R1_8_FD_66444 | JGI IMG/M metagenome (GOLD analysis project Ga0070734, IMG submission 66444) | Surface soil microbial communities from Centralia Pennsylvania, which are recovering from an underground coalmine fire - Coalmine... | ecosystem: Environmental > Terrestrial > Soil > Unclassified ...
GGAACAAGGTTCAACAGCAGCACCACCCTGATGCCCGACGGCACCTGGCAATGTGTGTATTATTATCAGTTCAGTGATGGAACGGTGAGCCAGAATTATACGGTGTATGGCACCAGCCCTTGCTCCATTCAATAACCCAAACTCTTAACAACCGATACAACCAACCATCCAGTCATGAAAATACATCCTAATAAACCGGTCCTTACAGCGCTTGCCCTGCTGATGGCGGCATGCCTTCATGCGCAGGTGAGCAGCAACTGGAACTATGTGATCAAAAACGACATCAAGATACCGGGCAACACCACGCAGGCACAGGTGGACGCCCTGACGGTGGATGGGCGGCTGCAGAGCGTGAGCTATTTTGACGGGCTCGGGCGGCCGCAGCAAACCATTGCAGTGCAGGCCAGCCCACTGAGAAAGGATATTATTTCCCCGATTGAATACGATGGGTATGGAAGGGAAACAAAGAAATTCCTGCCTTATGTGGACATTTCCGGCTCTTTATATGGCAGCATACGCACAACGGCTTATGCTGACCAGTTGACTTTCTACAGTGCTTCCAACACATCGGTGAAGAACATTGCAAGGGATGCAAACCCTTTTGCACAGAGCGTGATGGAATTCTCGCCTTTCAGCAGGGTGGTGGAACAGGGTGCGCCGGGGCAAACATGGCAGCCGGGCAGCGGGCACAGCATTAAACAGACATTCAGCATTGATACGGCTACAGAATCGGTAGTGAGATGGACGATCGGCACCATGGGCAGCCTGCCTGCCACTACCTCCAATTATGGAACAGGCGACCTGATCAGAGAGATTAGCACGGATGAACAGGGCGCACAATTGATACAGTATAAGGACAAGGAAGGAAAAGTGATATTGAGGAAAGTGCAGTTGAGCGGAGCACCTTCCGTTGCCCACGCGGGCTGGCTATGTAGCTATTATGTGTACGATGATTTTAACCTGCTGCGCTTTGTGATACCGCCAAACGCGGTGCAATGGCTGGCTGCCAATAGCTGGAACTTTGCGGCAACCGGCGGCACGACGGTGGCTGCCGAGCTTTGCTACCGCTATGAATATGACCAGCGCCACCGCCCCGTGATCAAAAAAGTGCCGGGCGCAGGAGAAACATGGATGGTGTATGATTATCTCGACAGGTTAGTGATGACGCAGGACAGCAGCCTGCGCACCCAGGGCAAATGGCTTGTGACGGAATATGACAACAGGGACCGCCCATGGCGCACCGGCCTTTTGACAGATGCAAACAACCGCGTGACCGAACAGGGCAATGCCTACAACAGCACCAGCTACCCCAGCACTGCGAGCAACTACGAAGTGCTGACGCAGACATTTTATGATGACTATAGCTGGGTGAGCGCAGCCAACACCGCACTCGGCGCGAACGGCACGCTCACATCAACGCTTGATGCGGGAGATATCAACTCCACCAATTTTATATTGACCACCAACACCTCGCCTTATTATTCACAGCCGATCACGCAGTGCACACAGATCAAAGGGGCGGTGACGGGCACAATGGTAAAAGTGCTTGGCAGCAGCCCGGCGCAGTATCTCTATGCACTGAGCATTTATGATGACCATGGCAGGGTGATCCAGGTGCAGAGCATCAACATCACAGGTGGCAGGGATGTGGTGACCACCCAATATGATTTCAGCGGCAAGCCGCTGCGCAGCATCACGCGGCACCAGAAAAACGGCAACACGCCGCAGACACATTATGTGCTCACCAAGCTGCTATATGACCATGCGCACCGCCTCACCAAGACATGGAAGAACATTGACAATGCCACAGCCGACCAACTGATCGACACCATGCAGTACAATGAGCTGGGGCAATTGCATAATAAAGGTCTCGGTGGCACTTCGCCAGGCTCAGTGGTGGACAGCCTCGTGTATGATTACAATATCCGCGGCTGGGTGACGGGCATCAACAAGAACTATGTGGCGGGCATTACCACCAATTATTTCGGCATGGAGCTGGGCTACGACCAGGTGGCATCTGTTGCCAACGGCAATGCCTACCTGAAACAGCAGTTCGGCGGCAATATTGCCGGCACAACATGGAAGAGCGCAGGGGCGGGCATCAACCGGAAGTATGATTTTGGCTACGACACCGCCAACCGCCTGCTGAGCGCAGCCTACCTGCAGAACAGCACGGGCAGCACCTGGGACAAAAACCAGATAGACTTCTCCGTTAGCAATATCAGCTACGATGCCAACGGCAACCTGCTGGGCATGCAGCAGAAAGGCTTCACCGTGGGCGGTTCGGGCTATATCGACCAGTTAAAGTACTCTTACCAAACGAACAGCAACAAGCTGGCACAGGTATACGACACGGCGAACAACCCAACCACTCTATTGGGAGATTTCCACTATACGGGCAGCAAAGGAAGCTACGACTATACTTATGATGGCAATGGCAACATGAACCTTGACAACAACAAATCCATCAGCGCCATTCATTACAACTACCTGAACCTTGCGGACAGCATCGTGTTCACGGGCAAAGGCTATATCAAATATGTATATGATGCAGCGGGCACAAAATCTCAGAAGATAACTGTTGACAATGCTGGCAGCAAAAAAACAGTTACCACTTATATTGGGGGATTTGTGTACCAATACGCGTGTGCAATTGCTGGCAGCGGTATTGACACATTGCAATTTGTAGCTCACGAAGAAGGGAAGGCAAGATGGGCTTACCATAAGTACACGACAGGTACGACAGCTTATAAATACGAATATGACTTTTTCGAGAAAGACCATCTTGGAAATACGAGGATGGTGTTGACGCAACAAAGGGACACCGCGAATTATATCGCAACGATGGAAGCCGCATACCGAACAACAGAAAGCCAGTTGTTCGCGAATATTGCTGCATCGAGCTATGCAAGGAATCTGATTAGCGGCTACCCGACAGACAATACCACAACGCCCAATGACAGCGTTGCAAGGCTGAACGGAAGCGGGCAAAAAAGCGGGCCAAGCTTATTATTAAAAGTAATGAGCGGCGACACGGTGCAGATGGCAGTGAAGAGCTTTTATAAGACTGGTACTAACAGTACGCAGACACCTTCGTTTACTGATGTATTAAATTCTTTGGCGAATGGGTTAGTGAGCAGCACGAGCGGGGCACACGGCAATGTTGGCAATCTGACTTCTTCAAGCAGCAATGTCTATACTGGATTGAATAGTTTTATAGGAACGAATGACCCGAACACAGGGGCATCTTATCCTAAAGCCTACCTTAATTGGATATTCTTGGATGACCAATTTAATTATGTACAAGGTTTAAGTGGTGCGATCCCGGCAGCAAGCTCGACATATCCTGCAAGTTTGTTAAATACAGTTGCGCCTGGCTCGCCTTTGAATATTAACCGCAACGGATATTTGTATATTTGGGTAAGCAATGAGACCCAAGGTTGGGATGTGTTCTTTGACAACCTTTCTGTGCAGCATAAGCAAGGGCCTGTGCTTGAAGAAAATCATTATTACCCGTTTGGATTGACAATGCAAGGGATTTCTGATAAAGCTTTAAAAACACAGTATGCGGAAAATAAATATCGTTACAACGGGAAGGAGCTGCAGAACAAAGAATTTTCAGATGGCACAGGCTTGGAGGAATATGATTATGGAGCAAGGTTTCAGGATCCACAGCTTGGGGTGTGGCACAATATAGATCCCTTAGCAGAAAAATCACGGAGATGGACACCTTACAATTATGCGCTTGATAATCCGTTAAGGTTTATCGATCCCGATGGGATGGATGCTATGTCAGGCACTGAAAAAACGCATGCCTCTGATGAGGTTGAAACAGGAGCGATGGATGTGGAAGATAATAGGAATTATCGAGGAGAAGCTGCAAAACAGAAATTTAATGAGCTTGCAGCGCAATATGGAAATAAAAGTAACGCAACTAAAAAATATCGAAGTGCAGATGCTGCAGCACTTGGATGGGCAGGTGAATATGCAGAAGGTTCAATAAAAGACAACAAAGAATATTCCTCATTGATTTATAGTTTCCAAGAAGGAAAAACAACATTTTGGTCCTATACAAGTGCAGAAGTTGGGGATAAGGCTACTTCACCCGGACCAAAAGATCTGGCAAAAAAGCTTTCCAAAGGACAAACTGCTGTTGCATTTATTCATTCACATGGTCAATGGACAAAAGACAGTGATAATGATTTTTCTCCTTCCATCGGAATGGGACATAGAGATGCAGATATAATGGCTAATCACCCTGAGCTTGATTTTTATTTGACAACTCCTGACGGTAAATTAAGAGTAAACAGAATTTCTAATTATATGGATAATTCAGGAAGCCATCCCATTGCAGAAGGGGTGCCAAGAGATGAGATAAAATATGGACCGTACAAAAAAGGAGAACATGGTTTTGATGGCAAGATTTTTCCGTTTTTAAAATTGTTAGAAGGGCCTAATTCAAGTACAGATGATTTAAAGCCGACTAATTGAATTTTTAAAATAATTTAAAATTTTTTCTATGAGCATTTCAATCTTTAAAAATTACAATTTGAAAATGTTTAAGGGTTTCAAACAAAATCGATTGATATTTTTTTTCCTGAGCATGGGTGCTTTCTTTAATGGATGTGAAGGTCAAATACAACAATGTCAAAAGAAAATGACATCTGATAGCGTTAATAAAGAAGTGCCTGTGAGCAAAAGCGGGAAGCCTTATTCCTATTATCAAAATAAATCAAAAGTTGAAAGTGCATTAGGGTTAAAAACACTTGAAAATGGATTCGACTCATTGCAGATAAGGATATGGTATAGTTATGCATTTAGCGATAGCTTTCAATTGGTAATAATAAAACGAACAGAAAATGAGTGGATGTGCAACTTGTTATCAGGAAAATACAATTTTGAAACAGAGAGCAATCAAATCAAATCAATTGAAAAAACCATTCACAGTAAGACACCAATATCAGGCTGGAACAATTTTGTTGTTAAGCTTATCAAATTAAATATAACAACCTTGCCAGACGAGAATAGAATTTCTAATTATCCGGAATTCGCAGACGGAGATAACATAGTTGTTGAAATTTCTACTAAAAACAACTACCGTATTTATTCTTACACAGAACCCGAGAAAACTCAAAACGAAATACAGGAAGCTAAAAATTTAGAAGCGATATTATTTTTAATTGAAAGGGAATTCGATTTCAAACCGCTAAGAGGGATTTAACAGGTGATAATATGAGTAATGTATTAAAAGTAAGAGTTCTTTGAAATATAGATTTTACTAACAGCAATGAACAACCGAAAACCGCAATGGTTATTTGTATATTTGGGTAATGTAACAGAATAGCATGTGGCAAAAATATAAAGGGTTTAAAGAGGTTCAAGAGGGCAACAAAAGCGTTGCCCTTTTATTTTGGCGTGGGAATTTCAACGATAATATATTTGAAAAGATTTTTGATAGAGAGTTTTAAGTATTCATGTAACAGATTAGAATGTGTTTTTAAAGGGATAGTTTTAGTAATTACCCATTTGCGTGTGGGCATAAGCGTTTAAATTTATTATAGCAAGTTCTTTGAAATTAACCCGCAATGGTTATTTGTACATTTGGGTAAGCAATGAGACCCAAGGCTGGGATGTGTTCTTTGATAATCTTTCTGTGCAGCATAAACAAGGCCCGGTGCTTGAAGAAAATCACTATTATCCTTTCGGGCTCACGATGCAGGGTATTAGTGATAAGGCAATTAAGACACAATATGCAGAGAACAAGTACCGATATAATGGAAAAGAATTACAGAACAAGGAATTTTCTGATGGTACAGGCTTGGAAGAATATGATTATGGGGCGAGATTTCAGGACCCTCAGATAGGGGTATGGCATAATCTTGATCCGCTTTCTGAAAAGTTTAGGAGGTTCTCGCCTTACGTTTATGCAGCAGACAACCCTGTTAGATTCGTTGATCCCGACGGGATGGACTATGTATCAGGTACAATGAAAACGCATGCATCAGATGAAGTTGAAACTGCTGGGGGTAATGGGGAACCTAATAAACAAGGTGGGGTGATCCGGTAATGTACCAGATTAGCATGTGCTAAAAATATAGAAGGATTTAAAGAGTTTAAGAGGGCAAAATTATCGTTGCCCTTTTCTTTTGGCGGAGAAATTTCATCAATAATATATTTGAAAGGATTTTTGATAGATTAGTTTTTAGTATTCATGTAACAGATTAGCACCTTATCCATGGAATGCAAATATTGCAATAACAAGTGCCGCTGCGCAGGCAGGCAGCAGAACGGCATGCAAAGACTTTACTGCAAGGGCTGTAAAAAGTTTCAGCAACAGGCATACAAGTACAAGGCATGCAGCAAAGACATCAATGAGAGCATCGGCAAATTAGTCTGCGAAGGCGTTGGTATCAGGAGCGCAGCAAGGATATTGGGCATCGCGGCAACAACGGTGATGAAGAAGATAAAAGCGATTGCAGCTTCTATTGCAAAGCCGGCTATCCCGATGGACAGGAAATGTTTTGAGCTGGATGAGCTGCGCACTTTCGTCAGGCGCAAGCGCAATGAGTGCTGGGTGGCTTATGCCATCTGCAGCCACACCAAACAAGTAGTAGATTTCATTGTGGGCAGGCGCAGCAAGAGGACATTGAAGATGATAACAGGCACACTGCTGTTGTCAGGGGTAGAAACCGTTAAAACCGACAAGCTGAATATCTACAAGTCTTTGATACCTGCAGAAAGGCACAAGGCATCAGCATACTGCATCAACAGCATAGAGCGGAACAACCTGAACCTGCGCACCCACCTGAAGCGGCTGAGCCGCAAGACAATCTGCTTCAGCAAGAGCCGCGAAATGCTGGAAGCATGCCTGAAGATTTATTTCTGGAAAAATAAATTGCTTTCAGGTGTGCATCAGCGTTAAATGTATGTCAAATCGCATGTGCAGAAAATTTCGGAAGCTCCGTCAGGTTTCCTTGTGCTATATAAAGAATTGCTTGCAGATAGTAATTAGTGATGCCAGCGCACAAAGCCTGGCTCACAACATCAACAACACCAAAATGCCAAGAAATGCCGAGCTTATCAGATTAGTACACAGATTTTGTAGGGTAATGAATTCAAAACAAACTCATAAAAGAGCAGAGCAACCTTTTTGCGGGATTTCGATTGTATAATTATTTTAATTTGAGAGAGAAAAGAAATACACTTTTTATTTACAATTGTTGACAAGTTTGATTTGTTAATAGCGAACCTGCGTATATTTGTTTGATAGTTTTCGGATACATTCCAAATCATACCTTTTAATAGCTTATAACTATGATCAAAACTCTACGCTGTCCTAAGGGCTTGCCCTTCCTTTTTGCTTTCTTATTTATCCTAAACATTAAAACATATAGTCAGGCTGTTGGTGACTACAGATCAGTGGCTCCTACTAACTGGAGCGTGCTCACTACATGGCAACGCTGGAACGGCGCAACATGGGCAACGCCTACGGCTGGTCAAGGGTATCCTGGCCAGAACAATGCTACAGCGAACGTCACCATCATGAACGGCAATAATGTTCCGGTGAATGTGACACCTGCAAATGCAATTGCAAGTTTGCAAATCGGCAGCACTACAGATGCCACATCAGGAACTTTATCATTCTCTGTGGTGAGGACTTTGACCGTGGCAGGCACGGTAACTATGGGAAACAGCGGTACTGGTAGTGTTGGCAATCTCACCATGGTGACAGGCACCATCAGTGTGAATGGATTGGCGGTTTCCAATACAAGCTCTACATTTTCTCCGGGAACAAGTGCAGGAACAGTTCAGTTCAACGCAACTAATACATTGCCTTCAACAGTTTTCACAAACTTCAACAGGATGACTTTTGCAGCGGGAACAACAACAGCAGGAACAGGGCTTACGATCAACGGCATTGTTACGATTAGTGCAGGAGCAACTTTTGATGGCGGTTCATTTACCCACACAGTAGGAGGCAATTGGATAAACAACGGAGGTACATTCACAGCATCCACGAGCACCATTAGCTTTAACAGTGCTACGGCTAATCAAAATATTCAAGGGACGGCAACATCTCAATCATTTAATAATATTATTATTGACAAAACCGGTTTTACTTTAACTGTTGCAGGAAGCACTACGACATTAGCTGTTGGAGGCTCAGTGACTGTTACTAACGGAACATTCACTATTCCGGCAATAACGAGCTCTGTGACTGGCGCGACTTCAGTGACAGGGACATTACGGATCTCAAGCCCCACAGGAACTAAAACATTTACTGGTCTGGTAACGGTTAATACCGGAGGCACATGGAACAATTCAGGAAATTCGCCAGTCACTTTTCAGGGTGGCATCACTTTCAACGGAACTACGTTTACATCGGGCACAGGAGTCCAGACTTTTGATACAAATAACCAAGACCTGAATGGAACATTTGCTATAAAGAGCATTACAGTAACGGGTATTAACTTAACCAATCATAACACACTCACTGTTGCCACGGCGTTAGGTGGAACGGGAACGTTCGTGCAGGCTTCAAATGCGTCACTTATCTATGCAGGAACTGCTGCCAACACAACTATTGCCGCGATCGACGCGACTGCATCTGGCAACACTGTTAACTACAATGGCGCTGCACAAACAGTGGTTTCAGGGAATTATTATAATTTGACTTTAAGCACGAGCGGAGTTAAAACACTTCAGACAGGAACAACCAATATCGGCGGAGATATTACACTTAGTGGAACTGTGAGCACAACAACTGTTGTTGGGCTAAATATTGCGGGCAATCTTACTGTCGGCGACGGCACGACTTTCAATGCTGCTGGTTTTGATTTGACGGTAAACGGTTCGACTACCGTTGGTTCCGGAACAAGTGGTAAAATCAGCATTACATCTGCGACGGGCATTAAAACATTTGCGGGGCTGATACAGGTGAATACTGGGGCAACATGGAACAATGCGAATGCTGTGAGCTCTGATATTACTTTGCAAGGTGGCATAACCAACAGCGGCACCTTTACTTCAGGCAATGGTGTATATACTTTTAATACAAATGATCAGTTTTTGAACGGTACAACTTCAATTGCAAACGTCACTGTAACCGGAATTAATCTTACAAATGATGTTAGTGCGACGTTTACTGCAAGAACGACTTTGACAGGAACAGGGAGCTTTATACAGTCAATCAATTCATCACTGAGTATTTCAGGAACTTCTACCATTACCTCGTTACAGGCAACAGCCAATGGCAATACTGTTAATTACAGTGGTGCTGCCCAAACAATATTTCCTACTAATTACTATAACCTTTCCTTCAGTGGCAGTGGTATCAAAACAATGCAGACAGGAACAACTTCGATTGGGGGAAATTTTAGTTTGAGCGGAACAGCAAGAACTACAGCCGTTGCAGGATTAACAATAAGCGGGAATATGACTATTGGAACAGGAACAACATTTGCAGCAGGTTCATTTACTCATAGCATTAGCGGCAACTTTACAAATAACTCCACTTTCACAAGACAAACAAGTACTATTTCTCTTGACGGATCTGCAGCAGGTCAGACAATTGGAGGAACACAGGCTACAACATTCACTAATCTTACGATTAATAACGCAAACGGCGTTACACTTAATGATGGAACCAATAGTGTTACTAAAACGATAGCTGCAGCGGGGGTACTGACCTTGTCCCAAGGTTATCTGACAACTGATGCTGGCAATTTGATTATCTTAAATTCCGGAGCTACAGCAAGTGTAGCAAACTCATCAGGCGGCGTTCCTCAACACAATAGCCCTTACATTAATGGTCCGATAAGGAAAATAGGAAATCAGGCATTTGTGTTTCCTGTTGGCGCAGTTGGTACAGGATGTGTACCTATAGGAATAAGCGCCCCGGCAGCAGCTTCCAATTCATTCGATGCCCAATATTTTCGGACAGATGCAAACACACTTGGCACTATCAGTTCTTCAAATTTGTTTAATGTCAGTTCCTGCGAGTACTGGCAATTAAACAGAACATCCGGCACACCAACTGTAGATGTTACTGGATATTGGAACGAAAACAGCCCTTGTCATGGTGAAGCTCCAGGTCAGTATGTAACTGATCTTACAACGATATCCTTAGCTCACAACAATGGAGCAAATTGGGACAATAACAGCACTTCTGCTAATAGCTTTACTTCGGGCGGAACGCTTTCCGGTGGTGTTACGTGGTCTGCTGTTTCAACCTTTAGCCCGTTTGCATTAGGCAACAACACCGCTGCAAAAACCAACCCGCTTCCAATATTGCTTTATTATTTCAGTGCGGTGAAAGCTCAGGGATATAATAAAATATCATGGAAAGCTGCATGTAATGCTTCTTCGAACTCTTTTGTAGTGGAGCGTTCTGTTGATGGCAGGAATTTTACAGGCATCGATACTGTTTTAGCGAATGATGCAACAGATTGCTCACAGCCATTTGCATATAATGATTACACAGCATCAGGAAATACTGTTTATTACCGCTTAAGGATAAGTGATATCAGTGGCGCTGTGAATTATTCAGGTATCGTGCTGATCTCGACTGCAACAAATGCAATTGAATTTATTAAAGTGGCACCGAATCCTGTAAGAGATAATGCAACGCTTCAGATTTCATCAATCAGTAATGATAAAATTGAATTGTCAATATCAAGCCTTGATGGAAAGGTATTGCAACATACATCAGTTCAGGTGCTAACAGGGTCAAATGCAGTTAACCTTCATACGGCTAACCTTGCGAAAGGTGTGTACATCATCAAAGGAATTTTCTCTGGCGGTCAAATACATACTATTAAGTTTATCAAAGACTAGTATGGGTTTTCCTATAAACTAAGAGAGCGCTCCGGCATTAACCGGAGCGCTTTGTTTTATAAGGAATTATGAAATGATGATGAACGAACTTATTTGTTGAAAACCACAAGAAACTTTTAAGTGACTATTGCAAATGCACAAAATCTATTATATTTTTACATGCTAATTTTATTGCTACAATAGCATTCATCTGATATTCTACAATTAGTTCGGCAATATCCTTCACAATGTAGCTTTTAGTTTTTTTCCGATATTATTTAAATCCCATCCTTTTAAGCCAGCTTCGATCTGATTCAAATTTTCTATGTGATACTGATTCAATCCAACCTTTGAAATTATATCCGTAAACCGCAAGATTTCAAAACGGAATTTAATTAACGTACCACAAATGAAAACATCTCTACCCTGCCCTAAAGCAGCATTTACTGCTGTTTTGTTTACCTTCTTTTTTCTGTTTACAAAAGACATCTTTGCACAGATCAGCCAACTTTCAGAAGACTTTAAAAAAGGTGTAAGCGCTTCAAGCTTATCAGTAAATGCAGGATATCAATCAGCTACTTTAAATTGGGAAAGCGCATCTTTTCCATCTGGTGTTGCTAAAGCGGGATATTTATTGATATATTCGACAAGCACACCTTTACTCTTAAGTTCTCCTAATGGACATAAGCCCCATAATGCAATCCTCAATGGAACAATTGTTTCTACGAACGAATCTGATTTGCCATCAGTGCCTGCAACTTCGGCTATTGCAACAGGTCTTTCAAATGGCACTACCTATAACTTCATGATAGTAGCATATTATTGGGATGGAGTAAATCAGTCTTCTTATGTTTACTCATCTTCATCTGTTATTTGCATCACTATTCCCCCAGATGCACCGGATGGCCTTACCGTGAATTCCCCATCATCATCAAGTTATATTGCAGGTTCATTTAATGAGCCTTTAATACAACCTAATGGCTACGTTGTTACTTACGGCCACAATGCGATGGCTTCTCCTTTAACTGACGGTGTAATGTATGAAAACGGTCAATCGATTTCAGGAGACGACAGTGTTTTGCAGGTCAGCAATTCCACATCTTTCAATACTTCTGCTGGCAATTCTTTATCTGCTTCCTCTGCTTATTATATTCATGTGTATTCCTATGTGATTTCTGCTTGCAACAATCAGCCGGTTTATTCAAGAGATTATCTCTCTTCTGACAGTGTTCTTACTGCGCCAGCTCAAAAGCAGGATACCATCGGCCCGGAAAATTTCGTTGAGGTGATTGATGTGGAGCCCAACCCTGTAGAAAGCAATGCGTGGCTTAAGATTGCAACATTGCAAAGCGATAATAATGTAGATGTGGCAATTTATACTGTTGACGGAAAGATAATGGCACAAAAAAAGATTCAGGTGTTTGCGGGAGTCAACAGAATCAGTTTACATACTCAGAGTTATTCCAGAGGTGGATATGTTTTAAGACTGATCTTCAGCAACGGAAAAACAAAAGCAATACGATTTATTAAGAAATAGATTTTCGCTTTAGAAACATTAAGACAGATTACTCTAAGCCAAAAAATCATCGTCATCTTTTGGCCCGTATTTGTCGAAGAGTTTATCTATCGCGCCTGAGAACAAAGGGAACTTTTCTTTCGTGAAATTCTTTATCACTTCAATGGCTTTGTAAGCTTGCTCTTCAGTGAGACCTTGAGCCATGAGCCTCTCAATTAAATCTTTCATAATGTAAAATTAAAAACCACGCTCAAACTTTGAGCGTGGTTCAAATATCATAATAATCCCACAAATCCCATGAATTCAGGTTCAGACAGATTAAGCAACTTTTAATAAGCTCATTTTGCTCTTATCAAATTTTTTCTTTGCATATTCAATTTCAACATGAAGTTTGTGGTCTTTGGTAGACGGCATTTCAAACATGGCATCAGTCAAAATGCTTTCACAAATGCTGCGAAGACCGCGTGCTCCAAGTTTGTATTCAATGGCTTTGTCAACCATGAAGTCAAGGACATCATCATCAATTGTCAATTGAATATTTTCAATCTCGAATAATTTTTTATACTGGCGAATTAAAGAATTTTTTGGTTCGGTAAGAATAGAGCGAAGCGTTGGTCTGTCTAATGGATTCAAATGTGTTACCACCGGCAAACGGCCAAGCAATTCAGGAATCAAACCGAAAGTCTTTAAATCCGGTGCATTCACAAACTGCAACAAATTTTTCTTGGCGGCTTCTTGTTGGTCCTTATTAACGTTGAAGCCTATCGCATTTGTGTTCACTCGACGTGCAATCACTTTATCAATGCCATCAAAAGCTCCACCACAAATGAAGAGAATATTTTGTGTGTTGATTTTTACCAACTTTTGTTCAGGATGTTTTCTTCCGCCCTGCGGTGGGACAAGTACATCCGTTCCTTCTAATAATTTTAATAAGCCTTGCTGAACACCTTCGCCGCTTACATCACGTGTGATGGATGGATTATCTCCTTTTCTCGCAATTTTATCTATTTCATCAACATACACAATTCCTCTTTCTGCTGATGCAACATCATAATTGCAAACCTGTAGCAAGCGTGTCAAAATACTTTCAACATCTTCACCAACATAACCCGCTTCTGTGAAAACAGTGGCATCAACAATGGCGAATGGAACGTTCAATAACTTTGCAATTGTTTTTGCAAGTAAAGTTTTTCCTGTTCCTGTTTCACCAACCATAATGATATTGCTCTTTTCAATCTCAACATCATTATCAGTTACCTTCTGCTGCAATCTTTTGTAATGATTGTAAACCGCAACTGCCAGAATTTTTTTCGCATCATCCTGACCAATCACATATTCATCTAAAAATCTTTTTATCTCAACCGGTTTTTTAACCGTGAGTTTAAATTGTGTAGTGGATGGATTATTATCTTCACGCAGCATCAATTCCTGCTGAATGATTTCCTGTGCGTGCTCCACACAGTTCTCGCAAATATGTCCTTCCTGCCCTGCAATCAAAATTTTCACCTCATCCCTGCTTCTTCCACAAAACGAACAATGCAATGTATTTTTTGCCATACTACTTTTTTGAAATTCTCTGTAAAGTTATTCAACTTATTGGCTATACCGACTAAAAATCCCAAAACTCCCGGAATAATAACGCTTGTACCGGTAGTTTTGGGATTTGAATCGGAAAATATATTTACAATTTCTCTATTATCTGGTCAACAATCCCGTATTCTACCGATTCCTTCGCATCCATCCAGTAGTCGCGCTCAAAGTCTTTATAAATCTGTTCAATTTTCTTGCCACAGTTTTCCGCGAGGATGCGTGCACCGATTTCTTTCGTTTTTTTAATTTGTTTAGCCTGAATCTCAAGGTCGGCGCTCACTGCCTGATAATGCCCGCCGATGCTTGGCTGATGAATCATTACTTCCCCATGAGGGAAAATAAAACGCCTGCCTTTTGTTCCGCCGCTTAATAATATGGAGCCCATTGATGCTGCCAATCCCATGCAAATGGTGCTGACAGGGCTTTTCAGCATTTTCATCGTATCGTACATTACCATTCCGCTGGTTACCATTCCGCCCGGGCTGTTAATATAGAATTTTATCTCTTCGCCGGGCTTATCTGCATCGAGCAATAATAATTTATTGACAACTTCCTTTGCAGAACGGTCATTTACTTCCCCCCAAAAATAAACGGCTCTGTTTTCAAAGAAATATTTTTCCGTCTTTTTCATTAATAAGCCAACGTCCTGCAATTTTTCTTCTTTCGGTTCTTGTTCATCTGGCTCTTCATCCATTTTAAAAAGCTTCAATAAATATTTTGAATAATTCATTTTTTAAATTTTTTATCAGGATAAAATGATTAGGATTTAATTTCTTTTTTTGGGTTGAGCAAAAGCACTTCATCCACCAATCCATATTCTTTTGCTTCCAAAGCGGTGAGCCAGTAATCGCGGTCGCAGTCTTTTTCCACTTGCTTCACAGTTTTTCCTGTATGAACAGAATAAATTTCATACAGCTCCTTTTTTATTTTCTTAATCTCGTTCACTGTGATTTCAATATCCGTTGCCTGACCGCCGATTGCGCCTGTTGGCTGATGCATCATCACTCTGCTATGTTTTAATGCTGTGCGTTTTCCTTTTGTTCCTGCGCACATTAATGTTGCTGCCATTGATGCAGCCATACCGATACAAATAGTTGCCACATCAGGGCTCACATATTGCATCGTGTCATAAACGCCGAGACCTGAATATACACTTCCGCCAGGACTGTTGATATACATCTGAATGTCGCGATGACGGTCAGTGCTATCGAGAAATAATAATTGTGCGGTGATGATATTTGCTACTTCATCATTGATTGGATAACCGAGGAAGATAATTCTGTCCATCATCAAACGGCTATAAACGTCCATAACGGCAACGTTCATGGGGCGTTCTTCAATAATGTTCGGAGTGAGGGCAGTAATTTGATATTTGTTGTAATCGTTCAGTGTGTTGCTGGAAATGCCACGATGCTTCACAGCGTAACTTTCAAATTCCTTTTGATGGTTCATATTTATTGTTCGGATTTAGATTATTGATAAGATAAATATCTTTCAAATCTCCGTCCAAACTTTCAAATTGCCAAAAAACTGACAGAGTTGCAGCGAGTTTCGAGTTTGAAGTTTACAGTTTTCGGTTGGCAGACTGCAATTCTTAGATGCAGAATTAAAATTAAGATTTGTTATCTGTTAATAATTTGCAGTCCACAGTTGGCATTACAATTTTATAATCACTGACTAAAACTCAGAACTGTAAACTGCAGACTGAAAACTGGCAACTGCTAATGATGATGGTGCTGATGCGCTTCCTGCGCTTTGATAAATTCTTCGCGGCTGATAGGTTTTTCTTCGGCATTCACCTGCGTTTCAGCCCATTCAAAAACCTTGTTTGATTGAATGCGATGAACTGCGTCTTCCACAAATTTTCTATCCTGCATCATTCGGTTTGCATAATCGTCTATCCATGGCTGTTGGTCATCGCTGATTTGTCCTTGCATGTAGCTGAGCAATTGCTGCTTTGCAAGATTTCTGATATCGTCCGGATTGACTTCAATCTTATTATCGTTTACAATCTTATCAACAATCAAAGTCCATTTTAACTGATTGGAGAAATCAGGAAATTCGCTAATAACCTGTTCTTCCGTTTTCGGTTGCTCGCCGCCGTTCTGCATCCATCTTTTCAAAAAAGATTCAGGGAACTCGATTTTCGTTTGGTCTAATAATACATGATAGATAGCATGCTGAAGCTGGCTGCGGCTTTGCGCATCCCAGTAATTCTGAATTTCTTCTTTAATAGCATTTCTGAATTCTTCTTCCGTTTTAATTTCTTTGGAAGGATAAACTGTTTTGAAAAATTCTTCATTCAGTTCAGATTTTTCAACGAAGCCGACTTTGGTGATAAGCACTTTGAAATATTTATCAGCAGCGGTTGCGTCATCTTTTGCAAAGCCTAAATCATTCAATATCCATTCTCTTTCTTTTTCATCAAATGCTTTTGACAATTGAAGCACGATGAAATCATCTTTCTTTTTTCCTAACCAATTGCTGCGAACAGACTCGCTAAAATATTTTACAAGAAGCGAGTTCTCTTTATTAATGCCGTTTTCAATTTCATTTCCATTTTCATCACTTTCGATGAATTTCACGTTCAATACATTTTCATCGCCGGTAACAGTTTCAGGTTCTGTCATTTTACCATTGCGAATTTGCAGGCGTTCTACTTCTTCGTTAATCATTTCATCAGTCACCAGAATTTTGTTCCGGGTCAGTTTTATATTTGGCAAATCAGCAATGGAAAACTCAGGTTTCAAACCTACTTCAAAAGCAAATGCATATTCAATCGGTTTGCCCATGTCGATTTGTCTCGCATCATTCTCCGGTAACGGTAATGGCTGTGCGAAAATCTGCAGTTTTTCATTCTGCATATAAGTTGTCAGTTCTTTTTCAACTGAGCGAAGCACTTCGTCAGCAAAAACAGAACTGCCGTACATTTTTTTGATGAGGCTGGAAGGAACCATGCCTTTTCTAAAGCCGGGGATATTTGCTTTCTTTCCGTATTCTTTTAAAGCTTTTTCAAACGAGGGGAGATAATCTTCTTTTTCAACCTTCACTGTAATCTTATCGTTCAACAGACCGATATTTTCTCTTGTCACTGTTGCCATAATATGCGATGTTTAATTCCTGAAAAGGAAAATTCAAAATAAAAAAGTGCGGGTGATAGGAGTCGAACCTACATACCTTGCGGCGTCAGATCCTAAGTCTGATGCGTCTGCCAATTTCGCCACACCCGCAAAAGGGGTGCAAAGTTAGGATATTTAACAGGAAAAAACCTATTCTTTTCGTAAATTCGTATGCTATGGAAATTGTTGAAGCGATACCACAATATAACCTTACCGAGGAACAAGAAAAAAAGCTTATCCTGCGGGAATACCGCTCTTTATTGCGCTCACTCAAGCCCAAAATAAAGCCCGGTGACAAGGAGCTTTTGCGCACTGCATTTGAAATGGCTGCTGAAGCGCACAAAACCATGCGTAGAAAAAGTGGCGAGCCTTATATACTTCATCCTTTGGCTGTTGCCAGGATTTGTGTGGAAGAAATCGGTCTAGGAGTTCGTTCAACTATTTGTGCATTGTTGCATGACACAGTTGAAGACACTGATATTACATTGGAAGATGTGGAGCGTGAGTTTGGCGCGGAGATAGTACGCATCGTTGATGGGCTCACCAAAATCTCCAATGTGATTGATGTGAACGCATCACAGCAGGCGGAAAATTTCAAAAAGATTTTATTAACGCTGACTGATGACCCGCGAGTAATTCTCATCAAACTTTCTGATAGGCTTCACAACATGCGAACGCTTGATAGTATGAAGCGCGAAAAGCAATTGAAAATTTCATCCGAAACTGTTTATGTGTATGCGCCGTTGGCTCACAGAATGGGTTTGTATAATATAAAGACCGAGCTGGAAGATTTAGCGATGAAATATCTGGAGCCTGGTGAGTATAAAGAAATAGCGCAAAAACTTTCTGAAACAAAACGCGAACGTTCGAGATACATTAATGAATTCATCAAACCACTCAAAGAAAAATTAGAAAAAGCAGGATTTGATTTTGAAATTTATGGTCGTCCGAAAAGTATTCATTCCATTTGGAATAAGATGCGCAAAAAAAGCGTGACGTTTGATGAAGTGTATGATTTGTTTGCGATTCGTGTCATCATCAATTCTCTTCCTGAAAAAGAAAAAGAAGATTGCTGGAAAGTCTATTCGATGATTACGGATGAATACACACCTTCGCCTGAAAGAATGCGCGACTGGCTGAGCAATCCTAAATCGAATGGATACGAAGCATTGCACACGACTGTGATGGGACCTCAGGGAAAATGGGTTGAAGTACAAATCCGCTCAAAAAGAATGAATGAAATTGCAGAGAAAGGATTGGCGGCACATTGGAAATATAAAGAAGGCGCAAACGATGAAAGCCGCTTCGATAAATGGTTTCAGCAGATTCGCGAAGTGCTGAACACGGAAGATAATGACTCCGTAAATTTTCTGCAGGATTTCAAAACCAGTTTTCTTGCGGAAGAAATTTTTGTGTACACACCAAAGGGTGATGTGAAAATGTTACCGGTCGGTTCAACTGCACTTGATTTTGCATTCTCAGTTCACAGTGCTGTTGGCGCTCATTGCATTGGTGCAAAAGTGAATCATAAATTAGTGCCGATTGGGCATAAGTTGCGCAGCGGTGACCAAATAGAAGTGATTACATCAGGCAAACAAAAACCAACTGAAGATTGGCTGAACCTTGTTATTACTGCAAAAGCAAGAACAAAAATTAAAGATGCGCTGAAGGAAGATAAAAAGAAAATCGCCGATGAGGGAAAATATATTGTACAACGCAAGCTTGAAAATTATGGTGCGACGTATAATCAACATAATATAGATATACTCACTGCTTTTTATAAATTCCCATCTTCTTTTGAATTGTTTTATCAGGTTGCAGTAAAAAATATTGATTTAAAAGAATTGAAAGAATTCCATTTGCTTGGTGACAGGCTGGAAGCGCCAAAGCCAATAAAACCTGTTGTTGAAATAAAACCGGATACTTCCGTATCGATTCCAAAAAAAGATGCTGAGCTGATAATATTTGGCGAAAGCAGTGATAAGATTGTTTACACATTGGCGAATTGTTGCAAACCAATTCCGGGAGATGACGTGTTTGGTTTTGTGACAACTGGAAAAGGGCTTACAATTCACAGAACGAATTGCCCGAATGCGGCGAAACTGATGGCAAGCTATGGTCATCGTGTGGTGAAAACAAAATGGGCAAAGAACAAAGAAATTTCTTTTCTTACAGGTGTTCGAATTGTAGGAATGGATGATGTTGGTGTAGTTAATAAAATTACCAACCTTATTTCCGGAGAACTCCGGTTAAATATCAATGCAATTACTATTGAGGCAAAAGAAGGATTATTCGAGGGCAATATTAAAATTTATGTGCATGATAAAGATGAGTTGGAAGAGCTGGTTCATCGTTTAATGCAGTTAAAAGGTATTCACACTGTCGACAGATATGACAGTGAGAATGTTTAAATAATCTTGAAAAAATCATTTCTTTCATCCATTCCATTTCGCCTATTTTTGCTGCTCTCAATAAATTAAACAGCAAATCCGCTATTCAATGGTAGATGTTATTTTAGGCTTGCAATGGGGCGATGAAGGAAAGGGAAAAATTGTCGATTTTTTTGCTCCGCGATACGATATCATCGCAAGGTTTCAGGGAGGGCCCAATGCCGGTCACACTTTATATGTGAACAATAAAAAAGTGGTGCTTCATCAGATACCTTCCGGCATTTTTCATGAAAAGGCTACTAATTTGATAGGGAATGGTGTAGTGCTCGACCCTGTGACATTTAAAAGAGAATGCGAATCGGTTGCATCTTTTGGTGTTGATTATAAAAAGAATTTATTCATCTCTCAAAGAACGCACATCATTGTTCCTACGCATCGTGCATTGGATAAAGCGTCTGAAACATCTAAAGGAAATGAGAAGATAGGTTCTACTTTAAAAGGTATAGGCCCTGCATACATGGATAAGACGGGAAGAAATGGTTTGCGCATGGGCGATTTACTCGATAAAAGTTTCACCACAGACTATATCAAGCTTCGGTTGAAACATCAGCGATTATTGGATGGCTTGAATTTTCACGAAGATATTTCTGCATGGGAAGAAGAATTTTTTGAAGCGATTGAATTCATTCGCCAATTTAAAATTGTGAATGGAGAATATTTCATCAATAATAAAATCAGCGAAGGAAAAAAAGTGCTGGCTGAAGGCGCACAAGGCAGCATGCTTGATGTTGACTTTGGAACATTCCCTTTTGTTACTTCTTCAAACACCATATCAGCGGGCGTTTGCACAGGTCTTGGTGTTGCGCCACAACAAATCAAAGATGTGATTGGTGTGAGCAAAGCGTATTGCACAAGAGTTGGTAGCGGACCTTTCCCGACTGAATTGAATGATGAAACAGGAGAGGAATTAAGAAAAATCGGAAATGAATTTGGCGCAACAACCGGTCGCCCACGTCGCTGTGGATGGATTGATTTGGTAGCGCTGAAGTTTGCCTGCATGGTAAACGGTGTAACTAAAATCGTAATGACAAAAGCCGATGTGCTGGATGCTTTTGAAAAATTAGAAGTCTGCACAGAATATAATATAAACGGGAAAGCTACGAGTGAAATTCCTTTTCAGATGAACCGTGTTGACATCAAGCCGATATTAAAATCATTTGCAGGTTGGAAAACTGATATCACTTCTTTAAAAGATTATAATCTGCTTCCATCACAAATGAAAGAATACATTCAATTCATTAACCAATTTCTGGGTGTCGGCATCAATTATATTTCAAACGGGCCAGGTCGGGAACAATTGATTGAAAATCTCTAAAACCGTGTTCAAATTTTTTCGAAAAAATATTGAAAAAAAATTTGGCTAATTAAAAACTTCGCTGAAATTTTACAACACTAATCTTTTCAGGATATGACATCTAAATCTGATAAGGAGAAAAAAGGCCCGAAAAAATCTGCACCATCACCAAAGGAAACTCCTAAGGCATCTTCCAAAGCAAAAAAGCAGGAAGAAGATGATGACGATGAAGATATTGACGATGAGCCAAAAACTCCTGCGAAAAAAAATGCAAAAGCATCTTCGAAAACCAAGAAACAGGACGATGACGATGATGATGAAGAAGGCGGCGCTGATGATGCTGATGAAGTGGATGATTGGGACAAAGTGGAAGAGGAAGAAGACTGGGATCCTGACTTCGATGAATTTGATGTGCCTAAATCAAAAACAAAAAAGAGCAGTGCTGGTGGCAGTGCAGGAAAGAAATCTGCCAAGGGTGATGATGATTTAGGTCTTGATGATGATTTCAAAGACCTTGACCTTTTTAATGACAATGAGTTCGAAGAAGAAGACGATGACTTCTGATTTCAGATAATTATTTTGTGTAACAAAAATGCCAGTCAACCGACTGGCATTCATATTTTATAAAGTAAATGATTTTTATTTTTTTTCTTTCTTGCTAACTGCAGCAACCGTAGTTTTCAAATTCATGCTGTCTTCTTTTTCAGAAATGCCGTTCAACAATTGCTGAACTGATTCATTCAATATCTGATATTTATTGGCAATGAACAAATCCATTTTATCTGCCGGCAATTTCAAGTCATAAGTATTATTAGCGCTTGCCATCACTTTGTCAAAATCAGGATTATACCTGTTGAACTCAGCAATATCCATCAAAATATATTTTGCAATTATTCCTGAGCAATATTTCCCTGAAATAGAAATTGTCTTTGAATTTTCTAATTCTTCCTGGTTAATATTCCTGTGAAACACATACATCGACGAACCTGATAATTGCTCAGCAGCCTCATCTTTAGTCAAAGTTGTAACCCCGCCTTGCCCTTCAAAAATATAATGTGTGCCGATGAATTTCTTCACGTGATTTCTTGATTCAGCCGGAAGATAATATTGCAAATCCCAGAAATCATGGCTGCCGCTGCGGCGCATGGCATTGTACACGTGAGCTGTGCCACCATTGTACGCAGCAATAACCAATAACCAATCACCTAATTCATTATATAAATCACGCAGGTATTTGGCTGCCGCGTGTGTGCTTTTATAGTAATTGGTGCGCTCATCATGTTTTCGGCTGACTTTTAATCCTAACACCCTTGCAGTAGCAGGCATCAATTGCCAGGGGCCGACTGCGCCAGCCCAGGAAACAGACGTAGGCTTTAACTGCGACTCGATTACCGCCAGATATTTCAATTCTCTGGGAAGACCATATTGATTCAGGATATTATCAATCAGATTAAAATATGGACGACCCCAACCTTTGAGACCTAAAAGCTCTTTACTATTATGGTCTATATAATCCTGAACAAAACTGACTGCTCTTGGATTGAGCTTTGCACCATTTGTTCCGCCCATTGATGTGGCTATAAACAAATCTTTAAAACCATTATCAGGTGTCGCTTTGGTGCTTTCTGAAGCCAGTATGATAGGATTTGATGATTTTTTGGAAACAACATTAGTGTCGCCAAAATCGGCAAGACCGAAATTTAATTTATTGCCAAAAGAGATAGACGAAAAGCCTAAACCCAAGACAATCAACAGAAATCTCAAACTCATGAGATGATATTAAAAGATTAATCCAATAATATTATTGGGTATAATCTTTCATAGGGGGATTGAATCAACTCTGTTATCAATTCTCGAAAGTAGGATTTTGGAAGGATTTGTAGCGTTGGGTTAGTTGATGTGAGAACTGCAACAAAAGTAACTCTTTAAATTGGTTCGTCATAGCCTGTATACCAAAAGGCATGCCATTTGAGTGGGTAAAAAGGGGGAGAGATATAGCCGGAATGCCAGCTAAATTCGCATAAACCGTATATATATCAGCGAGATACATCGCAATTGGGTCTTCGGTTTTCTCACCTATTTTAAACGCTGTGCTGGGGGAAGTAGGTAGCAAAATCAGGTCAAACTCATTGAAAATCAGCTCAGTTTTTTTTATCAACAATTTCCTGATTTTTTGGGCTTTGGTGAAGTAAGCATCATAATAACCGGCACTTAAAACGAAGGTGCCCAGCAAGATGCGCCGTTTTACTTCTTTTCCGAAGCCTTCGGAACGGGTAGCTTTGTAAAATTCAGTTAAATCAGGGCTGGGGGTTTTTGGTCTGAAACCATATTTCACTCCATCAAAGCGGGATAGGTTGGAAGAAGCTTCTGCGGTTGAAAGCACATAATATGCGGGGACGATATAATCAAGATATTCGAAATCAACAGGTTCAATAGTGTGCCCTTGTTCTTTGAGCTCATCCATTAAGGCGTAACAGGAAGATTTTATCTTTGGGTCAAGCGAATCATGGTCGAAAGCTTCTTTGAAATAAGCAATCTTAAACTTATTATCTTTTTTATAGATTTCGGGGGAATAGGTTTCTAAAGGAATATTTGATAATGTGCTATCGAAATTATCAGTTTTGGCAATTACTTCGAGGACCAACGCAACATCTGGAATCGAATTACCAAAAATGCCAATCTGGTCAAAGGAAGATGCATAAGCTATGAGCCCATACCTTGAGATTTTACCATAAGTTGGTTTCAAACCAATAATCCCGCAAAAATCTGCAGGTTGCCTGACTGAGCCGCCGGTATCGCTTCCTAAGCTGACCATGCACAAGCCTGCCTGAACTGCAACAGCGGAACCTCCAGATGAACCGCCTGGAACTCTTGTTTCATCCGCAGCATTCAGCACATTTCCATAAGCTGAATTTTCATTGGTTGAACCCATAGCAAATTCATCGCAATTATTTCTTCCGATAATGATTGCATCTTCCTCCAGCAGTTTTTCAACTACTGTTGAATTGTATATTGAAGTGAAATTCTCTAAGATTTTTGAAGAAGCGGAAAGTTTGTGGTCTTTATAAGCAATCACATCTTTCAATGCAACCACAATGCCATGCAATTTTCCTATTTGCTTTCCTGATTTTCTTTTTTCATCCAGCAATTTTGCTTTTTGCAAAGCTTCATCGGCATATACTTCCAGAAAAGAATTCAGATGTTTTTTTTCTTCAATTTTTGAGAGATAATAATTTACTGCTTCAACGCATCCGTTTGGATGGTCATTCAAAAAATCATGATAATTTTTTATTGAACTGAAAGAAAACAAATCTTAATTTTTTTATTGAACATTTTGATAACTCAATTCCATTCTGCTTCTTCCTGCTTTTGTTTCTTTTCAACCCTCACACAAAGCCAAATACTTATTTCATAAAGAAGCATTAGCGGAAGTGTACAAACAATCTGGCTTAGCATATCGGGCGGCGTGATGATGCCTGCAACAATCAGCATAATCAATATGGCATATTTACGAACGCGGCGCAAATAGCTTGCGCTCACTACGCCAATTTTCGCTAAAAAATACATTACCAATGGAAGCTGAAACGCAAGCCCGGCGCCTAAAATCAATGGCACAATAGTATTGAAATAACTTGCAATCGTCCATTTGTTCTCGATGTTTTCGTCAATTGTAAAGTTTGCAAAAAAGTTAATAGTGTAGGGCGCGATGACGAAATAGCCAAAGAAAACACCAGTGAAGAAAAGCAATGAAACCCAAAAAATAACGCCTCTCGTATTTTTTAATTCTTTTGGTGTTAATGCAGGCTTTGTGAATTTCCAGAACTGCCAGAACACATAAGGAAATGCGAGAATAAAACCGCCAATTAAAATGATATTGAAATAAACATCAAACTGTCCTGCAACGGCAGTGCTTTGCATCATCACATTTATTTTTGTCATGCAAAGCTTTGTTCCAAGCCCAAGCTTTTGGCTCAGTTTACAGAGGTAGCCGTAGGTTGGGAAATCGCCATGAGTCGGCCCCATCAAAACCTTTTTCACAATAAATTTATTGTAGACAGCCATCACAATAGCTCCGATTGCAACAGCAACAGCCGACTTGAAAAGATGCCCCCTTAATGCATCCAAATGCTCAATAAAAGACATCTCTCCGCTTGAGCTGCCTTTTGCATTTCTTCCGAATAATTTCATGAAACGGGGTATTCTTAGTGTGAAAATATTTTGCAAATAAAAAGAAAACCTCGCAGAAATGAATCGCGAGGTTCAATACTCAGTTAAGAGTAAAACAAATTAATTATTAATGGATGAAGAACCTGATGATACTTTGTTCGATGTGCTGCTGTTAGTTGGACGGTCATCATTAATATGGTCTTCGATTTCTCTTTTTACGTTGTCTTTTGCGTCTTTGAATTCTCTGATGCCTCTTCCCAAGCCTCGCATCAATTCAGGAATTTTCTTGCCTCCGAATAATAAAAGCACAACCAATGCTATGAGCAAAATGTGCGGACCGCTGAATAAATCTCCCATGGCTACTTCGTTTTATGGTGGACTATAAAGGTAGAAACAAAATTCAATAACAAAAATACATTTAATAAGTTCAGCAGTTTCTGAAAAAGATTACATTCTCTTTTCCTTGATGCGTGCGTTCTTGCCGCTTCTTTCGCGCTGGAAATAAAGCTTTGCCCTGCGAACACGACCAACTTTGTGCAATTCGATGGACTCTATATTTGGAGAGAACAAAGGGAAAGTTCTTTCTACACCAACACCATCAGAAATTTTGCGAACTGTGAAAGTGGCAGTGGCACCAACACCCTGGCGCTTCAGCACATCACCTTTGAAACCCTGGATACGCTCTTTATTACCTTCAATGATTTTATAATTAACAGTGACATTATCACCTGCTTTGAATTTAGGAAATTCTTTTTTTCCTGTCAACTGTTCGTGTACAAATGCTATTGCCGAGTTCATGGCTTTATTTTTAGGACTGCAAAAGTAATATTGTGATGGGGATTTACCAAATTAAAGAACAAGAAATAAGATACAAGAATCAAGGAACAATGTACAAGAGGCAACGCTCAAGACCGAGAAGCACATTTTATCCTAAGGCTTGAATCTTGTCTCTTCCTTTTTTATCTGGCAACATTCACTGTTCTCTTTTCCCTGATAACTGTTACCTTGATTTGCCCGGGATAAGTCATCTCTGTCTGAATCTTTTGCGCAATCTCAAAACTTAACTTAGCGCTTGTATCATCAGTCACTTTATCGGCTTCTACAATCACGCGCAATTCACGACCAGCCTGAATTGCATAAGCTTTTTCAACACCGGGATAAGCCATTGCAAGATTTTCCAAATCTTTGATACGCTGCAGATATTGTTGCATAATTTCCCTTCTTGCGCCTGGTCTTGCGCCGCTGATAGCATCGCAAGCTTGCACAACCGGAGAAATCACATATTGCATTTCCACCTCATCATGGTGAGCGCCAATGGCATTCACAACAGCAGGGTTCTCGCCATATTTTTCAGCCAGCTTCATACCGAGCAAAGCATGACTCAACTCTGTCTCTTCATCAGGAACTTTTCCGATATCGTGCAATAAGCCAGCACGTTTTGCCAGTTTTACGTTCATGCCCAATTCTGCAGCCATCACGGCGCAAAGATTTGCCACTTCGCGGCTATGCATTAATAAATTCTGACCATAAGAAGAACGGAAACGCATCTTACCGACAATTCTAACCAATTCTTTATGCAAACCATGGATGCCTAACTCAATCACTGTTCTTTCACCTATTTCCATTACCTGCTCTTCAATCTGCTTTTTGGTTTTTTCAACAATTTCCTCGATACGAGCCGGGTGAATGCGACCATCTGCCACCAATCTTTGCAATGAAAGGCGGGCAATCTCACGGCGCAATGGGTCAAATGATGAAAGGACTATTGCTTCAGGAGTATCATCAACAATCAAGTCGACGCCCGTTGCAGCTTCTATCGCACGGATATTTCTACCTTCGCGACCGATTATCTGACCTTTAATTTCATCACTTTCCAGATTGAAAACAGTAATTGAATTTTCAATTGCCTGTTCAGCAGCGGTGCGTTGTATGCTTTGAATGATAATTTTTCTTGCTTCTTTATTAGCTTTTTGTTTGGCATCATCAATAATTTCCTGTTGAAGTGCCAGCGCTTGTGTCTGTGCTTCGTGCTTTAAGCTTTCGATGAGCTGAGTTTTGGCTTCTTCTGCTGTTAATGCAGCAATTTTTTCCAATCGGCGAATATGTTCTTCCTGATGCTTTTCAAGCTCAGTTCTCTTAATATTAACGACTTCAATCTGCCTGTTCAGGTTTTCTTTGATGGCATCGTTTTCCTTTGCTTGCTTATCGAGGTTTTCAAGCTTCTGATTAATGCTCTGCTCTTTCTGTTTCGTGCGGGTTTCTGAATCGCTCAGCTTTCTGGTTCTTTCTAAAATTTCTTTGTCGTGTTCTGCTTTAAGCTGTACGAATTTTTCTTTTGCTTCTAAAAGTTTTTCCTTTTTTAAATTTTCTGCGGTTGTCTGTGCGTCTGCAATCGTTTTCGAAGCCTGTTGTTGAGCGTCTTCGATTTGTTTTTTAGTATTCTTGGCAAATATCAGCTTGCCCGCCACAATGCCGACAACAAGCCCTATTACGCCAATGATGATATACATTGTATTGGAATCCATTAAATCTAAAGTTTAAAAAGTTTGGAATCATATTACTCTTCTCCAGCTCCATAATCGTATGGAAATGTGATAGCTGGCGAAGATACGGATTTTACCAAAAGGATTTTGAGCAAAAACGGGGAAACTATAGCACTTTATCCAACTGAAGTTCCATTTTAGAAAGCACTTCCAGCAAGGTTGCGTTAGAACTTGAGTTTTCTGAAGAAGGTGTTTGAGTGGCAAACCAGAGCAAAACCATGGCGATATAATCCTGCATATCCTTTCCAGCGAACTGGTTTTTGAATTCTAAAATTTTATCGTTGATGGTTTTTAAGGTCTTTCTTACATCCTGTTCGTCGGCAGGTTCAATCTTGATTCGATACGTCCGGTCTCCCAGGATAATATTTATTGGAATTAATTCTTGCATAATAGAAATACTTGTTTTAAATTTATCAACAGCTTTTCCACAGCCCTTGTCCCCTCTTTCTGAATCCCGTGAGACTTTCGAAGTTAAGACAGTTCAGGATTTTTTATAAATATAGTTTTCATAATTTTTTGCATAAAACAACTAAACCCGAAACATGTTATTAAAAATGAAGTCGCCGGTTTTTATTGACCGGTTGATGTTTGAGCTTGACCAACCACAAAAATGCTTGCTGAAAGCGGTGCTTAAAGATGAAAAAGGAAGTGTGTGCAGCGCACTCGAAACTGAAGCCGAAAAAAACCAGCTTGTCTTTATCTGGAATGGTCTTAACGATTTGCCTTATGGTGTTTACACACTTGAAGTATTCAGAGGAAATGACGAAACGAAAACGAAATTGGTGAAGCGTGTTTAAATTTTACTCATTGAGAAGCGTGATGCATTTGTCGATTTCTTTCACGTATTGATTGAGCCTTCTTTCGAGCGTTTTCTTTTCTTCAGCGTTCATTTCGCCTTTTGAAGATTTCAAAATTTCTACCTGTTGCCGCAATTGCTCTGCCTGCGCAGACTTTGTATTGTGATGATTTTTTTCTTCCAACATTTCCTGTCTCAATTTGCTGTTCTCTTTTTGCAAAAGCTGATGTTGCTGCACCAATTGTTGCAACTTATCCTGCAGGCGTTTTATCTGTTCTTCAATTTGAGGCATAATCGAATTTTTCTGTTCAGCAATATATTACAAAATCCGTACTGAAAATTTTATCAAGCTATCAATGTTAATAAATTATTACTTCCTTATCTCAGCATTTAAATCTTTTTCCAGAGCCTGCATCACTTTGCTCATCATACCATCCACTTCATTATCTGTCAGCGTTTTTTCATCATCCAAAAAAGTAAAACTGACAGCTAATGATTTTTTATTCGCTCCTAATTTCTCACTTTCGAAAATATCGAAGAGCTGTGTTTGCTGAAGTTTATCAAGCTTTATTTTCTGTACTGTTTTTTCAACCTGCTCAAACTGCAATGATTTGTCAACCACTATCGCAAGGTCGCGATGAACAGGAAGCTGTTTGGGCAATTCCCGGAATTCAATATTATTATTCGATGTGCTCAATAAAACATCCCAATTGAAATCAGCAAACAGAACAGGCTGTTTGATATCGAATAATTTTAAAGAAGATGGATTTACAATCCCGATTTCCAAAACATTTTTGTTGTTTATCTTTCCTGATAATGCTGCGCTCAATTTTTTGTTTTCAGAAGAATTGAATGAAATCTTTTCAGGAGAAATTTGCTGTGCAATTTTTTCGCAAACTCCTTTGATATAATAGAAATCTGCGCTTGATGATTTTCCTTTCCATGATTCTTCATCAATGTTTCCGGTGACATACAAGCACAAATGATTTGTCTCAAAATAATTGCCCACTCCATTTGTTTGATACGTTTTTCCGAACTCAAAAAACTTCAGGTTGCTTGTCTTGCGATTGAGATTATAAGCGATAGATTCCAATCCTGTTTCTAACAATGAAGGTCGCATCACATTCAGTTCTGCACTTAAATTATTAATCATTTTCACAGCACCTGATAATTCTTCCAGCGAATAATAGGCGCTGTTGGTAATCGAGTTGGTAAATATTTCATGGAAGCCTAAGCCGACTAAATAGTTCGCAATTTTTTCTTTGTAAGACGAAAAAGAAAAATCAGTTTCGACAGAAGGCGAAATGGTAATCGCAGAAGGGATTTGAATATTATCCAATCCATCAATGCGCATAATTTCTTCCACAACGTCTGCCGGAAGAGAAATATCAGGTTTGTGCGAAGGAGCGGCAACATGAATATCATCCAAGCCTTCTTTCACAATCTCAAAACCCAGGCTTAATAAAATATTTTTAACAGCATCAGCGTGATAATTTTTACCGCTCAACTTTTTCAGGTAATGAAATTTGAGCGCAACTGTGGTTTTGCTTTTTGGCTGCGGATATACATCAACGATGTCAGAAGCAATTTCTCCATTAGCTAATTCTTTGATTAACGAAGCTGCCCTTTTTAGTGCGTTCACTGTGTTCGAAATATCCATTCCTTTTTCGAAATGTGTCGCAGCATCTGTGCGCAATCCATGCCTGAAAGAAGTTTTGCGGACATCAATCGGATTGAACCAGGCGCTTTCCAGAAAAATATTTTTAGTGGTTGATTTCACGCCGCTTTTAAATCCGCCAAAAACGCCAGCGATACACATCGGTTCTTCTGCATTGCAAATCATCAAATCTTCTTTGCTCAGTTTTCTCTTTTTTTCATCCAGTGTAATAAATTTTGTTCCTTCAGGAAGATTTTTTACGATGATTTTATTTCCTTTGATTTCATCAGCATCAAAAGCATGCAATGGCTGACCGGTTTCGTGCAGCACAAAATTGGTGATGTCAACAATATTATTAATCGGGCGAACGCCGATGACTTTTAATTTGTCCTGCATCCATTTTGGTGATTCTTTGATTACAATTCCAGTAATACTGATTCCGGAATATCGCTGGCAAGCTTCTTTATTTTCAATGCTAACGGAAATGGACAACCGCTGATTATCAATTTTGAAATTAGGTGTTGAAGGAATTCTTGCTTTATAATCTTTGTTCTGGTGATGAGAAAGAAAAGCGCATACATCTCTTGCAACGCCGAAATGGCTCATTGCATCCATGTGGTTCGGCGTCAAGCCGATTTCAATAATATAATCTTCATAAGGCTTGAAATAATCTGAAGCCAATGTGCCGACTTTGATATTATCCGGGAGGACCAAAATGCCTGCATGACTTTCCCCCAAACCAATTTCATCTTCAGCGCATATCATTCCATGGCTTTCAAGGCCACGAATGGATGCAACTTTCATGGTAATCGGCTCTTCTTTCAATGGAAAAATTTTTGTGCCGACCGTTGCGACAATCACTTTTTGTCCGGCTGCTACATTCGGCGCTCCACAAACAATTTGCAATGGCTCGCCTTTTCCAACATTTACTTTTGTGAGCTTTAATTTATCTGCATTCGGATGTTTCTCGCATTCTAATACTTCTCCAATTACCAAACCATTTAATCCGCCCTTTACGGATTCATATTTTTCAATGCTTTCCACTTCAAGCCCAATCGACGTCAGGATTTTTGACAAACGCTCAGGCTCAATTTTTACAGGCAGATATTCATTAAGCCAATTGTAACTAATCGTCATTCTACAGATACTTTATTTGAGCGGCAAAGATAGTTTTTTATGATAGAGTTCAAGCTGCGGCGCAAAGGCGCACAGAAAGCAGGATTTTCTTCGCGCCATCGCGTCGTTGCGAGATTCTTTCGCTAAATAAAAGTTAAATGGGCTTTGAAGATTGTACTCATTAACAATTGTCAAGTCTGATTATTGATTATTCAACTTTAAAAAGCGACGTATGAAAAATTTTACACTCTTTGGTTTAATCTTTATAGCAATACAAGCTTCGTCTTGCGCTACTTACAGTCAGGCGTATTCTGACCAGAATTATCAGGATCATTCATATCAGGATGACCAGGATATTTCTTATCAAACATTTTATGATGACCTAAGCCCTTATGGGCAATGGATTAACAACCCCCAATATGGTTATGTGTGGTCGCCTTCAGTTGGTGATGATTTCAAACCTTATGCAACGAATGGTCATTGGGTTTATACAGATTTAGGCTGGACCTGGGTTTCAGGCTATGACTGGGGTTGGGCAACTTTCCACTATGGTCGTTGGTTTTATGATGATGACTACGGGTGGTTGTGGCAGCCTGGTTACGAATGGGCGCCTGCATGGGTTAGCTGGAGAAGCAGCAATGATTATTATGGCTGGGCTCCGTTAGCGCCTTCTATCGGGTTTAGTATTTCGATTGGTTCATATAATCCTCCTGCAAACTATTGGTGCTTTGCCCCTCACGAATATGTAACGAGACCGAACATCTACAATTATTGTGTGAGCGAAAACAGGAACACGACGATTATTAATAACACAACTATCATTAATAATACTGTTGTCAATAATTATAACACTCGTAGCAGCAACCGGTTTTTTGCTGCCGGTCCAAGAGCGGAAGAAGTTGGACAATTCACACATAATTCAATTCGCCCAGTTGTGATTAGAAATAATAATCGCGCAGGTGCCGCACAGGTAAATAATAATGAGCTGCGCATTTTCCGTCCGAGAGTAAATGCGAACATCACAGCAAATAATTCACAAAGATATGCTCCGCCACGTGTTGAGCCTTCAAGAGAGAATAACAATCCAATTAATAACAGACCAAATCCGGTTTTTAATAACAATGAAAGACAACAATTCAATAATGCAAATAATAACGCACCTGCAAACAGACCGGACAACAGACAATCTTTTTTCAACAGAAGGAGTGATGTTCCTGTAAATAATCAACCTGCGTCGGTTGCAAATAACAGAACTAATGTTTTCAACAATGATAACAGAAGTTTTCAAAGACCAGTACAGCAAGCGCAACAGCAACCAACTGTGAACAATCAAAGACAGGCTGTCGAGATGCCTTTCTTCAGGAATAATGGAACTAACGGTAATGGACGTGTGCAAATACCGGCTCCACAACAAAGAACCATGAATATGCAGCCGCAAACGCAAAGCAGGACTTTCCAACGAGCTCAAAATAATACCCCTTCTGAAAACCGGAGAAGCTTCGATAGGAGACCGAGATAAAGATGAGCGATGTAACTTCTCAACATGAAACACGTTCTTTATTGAACGTGTTTCTTTTAGCTTCTAAACTTTGGTTGAGAAATATTCACTAATTAATAAAAGGTTCTTGGGTAAAATAATGATGTCTTTTTCTTGCACGATTTGTGCATATTAAATAATCTACTTTTGTATAAACTTAAAATTAAGATATGAAAAGCACCTTATGTATGCTGGCGGTAGTTGCCATTGTATTTAGTTCGTGTGGACCGACTTATGTAACGGTTCATGACAATCCTCCTCCGCCACCACCTCCACAACAGGAGCCAATTGAACAAGAAGTTTCTTATCAAACATTTTATGATGATTTGAGCCCTTATGGTGAGTGGGTTGACTATCCGGGATATGGATATGTATGGTCACCAGCTAATGTTGGTTATGATTTTAAGCCTTATGCAACAAACGGTCATTGGGTTTATAGCGACGATGGCTGGGTTTGGGCATCAGATTATAATTGGGGGTGGGCTACTTTCCATTACGGCCGCTGGTTTTTTGATAATTCTTACGGTTGGATGTGGGTGCCAGGATACGAGTGGGCGCCAGCCTGGGTGAGCTGGAGGCAAAGCAATGATTATTATGGATGGGCGCCTTTGAGCCCGGGCATTAATGTTGGTGTTTCTATGGGTTCATACAATCCACCAAACAATTATTGGTGCTTCGTACCTCATCAATATATATCAAGCCCGAGAGTTAATAATTACTATGTGAATGAAACAAGAAATGTGACGATTATTAACAACACGACAATTATCAATAATAATGTTGTCGTCAATAATAATTATGACGTGAATAACAATAATCGTGGCGGTGGAAGAAGAAATAATTTTTATGCCCCAGGGCCTGACCCAAATGATGTTTCAAGAGCGACCGGAACTGCGCTACGACCTGTTGCCATCACCAACAGCAACAGGCCAGGACAGCAGTTTGATAATAACAGGCTGACATTATTCAGGCCAAGAGTAAATAATCCTAATAACACAAATGCAGCTAATAATTCGAACCCAAGCAACAATAATAACCAGCAACAAAGAATGGCACCGGCGAGAGTGCAATCTTTGCGTAACCTGAGACCGATTGCGAATAACAATCCGTCAAACTCTCAGAACAACAATACAGAGCCGCCAAGAAATAATGAGCGCCCTAATAACAACAGCCCTTATACGAGACAGGATAATAATAATCCAACGAATGGCACGCCTGCAAATAACAACACGCAAAATAACAGGCCGAACAATAATAACCTGAACACGAACCAACCTTCTAACGGTAACGGACAGCCGAATAATAATCAGCCTGATGACAACCAGCGCTTCAGGCAGATTAACAGGACTCCGGCAAACACGAATCCCGGTGTTACGCCAAGCAATAATCAACCACCAACTAATAACGGGCAGCCTACTAACAGTCAACCGAATAATAATCGCCAGCCTGACAGACCTGTGAACCAACAGCCGACAAATACCAATCCGGGAAATGCGAACCAACCGGCTAACAGTAATGGACAACCGAATAATGCAAATCCCAACAATAGCAGGCAATTTAACAGGAACAATAATCAGCAGCCGGGAAATAATCAGCCTAATTCTCCTGCCAATAATAACCCAAATAGCAATCAGCAAAGGAGCAACCAAAACCAGCCCAATAGCGGGTTTGGCAGGAACAGGCAGGTTCAGCAGCCCAATCAAAATCAACCGAAGCCTCAACAGAATCAGCAATTAAGACAAAGTTTTAATAAGCCTCCGGCAAATAAAGATTCGAAGCCAAAAGACAAGCCAAAAGATGGCGGAAATCAACAATAACAGGCATTTCAACATATGTTAAAAAAACATCATTCACTTGTAGCCCACTAAAACAGTGGGCTACAAGCATTTTACGCCAATCTTATTTTGTTGCTAAAACCCGCAAACTCCATTCTGGTAGTAATTCAACCTGACAAAATTTTAAAGGATAATTCTTTTCGCACATCAGTTGGATATTTTTGGCTGTTAACTCGGTGAAAATTTTTTTAAATTGTGGGTAACATAAAGGTCAGTGTGCATAAACAAAATTTTAGTGTGAATTGTAATGTGAGTTGAGGGTGGATAAAAATTAAAAAGAAAAAATTTCAAGAAAAAAGAAATACGATTTTATATTCGCCGTCCTGACTCAAAGGGATAACATTCGATTCATCAAACGGTAATAATTTCTTAACACAAGATGGCATGCTGACCCAATGAGCCTGGTTAATGATTTAGCCAAGCGGCTTCTTCATCACCCGAATCCAACACCCTCGAAAAACTAATTCCTAAACCCACAGGAAAAATATTTTTTAATCATTTTCGGGATTACTAACCCAATATGGACATCACTAATCTGAATAAAGATCGTAAACTAAGGCGCGCCCCATCCATCGACACCAGCACGATGGTTTACGGAAAAGTGCCGCCACAGGCAAGAGATATAGAAGAAGCAGTGCTCGGCGCCATCATGCTGGAGAAAAGTGCTTTTGATACAGTTGTTGAAATCCTGAAGCCCGAATGCTTTTATGTAGATAGCAACCAGAAGATTTACCGTGCAATGCTTTCGCTCGCGCAGAAAAGCCAGCCCATCGATATTTTAACCGTGGTAGAAGAACTGCGTTTTCGTGAAGAGCTGGAATTTGTGGGTGGCCCTTATTATGTCACCAAACTCACCAATGCTGTTGTTTCTGCTGCTAATATTGAAGCGCATTCAAGGATTATCATGCAGAAGTTTATCCAGCGCGAATTGATAAGAATCAGTGGAGAGATTATTGGCGATGCTTATGAAGACAGCACTGATGTGTTCGATTTGCTGGATGACGCAGAAAG
>Ga0070734_10001403_pt1 | contig 35390 bp, 30 predicted proteins | sample Coa_R1_8_FD_66444 | JGI IMG/M metagenome (GOLD analysis project Ga0070734, IMG submission 66444) | Surface soil microbial communities from Centralia Pennsylvania, which are recovering from an underground coalmine fire - Coalmine... | ecosystem: Environmental > Terrestrial > Soil > Unclassified ...
GGTGGCCCTGACGCTCACTCCGGCCCTGTGCCGCCTGCTTCTCAAGCCGCGGCAGCCCTCCCATCGCCCGCTGCGTAGGGCGCTGGACGCTTTCAACCGGAGCTTCGATCGCACCACGACGGCTTACAGCCGCTGGGTCGGCGTCCTGATTGGCCATTCCGCCGTCACGCTCCTTTGCCTGGGGTTGGTGATCTGTGCCGCTTTCGCGCTGCTGCGCGTTCTCCCTTCCGGTTTCGTGCCCGCCGAAGATCAGGGACTGGTGATGGCCGGCATCACGCTTCCGGATGGCGCCTCGGTGGAGCGCACGGACGCGGTCTTGCGCCGCGCGGAGCGGTTTCTGGCCCATATACCGGCGGTGCGCAACGTCGTGACCATGGGGAGCATGAACATGCTGACCGGCGCATCCAGCTCCAATGCGGGCGCGATCATCGGAACTCTCAAGCCCTGGGAAGAACGCCGGAATTCCCGGGATACCGCCGCTGCCGTCATCGAGACGCTGCAGCGGGAGCTCGCCACTTATCCGGAGGCCCTCGGAATCGCCTTCAGCTTGCCGCCTATTCCAGGCCTGGGCTCGGTCGGCGGGTTCCAGTTCGAGCTTCAAGACCGCAAAGGCTCCTCGGCGGAAGAACTGGCGCGCGTCGCCGGCGACTTCCTGGCGGCCGCCGCCCGGCGCCCGGAGCTGAGTTCCTCCTACAGTGGTTTTGGAACCACGGTTCCGATGATCGACGTCGCACTGGACCGCGACAAGATCAAGGCGCTCGGCGTTCCCATGAACAGTGTCTTCGACAACCTGCAGATGTTTCTGGGCGGCTTGCGCGTCAGCGACTTCAACTTGTACGGCCGCACTTACTCCGTGATGGTTCAAGCCGAACCGGAGTTCCGGCTCCACCCTGACAGCATCGGCGCCATCCACGTGCGGGGGGCCGGCGAGGAGATGATCCCCCTGGCTACCGTGCTGCGCACCCAACAGAAGACCGGCGCCGGCATGCTCCACCGCTACAATCTGTATCGCACCGCAGAGCTGTCCGGAGGCTCGGCGCCTGGGTTCAGTTCCGGCCAGGCGCTGGACGCCATGGAGAAGTTGGCGCGGGAAAAGCTGCCGCCAGGATTCGGCTTCGAGTGGACGGGCCTCGCGTTCCAGCAGCGGGCTGCCGGCGGCGCACAAGCTCTGATCTTCGGCCTGGCCCTGGTATTTGTGTTCCTGGTGCTCGCGGCTCTGTATGAGAGCTGGGCCATCCCGTTCGGCGTGCTTTTGGGCCTGCCCGTAGGGATCTTCGGCGCGTTCCTGGGTACGCTCTTCCGCGGCCTCGAGAACGGCGTTTATGTCCAGATCGGCCTCATCATGCTTTTGGGGCTGGCCGCCAAGAACGCGATTCTCATCGTAGAGTTTGCCCGCGTCAAGCGCGACACGGAAAACCTGCCGATCCCGGAGGCCGCCATCGCCGGCGCGCGCCTGCGCTTCCGCCCGATCCTGATGACCTCGTTTGCGTTCATCCTCGGAGTGATTCCTCTGATGATTGCCAGCGGCGCCGGTTCGGCCTCCCGCCATTCTTTGGGCACGGCGGTGTTCAGCGGCATGCTGGCCGCCACCGTGCTGGGGGTGCAGTTCGTCCCGGTGCTCTATGTGGCCGTGGAACGGACGGTAGCGCGGGTTCGCGGCGTCTCGCGATCCCTCGTGCGGCGCCAGCCGGGTCAGGAGCCGGCCCGATGAATTGGCTGGCGCCAGCCCTGCTCTCCGTCGTGCTGCTCGGCGCCGGCTGCGGCGCCGCCCGCTATCAGAGACCCGCGGTCAGCGTTCCTTCGGCGTACCGCGGAGAGGAACCGTCCGGGGCCGCCAGGGAGAGTCTCGGCGAGCTCCATTGGGAAGACCTCATCCGCGACGAGGAGCTGTCCAGGTTGATCCGGGAAGCCCTTGACAACAACTTCAACGGGCAGATCGCCGCGGTGCGTGTTTTAGAAGCCCGCGCCCAATTCACTGTGTCGCGATCGGCGCGGTTTCCCGCCGTCGACGCACAGGCCAGCTACAACAATCTGCGGACCTCCCAGAATGGCACTTCTCCGCTGCCGGCCGGCTTTGCCGCCGAGACCGACTACACCGCCTTGTCCGCCACCCTGGCCTGGGAACTCGACCTGTGGGGACGAATTCGGAATACCAATCTCGCCGCGCGCGCGGCTCTGCTGGCCAGCGAAGAAGGCCGGAAAGCCGTGATGCAAACGCTGGTGAGTGACGTGGCAGCCGCTTATTTCTTGCTCCTCGACCTGGATCAGGAGGTGGAAATCACACAGCGCGCGCTCCAGTTGCGCGAGGAATCGCTGGCGCTGGTTCAGGCTCGGGTGGACTATGGTTATTCTTCCGAACTGGACTTCCGTCAGGCCGAAGTGTTGGTGAAAAGCGCCCGCACGGCTCTCACGGACCTGGAGTTGCAGCGCGAGCAGGCCGAAAACCGCCTCGCCGTTCTGCTTGGGCGCAATCCGGGACCGGTCGCGCGGAGCCGCTCCCTGCTCGAGCAGGCTCCCGCGCCCCACCTCCCGGCCGGCCTGCCTTCCACCCTGCTGGACCGCCGCCCGGACATTCGCCAGGCGGAGCACCAATTGGCCGGCGACCAAGCCCTCGTGGCCGTCGCCAGGGCCGCGTTTTTCCCGAGGCTCTCTTTGACGGCAGCCACCGGCTTTGAGAGCTCCGACCTGCTCGGTCTGTTCAACCCTCATAATGCCACGTGGACCTTCGCACCTCCCGTCAACCTGCCGCTCTTCAACGCTGGACGGATCCGCGCCGGCGTCCGTAGCGCGGAAGCGCGCCGCCTCGAATCGCTGCTTGTGTACCAGAAGACCGTGCAACAGGCTTTCCGCGAAGTAGCCGACACGCTCGCTAGCCAGCGGAGGCTGGCCGAATTGCGGGACGGACAAGGCGAGTTGGTCGAGAGCTTGCGGCAGGCGGTCGACCTCGCCGATCTCCGATATCGCGGCGGCGTCTCCAGCTACCTGGAGTACCTCGATTCCGAACGCCAGTTGCTCGACGCGCAACTGCGGCTGGTGCAGATCCGGCGCGAGGAATTGGCGAATGCCATCGCCCTGTATCGCGCGCTCGGAGGAGGTTGGCAGTAGAGATCGAATGGGCCGGCGCCGGGCTTCTTATTGTCGCCCTGCGAGGGTGGTCCCCTGCTTCAGACTTGTGTATACCGCTTCAACGAACATGTCCGTGGTCCAAGGTCCGGATGTCGCGCCATAGCGAGGGTCGTAGTCAGCAGTAAGTCTTGCCGCCTTTACGTCCTCGAGACTTGCGCCTGCCTTGATCGCGTTCTGGATGCGGTCGGCAATAATCGAGACCATCTCCCGGTATTCGCCGAGATCATACTCATCGGAGAGCCGGCCGTGCCCCGGGATGATCATCGTGCCGCCGTCTTCGTCGTGCTTGAACACGGTCTTCTCCAGAATGTTGTTCAGCGCGTCGATCTCGCCCCGAACAGAACCGCCGTTTTTCAAATCAATAAAGGGATAGTGCATGGTATCGAAGATATCTCCGACTGCGATCACTTCCGAACTGCGAAAATGCACGATGGTGTCGCCGTCGGTGCTGGCATTTGGCTCATAGAACATCTCGATTCCCTCGCCGTTGTGCCATTTGCGCCTGCGCCCCCCCAGGTAGGTGTCGGGCGGAATCATCTCCATCGGCAGCTTTGCCGCCTCCATCCGGACCAGGACATTATTGTGGGCAATCATGGTGGCGGAGGCTCCGACATTCAAGAAAAAACCAGTGGCGTCTCTGGGTGACTGACCGGCAAAGAAAGAGCCTTGAATGCTCGGATCTCTGCCGGCCGCCGCCAGCTTCGCGTTCCCACCTGTGTGCGCGGGGTGGAGACTCGTGTTCACGATAAATTGAATCGGTTTGGGTGTAAGGGCTCGGATGGCGGCAATCACTTTATCGCTGAGCTTGCCCGCTCCCGAGTCGACTACAAAAGCACCTTGCTCGCCCACTTGGACGGCGATGTTTCCCCCGTCGCCCGCTAACATGTACACATTTCCCTGGACACGCAGCGTGTGAATCTGGCCATCGTTCGGTTCGGCCTCTATGGCGCGGTTCGACTGCGGCGGAGCGCCCTTCATCGGAACCGTTTCGGACATAGCCGCTGCTTCGGCCGCCGCACTGTCGGTTATTCTCGCTGCAAATTCCGGTTTCGTCGTTTCGGCGCCGCCCAAAGTCCCCAAAAGCGGAACATGGTAAGCGTCCGCGTACTCCCGCAGAAAAGGATGGCGCCCCCAGGGGAGGTACGGGATCTTGGTCTCCGGCCTCGCAAAGATCTCCTGGCCATCCTCGCAGGCGTAGAGCCACGCCGTCGGATCAATCGTGTTGCGAACATTGATTACCGTCTTGGTATAAGGTCCATCGAACCAAACCGGATCAATCGTTTCGGCGAAATACGTCAGCCTGTCACCATGCCGGATCAAATTCTCATAGACCACTGCCTCGTCGCTCTGGGAGGCGCCATTTCCGCGAACATACCCGTGCTTCAGGTGTGTCGTTGTAATCTGCAGTATGTTGCCTTTCCATTGGCCGGTGGAGAAACCAGCGAAAGTGTGGACCGCCCAAGCTGGCGGATGCGGACGGCCGTCCATCCAAATGGTCCGATTTACTTCCGAGGTTTGAAAATACATGTGAATTGCAGTTAATTCCTGAGTGTAAGGATCACGCTCCTCCCAAAAACGATAGTTGCCCGGCGAAAAGAAGGCGTACGGGACGGTGTACCCGGCGCACTGTTGAGTCCGTAACGTCTGCCGTTCTGCGTCCCAAGCCAGCGCAAAAAGGCGGCCGGCCTCGTTAAACGGAATTCCGCCGTAGTCGACCAACGCTCCCGCTGCTGTTCCGTAGCCGGCATCTTGGTGTCCGCCATAACTCCAGGTCCCTGAAATATCGACACCAGTGTCCACTCGCGGTGGCGCCGGATTCCTCTGACCAAAAGCTTGAATGACTAACAGGGATAGTAGAAGTAGTGGAAAGACTACCTTATGTATTCGCATAATTTCTATCGAGCGGTGCAAGGAGTAGGATTCCAGCCTGACGCATCCGCCTGCTTTCTGAAATGAGTAGCCGTCAGATAAGGCTGAGTCAGGTAGGTTGGATCTTCAATCGTTGTCGTGATCACCAGGTACGAATTGCCGCTGGGCTCGTCGACTCTGTCGTAATATTCCGTTATGATTGCGTTATTACTGTAAGGAACGCCATTTCTCAGCAAATAACCCGGCTTGAGCCTGCTGGTTACAACCTTTAGAGAACCGGTTAGTTGGGGTCCACCGCGTCCGCCCGGAACCGAATCCCAAGTCGCTTGAGAAACGCCCTGCCAATCTCCGCCCCGGCTCTGCGGCGCATTGAAATGAAACAATCGCGATTGCATGCCGGCATCCGTTTCCAGTTTTAGCGTTTGATCGTCCTGCCAGGTAATGTGTATCCTGCCGGGCATGCGCATGATATTTCCGGCTCCATAGCTTCGGCATTGTTCTCCACTTGCTTCGTCCTTGGCAGGATCCCATGCCTCCGCGATTTTGCGGGCTGCGGCGTTCATTGGAACCGCTTGGGCGGCGCCTCCGCCGCCCCGGCCGGCTGGAATATTCTTGATATTGACGGGCGGAAGCATCCGATATCGCCAATCCTCGACGACGACCGACACCCAATAACCGGTGATATCCATGGGTGCTATGGCGCGAGGAGTTGCCGGCGTTTGGTTTGGACCCTCACGGCCTTGAGCATAGAGAGCCAGGCAAATAAAAGTCAGAGCCGCCGCATTACACACTGCGGCAGGTCTTCTCAGTACTGTTTTCTGTCGGTAAACCATTTTGTTGCGAGTGTCCGAAGCCTGGTCGCCGCAATCAGTCACTTCATCCGCGGCATCTCAGAATACGTACTTTAGAGCCAACTGCAAGATCCTTCCACCATTTCCAGTCGGCGAGGTCGTGCCAGTCGTCGAGGCATCCGACACGATCTTCCCGAAAGAAGGATTGCTTAAGTTGACGCTGTTAGTCGCGTTAGCGATATAAAAGCGAACGCTGTTCGTCACGTTGAACGCCTCGACACGAAACTCCAGGCGCTGTGACTCCGTGATTCGGAACTGCCGGGATGCGGTCTGATCCCATTCCCAGAAGCCAGGCGCTCTCAGATCGCCTACGCCCATGTTCCCGTAGGTGCCCAGCGCCGGAAGGGCAAAAGCAGCGGCATTGAAATAGTTCACACAAGGAGCTGGCGAGCAACTGGTCCCGCGATTCGAGGCGGCGGTATCGGCGAGCACTTGGTTCGGCCGCTGCGGGACCGGATAGGCGCCGGCCCCCTGATAAAGACCGTTCATGGCCCGATCCGAACCGGAGTTCACCGTAAGAGGGATCCCGGAACGGACTGTGTAGATCGTCGAGAACGTCCAACCGGAAACGAGATACTTCGCCAATCCGCTTGTGTATCGCGGCGTATTTGCGACCAATGTAATGTTTGCTATGTGCCGGATATCAAGCGATCCACTGTAGCAGTCGCCCATGTCCAGGCTGCGATCATTGGGGCCCGTGTTTTGATACGGCTGGTGGGGATAGGTGGACTGCAGGTTGGAAAGCAACGCGATCGGCAGGCCGATGCAGTGCGACCAGGTGTAGTTCCCGGCCAGATTGATATTCCCTTTCCGCCAATTCGCATTCAACAGCAGGCCGTGATATTTCTGTGTACCGCCGTCGTCGACTTGTGTCATGGAGCCCAGGACATTCCCGGCCGACGGATTCGTCAATTCCAGAAGACGCCGGTTGTTCACGTTGTTGGCGTTGCTGCACGGGCCCGGCGCCGTAAGCCCGTACTGGCCCGCCGCGCAGTTGCCAGGGATGAATTGCCCGGGATTCAGATCGATCGCGGTCCAGGTATGGATCAAATGCGTGCCGACGTACGTTGCCGATGCGAATAGGGCGGGTGTGACTTGGCGCTGGATGCCCAGGTTCCACGAGTACTGCTGCGTGGTCCTCAGATCGGGCGGAATCGGATAAAAGCCCTGATAGGACGGGCTGGTCGGGAAAACAGGATTCTTGGGATTAAACGAATATGGGAACGGATTACCGCCGATCACCGCGTAAGGGTTATCCAAGCTGGTCGGCGGTGTGATGACCGTGAGGCGGAACGGCGCTTGGGTGGACGTATTTTGATGTAGATCCTGGCGGATGAAATCGTAAGCGATACCAACACCCGCGCGCAGTACCGTTCTTCCCGAACCGGTCGGATCCCACGCGAAGGCCAATCGCGGCTCTGGATGGCCGTAATTGTGATTCAGTCCGGACTTGCCGTTGAAACCGGGGTCGCCCGGAAACGTGAATCCGGGAGGAGCGGACGGAATAACCGTACTGCGCTGCCCTCCGTAGAAGCGCGCCAGGCTGAAGTCCGATACATCTGCCTGCATGAACTGCATCGGGAAGAATGGATTCCAACGCAGGCCGTAATTGAGGGTCAACCGTGGAGTCAGTTTCCAGGTGTCGGCAATGTAGGCGCTCAAGAAGTTTTGGGTCGTGTAGTTGGGATTGGGATTCGCCTGGTGGACATTGGCGGCTCTTCCGACTAAGAAATCGCCGATCGCGGAGCCGGTCCCTCCGGCAACCGCGGGCAGGCCGACGATCGTAAAGATGCCAGGAGCCCAGGCGTAGGAGTTGCCGATCAAGATCGCCCGCATCGTATTGACACCGAAACTGAATTGGTGGGCGCCGTGAATCCAGGTCACGTCATCGCTGAAACCGAAATTTGTATAACCGACTGTTGAGGTCGCGAAGTTCGCGCCGACCCCCAGATTGAATGCCCCCGCGACAATCATGCCCGTGAACTTCGGAAGATAGCTGAACATGTTGATCCCGACATCGGAAGGGCTGAACCACTGAGCGGCCGGCGCGAATCCGCCCACGCGGTTGCCGTACGCGTGGAAAGAATTCACCAGCGCCGGGCTCAGTACATAAGTGTCTCCGAGAGCTAGTGACTGCGCCATGTCGTCGGCCCCTGTGCCGCTGGTGGTGAGAATATCGCTTGGTTTCAATGAATATGGTACGGATTGATCGATCTTCGTCACGATATAGCGCGCGAACAGGCTCTGCTTCTGACTGAGCTGGTAATCCAGACGGACTGGCGCCTGGGAATTGTTTTGGCTTAACGGGTTGCCTGTCGAAACTCGTCCGCAAGGATCGCTGCCCTTGGGAAGGTAACTGGAAATCTTGACGGCCGCCGGGCTCAGCGCGGCTTTGAGGTGATTGTTCGCATCAAAAGCAGCAGGGTCGAAGGGACCGCAACGGTTCGAAATGTAGTCGGAAAAATCGCCGGTGAGCATCTTCGCCGTCGGCACAAATGCAGTGGTGTCGCTGGGAGTCTGCCGTGTAATCGTGCCTTGATACCCGAGGAAGAAGAAAATCTTATCCTTCTTGATCGGACCTCCGAAAACCCCGCCAAACTGGTTCCGCTTCAGCTGATCGTTCGTGGCGGCGAAGAAATCCCGGCCGTTTAAATCACCGTTGCGGAAGAATTCGAACAGATCACCGTGAAATGCGTTTGTGCCGGATTTCGTTACGGAGTTGACCGCCGCGCCCGAATGTCCGCCGCCCGACGCGTCTTGGGAGCTGGTGATGATGCGGAATTCCTGCAAGGCGTCCGGAAACGGCAACGGCATGTTCGTGCCGTCGTACGTATCCAGGTGCGAGGCGCCGTCCAGATTGTATTGGATGCTATAGCTCGTACTCCCTGCCACCGAAATATTCACGCCCGTGCTCATGTTGTAAGTGGGCGAAGTGCCGGTTTGTACGGCAAGCCCTGACAGGGTAATCAGATCTGTCGGCTGGCGTCCATTGAGCGGAAGGTCTAAAATGCGTTGCGTCTCGACCGTGCTCCCGACTCCCGCCGTCCGCGTCTCGACTTGAGTCGCGTTCGCCTCAACGGTAACCTTCTCGGAAACGGCGCCGACTTTCAACGTGATTGGGACCGCGGGGTCGCTGCTCACTTGGAGCACGATTCCCGACTGCACGGTCGTGGCAAATCCTTCCTTGGCAATTTCCAGCTGGTAAGGACCCAGCGGAAGACTCGTCAAAACGTAGCTTCCGTCCGCCTCCGTGGTCACGGCCCTCGACACACCCGTGTCGGTTTGCGTCGCTTTCACAGACGCACCCGGTACGGCCGCTCCCGTTAGATCCTGGACCACCCCGTGGATCTGAGCTGTCGCTTGGCCCCACCCCACTCTCGCGCTCACCGCGCACAATACAAGAAAGACCACACGTTGCAGCCAGTTCATTCGCCCCATAGGTAGGCAATCCTTTCCCCGACGTCGCGCGGCATGGAGCCCGCGTATTAGTGCGTGATTTTATGCCACCCCTAATTCCCCGTCAAATGAAGAAGTGTGAAGTTTTGTTAACGGTGCTTCATTAAGTACAGCCTTGCGCACTTACATTGCCTTCACTATATCGCGGGAAGCCGTGTTTCAAAGGGAGAATTGTAAAGTTAAGTTAAGAACGCATGGCCAGGCGCACTCTCGAGGTTAAACTGTCTCGAGTTCGCGAAATGAAAACGCGAAGATGCGAGATACGCTCATGACGAAATCGCGGTTCACATTGTTACTGGTTCTGGCCGTGTTGTTGACGCTGTGGGCATCACTAGCCCCGGTCGCTGTTGTCGCTCAATCGGCGAACAACCTTGTGGTAATCGAGGGCGGTACGCTCATTGACGGCAATGGCGGCGCGCCGGTCCGGGATATCCAAATCGTGATCCAGGGCAACCGGATTACGAAAATCGGTAAGAAAAGCGATCCCATTGCCGGCGGCGCTCAGATCGTTCGTTCCGATGGCAAGTTCATTCTGCCCGGGTTCTGGGATTCGCAGCTCAACTTTTACTCCTATCAAGGGGAAGCAATGCTGAATTCCGGGGTCACCTCTTTCATCGGCATTGGAGATGACGGCGAGGCGGGCGTCTTCATGCATGAGGGCATACTGAAGGGCCGTATCATCTCTCCGCGGCCTTTTGATGCGCCTGTACATTTTCAGGAATTTGCAAACTTGAACGGCTTGGAGTCCCCTTACCAGCAACTGCATGTGCTGAAGACCCCCGAGGAAGCCCGCGAATGGACGCGGCGAATTCTGGCTCTGGGGGCGGACATCGTTTCCTTCCAAAACGGCAGGGCCCCGGACGAGGTTGTTCGCGTTGCCTTCGAAGAAGCGCATAAGGCCGGCAAAACAACGATTATTCGCTCCGGCGGACCGGAAATACTTCCCAGGAAAGCGGCTGATTTAGGGGCCGATATCCTTCCCCACTCGTTGGGTGTGGCAATCGAGGTGGCAAGCGACAAAATGCCGCCCCTGCCGCCAATCATCCGGCAGGAGGTCAAGCCCGGTGAAGTCGCCGGGATTCCGCCCGGAGTGCCCCAACCCGATGAATTGGAAATCTGGTCCTACATGGATGAGACGAAAGTGCCCGGCGAGATCAAGTATCTGGTGGACCATCACGTGAATCTGGTGCCGACCTTTATTGAAAAAGCCATGGGCCTGCCCAAGGGATGGGAGCGATTTGAGGCCGAGGATCGCCTGGTGCTCGGAAACGAAGGCCTTCAGGTCTATTATCCAGAAGAACGGCGATTGACGTTGCTGGGCAACTATGCGAATCCGGTTCACACGAGGCCCCGAAATCGCGAAACCCACGAGCGCGGTTTTCGCAATGCACTTCGCTTTCACAAGATGTACGTCGAGGCCGGCGGCCACGTGCTGGTCGGTACGGACGGCGGCAATAACGCGCTGCCGGGCCCGGCCGTTCACCATGAGATGGAAATCCTCGCGGAAGATGGAGGATTATCTCCTATGCAGATCATCCAGGGCAGCACCAAGTGGCCGGCCGAAGCTGTCAAAAGCTCGAAAGACCTCGGAACCATCGAGGTCGGAAGACTGGCGGATTTAGTCATTCTGAATGCTGATCCGGTTCAAGATGTCCAAAATCTAAAAAAGATATCGAGCGTTATCTATAACGGAAAGGTATTGGACGGAAAGTATCATCCTTACTTCAACGCCGCCAATCCATTTGGCGGTTCTGGTTTCGCCGGACTTCCGCCGGTTGAGAATCTCGGCTTCACGTTGATTGTGAAGCGCGCGAACTTCCGGGAGGGTCGGGTCGGCGGCGTCGCGCCCGGACGCCTGCCGCAACCTGGTATCGAGGCTCTGGACACCCAGCGGCGCGATTTCGATGATCCGCAAATGTCCAAGGTTGCGGTGCGCGAGGGATCTCCAACGCTGCGAGTGAAGATCACCGGCTTCAATTTCTTCGATCGCACGCAGGTGTATCTCGACGATATCCCCATCCCTTACGAATTGAAGAGTATTACGGAATTGACGGCGATTATCGACGAGAGCTATTTACGAAGGCCCGCCCGTTACGCGATCAAAGTGAAAAATCCGCCGCCCGCCGCCAACCTGAATTGGGGGGATGGCGTATCCAACATTGCATGGCTGCTCGTATCGTACAAGGATTCGCTCCCGAAGAAAGGTAATTAGGCGCAACCATGATTCGCATCCGCACCGTGCTGATCACAGCCCTCGCCCTCATCGGTGCCAACGGGCAGGAAAAGCAGGAGAAACGTACCTCATCCCCGCCCGGGAACTTACAGGTTCTTTCTCCCGAGGTGAACATTTTACGTGTGATGCAGTCGTTCAATGCCGCTCTCGGTGTCCAATGCGCATATTGCCACGTGCAAGGCGATTTTTCGAGTGATGCAAACCCTAACAAAGAGACCGCCCGCAAGATGCTGCGTTTGATCAAGCAGATTAATATTCACTTTGCGGATGCCGGTAATGACTTCGCGAACTCGAAATACCTGCCTTTTCCGGAAGGCAAGCAATACGTGACCTGTTTCACTTGTCACCAGGGGCAGACCAAGCCGCCTTCCGCAGCCCCGCCTCCCATTAAACGTGCGCCTGAGCCTTATGCCCCCGGTCAGCAGGGCAATGGCGTTCCAGATGCTCCGCCTCCCCCTCCGGGCAAGGCGGGCAAGCAACCATGAAAGGGTTTCCGATGAAGAACTTTCTCGGGCGCATGACGGCGTTCGCTGGAATTGCCGTCGCTGGCGCCTTTGGCGCCTACTTGCTTGCTCAAGAGCAGGCCCAGACAACTGATGCGGCGCCGAAGCAGGTCAAAGCTCAGAAGGGTGCTCGCACACCTGCCGTCAATCTTAGAGAATTGCCGCAGGACGTTGACCTTGAGATTATGGAGGAGTTTCGGACCGCGCTGGGCGTCGAATGCACCTTTTGTCATGTATCTGGAAGCCGGCTGGAGAAAGGCCACGTTGGCGACCGCCAAAGTGATGATGCCCCGCATAAACTCATTGCCCGTGACATGATACGCATGACCAAAGAGATAAACGAAGTGCTTACCGGCAAGGGGGTCTTTCCTGATGCTAGCAATGTTGTCACATGCTGGACGTGTCACCGCGGAAACCGCATGCCCCCTACTCAATCAACTGCCCTCGCTACGAATACTCAGCCGAAATAGCGGAACTTAGTGATGAGACCATACCTTTGCAGCACTCTCCTAATCGGGCTGGTAGCCTTGGCGTTCGGCCAAAATCGCGCGCCTCAGACTCCCCCCGGCGAGCCGCCCAGGCTCAACAAAATTCGCGCGAATCTCTACATGATCGAGAATTCCAGTGCGACGATGGCAGACCTCGGATACTGGGGCGGCAACATTACGTTTTTAGTCACTGGTGACGGGGTGCTTATGGTGGATGCGAAATTTGCCCGCGCACACGATGATGTGGTGAATAAAATCAGATCGGTGACCATGAAGCCCATCAAGTACCTCGTGCTTACTCACAACCACGCGGATCACGCGGAAGGCGCGCCGCGGTTTGAAGCGGACGGCGCCCAGGTCATCATTTCGGTCGAAGACCGTTTGAATATGCTTCGCGCCGCGAACGCAAAATGGGCGCCATCGCTCACCTATATCGGTCAAGCTCGGGTTTTTCTGGATGGCAATGAGGTACAGCTGCTCCAGCTTCGCGGGCACACGCGCGGCGATACAGTGGTCTATTTTCCCGCTGATCGCGTCATTAGTCTTGGCGATTTGATGACCACCGCCGATACGATCCCGAACATCGTCAACTACGGCGATGGCGGTGATTGGACGGATTGGGAAGCGTCGATCAACGCTGCCCTCGCACTGGATTGGGATATTGCGATTCCAGGGCACGGACCGTCCGTTAGCCGACAGCAAGTCATTCAAATCCGCGAAAAGATGGTCGCGATTCGTGAGCGTGTCCGTGCCATGAATCGCGAGCGGAAGCCGCTCGAAGAGATCCAGCAAACGCTGGTGAAGGAATTCAACTGGGGTGCGGGCCCGGCTGCCGGCGTCATCCCTGGCATGCTGGTCGAGCTTAGATGATCCTCGACCAACCGGCAAAGCGTCACTGAATCGCCGACTGCTGGCGTCCTATCCCGTGACCGCCTGCCGAACGTCGGCCACCTGGTTTTTCGGAGTGAGCACCAGGACGTGGTCTTCGTTCCGCAGGGTTGTCCCTCCGCCCGGGATGATATGCGTTCCTGCTCGATCCACGAGGAAGATCAGCGTGTTTGGCGGAAGATCGAGATCCACAATACGCTTGCCAGCGGCCGGGGAAGTGGTCTTGATGGATATTTCGATGATTTCGCGCTCGCCATTCGACACCAGTTCCAGCGCGGACGTCAAGACAGTAAAGAAGACTACATCAAACATCAGCACGCAGCACCGACCGAACAGCGGGCCAGCGGGTATCCAGGCCACCCGCGAACAAAATAAGAACCAATGCGACGATTCCGAGGGACTGGGCCAAGTACGGATAATCGAATTCAATGCCTCCCGGCCCCTCCGAGCCCGCAAGCATTCCGATGATCAAGAAAACGAGCAGCGCAGGAATACCGAAGCGTCCGGAAGCCAAGGCGGGCCGTCCGACGAGATGTCAAAGACCTCGTGGGCGAATCAAACGATACAGGTCGGCTATCATTTTGAAGGAGAGCTTATGAAGATGGCGTGTCGATTTGCGGCCGCGGCCCTGGCCGCAACCCTGGGGATTCTGCCGGCGCAGGAACCCCCGGCTCGAGGGGGCCGTGGCAGGCCCGCGGAAACCTGGTGGGTGAATAAAACTGCCGGCGGCGTCTATAAACCGCCGAATCGCCCCCTGTGGAAGCTGGCCGATCTGAAACAGATGCATGCCGGCCAAAACACCTGGCAGGAGCAGATCATTCTCGATCCGGAGCAGGACGCCACCTACAACTCCGGCGCGCCCGGGGCGAAGTATTCCCGCCGCATGCACCCCGACACGCCCACCGTCTTTGTCGTGGTCGCCGGCCAGCTGCATTTCGACGTCGAAGGTCAGGAACCGGCCACCGCCACTCGCGGCTCGATCGTCAACATCATGAAATCGACGGTGTTCGCCTACGACGTTGCCGGCGATCAGAATGCCCTCTGGGTGGAAGTGAACCCCGCCAACTACAAGACAGTCTATCCCGCCGAGGGCCCCCAGCCGGCGCCCGCCAACGGCGGCGCCATCGTGAAGGTGTCGTTCGCCCATACAGCCGCCCCGTATACGCCGCCGAACCGTTTGCTGTTCAATACGTTCAGCGATGCCATTGCCGGCTGCAGGCCGGGACCGGCAGTGATGGACGATCACCTCTTCGCCGCGCCGCTGCTCGGCTACCTGGATCCCGCCGAAAACAAGTGCGGCAATGGCAGCGGCAACATCGGAAGCGGCCCCGCCCGCGCCGGCGATCCGCCGTTCGATTCCCACTCTGTATTCGGTCACCTGCACGCCGGTCCCGCGGAATGGTGGATCGTACAGGTGGGGCAGATCAGCGGCAAATTTGAAAACGTGGGTGAGTTTCATGCCGTTGAGGGAGACGTTCTCTACGCCGCTCCGATGACCTGGCACCAGATGGCGGCCGAAGCGCCTTCCGGACCCAACGTGCGCCTCGCCATGGGCGGTTATCAGCTGATTAACATGAACAACACCGTGAACCCGGCGCGCGGCCGGGGCGCCCCCTAGCAGCCGCCCCTGAATTCCAAGCCCGCCGCTCTCGCAGCGAATCGTTTAGCGCGTCTCGAGCAGCACTTGCGACTCTTGGGACGCCTTTCGGCTCTTCCGCATGGAGCCCCGGAACCGCTCCATATAGACGTAGAATACCGGGGTGATATAGAGCGTCAGCAACTGCGAAACCAGAAGACCTCCGACCACCGCCAGGCCCAGCGGCCGGCGCGCTTCGGAGCCGGCCCCCATCCCTAGTGCGATCGGCAGCGTTCCCATCAGCGCGGCCATCGTCGTCATCATGATGGGGCGGAACCGGACCAGGCACGCTTCGTGGATGGCGTCGACCGCTGCCAGATGGTGTTCGCGCTGCGCTTCGATCGCGAAATCGATCATCATGATGGCGTTCTTTTTGACGATGCCGATCAGCATGATGATGCCCACAAACGAGTACAGGTTCAGTTCGTCGCCGAATAGCAGCAGCGTCAGCAGAGCCCCCAGGCCGGCCGACGGCAGCCCGGAAAGAATTGTCAGCGGATGTATGAAGCTTTCATACAGGATGCCGAGCACCAGGTAAATCACCAGGATCGCCATCGCCAGCAGGATCCCCATCCCCTTCAGCGACGATTGAAATGCCGCAGCCATGCCCTGAAAACTGGTGCTGATCGTCGGCGGCACGATATCGCGGGCCACCTCCTCGATGCGATCCACGGCCGTGCCAAGCGACACTCCCGGCTGGAGGTTGAACGAAATCGTCACCGCCGGCATCTGCCCGAGGTGCGCGATGGTCAGCGGCCCGGTGCCGGTGTGCAGCCCCGCTACCGTGTGCAGCGGCACCAGTTTCCCGCTCGAGGACCGCACATACAGCAGGCCGAGCGCCTTCGGGTTCAATTGATATTCCGGCAGCAGTTCCACAATCACCTGGTAATCGTCATTGGGCGCGTAAATGCTCGAAACCTGGCGCGAACCGTAGGAGTTGAACAACGCATCTTCGATCTGCGCTGCCGAGATGCCCAGTGTCGAGGCGCGGTCCCGGTCGATGTCGATGAAGACCTGCGGATTGGCGTTCTGCAGATCGGTGGTCACGTCCTGCAAGCCGGGAATCGCGCGAACGCGGCTTTCGAGCACCGGCGCGGTACGAAACAGTTCGCCGATATCTGTCGATTGCAGCGTGTATTGATACGTGCTGCGGCTCATCATACCGCCGATCCGGATGAGCGGCGGGTTCGATAGATAGGTCTTGATGCCCGGAATGGCGTTGAGCCGCGGCCGCAGTTGTTGCATGACGTCCTCCGGCGAATGCGTCCGCTGCGCGCGCGGCTTGAGGCGAATAAAAAGGTTGCCCGAGTTCAGCGACGAGATGCCGCCGCCCCCGCCGATGTTGGCCGTGAACCCCTCGATATCCGGATTCGCCGCCAGCGCAGCCCGTACCTGCCCCGTCAGCCGTGTCATGGCGTCGAACGCGATGCCCTGCGGTGCTTCGGTATAGCCGCTGATCTGACCGATGTCCTGGTTCGGGACGAACCCCTTCGGCACCAGGCCATACAGATAAATCGTGGCCACCAAGGTCGCCCCGGCGCCGGCCATCGTCAGCAGCCGGTGCCGCAGCACGCCCTGCAGTGTCCAATCGTAAACGGCCCGCATCCCTAGAAAGATGCGTTCCGATCCGCGCTGGAACGCGTTCTGATTCCCGTCGGGCGCTTTCAAGAACCGGCTGCACAGCATCGGCGTCAGGGTGAGCGAAACCACGCCCGAGATCAGGATAGCCACGCTCACAGTCACTGCGAATTCGTGGAACAGGCGGCCCATGATGCCGCCCATGAACATCACCGGGATAAACACAGCCGCCAGCGAGAGCGTCATCGCAATGATCGTGAACCCCACCTGGCGCGCGCCTTCCAATGCAGCCTGCATCCGTGTCTTTCCCAGTTCCATGTGGCGCACGATGTTTTCGAGCATCACGATCGCGTCATCCACAACGAATCCCACCGAGAGCGTCAAGGCCATCAGCGAGAGGTTGTCGAGCGTGTAGCCGAGAGCGTACAGCGCCGCGAAGGTGCCGATCACCGACATCGGCAGCGCCAGGCTGGGAATCAGTGTCGCCGAGGCGTTGCGTAGGAAAAGGAAGATCACCAGAACTACCAGGCAGACCGTCAGCAGAAGCGTGAATTTCACGTCATTGACCGATTCCCGGATCGATTCGGCGCGATCGATCAATACATCCAGCTTCACCGAACTGGGAATCTGCAGGCGAAAAGCCGGCAGCAGGGCCCGGATGCGATCGACCACTTCCACCGTGTTGGTGCCCGGCTGGCGCTGGACCGCCAGCATGATCGCGCGCACCTCGTTGTACCAGTTCGCCACGCGAACGTTCTGGACGCTGTCGATGACACGGCCCAGCTCACCCAGCCGCACCGGCGACCCGTTCCGATAGGCCACGATCACCGGGCGGTACGCGTTCGCGTTCATCAACTGTCCGTTGGTCTGCACCGTAAACGCCCAGTCCGGACCCCACAGGGTGCCGGTCGGCAGGTTGCTATTGTGCTGCGTGAGCGCTTGAGCGACGTCGTTGATCCCAATTCCCCGCGCCGCCAGCAGATTGGGATCGAGCTGCGCCCGCACCGCATACTTTTGTGAGCCGTAGACGTTCACCTGCGCCACGCCGTCAATCATCGAGATCCGCTGCGCCAGCACGTTCTCGGCATAGTCATCCACGGCTGACAATTGCAGGACCGGAGACGAAATCGTCAGGAAGAGCACCGGCTGGTCCGCCGGGTTGACCTTGCGCAACACCGGGGGCGCCGGCATATCGGGCGGCAGCCGCCGCAGCACGCCGGCGATTGCCTCCTGCACATCCTGCGCGGCGCCGTCGAGCGACCGGTCGAGCGAAAACTGCAACGTGACGCTGGTCGAGCCGAGAGCGCTCGTCGAAGTCATCGAATCCAGGCCGGCGATCGTCGAGAACTGCCGTTCCAGGGGACCGGCCACGGCCGAAGCCATCGTTTCGGGATTGGCGCCGGGAAGCTGTGCGCTGACCTGAATGGTGGGGAAGTCAACATTGGGCAGATCGCTGACAGGCAGCCCGAAATAGCCCAGAACCCCGAACAGCACGATTGCCAGCATCACCAGCGTGGTCATCACTGGTCGCCGGATGAAGAGATCGGTGATCGCCATTATCTTATATAATCGGACCTGTTTCTATTGTACTCGGATTCGTCTCCATTGCCGGGAGACGTCTTCCCTGTTATGGGAGCAACAGGTTTTCTCAACCAAAGCGCATTCCGGCACAATGGAAGAATACACATGACCAACGTCAATGAAACCGGAGAACAGCCCAAGCGCCGCGCCGTCACGGCCGAGTCCATGGCGGCCAAGCAGCGCGACATCTCCGTCAGCGAATTTTTCGCTAAGAACCGGCACCTGCTGGGCTTCGATAATCCGAGAAAGGCTCTCCTCACCGCGGTCAAAGAGGCCGTTGACAATTCACTCGACGCTTGCGAGGAAGCCGGCATCATTCCCGAGATCTGGGTTCATATCGAACCGACCGGTCCCAACCGGTACAAGGTCGGGGTCCAGGACAACGGACCCGGCATCGTCAAAAAACAGATCCCGCTCATTTTCGGCAAACTCCTCTACGGCTCGAAATTTCATCGCCTGCGGATGAGCCGCGGACAGCAGGGAATCGGGATCAGCGCCGCCGGCATGTACGGCATGCTGACTACGGGCAAACCCGTGAAAATCGTTTCCATGACTTCACCGAGGAAGCGGGCGCATTATTTCGAAATCCAGATCGATACGCGCCGGAACATGCCGGAAATTATCAACGGCAAAGGCGACGGCGAAGATATTCCGGCCGGTGAAAAGGGCCAGAAGTACATTACCGACCAGGGCATCGAATGGGTATCGCAATACCCCAATCCGGATCCGCAGTCGCCTCATCACCGGGAAGTGCGCAGCGGCACGCGGGTAACGATCGAGCTCGAAGGACGCTACCAGCGCGGCCGCGGCAGCGTGGACGAATACCTGGAACAGACGGCCATCGCCAATCCGCACGTGACGATTCACTATATCGATCCCGATGGCGGGGCGCTCACCTATTCGCGCTCCACCACGCAGCTTCCGCCGGAACCCGTCGAGATCAAGCCGCACCCCTATGGCATCGAACTCGGGCAGCTGGTCACGATGTTGAAAGACACCACCGCGGGATCGATGGCGCAGTTTCTGACCACCTCGTTCTCCCGCGTCAGTCCCGGAGTCGCGCAGAAAATTTGCGAAACGGCAAAGATCAGCGCCCGCGCCAATCCCAAGAGGATTGGACGGCAGGAAGCCGACTCGCTCTACAAAGCGATTCAAGAGACCAAAATCAGCGCTCCCGCAACCGACTGCATCTCACCGATCGGCGAATCGCTGATCCTGAAGGGCCTGCATCATCAACTCCCCGGCGAATTTTTCTGTGCCGCGACGCGGCCGCCGGCGGTCTATCGCGGAAACCCGTTTGTCATCGAGGTCGGACTCGCCTATGGCGGCGCCAGCTCCACTCAGAAGGTTACGCTCGAGGCATTGACCGACCTGCTCAGCGAGAGTGATGCCCGGTCGCTTAAGCAATTCCTGCTGACAACCTTCGATGGAGTCGGCGCGGCGGGCGCCGACAAGATCCTGTCGCAGGCGCGGATGGGAACGCGTCAATCGCCGGCGAAGCTCAAGAAAGAGGAGATCGATCAACTGTTCGCCGCCATGAAAAATGTCAACCTGAGCGAAAACCAGTCGATGCAGGTGCTGCGCTACGCGAATCGCGTTCCGCTGCAGTTCCAGCCCGCGGCTTGCGCCATCACGCAGTCGGTCACCGGGACCAACTGGCGGGCCTACGGGCTGCCTCAATCCCGCGGCCAATTGCCGGTAGGACCCGTCACCGTGATGGTGCATATGGCCAGCGTATGGGTGCCGTTTACCAGCGAATCGAAAGAAGCCATCGCGTCGTATCCCGAAATCGTGAAGGAGCTCCGGCTCGGCCTTCAGACCGTGGGACGAAAGCTGGCCGTGTACCTCAACCGGCGGAAGCGCGTGCACCAGGAAGGCCAACGTCGCGAGATTTTCCTGCGCTATCTTGGGGAGGTGGCGGGCGCCGTCGCCGCCATCAAGGATCTTGGCGATCGCCCCAGGAAGGATCTGTACGGCCGGCTGGTGGATGTCGCGAAAAAGAAGACGGCCGTCGCGGATACGCAACTGAACGGCGGCTCTAAAAAGCGGGAAGACGTCGCCGACGAATTTGGCGAGAACGTGCTGATCGTCAACCCGGAAGTGACTCCCGAAACGCCATCGCCGGAACCCACTGAGTAAAACCATGGCTAAGAAAACCAAATCGACTACAGCCGCAACCAAAGGCTCGACGGAAGACAAAAAAACTCTCGGCTCGATTCGCGGTCTTGCCGATTCCGTCGTGCAGGCCGCGGAACGCGGGCGGGCGCCCTACGTGGATATCCCGTCGCGGTCGTTATCGAACGTCCGGTTCAATCAATCGAAGCGCATCGTGGAGATGGGCAGCGGGACCAACCGGCGCGAATTATTCAATCTTTCGCAGGCCCGCAGCTACATGCAGACGCTGCTGGTGGCTTCCGGATGCAAACAACTGATCGACCAGCAAAAGACCACCAGCATCCGAGGTTTGTTCTACCTGCTGAAGCACACCATCGAAGGCACGAGCGAAGAGACTTTCGATACGCAGGATGAATGCGATCCCGTCATCGAGGACATCGAGGTTTCTCTCGACTCCATGCGCGAAGAGCTCCACCTGTACGCGAAAAACGCGGGCGCGATGGTGGGCCCGATCACGCTGGTCGATAGCGGCGACACGATTGACTGCGCCCGCATGGGCTCCGGCGGCTATAGCATTCCGTCGATCGTCGAGCAGGACATTGTGCAGTTCAAAAAGAACACCGCGAAATTCATCCTGCACGTCGAAAAAGACACGGTGTGGCGGCGGTTCAACGAAGATAAATTCTGGCGCAAACACAACTGCATCCTGACGCATGGCGGCGGGCAGCCGCCCCGCGGCGTTCGTCGCATGCTGCACCGCCTGCACTACGAGTTGGAACTGCCGGTATATTGCCTTCTCGATAACGACCCCTGGGGGTATTACATCTACAGCGTGATCAAACAGGGATCGATCAATCTTGCTTACGAATCGCGCCGCATGGCGATTCCTGATGCGCGTTTCCTCGGGTTGCGCAGCCTGGATTACGGCCGCTGCCAGTTGAGCCCCAGCGTGCAAATCAAACTGAACGAGCAGGATATTAAGCGGGCCCGGCAGATCGCGCAGTACCCGTGGTTCGTGAACAAAAAGCCCTGGCAAAAGGAAATCGAGATGATGTTAAAGAACGGCTTCAAGCTGGAAGTGGAAGCCCTGATCAGCAAAGACATCAGCTACGTGACGGAAGAGTACGTCCCGACACGGCTGGAGGAGGGCGGGTTCCTGGACTAGGGCTCAGAGCCGTAGAGCCCCTCAGTTCAGAAACCGTATTTCGGTTTCTCTTCCTTCGGGCCGGCAAGGCTGTCAAAGTAGCCGAATACCGAGTCGATCCTCCGAAGCATCAAATTGCGGTCGCAGAATTTCTTGTCCGTGAACATCGGCGCTGGCTGGCCGACGCCCGGATAATCCGAGCGCATGAGGGGAATCTCCTTCGGCCTTACTTCCGCAGCCGGGATGCGGAACGGGGTGATGTCTTCACCGCTCGCTTCACGCAGTCGATCAAGAATCGCGTGAAACTCCGTTACATGGTTCTCCTCGATCGTCGTCGGCAGATTCTTTTGAAAGGCGCGGAGTTCAGCCCACGCAAGGTGCCACTTCCGTTCGTCATCCATTTCGATCAAACCTCAACCTCACCGTAGCAAGAATCAAGAGACTCCCCATTACGGATAGAATCAGCTCGCCTGACTCCTCAATGCGGAAACCAGGGGACGGAACGTTCCCATCATTTGCGACAAACTATCCTTCCATCTGTCCCGGTTTTGCTTCACAAAACGAAGGGGTCTACTCTCCTCCGAGGCCGGCACGGCGGAACCCGTTGATTTGTTGATCGATTACAGCCTGGTCGATGCCAAACGATTTCATGGTAACGATCTGGAGGGCAGAGGCGATGGGGATCGCCCCGTTTTCGGGCACATCGTAGAAGGCATCCAGCGCCTTGCTGGCCTCGGCAAACGTCAGTCCAAACGGAAGCAGCAGTTTTACTTTGTCCGCATCTCCCGTCACCCCGGTCGCGTAGATGACACCGTTGGCGTACGTGTCTAGCCAGAGAATCTTGTACGGTCCTTCCAGGAACTTCCACCAACGGCCGTTGTAAAGCCCCGCCGATTTAGCTTCGCTCGGTGGTGAGGTTGCGGGCGCGCCTTGTCGGGCGACTTCGAGCCGTCTTTCAATGCGTTGGCGTTCCGCCTCGTGCGCTTGATTCCGGTCGTCGGATTGTGCGAGTTGTTTTGCCCGGGCTTCATTTTCCATCCGCAGAGGATCGGCCTCAAGCGCTTGCCTTTGCGCTTCGATCTGCATATTACGGATCTCTTGAACACGCCGCATCGTCTCCAATGGGTCGGCGATCTGTGGTGGTCTGTAACGGAGTGGAATTGTGGGATCAATTTGTGCGGGAGCAAGAACCGTAAGCAGCAATGCAAGCGACAAAACTTTCATGGTGACGGTCTCCTTTCGTCACAGTTGGCCTGTCTGAACACTGGATCCGTGAAAGACTTTGCAGCCAAGTCTGCAAGGCCGGCCGACAGGACTGCCAGGGCCAGTCCCGCATGTTGGTCCAACGCGATTATAAGAGGTTTTGGTGAGAAGAGGTGAAAATATGAAAACGATTTGAAAATTGTCATGTATCCGCATCGATCACGCCCGGAAAAACGGACCGCCCCCCTTTACCGCCCCACATTCTTCTTCAAGAAATCGGAAACGCTCACCTCCACGATGCCGGTCGGCGGAGAATGAAGCCGGAAGGAGTGCGCACTTCCTCCGGGAACTGGCTCTTCTCGATGGAGCCGTGGCCGATCTTCAGGAACGCGTGCGCCGACCGGCAGAGGTGCTGCGAGAAGCGGGCGGGCGGACAGGCGACGATGACACGTTTGTCTGGAAAGAGCCTTTTCACTGCCTCGATGGGCGCGATGAGATCGCTGTCGGCCGAGATGAGAAGGGCTGCGTCGAAGGCGTTCTGAAAGGCGTCCTGCAGGAGTTCCACCGCGATGTTAACGTCGGTCATCTTCTCGCTGCTCGCGTTATGGACATGGCCGCAGTTGCGGCACGTGTGCGGGTTGGTTTGGTACTTACCGAAGTAGATCGATGTGTCGGCCAGAGTGTGGATCGCATCGATATACGTCGATTGGCGCTTCGCCTTATCCGGCGGCAGGGCCACCCGGGAGGTGAAATATTTTGTGTGCGCCAGAGTTTGGTCGGGCTTCAGCAGATTTCGTGAAAGAGCTTGTACGTCAAGCCATAGGAAACGCTCCCAGCCCTGGGATTTGAGGCCGAAGTACAGATTGAAGCCGTCGATGTAGCTGATAACCCTCGGCATCGCAACGTGTTAGAGCGGATTGACAATCATATCAAAAGGGCGTAAATTCGATGATGAACAGCCCCGGAGATAGCATCTCCGGGCCGACGACCAGGCTGCAAAGCCTGGCCGTTTCTTTTTGGGGCCGTGCTTTTCCGCCCTCCCCGCCATCAACTCCCGTGTCGAAAGCGGATTCGGTTCCCATCGACGATCCACAACTCACCGGCAGGATTCCGATTCGCTAACGCTGGCGTCAAGCGTCGAAGGTACTCGAGCACGGTCGGCTTATCCTGGTGTTTGACTCGCAGCACAATGATCCCGGCGTGCGCGCCGGGCGGGTACGCCCGAATATTGGCAACGTCCAGATCCAAGGTCACCAGGAATTCGATTGTCCGATCGGCTCGTCCTCGCGACCGTCTCGTCATTCGCTCCCGACAGGTGCTCCTCGCCAACTGTATCCGCAAGGAAACCGGCCCGGCGCAGGATCTCGGCTGCTTCGGAAGGCTCTCGTCGATTTGAATTTCACGCCGTGAGCCGGGCCGGCAGATCGACAGAACCCTCCCGGGTCAACTCCGCGGCATAAGCCAGCGCGGCGTCGATGTCCTCGGATTGGATCGAGGGATAGCTGGCAAGAATTTCCGCTCGGGGAACACCGGCAGCAACGTTGTCGATGATGACAGAGACCATGATCCGCGTCCCCCGGATGCAAGCCTTGCCGTGGCAAACGGCCGGGTTAACGCTGATGCGCTCCTTCCAATTCTCCACGAAATCAATGCTATCGCGTTTTGGCGATGAATGGATCGGAAGTGTTGCGCATGGCCCTATACTGCCCCGGGGGCCCGTTCACTTCCCGACGCGAAGCAGTGCCGCCAATATCGGATCGAGTGTGGCTGCAAACGGGTTGGCAACCGTCACGCCGCGCCACGTTAACCCGGCTTGCAGGTCTTGCGACAGGAGCAAGCGGCATTGGGCATCCGCCGCCGCGGCCAGTACCACCGAATCCCAGATCGTCAAACCGTGATCGGACGCCAGATCCGTTGCGCTAATCATGACGGCGGCCGATGTCTCCATCACGGCAAACGCATCCCGCCACCCCAGCACGGCGGCCCGCGCGCGGCTCGGACGTCGGCCGGCTTTGCGAACAAGAAGGTGGAACAACTCACCCAACGTCTGAACCGGTAACGAGCAGACCTCGTGCCCTGGACCCGGTATTTCCAACTCATCCCTCTGCTTCTTACTGGGCCCGGTGCCAGAGTTTGTGTCGGCAGATCCGGCCTGTTGCGACATTTACGAAATGTCTTCTAATCCACTAACCCGTTGCGCACGGCGAAGCGGACGAGCTCGTTGATGCTGTGCAGGTTCAGCTTCTCCATAATGCGCCCTCGGTGCGCGTCCACGGTATACACGCTCAGGTTGAGCACGCCGGCGATCTCTTTATTCGTCTTTCCCTCCGCCAGCATCTGGAGCACTTCCCGCTCGCGGCTCGAGAGCAGGTCGATGGGATTGGTGACGTGCTTGCGGTAATCATCCAGCACCGCGTCGGCCACCGCCGGGCTGAGATATCCTTCGCCGCGCGCCACCGCGCGCACCGCCGACACCAGGTCGTTCGGCCCGGAATCCTTGAGCAGGTAGCCGCGAGCCCCCGCCCGCAGGACCTCCCGCACGTACACGGCGTCTTTGTGCATACTGAGCGCGAGCACGCGCGCATGAGGCGTCGCGCCCGTCAAACGCCGCGTCGCTTCAATGCCGTTCAATTCCGGCATGGCGACGTCCATCACCACTACATCCGGCTTTAATTGCTCCGCCAGTTCCACCGCTTCACGCCCGTTGGCGGCTTCCCCCACGATCTCCAGATCCGGCTGCGCGCTCAAGATCATCTTGAAGCCCTGGCGAACCACCCCGTGATCGTCAGCCAGAAGTATGCGAATACGTGCCATGCTGAAGCGGAACCCGCACTTCAATTACAACACCTTGCCCGGGCCGCGAACGAACGCTCACGTCGCCCCCGGCGCTGCGCGCGCGCGCCCGCATGCCGATCATTCCCATGCCGCGCCCGTCCTGCGGCGCCGCCGGCAAGCCCCGCCCATCGTCTTCGATGGAGAGCTGAATCGCGTCTCCCTGCGACTCCAGTTTCATCTCCACGCGCTTCGCTCCGGAATGCCGGGCGACGTTGGTGAGCGCTTCCTGCGCGATGCGGTACAGATGGGTCTCGGTCTCCTCCGGCAAGCGCCCGGAATAGCTCGAATGCAGGTTCACCGTGATCCCGGTCCGGCTCGCAAAGCCGTCGCATAGCCAGCGCAGCCCCGCTTCCAGGCCGAAATCATCTAAAATCGTCGGACGCAGCAACTGCGACATCTGCCGTACGTTGCCAATTGCGTCGTCTACCAGCCGCAGGCACTCCTCCAGGCGCGAGCTACCCTGTCCGCCCGTCTCCAGCGCCGACAGATTCGTCTTCACCGCCGTGAGCGACTGTCCCAGTTCATCGTGCAGCTCATGGGAAAAGCGCCGCGCCGTCGCCTCCTGGTCTTCCAGCATGTGCCACGAGACCCGCGCCAGTTCCGCCGTCTGCCACTCCATCCGCCGGATCAGGTTCGACACCAGGCGAACCGTCGCAATCGCAAACACCAGGGCCAGCATCATGCTGGCGATTGCAAACAGAAAGGAAGCGGAAAGCAGCCGCGAGGAACGCCGGTCGATCTGCGCCTGCGCCGCGCTCACCTTCCGGTATTCCGCCGCGATCAGCCGGGCCACCACCGAGACAAACGCCTCGTGATCCCGAAACAGCTCCACCGTGGCATACGATTCGACGTTCTCGTCGTTCAGCAGACGTCGCGCTTCGCCGGAAAACGCCAGGGCGGCCTGCTGCAGCCGGCCCCACAACGCGCGCTCGGCCGTGGCGCCGCCTTCGGCCGAAATGTGCCCGATGTCCCGATCCGCTTCGGCCAGTTGCGCCGTGATGTGGTCGTAGTCCACCGAGTCCGGATCCCGCGCCAGAATCGAAAACACTTCGGTCAGTGTTTTTTGCTGCTGCTGTAACTCATCGATCAGCCGGTTCGTCACTGCCTGCTCGCGCACCAGGCTGCTCGCGTTTTCCTGGATGGACTGGATATTCCGAATCCCGACCAATGCCGCCGTCAGCAGCATCAGGATCACCAGCGCGAACCCGCCGATGAGGATCCGGTAAATGTTCTGGTGCGTGATCTGCCCTGGGAGCATAGCCGATAACAAGTATCGCGCCCTGAAGCCCGGCCGGGCATCCCCCGGATTCGCTAATCCGGAAGGCTAAAAAACGTTAATCGGTATAGCCCCCAATTCGGCCCGATTCATAGCCTCGACAGGCTATCGTGTTTCCGGCCGTCCTGCCGCAGTATGGGATTGTAGGCGGGACATAGAGCCCCCTCGGAGGAACCAACCATGACGAAGAGTCTATTGACCATCGCGCTTGCGGCCGCCACCCTGCCGCTAAGCTTTGCCGCTCCGCAGGCGTCGACCCCGGCGCCCGCCACCACCAACCAGGCGACCACCCAGAAGCCCAAAAAGCACGTCAAGAAAAACCACAAGGCGAAGAAAGACGCCACGGCCAACAATGCCGCTCCGGCCAAGCCGGCTTCGAAGTAGCTCGTCGCCCGCTTACGCGCGCGGCTCCGTGCCGGCCTGAGCCTGCCACGGAGCCGCGATCGTAACCGGCCGTCTTTCCTGCCCCTCCGCCCGCTTCCTCATGATCGCGGCCCACTGAAGATACCGCCGCAGTTCCCGCCGTTGCCGCCACGCGAATTGCCAGAACTGGAAAAAGGTAATCTCCGCTGCGTGCATACCCCAGTAGGTCTCCATCCGCCACCGCAGGTAAGGGCTTCGCCACGGCCGCAGCCTGTAGCCGCGCGTTACGCGCCAGAGCATCCGGAGCATGAGTGATTTGCGTTTACTTTTCGGACGACTTCGTGAGCGAGGTGCGTGCCGGCGGGATGGCGGAATCGGGAGTAGCGTAATAACCGCTCCGCGTCCGCACCGTCGGGTTGCCCGGCGCCTTTACCGTCACCTTGATCTGGCGGAAGGTCCCATCCATCGATTGATTGGCCGGCGCGTAGACGATCGAATACTGGTTGCGGATATCCCGCGCCACCTGGTGCGCGATTCTTTCCACCTCCGAGACTTCTTTCGGGAAGAAAGTCTCGCCGCCGGTCGCTTCCGCCAGCGCTTCCAGCGCGCGTTCGGCGCGCTTGGCTTCACGGCGCTCTTCTTCACTGAGCAGGCCGACCGAGTAGATCAAAATCCCGCTTTGCTGGGAAGCCTTCACCAGATTTTCCAGGCTGACCAGGCTGCTGTTGTCGTTGCCGTCGGTCACCACCACCAGCACCTTCTTGTCCTTGTGCGCTTTCTCTTTCAGATGGTCGATCGACATCCGGATGGCGTCCCGCATGGCCGTGCCGCCGCGCGAATCGATGCGCGTCAGCGCTTCCTCCATCTCTTTAATGTCGTTGGTGAAGTCTTTCCCGTGCGGCAGATCGTTAAACGCCTCATCATTGAAATTGACGACAAACACTTCGTCTTCCGGATTCGAATCCTTCACCAGCGTCAGCGCCGCGGCCTCCACTTTGGCGCGTTTATCACGCATGCTTCCGCTGTTGTCGACAATCAGCCCCATCGATACCGGCACATCTTCCCGTTTGAACGAAGTGATCTGCTGCTGCACGCCGTTCTCATACACCGTGAAAGCTTCGCGCGGAAGATTGGTCAGCAGGTGCCCGTTTTTGTCCACTACGGTAGCGTGCAAGTCCACGCGCCGCGTATCGGCGCGGAATATCGCGCCGCTATCCTCGGTCTGTGCCGCGGGCGCGGGCGGCTGTCCGGCAGGCTTGCCTTGCTGGCCCCATACGCACACACCGGCCACCACGATCGCGGCGGAACAAACTGTAATTATGGATTTATTCAGGGGGTGCATAATACCCGTGTCTCCAGAAGGCTCGCAGCGGACCCAGCCCTCTCGGCTGGATCAGCTTTACTTCCACCCTCCGGTACTTCCCATCGTGCTGCACGTTCTGCGGCGCGTACCCCAGAATGTACTGATGTCGCAGCTCCACTCCGATCTTCGCGGCAATATCCGGCAGCTCGTTCACGTTCCCGACCGGATACTGGCGGCCGCCGGTCTGTTCGGCGATCTCGGTCAGCAATCCCGGCCCGGCCATCTCTTCCGGCGTCCGGGAACGCGATCCGATCGGTTCGTAAATTCCGATCGCATAGATTTGGACGTCTGCTTCCTTCACCAGGTTCTTAATTTCGCCTTCCGTATACCGGCTGCTGTTGTCGCCCCCGTCGGAAATGATCAGCAGCGCCTTACGGGGATTTTTTGCCTTTTTCATCTCATGCAGCGCCAGGTAAACCCCGTCCAGCAGGGCCGTCCGACCCTTGGATTGTGTAAAAGTGAGCCGGTTCTGAATTTCTTCCAGGCTCGTGGTGAAATGTTGCACCAGGTCCGCCGTGTCGTTGAACTGCACCAGGAAAAACTCGTCCTCGGGATTGGCCGTCTTAAAGAATTCGGCGACTGCTTCCCGCGATTTTTCCAGTTTGCCGCCCATGCTGCCGCTGCAATCGAACACCAGCCCGATCGAAAGCGGCGCATCCTCGCTGGTGAAAGAGACGATGTCCTGCTCTTTCTTTTCCTCGAAAAGCTTGAAGTTTTCCTTTTCCAGGCCCGTCACGAACCGGTTCAGGGGATCCGTCACGGTCACCGGAATCAGCACCAGGGTTGTGTCGACCCGGATATTGGCGCGCGGAGTCACAACCCGGTTGGCTTCGGGCTTGGCGCGCGGCTCTATCGACACCTTGGGGTCGGCCGGCGGCCCGTCCGCGCACCACCCCACAATCGCGATGGGCGCTAGAATGGCGCTGATCAGGAACAACTTACGATGTAACAGCGGCATCGTGGTTCCCAGCTTTCTTCCTAGAGTTTATCACAGCGATTTTTATGGTATGATTTTTTGTGCCACGTAAAATCCTGGGTGTAATTCCCGCGCGGTACGCCTCGACCCGTTTCCCAGGAAAAGTTCTCGCCCCAATTTCCGGCAAAAGCATGCTCCAGCACGTGTACGAGCGGACCTCGTTTGCGCGCTATCTGACGAGCACAATCATTGCCACCGATGACTCCCGCGTGTACGAGGCGGCACGCGAATTCGGCGCTCGCGTGCGGATGACCCGCGCCGATCATCCCTCCGGCACCGACCGCGTCGCCGAAATCGCCTCCGCCGAAAACGCCGACCTCGTCGTGAATATTCAGGGCGATGAGCCGCTCATCGACCCCGCTGCGATCGACGCGGCCATCCTTCCCCTCGCGCATGATCCCGAAATCCCGATGGGAACCCTGAAAAAGCAGATCGAGGATCCGCTCGAGATCACCGATCCCAACGTGGTCAAGGTCGTGACCAACCACGCCGGCGACGCCCTCTACTTCTCGCGCTGCCCGATTCCGTATGTCCGCAACCGCAACACCCGTGACGGTGACGGCAAGGCCGCTCCCCCTGTGCACTTCAAGCATATTGGCCTGTACGTCTACCGCCGCGACTTCCTGCTGGCCTACCCTTCTCTGAAGGTGGGTTCGCTGGAACAATTCGAGCGCCTGGAGCAGCTCCGCGCGCTTGAAAACGGTTATGCCATCCGTGTGGTGGAAACCGAGTACGATTCCATCGGCGTGGATACGCCCGAAGACCTCGCAAGGGTCTCTCAATTCTTTGAAGCTTCGCTCATGCAGGGGGTGCAAACGGATGGCTAAATTTATATTTGTGACGGGCGGCGTAGTCTCGTCGCTGGGGAAAGGCATCGCGGCGGCATCGATCGGCTGCCTGCTCGAAAGCCGGGGATTGACGGTGACTTGCCAGAAATTCGATCCGTACCTCAATGTCGATCCCGGGACCATGAGCCCGTTTCAGCACGGCGAGGTTTTCGTGACCGACGACGGCGCCGAGACCGATCTCGATCTCGGCCACTACGAGCGTTTTACGCACGCCAAGCTCACCCAGAGCAACAATCTCACCTCCGGCCGCATTTACGAGCAGATCATCCAGCGCGAACGCCGCGGCGATTACCTCGGCAAGACCGTCCAGGTGATCCCTCATGTCACCAACGAGATCAAGGCGGCGATGAAGCGCGTCGCGCAGGATGTCGATGTCGTCATCGTGGAAATTGGCGGCACCGTCGGTGATATCGAGTCGCTGCCGTTTTTGGAGGCCATCCGCCAGATGCGTCATGAGCAGGGGCGCGACAACTGCATTTTCGTGCACGTCACGCTGGTCCCCTGGATCGCCGCGGCTCAGGAGCTGAAGACCAAGCCCACGCAGCACAGCGTCAAGGAGCTGCGCGCCATCGGTATTCAGCCCGATATCCTGCTCTGCCGCTCCGAGCGCTTCATCCCGCAGGAAATGAAGGAAAAGATCGCGCTGTTCTGCGACGTCGACGTTCAGGCGGTCGTCACGGCGCGCGATGTCAAATCGGTGTACCAGGTGCCCGCCACATTCGCCGCCGAGGGTGTAGACGAAATCGCGTTGCGGCTGCTGCATATGGAAGCGCGGCCGCGCGACTTGACGCGCTGGAACGCCATGCTTGCCCGCATGGAGCATCCCCGCGACGAAGTCAGCATCGGCTTGGTTGGCAAATACGTCGAGTATGAAGATTCCTATAAGAGCCTCAAGGAAGCCTTGCTGCATGGCGGCTTGGCGCACGAGCTCAAAGTGAATATCCACTGGATCGAAGCGGAAGGCGTTACCGGCGATGGTTGGGAACGGCAACTGGAAGGCTATGACGGTATCCTGGTTCCCGGCGGTTTCGGAAAACGCGGCATCACCGGCATGCTGAACGCGATTCGCTACGCACGCGAGCGCAAGGTGCCCTACTTCGGTATCTGCCTCGGCATGCAAACCCTGGTTATCGAATACGCGCGCAACGTCTGCGGTCTGGAGGATGCCGATTCCACCGAGTTCAATCCCGGCACGCCGCACCGCGTCATTTTCAAGCTCCGCGAGTTAAAGGGCGTCGACGAATTGGGCGGCACAATGCGGCTCGGAGGCTGGCCGTGCCGTCTGACCGAAAACAGCTTCGCGCAGCGCGCCTATGGTACGCGCGAGATTAACGAGCGCCACCGCCACCGCTACGAATTTAATCGCGAGTACGAAGACAAGCTGAAGGCTGCCGGTTTGCGCATCACGGGCGAAACCCCGGACGGCACCTACGTCGAGATCTGCGAAATTGCCGATCACCCCTGGTATCTCGGCTGCCAGTTCCACCCCGAGTTCAAATCAAAGCCGATGGAGCCGCACCCGCTCTTCAAAGCGTTCATTGGCGCGGCCCACGAACACCGCAGGCGGCGGAACACCGGCGATTTGATCGCCCGGGAGCCGGAGCCCCAATACTCGCGTGCCGATTGAGTACAGCGCCTTCTCCGCCGGCCCGCTGGTGTGGATCGCCGGACCGTGCGTCATCGAAAACGAAGAGCACATCCACCGCATGGCCCGGGGCATTCGCGACGCCCTGGGTAATTTCGTCTTCAAGGCCTCGTTCGACAAGGCCAATCGCACCAGCGGCAACTCATATCGGGGCCCGGGGTTGAAGGAAGGCCTGCGCATTCTGGCCGGCGTCAAGGCGGAAGGATTTTCCATCCTCACCGACATCCACGAACCCTCCCAGGCCGAATCCGCCGCGGAAGTGGCCGACATTCTGCAGATCCCGGCGCTGCTGTGCCGGCAGACCGATCTGCTGGTGGCCGCGGCCCGCACCGGCCGCATCGTCAACATCAAGAAAGGGCAGTTCGTAGCACCGCATGACATTCACCGGGCCGCCGACAAAGTCGCCGGGGCCGGGAATCCTCAGGTGGTTCTCACGGAGCGGGGCACCTCGTTCGGGTACAACAACCTGGTGGTGGACATGCGCGGGATCAAAATCATGCGCGATGCCGGTTGGCCGGTGGTTTTCGATGCCACGCATAGCGTCCAACTTCCCGGCGGCGCGGGGGTTGCCTCCGGAGGCCAGCCGGAATTTATCGCGCCGCTCGCGCGAGCCGCCGTGGCGGTGGGCGTCGCCGGCGTTTTTGTGGAAGTGCACGATCAACCCGAACAGGCCCTTTCCGACGGCCCGAACGCCTTGCGCCTCAGCTTGTTACACGGCTTTCGAAAGCAGCTGGAGGCAGTCCACAGCGCCGTGCAGACGCTCGATTCCATGCACGTTTCGCGGGCCTGAACCGTCATAAAATGTTAGGTGTCGATATGAGGAATTTCAAAAAGCGCCGCGGGTTTTCGTTGATCGAGCTGCTGATTGTGGTGGCGATCATTCTGATCATTATTACAATCGCTCTGCCGAAGCTGAGTCGCGCCCGCATGCAGTCGCAGGAGGTAGCCGCCATTGCCGCCATCCGTACGCTGCACACGGCGCAGGTGCAATACTATTCCACCTATGGCCGCTTTGCGACCTCGCTGGCCGAATTGGGACCGCCGGCCAGCGGCTCGGCCAACGCTTCGGCCGCCGATCTGATCGGCAACGACTTGTCCGGCGGCGACAAGAGCGGCTACAAGTTCACACTCACCGGCAATCAAGCCGGTTATGCGATCAATGCCAGCCCGGTGGCATTCAATAGCAGCGGCAGCCGCACCTTCTACTCGGATCAGACCATGGTCATTCATCAGAACTACGGGCAGGAGCCGGCCACCACCAACAGCCCGGAGCTGAAGTAGGTTCACCGCGAGCCGGTGTAACCTTCGCCGATTTTCCAAACCCTTTACAATATACGCACGCTTGGCAGGGAAAATTTTTGTACCATGGACCATGTGGGCACCACAGAACAGCCGCGTCCGGCCGCGGGCGAAACGCGGAGAACTTTTTACGTTGCAGCCATTTACGGCATTTGGGGCCTGATCAGCGCCGCCTTGGCCGTTCCGGCTCTGATATATCTGCTTGTTCCTCCCAAGCTGCGCAAGCAGAGTGACTGGATCGACGCGGGGGATCTCTCCCAAGTACCCACGGGCACGCCGGTAGAAATGACGTTTCGCCGCATGCGGGTCGACGGCTGGAAGGTTTACGCCGAACAGGATACCGCGTGGGTGCTGAAGACGGCCAGCAACCAGGTGATCGCTTACGGCCCGCAGTGCACGCATTTAGGATGCGCGTATCACTGGGATACGGCCAAAAACGAATTCGTCTGTCCCTGCCACAACTCGCTGTTCGCGATTGACGGCAAAGTGCTCGGCGGACCCGCGCCACGGCCGCTTGACCGATATGAGACCCGGATCCAGGGCAATAAGCTCCTGTTGGGAAAACTCCAAGTGTCGGCGGAGAAGAGCGCATGAGTTTTCTGAACGGAATTCTCGAATGGCTCGATCACCGGACGGGGATTCAGACGGCGGCGCGGAAATTTCTTTACGAAGAGATACCCGCGTCGAGCGGCTGGCACCAGGTGCTGGGGAGCGTGGCGCTGTTTTCGTTCCTGGTGCAGGCATTCACCGGCGCGATGCTGGCGTTCAATTACGCGCCGACTCCGGGCGATGCGTATAACAGCCTCCGCTACATCCTCACCGAGCTCACGGGCGGCCGGTTGATGCGCGGGCTTCACCACTGGGGCGCCAGCGTAATGATCGTGGTGGTGGTGCTCCACATGATTCAGGTATTCGTGTACGGCGCCTATAAAAAGCCGCGCGAAGCCACGTGGATGGTCGGCGTGGTCCTGTTGCTGCTGACGCTGGCGTACGGCTTGACCGGGTATCTGCTGCCCTGGGACAACCGGGCGTATTTCGGCACTGTCGTCGCGACCAATATCGCGGCCACGGCGCCGGTGCTCGGGCCGTACCTGGTGAGACTGCTGGGCAGCCAGAACGGCATCGGCGTCGTGACGTTTGCGCGCTTCTTCGGTTTGCATGTTCTGCTGCTACCCCCGTTGACCGCGTTGTTGATCGGCGTCCACGTTTACCTGGTGCGCAAGCACGGCGTGGCCCCGGTTCCGGGCGACGAACTGCTTCCGAAGAAGAAGTTTTATCCCCAGCAGGTCTTCAAAGACACGATTGCGATCTTCGCGGCCTTCATCATTCTGTTTGTGATGGCGGTGGCTGTGCGCGTGCCGCTGGAGCAGCTTGCCGACCCCACGGACACGGCGTACATACCGCGGCCGGAGTGGTATTTCCTGTTCCTGTTCCAATTCCTGAAGCTCTTCAGCGGGCCGATGGAAGTGATCGGGAGCGTGGTGCTGCCCGGCGTGGCCGTTTTGCTTCTCATCCTGGTACCGTTTATCGATCGCAGCCAGATGGTGAAAGTCACGCGGCGCGGTTTTGCTTTCGGATTTGTGGCGCTGGCGGCCCTGGGCTGGACCGGTTTGACTACCGCGGCGGTCGTCACCACCGAGATGCCGCCCGAAGCCGCAGTGGACTACTCCGCGCCCACCGATTGGATGCAGCTGTCTCCGGAAGAACTGGCCGGGATCGCGTATTTCCGGCGCGAGAACTGCACCAGCTGTCACGCTATCAACGGGAACGGCGCGCAGATCGGGCCAGACCTCACTCACACCGCGATCCACCGCAATGCCGCATGGATGATCCAGCATTTCAAGAGCCCGCAAGGGGTGCGTCCGGGGAGCTCGATGCCGCCCATCCAGCTCAGCGATGCCCAGTTGAATTCGCTGGCCGCGTACCTGCTGAAGCTGAATCCGGATAACGCCTCGGCCCTGGACAACGCGCCGGAGTTTGCGGTTCAGGGAGCGCTGGTGTATCAATCGAATGGATGCAGCGACTGCCACAAAGTCAACGGCGTAGGCCAGGACATCGGGCCGGCGCTGAATGGACTTGCCAAGCGCCGCAGCCGCAGCTGGGCGGAGCAGCAT
>Ga0070734_10001404_pt1 | contig 35381 bp, 33 predicted proteins | sample Coa_R1_8_FD_66444 | JGI IMG/M metagenome (GOLD analysis project Ga0070734, IMG submission 66444) | Surface soil microbial communities from Centralia Pennsylvania, which are recovering from an underground coalmine fire - Coalmine... | ecosystem: Environmental > Terrestrial > Soil > Unclassified ...
GTGGGGCGGGCGGGGTGGGCGGGGTGGGCGGGGTGGTGCGCATGCGCTTGATCCTTCTGGCTGCTCGTGGCGTGCTCGTGGCTTCCTCGATCCCGTCCGCCTAGACTGCGCCGGGCGCGGCCCGGTTCCCCGCGGAGCGCTCCTGGCGCTTTCACCGGTTCGGGTTTAGAGTACGCGCCTCCTTCGAAACCCGAGCGGATTCAGTAGCATGCAGCGATCCTACGACGTCCTCATCGTCGGCGGTGGACACGCCGGCACCGAGGCGGCGCTCGCTGCCGCGCGCCTCGGCGCGCGCACGCTGCTGCTCACGCACAACATCGAGACGCTCGGGCAGATGAGCTGCAACCCCGCGATCGGCGGCATCGGCAAGGGGCACCTCGTCAAGGAGATCGATGCGCTCGGCGGCGTGATGGCGCGCGCCGCGGACCGGGCGGCGCTGCAGCTGCGCACCTTGAACGCGAGCAAGGGTCCGGCGGTGCGCGCGACCCGCGCGCAGGCCGATCGGATGCTCTATCGGCGCGCGATTCGTCGCCTTCTCGAGAACCAGCCGAATCTCGAGCTGTTCCAGCAGGAGGTGGCGGACCTTCTCATCGAGGGAGACCGGGTCGTCGGCTGTCTCACCCACAGCGGCATCGAGTGCCGCGCGCGAAGCGTCGTGCTCACGGTGGGCACGTTCCTGGGCGGGCGCATTCACGTCGGGCTCGAGAGCCACGCGGGCGGCCGCGCGGGCGACCCACCCTCGAACCGCCTCGCCGCGCGCCTGCGCGAGCTCGATCTCCCGGTCGGGCGGCTGAAGACCGGCACACCGCCGAGGATCGATGGGCGCAGCATCGATTTCACCGGCTTGCGGGAGCAGTGGTCGGATGAGCCGCGCCCGATCTTCTCCTTCCTCGGCACGCACCGCGAGCACCCGCGGCAGCTCCCCTGCCATATCACCGCGACCAACGAGCGCACGCACGCGATCATTCGCGGCGCGACCGATCGCTCACCCCTGTTCACCGGGCTCATCGAAGGGGTGGGTCCGCGCTACTGCCCTTCGGTCGAGGACAAGGTGGTGCGCTTTGCCGAGCGCACGGCGCATCAGATCTTCATCGAGCCCGAGGGTCTCGACACCCACGAGGTGTATCCGAACGGCATCTCGACCAGCCTGCCCTTTGAGGTGCAGTGCGAGTTCGTGCGCACCATCCGCGGCTTCGAGCACGCGCACCTGACCCGCCCCGGCTATGCCATCGAATACGATTTCTTCGATCCTCGCGTTCTCAAGCCCACGCTCGAGAGCAAGCGCCTCACGGCGCTGTTTCTCGCCGGGCAGATCAACGGCACGACCGGCTACGAGGAGGCGGCGGCACAGGGCCTGATGGCGGGGGCGAACGCGGCGCTTGCGGCGCTCGGTCGTGCGCCGTTCACGCTCGCCCGAAGCGAGGCCTACATCGGCGTGCTCATCGACGATCTCATCACGCGCGGCGCGCCCGAGCCGTACCGCATGTTCACCAGCCGGGCCGAATACCGGCTGAGCCTGCGCGAGGACAACGCGGACTTGCGGCTCACCCCCCGCGGGCGCGAGCTCGGGCTGGTCGATGAGGGGCGCTTTGCCGTGTTCGAGCGCAAGCGCGAGTCGCTCGAGCGTGAGAGCGCGCGGCTGGCCCGGCAGATCGTGCGGCCTGAGGACGCGAGGGAACTGCTCGAAGCGCGGGGGTTGGCGCCGCTGGCGCGGGAGATCTCCGCGCTCGAGCTCCTGAAGCGCCCCGAGCTCTCGTACGCGGACCTGCGTGGCGTGCTCGGCGCGGCGGCGCTGGTTGCGGCGCGCCCGTCTGCTGCGGCCACGGCCAACGGCGAGGATCCAGGCGAGGATGAGCGGGCCGGCGAGCTCGAGCGACTGCTCGTCGAGCAGCTCGAGCGGCAGCTCGAGGTCCAGGCGAAGTATTCGGGCTACCTCAAGCGCCAGCGCGAGGAGATCGAGCGGCAGGCGCACCACGACGCGCTCGCGCTCCCGGATGACCTCGATTACGGCGCCGTGAGCGGCTTGTCCAATGAGGCGCGTCAGTGTTTGTGCGCCGTGCGGCCGCAGACCCTCGGGCAAGCCGCGCGCATTCCGGGGCTCACGCCCGCCGCGGTATCGCTCCTGCTCGTGCATCTGAAGAGGCGCCAGCACGCGGCGTGAAGTGGCGAGGCGTGAAGTGGCAATTTGAGCAGTCACTCTTTAACATGAGCGAGTTTTTGAGTGCGGAGAGTGGAATGCTGGGTCGAACGATCGGTCTCGCCGGATGGGTGGGCGTGACGCTGCTGAGCCTCGGGGTGGCACCGCGGGTGCATGCGGAGGGTGATGCGGCGCTCGGTGAGAAGAAGTTCTACACCTGCTACGGCTGTCACGGCATCATCGATTACCGCAACGCCTATCCGGACTACAGCGTGCCCGAGCTCAGGCACCAGCACGCGCTCTACATCGTCGCCGCGCTCCATGAATACAAGTCCGGCGAGCGGCCGCATCCGACGATGCACGCCCAGGCCTCCTCGCTGTCCGAGCAGGACATGCAGGACATCGCCGCCTACCTGCAGGGCCCCATGCCCGTGAAGCCTTCCACCAGCGAGTCGGGCAAGCCGCCGGCGCAGGTCGCGGTCTGTGCCGCCTGTCACGGCGAGAACGGGCTCGGCGTCGCCGCTCCGCTCGATCCGAAGCCGCCGGTGCTCGCGGGCCAGCATGCCGACTATCTCGAGCAGGCGCTCACCGCCTACAAGAGCGGCCGGCGCAAGAACGTGGTGATGAACGGCATGGCGCAGTCGCTCAAGACGGACGAGGACGTGCGCATTGCGGCGGAGTGGTTCGCCCACCAGCCCTCGCCGCTCAGGACGGCGACCGAGGACAGCAAGTAGCGGCGCTGCGCGCGCCGCGCGACTCGTCCTTCAGCGACTAATCCTTCAGCGATTGGAGAAACTGCGCGAAGGTCTGATAGTACGCCTCGCGCTCGCTCTGCCGCTCGAGCGCGTATCCGGCCTGGGTCGCCTCGAGAAACCACACCGTCGCGCCGCGCGCGCGCAGCCGGGTCACGAGCTGCTCTGATTCACCGATGGGCACGCGCCGGTCGTTTCGACCGTGCACGATGAGCACGGGGCGGGTGATGCGATCGGCGCTGGTGAGAGGCGATATGCGCCGCAGGTAGGCGCGCGTGTCGAGGTCGCGCTCATCGCCGTACTCCGCGCGCAGCTGATCCTGGCGCTCGGGCGCGCTGCCCGCGAGGAAACTGCCGAAGTCGGTGATTCCGCCGAAGTCGACCGCTCCGCGCAGTCGCTCCCCGTAATTGACGAGCGCGGCCAGGGCGAGAAAGCCGCCGTGCCCCTCACCCGCGATGACGACGTGTCTCTTGTCGAAGCTGCCCTGCAGGCCGATCCAGACGATCAACGCCCCAAGATCCTTGACCGAGTCGTCGCGCAGCGCGCCGTGATCGAGGGCCATGAAAGTCCGGCCGTAGCCGGAGGAGCCGCGCACGTTGGGTGCGACCACCGCGTAGTGCAGCTCGTTCACGACATACGTGATCCAGGGGTCGAAGGCCGGTCGGAACTGCGAGCCCGGGCCGCCGTGCAGCACGACGAGCACGGGGTGGGGCCCGGGCACGCTCGGCTCGTACACCCACACGGGCAGCGCGCGCGCGTGCCCGTCAGTGCGGTCGAAGGTCGGAAATTGCACGAGCTTGGGCGTCGCGGCGCCCGCCGCGCCCACCACCTCGCTCGCCGTCCAGGGCTCGATGCGTCGCGCCTCGAGGTCGAGCACGTACACATCGCGCGGCCGCGATGCGGCGGAGAGGTCAAAAGCGAGCCGGCGATTCTCCGGATCGAAGGCGAGCGCGCCGATCACGCCCTCGATGGGCGGTTTCGGCACGACGAGGTCCTGATGCGTTCGCAGATCCACCACGTCGAGCCGCGAGGCTCCGCCCTGATTGCTCACGTAGGCCAGGTAGTGCCCATCGCGTGACAGGGCGAGCGCCTCGATGTCGGCGGCGAGATGCGCGGAGAGCTCGTTGCGCTCGTTGGTGAACAGGTTGACGAAGCGCAGGCGCGCATACTCCGAATCGCGATCCGAGATGAGATAGACCCCCTGGGCGTCGCGCGCGAAGCGTGCATCGAGGATGCTCACCTTGGGCGTCGAGGGATCGATCTCGCGCCGCTTGCCGCCGTCCACCTCGACGAGGTAGAGATAGCTTTCCGCTGCGGAGACGCGCCTCAGCACGAGCAGCTTCGAGTCATCGGGCGACCAGTCGAGCGGAATCCACGCCGCGCTGTCGCCGGCGAGCACCAGGTGGGGCAACGCGCCGCTGTCGGGCTCGGCGATCATGATGTCGTGCGACACTCCGTCGCGGGCGGTCGAGTAGAAAGCGAGCGCGCGGCCGCTGTTCGACCACAGCGCGCCGCCGTTCACCGACTTGCCGTCGGTCAGCCGGCGCGGCAGCGGCTCGCCGGGCTTTTGCAGATAGAGCTGTGCGAGCTCGTTCCCGTCCCGATCGCGCGTGAAGGCGATGCTCGGGTGATTGGGGTCCGGGCAGAAGGCCCCTGCGCGGGTGGGCTCGTGAGCAAAGGTGATTTGCCGCCGCTCGCCGAGCGGGCGCTCGAGGAGATGCAGCTGCTCCACCTCGCCGAAGCGCGTCGCGATCAGGAGCTGACCCTTCGGCGACCAGCCGAGCAGGCGCGCCTCGCGCCCGGCGATGTAGGCCTCGAGCGTGGCACTGCGCTCGCTCGCCGCAAGCTCGGGAATTCCGTCGTAGAGGAGGCCGTCCTCGCCTCGTCGCGGTGCCGAGGCGGCCGTTTGCAGCAACAGCGGCGCGAGCGCGAGCAGCAGGGCGAGCGCCGCGCGCGGAGGGGAAAATTTGCGACACATTGTTTCTAGTTTCACGGCCGGCGAGGATAATGGAATCGATGCCGGCATTCGAGCACCTGCTGAGATCGTGCGACGTGAGCGACATGCTCGATGAGATCGCGAGCGCCGATCCGGCCGCGTATCTTCGCCGGTGTTTCGCCGAGGGCTGCTCAGCGCCTGCTTTGAGCTTCGCCCGCGTCCAGGAGCTGGCGCTCTGTGCGATGGTCCTCGATGCGATCGTCAACGACCGAAACTACGAGGGCCTCGAGACCGAGCTCCTCGACGACTGGCGCATGCACCTGCGACCCGCCTGCGCGCACCTGCGCGAGCTTGCGCAGAGCGCCCTCGAGCGCGCGCTAGCGACGCTCGGCTCGCAGGAGCCGGAGGCGGCCGCCGAGCTCGAGGAGCTCACTCGACGAGTGGCGCCGGCCTGACCATGGCGGCGTTCGAGGCCTCCGCGCCCGAGGATCGCCTGACGCGCCGCGCCGAGCGCGAGCTGATCGCAGCGGGCTGCGCCGCCTTGCGGCTCGATCCGACTCCCGAGCAGATCGAGCGGCTCCTCAAGCTGGTGGATGCGCTCGAGCGCGGCAACGCGCGCTTCAATCTCACCGCGATCCGTGATCGACTCGGGATGCTGCGCAAGCACGTGCTCGACAGTCTCACGCTGCACGATTACCTGTCGGGCAAGCGGGTCGCCGACGTGGGCACGGGCGCGGGCTTTCCGGGTCTGCCGCTCGCAATCGTCGACCCCGGCCGCCGCTTCACGCTCATCGAGGCGACCGGCAAGAAAGCGCAGTACGTCGCGGCGACCGCCCGCGAGCTCGGCTGCGCCAATGTCGAGATCGTCAATGAGCGCGCCGAGCGCTACCGGCCCTTCGAGCGCTTCGACGTCGTCACGGCGCGGGCGCTCGCCTCGCTCGCCGACATCATCGCCTATGGGGGCCATCTGTGCGCGCCCGGCGGGCGTCTCATCGCCATGAAGGGCAAGCGGCCCGATGGCGAGATCGCCGCCCTGCCGAAGAGCTTTCGGCTCCTGGCCGTGCACCGCATCCGGGTCCCCGGCCTGGACGAGGAGCGCCACCTTGTGGAACTCTCGCCGGCGGCGGAGCGGCGCTCCACTTCCGGGCGGACCCAATGACCATGAGACGCGTGATTGCCGTCGCCAACCAGAAGGGCGGAGTGGGCAAGACCACCACCGCCGTCAATCTCGCAGCCTCGCTCACCGCCACGCGCCGCCGCGTCCTGCTGATCGACCTCGATCCGCAGGGGAATGCGACCATGGGATGCGGGATCGACAAGAATGCGCTCGAGCGCACGAGCTGCGAGGTGCTGCTCGGTGACTGTGCGGCCATGGAGGCCCTCGTGCCGGTCGAGTTCGGCGGCTTCATGCTGATGCCCGCCAATCAGGACCTCACGGCCGCCGAGGTGCGCTTGCTCGCGATGATCACGGGGCGCGAGTTCAAGCTGCGCAACGCCTTGAAGCCGATCCGCGAGTCCTTCGATGTGATCCTCATCGACTGCCCGCCGGCGCTCAACATGCTGACGCTCAACGCCCTGGTCGCGGCCGACTCGGTGATGGTGCCGATGCAGTGCGAGTACTACGCGCTCGAGGGCCTCTCGGCGCTGATGCACACCATCGAGCAGATCCGCGGCAGCATCAACGGTGATCTCGAGATCGAGGGGCTGCTGCGCACGATGTTCGATCCGCGGAACAACCTGGCCAACGAGGTCTCCGCGCAGCTCGTCGAGCACTTCGGCTCCAAGGTGTTCCGCACCATGATCCCCCGCAACGTGCGCCTCGCCGAGGCGCCGAGCTTCGGCAAGCCCGCGCTCTTTCACGACAAGGAATCACGGGGGGCGCTCGCCTACCTTGCGCTCGCCGGTGAGATGATCCGCCGCGATGAGGCGCCGCAGGCCATCGAGCCGGAGGAGCCCACGCCGACCGCCCCCCCCTCCACGACGCCCGCGCCGGGTGCTCCGAGTCCGCCCGGGGCGCCGGTCTAGGGAGCGGCGGCCGCGCCGGTGCGCCCTCGGCGCGCAGACCCGCTCGTCGTTCGCCGCGCGCGCGCCGCCGCCCGTATAATCGCCGTCGTGCACACTCGCCCCACAGGTCTCTGAGCGGTGTCCCTGGGCAAGAAACCCGCCCTGGGGCGCGGACTGGCCGAGCTCTCCCCGCTGCTCGCGCGGCGCGCCGCGGAGCCGGTGGCCGATGCGGCCGCGCCCCCGCTCGCCGGGGATCGGGTGGCCCGCTTGCCGCTCGATCTGTTGCAGCGAGGCAAATACCAGCCGCGCATCGACATGCGACCGGAGTCGTTGAGCGAGCTCGCCGAGTCCATCAAGTCCCAGGGCATCGTGCAGCCGATCATCGTGCGACCGCTCGCGAGCGCGCCCGGCGAGACGCAGCGCTACGAAATCATCGCCGGAGAGCGGCGCTGGCGTGCCGCGCAGATGGCGGGCATCGCCGAGATTCCGGCCATCATCCGCGACATCCCCGACGAGGCCGCGGTCGCGATGTCTCTCATCGAGAACATTCAGCGCGAGGACTTGAATCCGCTCGAGGAGGCGCGCGCCCTCAGCCGCTTGATCGAGGAGTTCGGCCTGACGCACCAGGCCGCGGCCGAGGCGGTCGGTCGATCGCGCGCCGCCGTCAGCAACCTGTTGCGCCTCATGGATCTCGCCGATGAGGTGAAGCAGCTCCTCGAACAGCGCAGCATCGAGATGGGGCACGCGCGGGCGCTGCTTGCCCTCACCACGCGCCGCCAGCAGATCGAGGTGGCGGGGCTGGTGGCGAAGAAATCGCTGTCGGTGCGCGACACCGAGGCGCTGGTGCGCCGCCTGCTCGCGCCCGCGGCCGGGGGCGCCGCGGAGGAGGGCCGCGCAGCGGCCGAGGATCCCGACATCCGTCGCCTCGAGCTCGACCTCGCCGACAAGCTCGGGGCCAAGGTGCTGTTCCAGCACAACGCCTCCGGCCGCGGCAAGCTGATCGTCTCCTACAACAGCCTGGACGAGCTCGAGGGCATCCTCGAGCACATCCGATAGGCCGATTGCAAGCCCTCGAGCACGCGCCGCTCCGCAATCGTTGAGGAGCGCGCGATCTTGCTGCGGCGGGGGCTCCTCTCTATAATGCGCCGGCTTTGAAACGGCCGCGGCGGCTCGACCCGCAAGGGGCGAGACAGCCCGCGTTGAGCTGCGGAAAAGCGAAGCATCTGCTCACGCCCGGTTTGGGCGGAGCCCCACGAGCGAGATTTTTGAGTGATCGCGATCAACCTGCCCCTCGCGCGGCGGCTGGCTCTCGGCGTCGCGCTGGGACAGTCGGCCGTGACACTCGCCGGAGTGCTGGTGAGCTGGCTCATGGCCGGCTCGCTCGCAGCGCTCTCGGCGCTGCTCGGCGGCGGGATTGCCGTCCTGTCGAGTCTTGCGATGGCGCTGCTCGCCTTCGGTGGCCGCAGCTCGGAGGATCCCTTCCGGGCGCTGCGCGCGTTCTTCATCGGCGAATTTGCGAAGGTCATACTGGTGATCGTGCTCTTCGTGGTCGTGCTGAAGACGATGAAGGTGGTTCCGCTCGCCCTGCTCGGCACGTACATGGCCACCTTTCTCGCCTTCTGCGCGGCCATCAACCCGTCGTCCGGACCGGGTGCTCGCAAAGCCGCGATGAGCGGCCGCGAGTCCTGAGCCCCCAAGCGTAGATCGACCGAAGCTCAAATCCATGTCAGCCGAGCAACCCACCTCCCCGAACGAGTACATCCATCATCACCTGACGTTCCTCACGAACGCGCAGCCGCACGGCGTGCTGGATTTTTCCGTCATCGATCTCGATACGGTGTTCTTCTCGGTGGTCCTCGCCCTGCTGTTCGGCGCCTCGTTCTATTTCGCGGCGCGCACCGCGACGGCGGGCGTGCCGGGAAAGTTTCAGAACTTCGTCGAGCTGATCGTGGAGTTCGTCGACCAGCAGGTGAAGGACAGCTTCCATGGCAGCAACCCGCTGCTCGCCCCGATGGCGCTCACGATCTTCTGCTGGGTGTTTCTCTTCAACGCGATGGACGTGCTGCCGGTCGATCTTCTGCCGGCGATCGCCCATGGGGTGGGCGTCCCGCATCTGAAGGTCGTACCGAGCACCGATCTCAATGCCACGTTCGCGATGTCGTTGACCGTCTTCTTTCTGATGATCTACTACAGCATCAAGTGCAAGGGCCTCGGCGGCTTCCTCGCGGAGCTCACCCTGCAGCCCTTCACCTCGAAGAACCCGGTGGTGAAGGTGCTGCTGGTGCTGCCCAACCTGGTGCTCGAGATCGTGCCGCTCCTGGCGCGGCCGATCTCGCTGTCGCTGCGTCTCTACGGAAATCTGTTCGCGGGAGAGATGATTTTCCTGCTGCTCGCGGTGCTCTCGCTCCATGGCGTCGAGCAGCTCGGACATTTCTCCGGCTGGTTGTTCGTCGCCCTGCAGTTCGGGCTGGCGCTCGCCTGGGCGATATTCCACCTGCTTGTGATCACGCTGCAAGCCTTCATATTCATGGTGCTGACCATCGTCTATCTGGCCATGGCCCAGGAGCACCATTGATACCGCGCTCTTACAATCCCAACAACGTCCGCTTTCGATTCGTCTAGGAGAGGTAAATGGAAAATATTGCACACGTCCAGGCGATGACCGTGCTCGCCGTCGGCATCATCTTCGGCATGGGCGCGCTCGGCACCGCGATCGGCTTCGGCATTCTGGGCGGCCGGTTTCTCGAGGGCGCGGCTCGCCAGCCCGAGCTCACGCCGATGCTGCAGGTGAAGATGTTCATCGTCGCGGCGCTCGTGGACGCGGTGGCCATGATCGGCATCGGATTCGCGCTGTTCTTCACGTTCGCGAACCCGTTCACCACCGGCCTGACGCACTAGGCCGAGCCCCGAGGCGCCCGCCGGGAGAGTATCGTGAACATCAACCTCACACTGATCGTGCAGACGCTCGTGTTCGTCGCTCTCATCTGGTTCACGATGAAAGTCGTGTGGCCGATGATCCTCGGGCCGATGGAGGAGCGTAAGCGCAAGATCGAGGCAGGGCTTGCCGCCGCCGCGCAGAGCACCAAGGATCTTGAGCAGGCCGAGAGGCAATCTCAGGAGATCATCCGTGAGGCGCGTCAGCGCGCCGCGCAGATCATCGAGCAGGCGGGCAAGCGCGGCAACGAGATGCTCGAGGAGGCGAAGGCCGCGGCGTCCACCGAGGCCGAGCGCATCCTCGCCCAGGCACGCGAGGAAGTGGCGCTGGAACGCGCGCGTGCGCGCGAGGCTCTGCGCCGCGATGTCAGCCGCCTCGCGGTCGAGGGCGCCTCGCGGCTCCTCGGACGCGAGATCGATGCGCGCGCCCACGCGGATCTCCTCGACAAGCTCGCCGCGGAGGTCGAAAGTGGCTGAGCGTGCCACGATCGCCAGGCCGTACGCGAAGGCCGCGTTCGAATACGCGCGCGATTCGCAGGACCTCCAGGGTTGGTCGCAGAGCCTGAAGGCCGCGGCGCAGGTCGTCGCCGATCCGCGCGTGGCGGCGCTCACGGACGATCCGGCGGTCAGCGCCGCGGACCTGGTCGAGCTCATCGTCTCGGTGGCCGGGGATCGCATCAAGGAGCACGCGCGCAATCTCCTGCACGTGCTCGCCGACAATCATCGACTGACCCTGTTGCCCGAGATCGTCGAGCACTTCGAGGCGGAGCGCGCTGCGCTCGAGCACACCGTCGACGTCGAGGTGGTCTCGGCGGTGCCGCTCGATGCGGCACAGGTCGAGAAGCTCTCGGCGGCGCTCGGCGCGCGCCTCAAGCGGCGGGTGCGAATGCAGAACTCCGTCGATGCCGCGCTTCTGGGTGGCGCGGTCATTCGCGCGGGCGACATGGTGATCGACGGCTCGTTGAAGGGTCGTCTCGAGCGGCTCGAGGCCGCACTCTCCAGCTAACGAATTCGACAGGGGCCCCATATGTCCATCAAGGCATCGGAAATCAGCGACCTCATCAAGGCGCGCATCGAGAAGTTCAAGGTCACGAGCGAGGCTCGCAACGTCGGCACCGTCGTGAGCGTCACCGACGGCATCGTGCGCATCCATGGTCTTGCCGATGCGCGCTATGGCGAGATGCTCGAGTTCGACGGCAACACCTTCGGGCTGGCGCTCAATCTCGAGCAGGATTCCGTGGGCGCGGTCGTGCTCGGCGACTACATCCACATCAGCGAGGGCTCGCAGGTCAGGACGACGGGACGCATTCTCGAGGTGCCCGTGGGTCCCGAGCTCCTCGGCCGCGTGGTCAATTCGCTTGGTCAACCGCTCGACGGCAAGGGGCCGGTGAGCTCGAAGAGCTCCTCGCCCCTGGAGCGGGTCGCGCCGGGCGTCATATACCGCAAGAGCGTCTCGCAGCCGGTGCAGACGGGGCTGAAGGCAATCGACTCCATGGTCCCGATCGGCCGGGGGCAGCGCGAGCTCATCATCGGCGATCGTCAGACCGGCAAGACCGCGCTTGCGATCGACACGATCATCAATCAGAAGGGCACGGGGGTGAAGTGCATCTACGTCGCCATTGGCCAGAAGCAGAGCTCGATCGCGGGCGTGGTGCGCAAGCTCGAGGAGCATGGCGCGCTCGCGCACACGATCGTGGTGGCCGCCTCGGCCTCCACGCCCGCCGCCATGCAGTATCTCGCGCCCTACGGCGGCTGCGCCATGGGCGAGTACTTCATGGACAACGGCGAGGACGCGCTCATCGTCTATGACGACCTCTCGAAGCAGGCGGTCGCCTACCGGCAGATCTCGCTGCTGCTGCGCCGGCCGCCCGGACGAGAGGCGTATCCGGGCGATGTGTTCTACCTGCACTCGCGCCTGCTCGAGCGGTCTGCGCGGGTGAACGAGGCCTACATCGAGAAGGCCACCCACGGGCGCGTCAAGGGGCGCACCGGCTCGCTCACCGGGTTGCCCATCATCGAGACGCAGGCGGGCGACGTGACGGCCTTCGTGCCGACCAACGTCATCTCGATCACCGACGGCCAGATCTTTCTCGAGACGGACCTGTTCAATGCCGGCATGCGCCCCGCGATGAACGCGGGCATCTCGGTCTCGCGCGTCGGCGGCGCCGCGCAGACCAACATCATCAAGAAGCTCGGCGGCGGCGTGCGTCTCGCCCTCGCGCAGTATCGCGAGCTCGCGGCATTCTCGCAATTTGCCTCCGATCTCGACGAGGTGACGCGCCGGCAGCTCGAGCGCGGCCAGCGCGTCACCGAGCTCATGAAGCAGAAGCAGTACTCGCCGATGTCGGTCGCCGAGATGGCGCTGTCGCTGTACGCGGGCAACAACGGCTACTTCGACAAGGTCGACCGCAAGAAGGTGGTGGAGACCGAGGCGGCGATGCAGCAGTTCGCGCGCTCCACCTACGGCGATCTCTTGAAAGGCATCAACTCCAAGCCCGACCTCACCAAGGAGGTCGAAGCGGGCTTGAAGAAATGTTGCGACGAGTTCTTCGCGTCCCTCTGAGGCGGCACCTATGGCAGGCGCGAAGGAAATCCGCAGCAAGATCTCGAGCATCAAGAACACGCAGAAGATCACCAAGGCGATGGAGATGGTCGCCGCAAGCAAGATGCGCAAGGCGCAGGAGCGCATGCGCGCGGCACGCCCGTACGCCGACAAGATCCGCAAGATCGTCGGCCATCTGCGCCAGGTCAATCTCGACTACAAGCACCCCTTCACCCTCGAGCGTGAGGTGCGGGCGGTGGGGCTGATCGTGATCAGCACCGATCGCGGTCTCGCCGGCGCGCTCAATTTGAACCTGTTCAAGGCCGCGCTCATCGCGATCCGCGAGGCGCAGGGGCGCAATCAGAAGGTGTTCGTGTGCACGATCGGCCTGAAGGCGCTGCAGTTCTTCAAGCGCCTCACCGGCATCGAGGTCGTGGCCTCGGCGACCCATCTGGGCGACCGGCCGCACGTCAATGATCTGCTCGGCCCGACCAAGGTGATGCTCGATCTGTATCGCGAGGAGAAGATCGACCAGCTCATCCTGCTGCACAACGTGTTCGTCAACACGATGAGCCAGAAACCGGCTCCCAAGCAGCTGCTGCCCCTCGAGACGCTCGATCAGAAGGACCTTCAGGAGCGCTGGGACTACATCTTCGAGCCCGACGCCGTCGAGATTCTCGATGGCCTCCTGATGCGCTACATCGAGGCGCAGGTGTTCCGCGGCGCCGTCGAGAACGTCGCCTCCGAGATGGCGGCCCGCATGGTCGCCATGAAGAGTGCTTCGGACAACGCCGGCACCCTGATCGAGGAGCTGCAACTCATCTACAACAAGGCCCGCCAGGCCGCGATCACGAAGGAGCTTTCGGAGATCGTCGGCGGTGCGGCTGCAGTCTAAGCGCAAGAGCATTCAGCGAAGAGGATCACCCCAGCATGTCCACCCAAATCTCCGGCGCCGCAAAAGACGGCATCTCGCGCGGCAAGATCGTGCAGATCATCGGCGCCGTCATCGATGTGGAGTTTCCGCACGAGCAGGTTCCGAAGGTCTACGACGCGCTCAAGGTCGATGAGGCGGATCTCACGCTCGAGGTGCAGCAGCAGCTCGGCGATGGCATCGTGCGCACCATCGCGATGGGCTCCTCCGAGGGGCTGCGCCGCGGCCTCGGCGTGACCAGCAGCGGACATGAGATCAGGGTGCCGGTCGGCAATGCGACTTTGGGCCGCATCATGGACGTGCTCGGCCGGCCGCAGGATGAGCGCGGTCCGGTCGAGGCCAAGGAGTATCTGCCGATCCACCGGCCCGCGCCCGCGTACGATGAGCAGGCGGGCGGGCAGGATCTGCTGGTCACCGGCATCAAGGTCATCGACCTGCTCGTGCCGTTCGCGAAAGGCGGCAAGGTCGGCCTGTTCGGCGGCGCCGGCGTCGGCAAGACCGTCAACATGCTCGAGCTGATCAACAACATCGCCAAGCAGTACAGCGGATTGTCCGTGTTCGCGGGCGTCGGCGAGCGCACCCGCGAGGGCAACGACTTCTATCACGAGATGATCGAGTCGGGCGTCATCGACAAGGACCGCCTCGAGAACTCGAAGGTGGCGATGGTGTACGGCCAGATGAACGAGCCGCCGGGCAATCGCCTGCGCGTCGCGCTCACCGGTCTCACCATGGCGGAATATTTCCGCGACGAGAAGCAGGCCTCCGGCAAGGGGCGCGATGTGCTCTTCTTCATCGACAACATCTACCGCTACACGCTCGCAGGGACCGAGGTGTCGGCGCTGCTCGGGCGCATGCCCTCGGCGGTGGGCTATCAGCCGACGCTCGCCGAGGAGATGGGCGTGCTGCAGGAGCGCATCACCTCGACCAAGACCGGCTCGATCACCTCGATCCAGGCCGTGTACGTGCCCGCCGACGATCTGACCGACCCGTCGCCCGCGACCACGTTTGCGCACCTCGACGCGACCGTGGTGCTGTCGCGCCAGATCGCCTCGCTCGGCATCTACCCGGCCGTGGACCCGCTCGACTCGACCAGCCGCCAGCTCGATCCGCTGGTCGTCGGCGAGGAGCACTACGAGACCGCGCGCGGCGTGCAGTCGGTGCTGCAGCGGTACAAGGAGCTGCAGGACATCATCGCCATTCTCGGCATGGACGAGCTCTCCGAGGAGGACAAGCTCATCGTGTATCGTGCACGCAAGATCCAGCGCTTCCTCTCGCAGCCCTTCAACGTGGCCAAGGTGTTCACCGGCCAGGACGGCAAGATCGTGCCGCTGAAGGACACGATCCGCGGCTTCAAGGCCATCATCGCCGGTGAGTACGATCACCTGCCCGAGCAGGCCTTCTACATGATCGGTGGCATCGAAGAGGCCGTCGAGAAAGCGAAGAGCCTCGCCTGAGGCGGACTGTTGAGCACCGGCGGAGCGAGCAATGGCTGAAACCATCCACGTCGACATCGTGAGCGCCGAAGGCGAGATCTTCGCCGGCGAAGCCACCCAGGTGTTCCTGCCCGGCTCGCAGGGCGAGCTCGGCATCTACCCGCGGCACGCCCCCCTCCTGACCACGCTCAAGCCCGGGGTGGTGCGGGTGCACTCCGAGGGGCAGGAAGAGCAGGTGTTCTACGTCGGCGGCGGCGCTCTCGAGGTCCAGCCGCACCTCGTGACGGTGCTCGCCGACACGGCGGCCCGCGCCCGCGATCTCGACGAGTCGGCGGCGCAGGCGGCGAAACAGCAGGCCGAGGATGCGCTGCGCAGCCGAAGCGACAAGATCGATCTCGCCGAGGCGCAGGCGGAGCTTGCCCGCATGGTGGCCCAGCTCAAGGCCATCGAGCGGTTGCGCAAAAAGCACTAGGATAGTTGTACCGGCGATCCACCGGTCGCGTGACGTATCCCCTGCATCGCGCGAAGGAGTGCTCATGCAGCCGCTTTCTGTCGTCATTCTCGCCGCAGGTCAGGGCAAGCGCATGTTCTCCGACCTGCCCAAGGTGTTGCAGCCGCTCGCGGGTCGCCCGCTGCTCGCGCACGTGCTGCGCGCGGCCCGTACCCTCGAGCCGGAGCAGATCTGCGTGGTGTATGGCCACGGCGGCGCCCAGGTCCAGGCCGCATTCCCCGACGAGTCGGTCGACTGGATATTGCAGGCGGAGCAGCTCGGCACCGGGCACGCCGTCATGCAGGCGATGTCGATCATTCCGGACGATCACCTCGTGCTGGTGCTGTACGGCGATGTGCCGTTGATCGGCACCCATTCGCTCGAGCAGCTCGTCTCGGCGGCCGACGCGGGCGCGCTCGCCGTGCTGTCGGTGCGGCTCGACAACCCGGCCGGCTATGGACGCATCCTGCGCGACCCGGACGGCCAGGTGAGCGGCATCGTGGAGGAGCGCGACGCCAGCGCCGATCAGATCGAGATCCGCGAGGTCAATTCGGGCCTGATGGCGGCTCCGGCGGCGCGGCTCCGCGATCTGCTGCTCGGGCTGGGCCGCAACAATACGCAGCGTGAGTATTACCTCACCGACGTGATCGGGGGCGCGGTGCAGGCCGGCGACCCGGTGATCGCCATTCCTGCCGCCAGCGCGACCGAGGTGCTCGGGGTCAACGATCGGTTGCAGCTGGCGGACGTCGAAGCCCGCTATCGGCGGCTGTGCGCCGAGCAGCTGCTGCGCGCCGGGGCGACGCTCGCCGACCCTGCGCGCATCGATGTGCGCGGTGAGGTCGAGATCGAGCGCGACGTGTTCATCGACGTGGGCGTCGTGCTCATCGGCCGCGTCCGGCTCGGCGCGCGGGTGCGCATCGGTCCGTACTGCATCCTGCGCGATGTCACGCTCGGCGCCGACACCGAAGTGCAGCCCCACTGCGTGCTCGAGGAGGCGACGGTCGGGGAGCGCTGCCGCATCGGCCCGTTCGCGCGGCTGCGTCCCGAGACTCTGCTGCGCCAGGAGGTGCACGTCGGCAACTTCGTCGAGGTGAAAAAGAGCGTGATCGGCGCACGCAGCAAGGCGAATCATCTCACCTACGTGGGGGACGCTCACGTCGGCAACGACGTCAACATCGGCGCGGGCACGATCACCTGCAATTACGACGGCGTCAACAAGTGGCCGACCATCATCGAGGACGGCGCCTTCATCGGCTCGGGCTCGATGCTCGTCGCCCCGGTGCGCATCGGCGCGGGCGCGACCATCGGTGCCGGATCGACGATCACCACGAACGCGGCGGACGCCAAGCTCACCCTGACGCGTGCCCCCCAAGTGACCCTCGAGGGCTGGAACCGGCCGCGCAAGCTCGCCGCCGAAGAGCACGCACAGTCTGTCGAGGCGGCGCTCAACAGCCCCCGAAAGAGCCGCAAGAAGACGCCCCCCGCCTGAGCCTTAGAAGATGAGCTCCTGACCCACGCCCGCGGCGGCTGCTTTCGCGAGGAGCGCGGCCCCGAGCGCAATGTCGCTCGTCGCGAGGCCGCGGTGCCAGAACAGGATCGTCTCATCATCGTGCTCGCGCCCGGGCCTCGTGCCCGCGACGATCTGACCGAGCTCGGCGTGCAGCGTGCGCTCGGTGAGCCGGTCCTGATCGACGTGCGCACGCAGCGCTCCGAACTGCAGACCCTTGCGGCACTGCCCCCAGTCGTCGACGACGATCTTGTCCATGAGGTCGGTCAGGGTCAGCTCGACCGCGCTCATCGTCCCGTAGGGAATGACGAGCGCACCGGCGCCGATCCAGGCCGTTTGCAACAGCGGCTCGGGCGCCGGCAGGCGTGAGGCCTCGACCACGATGTCGGCGCCGCGCACGCAAGCTTCCCAGGAGTCGACCGCGCGCACGCGCTTGCCGAGCTCGGTCTCGAGGCGGCGCGCAAAAGCCTCGCGACTCTCCACGCGGCGCGAGTGAACGCGGATCTCCTCGAAGTGAAACAGCGCATCAAGCAGCCGCACGTTCCAGTAGGCAGTACCGCGGGCCCCAATGTGACCCAGGACCCGGCTGCCGCGACGCGCGAGATACTTCGCGCCGATCGCAGTCATCGCACCGGTGCGCATGTCCGTGAGGGCGGTCGCGTTGAGCAGCGCGCGCGGCATCCCGGTCTCGGGGTCGAACAGCGCGAGCAGCCCCATCTCCGAGGGTAGCCCTCGCTGGTAATTGCCGACAAAATCCCCGACCACCTTGACGCCTGCGGTACCGAGGGTGTGCACGACTGCGCGCAGCACGTTAAAGTGGCCCTGCGCGGAATCGCGGGGCACCAGGTGCACGCGAGGCTCGAGCACCACCTGGCCCCGACCCTGCGCCTCGAGCGCATCCTCGACGGCCGCCAGGATCTCGCCGTCGCTGAGCGCAAGGCGCTCGATGTCCGGGCCGCTGAGATATCTCAGTGAGGGTGCCTGCACGAGGCGGAGTGTAGCAGCCGGCTGTTCTGCAGGCGCCGCTCGAGATCGGCGTGGGCGCACCGGCTTTCCCTGATACCTCGCCTCGCGCGGCCCGCGTGAGCGTCCGGGCGTTTACACGGCGTATATGCGGCCGCGGTCTGTTTTATCGACCTTTGAAGCTTCGAAGCGGTGCAATGGCGATCAGGCAGGGGAGTCACGCACATGAACCGATTCGCACCCGCGGCGATGCTCGTCTTCGCGCTCGTTGCATTCTGGGACGCACCTGAGGCGGGTGCGCAGAGCGCGGCCGCGCCGCGCGCGCTGAGCAATCTGGGCACGCTCGTCGGCATCGTGCGCGATGTGGCGCAGCGACCGGTCGCCGGCGCGACGGTGACTGCGCGCCGGCTCGATGGCAGCTCGATCCGCTCGACAATTTCCGGCAGCGACGGCGTCTTCTCATTCGCCGACCTTCCCGCGGGCCGCTGGTCGGTGAGCGTGCAAACGGAAGGCGCACCCGAGACGGCCGCGGTGGCGCTCGATGTCGTCGCAGACCGGGCTACGCGGCACGACATCGCGCTGACCACCGCGGTCGCGGGTCCCGCGCTCCTGGCCGGACCGTCCCCCGCGCCCGGCGCGCCCGGATTACCCTCGACCCGTGCACCCTCGACCGGTGCACCCGCGCCCGCCGCGCCCAAGGTCCCGGTCATCGCCGAGGCGCTCCAGGCCCCCGACGCGCCCCCCGAGCACGATACGGTCACGCCGTTAGCGGATGTGGGCTACATCGGCTGGATGAACGGCACTCCGCGGGAGAGATCGCCCATATTCGACACCAAGTTCTTCACGCCGGAAGTGCGCTTCGATGTGAATTATCTGCAATCACTCAATCATCCGAAGGACCACACGATCGACGGCTCGACCGAGGAGTTCCGCTCCGGTGAGTTCCAGATCGAGCAGGTGAGCTTCGGGGGCGATTTTCACTGGGAGAACGTCAGGGCGCGCTTTCTGTCCATGTTCGGCCTGTTCTCCGTGACCACCCCGCGCAACGATGCGAGCCAGGCCGTCGGCCAGTGGGATCTGCAGGGTGCCTACAAGTACTTCTCGGAGGCCAATGCCGGTTATCACTTCGACGTCGCGCACGGCCTGAACGTCGATGCCGGCATATTCGTCTCCTACGTGGGGTTGTTCAGCTACTACAACTATGACAACTGGACCTACCAGCCCTCGTTCGTGTCCTCCAACACCCCGTGGTTCTTCAATGGACTGCGCGTGCAGTACTGGCCGACCCAGCATCTGAAGATCGAGCCCTGGCTCATCAACGGCTGGCAGTCCTATGCCAAGTACAACAAGCATCCCGGATTCGGCGGACAGATCCTCTGGATCCCGAACGATTCGCTCAAGCTGGTGTTCAATACCTATTCGCTCGGCCAGGACAACATCTCGAACCAGTTCACCAACGGTGTGCCCTTGAATGCGGGGGCGAACGGCAACCAGAGCGTGCAGATCGCGACGGCCAGCCTGCCGGGCTCGCCGTACGTGAACTGGTCGAAGGTGCAGCGCATTCACGAGGACGACAGCGTGCTCGTGAAGTACTACGAGAACGATCACGCCGGCCTCGGCATCTCGCGGATGGCTTTTTCTTTGACGGTGGACATCGGCTGCGAGTACGGCGGCGGCGTCAGCTGCACCGGCGGCCCCAACAAGGAATCCTTTATCGGGGCGATGTTCTATGACCGTACCTGGTGGGGCCATAACAAGTACGCGATCACCTGGGGCGGCGGCGCGTACAGCAATCCCGGGCGCTACCTCGCGCTGGTCCCACCCATCAATGGCGCGACCGCCGCGACCGGGACGGCGTATTTCAGTGAGAACCCGGGACTCAAGCTCTATCAGTGGGACACGCAGCTCAATTTTCAGTACATGCCCAAGGATTGGATCACGTGGTGGACGGAAGCCACCTATCGTCATTCGAGTGTTCCTTACTGGTCGGGACCCGGCGGCATCACGCCGCCGGGCGCGCTGCCGAGCGGCTCGGGCTCCGCGAGCGGCAACGTGAATGGATCTCCGGGAGGCTTCGTGTGCAACAACGGCACCCCGGGCACCAACTGCGGCGCCAACGGCGGCCTGTGGGAGCCGGACCTGCGCCTGCGCGAGACCGTCATCGGCGCGGGTGTCATGGTCAAGTTCTAGGTGAGGGTCGGTCATGAAGCGAATTGCAAGGCGCGCGATGGTGGTCCTCTCGTTCACCGCCCTCATGGGTAACCCGGCCGCCGTTGCCCACAGCAATGCCATGCGCCGCGCCTTGAGCACCTTGGGGACCGTCGCGCGCATCGAGCGTCATGCTTGCGATGAGGAGGAGGGCGGCCCGAATTTCTGAGCCCCGGCGGATCGTGGCACACTAGCGGTCTTTCAAACGCACGCCTTCGGGGGCGATACAGCGCATGTGTGGAATTGTCGGCGTCGTTGCGGAGCGCAACGCGATCCCCATCCTGCTCGAGGGGCTGCGACGTCTCGAGTATCGCGGCTACGATTCCGCGGGTCTCGCCGTGCTCACAGCCGAAGCGCATCTCGAGCGTCGCCGCACCGTCGGCAAGGTGAAGAAGCTGGAGGACCTGCTCGCCGCGGAGCCCGCGGCCGGCCACGTGGGCATCGCCCACACGCGCTGGGCCACGCACGGCGTGCCCACCACGCGCAATGCCCACCCGCACATCTCGCGCGATGGCATCGCGATCGTCCACAACGGCATCATCGAGAATCACGAGGCGCTCAAGGCGGGCCTCATCGATCTCGGCTACAGCTTCAACTCCGAGACCGACACCGAGGTGATCGCGCACCGGATCCACCATCACCGCGCCGCTACGGTCGGCCTGTTCGAGGCGGTGCGCCGCACCGTCGCCGAGCTCGCCGGCGCCTACGCGCTCGCGGTCATCGCCGAGGATGACCCGGAGTGCGTGGTGGTGGCGCGCGTCGGCTGCCCGGTCGTCATCGGGCTCGGCATCGATGAGAACTTCGTCGCCTCGGACGTGGCCGCCCTGCTGCCCGTGACGCGCCGCTTCATGTTCCTGGAGGAAGGGGATGTGGCGGAGGTGCGGCGCACCGCCGTCCGCGTGATCGACGCGTCCGGCGAGACCGTCGAGCGCCCGGCGCGGCAGAGCGATCTCGCGGCCGACGCGGTCGAGCGCGGCCCGTACCGCCATTTCATGCTGAAGGAGATTCACGAGCAGCCGCGCGCCATCGCGCAGACGCTCGAGGAGCGCATCGCGGGCGGCCGCGTGCTCGATGCGGCCTTCGGACCGAAGGCCTCTGCGCTGTTCGCGCGGGTGCGCGCCGTGCAGATCGCGGCCTGTGGCACGAGCTATCACGCCGGACTCGTCGCGAGCCATTTCATCGAGCAGTTGTGCCGCATTCCGGCGCGGGTCGAGATCGCGAGCGAGTATCGCTATCGCGACCCGGTCATCCTGCCCGACACCCTGTTCGTCACCATTTCCCAATCCGGCGAGACCGCGGACACCCTGGCGGCGCTGCGCAACGCGAAGCGCGCGGGCTACCTCGCGACGCTCACGATCTGCAACGTCGCCGAGAGCTCGATGGTGCGCGAGTCCGATCTCGTGCTGCTCACGCGAGCGGGACCCGAGATCGGCGTCGCCTCCACCAAGGCGTTCACCACGCAGCTCACCGCCTTGGGGATGCTGATTGCGGCGCTCGAGCGCCATCGCGGCACGGGCCGCGAGCACGAGCTGGTGGTGGAGCTGCTGCAGCTGCCCGGTCTCGTCGAGAGGACGCTCAAGCTCGATGAGACGATTCGCACGCTCGCAGAGCATTTCGCGGAGCGTCATCACGCCCTGTTCCTGGGACGCGGGCCGCTGCATGCCATCGCGCTCGAAGGGGCGCTCAAGCTCAAGGAGATCTCCTACATCCATGCCGAGGGCTACGCCGCGGCCGAGCTCAAACATGGACCGCTGGCCCTCATCGACGAGGACATGCCGGTGGTTGCGGTGGCGCCGAACAACGAGCTGCTCGAGAAGCTCAAGTCGAACCTGCAGGAGGTGCGCGCGCGCGGTGGACGGCTGTTCGTATTCGCCGACCCCGCGGCGGGTATTCACGAGGAAGACGGGCTCACCTTGATCCGCATGCCGGCGAGCGCGAGCGCGTTGCAGGCGCCGGTCCTGTTCGCGGTGCCCCTGCAGCTGCTCGCGTATCACGTGGCCGTCCTCAAGGGCACGGACGTCGATCAGCCGCGAAATCTTGCCAAGAGCCTGACAGTCGAGTGAGCGGGGCCGCGGCGGCTCGACCCTCACGCGCGCGGCGCCGGGTCGCGGTCGAGACTGCGTTCGGCGCAGACTATGTGCGCCGCTACTACCTCGATCTCCGCACGCGCGTGGTCACCCCCGCGGAGATGCGTGCGCGCGCACTGCTCATCGCGGCGCTGCTCAAGCATGCGGGTATTCCGGTGCGGCGCATTCTCGATGCGGGGTGCGGCATCGGACTGCTGCGTGCGCCGTTTGCCCGGGCGCTGCCCCGGGCGCGCTACACGGGCCTCGAAACGAGCGAGTACCTGTGCCGCACGTACGGCTGGGTACGCGGCTCGGTGGCCGACTATGCGCCGCGCAGCCCGAGCGATCTCGTCATCTGCTACGACGTGCTGCAGTACCTGCCGGACGCCGAGGCGGCCCGGGCGCTTGCCAATCTGGCGCGCCTCACGCGCGCCGCGCTCTACGTCTCGGCGCTCACCACGGCCGACTGGCGCCTGTATTGCGACCGCACGCGCACGGATCGGGCCGTGCACCTGCGCCCGGGCGCCTGGTATCGGCGCCGCCTCGCGCGGCGCTTCCGTTATCTCGGCGTCGGAGTCTGGTTGCGCAAGGACATCCAGCCGACGCTCTGGGAGATGGAGGGACCCGGGAGCCTGCCTTGCTGACGGGGGCTCAACATTGAGAGCGCGCAGACGAACGCTCGAGGGCTCCTGGCGCGCTCGTGATCTCGGGGCCGGACTGTGGCGCTTCGAGGCCGATCCGCCGGGCGATGCGCAGGTCCATCTCATCGGCGTATCGCGCCTGAGGGTGGCCACACCCGCGACCCGCGGCGCGGGGCTCACACTCGAGTGGCAGAGCACGGGTGTTTGCCTCACGCACCACGCGCCTCCCGACGAGCGGACCTTCACGGCGCGGCAGGCGATCGTGCATGAGCCGGTGCCTGCGCTCTACGAGGCGCTGCCCCTCGAGCAACTCGATGCACGCGCGCGGCGCTTCTGGGCGCGCGTGTTCCTGCTGGTGCGTCTGCCGGGCGGGCGTCACTTGCTGAAGCGGCTCGCGCGCCGCGGCCGCTGAAACCCATCGTCCCGCCGCGGAGCCGGCCTCGGGCAGAAAGGTCTCGGGCGGAACTGCGTCACAATCGACCGGAGCTCCCCGGTGGGGGCGCCCGCGTCACGGATGACCGAAACACACGTGCGCACGCCCGTGCGTACCGCACATCGAAGTGCGACGTCGTTCAACGCTCGGGAGGCCTCTTTCGTACAGATTGCGTCAATCCCTTGCGACCGCGGGCGTTCCGAGTGCTGGAAATCAAAGAGACTGCTCGAGTGGCAGAGGCACCGGAGGCCTCATTCGAACCGTATGGGCGGCTTTTCCGTATGCTCATGCCGAGCCTCAAGGGCATCGCCGTGCACGATGGCCACGGCAACCGCATCTGGGCCTGCCCGGATTGGGATCTGGCGGACGATGCGGATCTCGCCCGCGAGGCGATCACGCATGCGCTCGCCGATACCATCGAGTATCCGGGTGTGCAGCGCCTCGACAGCGACCGCGTCGTCTACTCGTTCGTCATCCGCGGCGAGCACATCGAGGTCCTCGGCGTCGTCAGCATGGTGGCGCGCCTTTCGGGCAGCCGCACCGAGGGACGTCCGCTGCAGTATGTGCGCCAGCTCGTCCAGCCCGCGCTCGAATGCCTGCGGCGTGAGCTGACGCTGAGCTCGAGGCTGGGCTCGAGCGAGCGCGATCTCGGTGTGCGCGAGCGCGATCTCTCGCTGATGCTCGAGATGTCCTCGGGCCACAACGGTGCCTGCGAGGGCGATGAGTTCGACCTCATCCTGAAGACCGGGCTCGAGCACCTCGGCTGCGCCCTCGCCGCGCTGTGGGTGCCGGACAAGAGCATCGCGCTGTCGGTCACCCGCAGCGGCAATCCGCTCTCGGCGGGCGCTTTGCAGCGCGCGCAGCAGCACCTCATTGCGTGGATGCAGCTGCAGCAGCGCACCATCGTCGTCAACCACATCTCCAAGGTGGCGAGCGAGGTGGCGGCGCCCTACAAGATCCTCGCCTGTCCCGTGCGACATCCTTCAGGGCGCGTCATGGGCGTGCTCGCGCTGTTCAATCCGCCCAGCGCAGCCGATTTCGATGCGCATCAGACCCGCATCGCCGAGCTGCTCGCCAAGAAAGTCACGGTCATCATCCAGGCGCAGTACGATGCGAGCACCGGGCTGATGACGCGCCAAGCCTTCGAGCGCCAGGCGCTGGGCGCGCTCGCCGCCGCCGCTCCGAGCGCCGTGCACAGCATTCTCTATCTGGACATCGATCGGTTGCACGTCATCAACGAGACCTTCGGCATGCACGTCGGGGACGACGTGATCGCGAGCGTGGCGGAGTGTCTCGGCAGGAGCTTGCCCGCCGAGGCCCTGTCGGCGCGCATCTCGGGTGACCGGCTGGCCGCGCTCGTGCCGAATACCGCGATCGAGCAAGCGGCCGCGATCGCGGAGCAGGTGCGTGCTGCCGCGGCGGCCATCGAGCCGCGCGCCGGGCAAGGCTCCTTCGAGGTGTCCGTGTGCGTGGGCGTGGCGGCCGTGGGTCGCGCCGAGAATGCGCTCGCGCACGCGCTCGCGACCGCCGAGATCGCCTGCAAGGCTGCCAAGGACCGGGGACGCAACCGCGTCGAGGTCTTTCAGGATTCCGATCAGAGCATCATTCGCAGGCACACCGACATACTGGTCATCGGCAAGCTGCGCGATGCGCTCGGCAGCGACAGCTTTCGCCTCGACGCGCAGCCCATCCTGCCCTTGCGGGGCAATTACGGCCGGCCGCGCTTCGAGCTGCTGGTGCGCATGCTCGGCGATCGCGGTGAGATCATCCCGCCGGGCAAGTTCCTCTCCTCCGCGGAGCGTTATCAGCTCATGCCGACGCTGGACCGCTGGGTGGTGAGGCGTGCCTGCGAGCTGCTCGGCGCGCACAGCGCCGCGGTCGGCGAGGACATCGCGCGCTTCGCCATCAACCTGTCGGGCCAGTCGCTGCAGGACGAGACATTCCTCGACTTCGTGATCGAGCAGTTGATGAGCAGCCACCTGCCGGCGAGCTCGCTCTGCTTCGAGCTGACCGAAACCGCGACCATCGGCAATCTCGAGAAGGCTCAGCACTTCCTGCGCTCGCTGCAGGAGCTCGGCTGTCAGTTCGCGCTCGACGACTTCGGCACCGGCGTGAGCTCGCTCGCCTACCTCAAGGACCTTCCGGTCAACTATCTGAAGATCGACGGCACGTTCGTGCGCGACTCGCTCACCAACACGCGCTCCGAATCGATGATCAAGGCGATCGCGCAGCTCGCCAAGGTCATGTGTCTCGAGACCATCGCGGAGTACGTCGAGACCGATGCGCTGCGAGTACGCATGGCCGATCTCGGCGTCGATTACGGTCAGGGCTTCGCCATGGGCAAGGCGCAGCCGCTCGAGGATCTGCTCGAGGAGCTCGCGATCTACGAGGCGACGGTGAACACCTGGAGCAACGGCGCCTCGGCCGGCGAGCAGGTCATCGCCAGCTAGAGGTCATCGCCCGCTGGAGGTCATCGCGAGCTAGCCGTTGCCGAGCGCGCGGCCTCCCTCCGTGACCCGTGTCACGAAACCTGCGGCGTCCTCCTTCGTCCTACGGCCGGTAGGCGGCTTTTGCCTCTGGGTTCACCCGTTTTTTAGTGGCCGAATGCACTCTCCTTCCGCCCGTTATGTTTATGTGAGGCACAGCATGCTGATTCTGACGCGCCGGGCCGGCGAAGCATTGCGGATCGGCGATGACATCGAGGTGACCGTCATGGCGGTGAACGGCTCGCAGGTTCGGATCGGCATCAGCGCTCCCCGGGAGATTGCCGTCGATCGCGAGGAGATCGCCGAGCGCAAGCGGCGGGACCGCGAGAGCGGCACGGTGCGCGCGGCGGGTGATGCGCGCGCCGTCGGCTCCGATGCGGGCCGCACGAAGGTTCGACCCTGAGCAACTGACCCGTCGATCGACTGCGCGTCGCGGTCGGCGGCGCCTTCAGACGGCGCAGCTTCAATGCGTGAGTGAGAAGCGGATGCGCACCCGCGCGCGCTGGCTCACCGCGTGCCCGTCCCGCACCACCGGTCGATAGCGCCACTGCGCCACGGCACTGCGCGCAGCTCCATCGAACACACCGGCCGGTTGCGCCTGCACCACGCGCAGCTCGCGCACCGCCCCCCGCTCATCGACCGTGAACTCGAGGTCCACCCAGCCTTCGGTGGATTGCTCCTCGGCCCGCCGCGGATACACCGGCTGAACCGACTTCATGAGCGTCAACTCGCTCGCCGAGACCACCTGGGGGGCGCTCGAGCCTGCTGCGGCTGCCGAGGGGAGCGATGTCGTCGAGCCGGCTTCCCCGGCCGGCCCGGCGCTCGTGGTCGGCCCGGCACCCGTTGACCCCACGGCCGATGCGCTGTCGAGCTCGCGCAGCACCGTCACCGCGTCGGGCGAGGAGTAACCGTCGGCCGTCGCTTGCGTGATGAGCGTGCGCGCAGCCTCGTACCGCTTCTCGACGAGCTGACCGCGGGCGCGCGTCACCAGTCGCGCATCGAGATCCTGCGTCGCGGCGGCGAGACCGGGGTAGGCCGGGTCGAGCTCGCGCAGCGTCGTCAGATAGAAGCGGGCGCTGTCCTGGGCGGGCTCGAGCAGGTGGTCCTGCTGCAGGCGCTCCTGGGCGAGCACCAGCAGCTGCTGTCCACGATCGCTGTCCTGGGGGCGTTGCGCGCTCGCCAGGAGCGAGCGGAGATTGCCGATGTTCTGCGGAGTCGCGATTCCTTCGGCGGCATCGAGCAGCCCGCGGGCCGCCTCGAAGTCGCGCCGATCGATCGCCGTGCGTACGGCGGCGAGCAGCTTCGAGGCTACGGACTGCTGGGCCTCAAGCGCGGCGGGGTCGCGGGGACCGGCTTTCAGAGCCGCCCGCAGATAGCCTTGCGCACTGTCGCCCGGCGGCTCGACGAAATGGCCCCCGTCGGCGCGCGCCACCGCGAGAGCGGCCAGCTCGGCCGCACGCCGCGGCGCGCTCGCGGGGGCTGCCGGAGCGCTCCCCTCGTGGCCCGCGCTCGTCGAGGAGGACGTCCCGGGGACTGCGCCCGCGGCCTGCGCAGCGCTCGCCGGGCTCGAGGAGCTCGCGGCGGCGCCCGCGGCGGCGGAGGGCCCCGGTGCCTTGTGGGGCTCGAGCGCCCGGGACAGCTGCTGGGCGAGAGCACCTTCGGCCTGTGCCTGCTGAGCGGCGTTGACCGCCGCGCGCTGCGCCTGCGCATCGAGCGGCGGGGCGGCGGGCGGGGTCCCCGTCGAGGTCGCCCGCGCGCGGACGGGCGGTGGCGTTATGTCATGCAGCAGCCGCAGGCTCGCGAGGGCGCCCAGCGCCACGGCCAGGGCGCAGACGCCCAGGAGCAGTAGCCTGCGCGATGAGCGCCCTCCTCCCGGCAGCGCCAGGGCGGCGGCGAGGCCTCCGCTGCTGCGCTGCCGCACCTCATCGAAGCGCTTGACCGCGGCGTCGGCGAACAGCCGTGCGCGGGCGGGCGAGACCGGCTTGTGGATGAAGCGGTAGACGGTACCCGCACTGATCAATTTGGCGAGCGTGCCCTCCGCCTCCCGAGGGCCGGCCACCATGATGACGAGGTCGGGGAACTGCCGCTTGATCTGCCCGACGAACACCCCGGGCGCTTCGAGCAGAGCCTGCACGTCGAGCACCAGGATCCCGACGCTGCCGGCAATCAGGAGGTCACCCACCTTGTCGCCGCTCGGCACGTGCCACAGGCGCCGCGCCGGGCCCACCGCCTCGCGCAGCGTCTTGAGGAACGCCTCATCGCCCGTGAGCACGACCAGCTCGACGATGTCGCTCGCCAGGCTGTAGCGAAGCGACTTCAAGACGCGGGCTTCGTCGTCGGGCGCCAGCAATTTAACCTCGCGGGGTTGGGAGTGAGACCTGGTTCACGAGGCTAGTGTCATTCGGCCGGGGACGCTATACGATACGGCGTCTCGCGCCGCAGACAATCGATGTTGCGCCGCGCAACCAGATTTCTGTGACTCATTCCTCATTCGCGCCGGGTACTGCGGGGCCGGACTTGAGCGAAGCCATCGGGATCACGTGCAAGTTGCCGATCGACCAGCGCGCTGCCCTGGAGCAGCTGCTGTTCTTCAATGGCAATCAGCATCGCGTGCGCTCCGGGATCGAGGCCTCGATCGAGACCTACGGTGTCCCGGAGATCTACGAGTCCGAAGGTCTTCTCAAGATCCGGGTGGGAGACATCGAGGGCGTGCAGACGCTCTTTGCGGTGTGCGAGCGCGGTCGCCCGATCGGCGCGGCGGTGTTCGTGCGCCTCGCCGAGGAGCGCTTCGTGGTGTTGCATCTCGGCGTCGAGCCGCGCTCGAGCGCCTCCCCGGATCGCAACCGGCGCGTGCTCCTGCGGCTCATGCACGAGATCCGCGGTGCCGCACGACGCACCCGCGGCGTCGAGCGCATCGAGCTGGTCTACCGTCGCCGCGCCTGCGGCGCGCGCCTTGAGGGGTGATCGTCCGGCGTCACGAGGACGGACGCCTGCGCTGCGCGTGGTGTAGCGACGATCCGTTGTACGTCGCCTATCACGACCTCGAATGGGGTCGCCCGCTGCACGCGGACCAGGCACTCTTCGAGATGCTCTGTCTCGAAGGCGCTCAGGCCGGCCTTTCCTGGCTCACGATCCTGCGCAAGCGCGACCATTACCGGCGTGCCTTCGACGGCTTCGATCCGCGGCTGATGGCGCGCTACGGCGCCCGGCAGCGCGCGCGACTGCTCGCCGATGCGGGCATCGTGCGCAACCGGCTGAAGATCGATGCCTTCATCGCGAACGCCCGCGCGTACCTCGAGCTCGGCGGTGCGTCGGGGGATTTCGGGCGCTACGTCTGGCAATTCACGAACGGCCGCACCGTGCGCCGCCGCCCGCTCAAGAAGAGCGACATCGCGAGCACCTCGCCGGCGAGCGATGCGATGAGCCGCGATATGAAGAAGCGCGGCTTTCGCTTCGTCGGTACCACCATCTGCTATGCCTTCATGCAGGCGGTGGGCATCGTCGATGAGCATCAACGCAACTGCTGGGTCACGAAGGAACGGACGTGAACATGAAGAAGAACATCGGGGCGGTGAGTGCGGCGTGCGTACTGCTCAGCGCCCACCCCGCGATCGCCGCGCCCGCGATCGCCGCGCCCGCGATCTCGAAGCCGTTCTTCAAGCCGCTCGACGTCTTCGAGCTTTCCTGGGTGGCGGATCCCGAGATCGCTCCCGATGGCCGGCGCATTGCCTTCGTGCGCATGCGCATGGATATCCGCTCCGATCACCCGCGGGGCGCCATCTGGCTCATCGATGCAAACGGCGAGCACGCCGAGCCGCTCTCGAGCGCTTCCGACACGAGCTCACCGCACTGGTCGCCTGACGGCGAGCGGCTCGCCTACGTCGGCCGCGGGGAGGATGATTCGCCGCAGCTGTTCGTCTACTGGACCCGCAGCCATGTCACCAGCGCGATCACGCACCTCACCGATGCGCCGGCGAGTCTCGCCTGGTCGCCGGATGGGCGCTGGATCGCCTTCACCATGCCCGTGCCGATGGAGCGCAAGCCGCTCAAGGTGGAGCTGCCCGAGGCGCCGAAGGAGGCGCACTGGGCGGCGCCGCCCAAGCTCATCGATCGCATGGTGTATCGTGTCGATGGCAAGGGCTATCTGCCGAATGCCTATCGCCAGGTGTTCGTGGTGGCTGCCGACGGCGGCCCCGCGCGCCAGGTGACGCACGGCGACTTCGAGCACGACGACGCGCCGAGCTGGAGTGCCGACTCGCGCAGCCTCATCATCTCCGCCAACCGGCACGAGGATGCGGACTTCCGCCCCCTCGACAGCGAGATCTACCGCGTCGATCTGGCGGACGAGTCGATCCACGCGCTCACCGACCGGCGCGGACCGGATTCCGATCCCGTGGTCTCGCCCGACGGACGGCACATTGCCTACCTCGGGTTCGATGACCAGGTGCAGGGGCACCAGAACGTCGAGCTTTATGTCATGGATGCCGACGGTGGGCACTCGCACTCGCTCACCGCCGCGCTCGATCGTGACGTCGTGCGGGCCCGCTGGCGAGCAGATAACAAGGCGCTGTTCGTCATGTACGAGGATCACGGCGTGCTCAAGCTGGCGAGCATCGATCTGAAGGGCGACGTGCAGCAGGTGCTTGCGAGCGACATCGGCGGCGGCGACGTGACGCGGCCCTACACCGCGGGCTCCTTCTCGGTCGCGAAGGATGGCCGATTTGCCTATATGCAGGGCTCGCCCTATGCGCCGCCGGCACTCGCCACGGGGATTCGTGCGGGCGAAGCGCGCACCATCACGGCCGCGAGCGAGAATCTTCTTGCCGAGCGCACGCTCGGGCACCTCGAGACGATCGACTTCGTGTCCTCCGCGGATCGTTGGAAGGTGCAGGGCTGGATCATCACACCGCCCGGCTTCGATTCAAAGAAGCGCTATCCCCTGGTGCTCGAGATTCATGGCGGACCGTTCGCGAGCTACGGGCCGACATTCGCAGCGGAGCTCGAGCTCTATGCGGCGGCGGGCTATGCGGTGCTGTACGTCAATCCACGCGGCAGCACCGGCTACGGGCAGCGCTTCGCCAACGCGATCCACCATGATTATCCCGGGCATGATTTCGACGACCTCATGTCGGGCGTCGATGCGGTGCTGGCGCGCGGCTATGTCGACCCACAGCGTCTGTTCGTGGCGGGCGGCAGCGGCGGAGGCGTGCTGAGCTCCTGGATCGTCGGCCACACCGACCGCTTCCGCGCCGCCGTGGTGGTCAAGCCCGTGATCAACTGGACGAGCTTCGTGTTGACTGCCGACATCACCAGCTATTTCTACAGATATGGCTTCGCGGCGCTTCCGTGGGACGATCTCGAAGCCTACTGGAAGCACTCGCCGCTTGCTTACGCCGGGCACGTGACGACCCCCACGATGCTGATGACCGGAGAGACCGATTACCGCACGCCCTCGAGCGAGGCCGAGCAGTTCTACGAGGCGCTCAAGCTGCGCAAGGTCGACACCGCGCTCGTGCGCGTGCCGAATGCCTCGCACGACATCTCGGCGCGGCCGAGCCTGCTCATCGCCAAGGTGAGCTACACCCTCGCCTGGTTTGCCGCCCACGACGCGAAGCGCGACACGCCGCCCGCCGAGATCAACACCGCGCGCAGCATGCCGGCGCGATGACTGCCGGGCGCGCGATGCCGGCCGCCGCTCATCAGCGCGGCCTGACGGACTGCGCGGTCTGCCCGAACAGGATCTTGCGCTGCTCATCCGTCATCGTCAGGGGCGGATTCGCATTGAGCTGCGCACCGAGCGCATAGGCGCGCACGGTCGCGGGCCGGCTCCTGATGGCCTCGAACCAGCGCTTGAGGTTCGGGAAGTCCTCGAGGCGCTGGCCTTGCGCCTCGTACGGGACGATCCACGGATACGAGGCCATGTCGGCAATCGAATAGTCGCCGGCGACGAACTCCCGGTCCGCGAGCCGCCGGTCGAGCACGCCGTAGAGACGGTTCGTCTCCTTGACGTAGCGATCGATGGCGTACGGAATCTTCTCGGGCGCATAACGGTTGAAATGATGGTTCTGACCCGCCATCGGACCGAGGCCGCCAACCTGCCAGAAAAGCCACTGCAGCACCTCGGTGGCGCCGCGCACGTGCGCCGGAATGAACTGCTCGGTCTTTTGCGCCAGATACAACAGGATCGCGCCCGACTCGAACACCGAGAGCGGCCCGCCGCCCTCGCTCGGCGCATGATCGACGATCGCGGGCATGCGGTTGTTGGGCGAGATGGCGAGGAACGACGGCTTGAACTGCTCGCCCTGACCGATGTTCACCGGCACGAGACGATAAGGCGTCGCGGTCTCCTCGAGAAACATCGTGATCTTGTGCCCATTGGGCGTGGGCCAGTAGTAGAGCTCGATCATTTGGGTTCCTCCGGCGGCTCGAGCGGCAGGTGATGCTCCCGCAAAATGGCGATGTCGACGTCCTCCTCGCGGGGCAGCGTGCGCATCGCGGCGATGCGGCGCCTTGCATGCGCGCTTTTCAGCCACGGCAACAGCGGCTCGTCGGCGCGGTTTGCGCTCGCGACGCGCCACTCGAGCGCGCGGCGGCGCACGGCCAGAGCGCGAGCCTCCCGACCGTCGGGGGTCAGCCAGTGCTTTTCCATGCTGAAGCCCGCGAGCTGCGCCACGACCGTATCGCTCCTCTGCATGATGCGCGCAAGCTTCAGGCACGCCTCGCGCCGCTCGGAAAGCTGACCCTCGCGACACGCGCCCTGCAGCGCCGTCAGGGGCGCCACGATCTCCGCGGCCGCGACACCCGTCGCCTCATTGTAGCGGGCCAGATCGTTGGGCACGTAGCTCGAGGGCAGGCTCGATCGTACTCGCTTCAGTGCATCAAACAGCAGCACCACGACGCGGTTCCAGTAGAAGTCGAAGCGGCTGGCCTGCGCCATCTCGCCCAGAATGCGGTCGACCTCGACGACGTTCTTCTCGCGCTGTGCGACCCCGAGGGTCGAGAGCCAGGCGGCGCCATTGTCGGCATCGACCCAGCGCATCGTGGTCGCGGGGTCGCGGATGTCGCAGCCCGCCGTCGCCGCGCACAGCTGCAACCGCAGCCAGGCGATCGCGGCGTTCTCCGGGTCCTGATCGCTCGCGCGCGAGGCGAGCTCGACCGCCGCGGCGTGTCCGGGGGAGGGCTCTGCGTGCGACCGTGCGCGCGCCAGGTAGCTGAAAGCGGCTGCGGCGGCCATCGAGTCGGGATCGTTGCGGGCGCCGAGCGCCTGGGCCGCGGCGGCTCGCCAGGCACCGTAGCGCTCGGTCGTCGTCAGGGCGAGCGGATGGTCGGCGGCGCGCGCCACCGCGGCGAGCGCCAGCAGCACTGCGACCCGCGGCCAGGCACGCGTGCTCACTTGCCGCGGGGTGTCGCCGTCAGTCCGGCGGTGATCGCGAGACGCATCGCGTCCTCGACCGAGATGTCGAGGGGGCGCACGCGCGCGCGCGGCAGATAGAGGGTGTAGCCGCCGAACGCGTAGCTCATCGGGAAGTACACCGTGACCCAATCGCTGCCCCCGTGAGGCAGGAGTGCCGCGGGGACGTCCTCGCGGGTGACGAAACCGATCGCGTGCACGTCGGCGAACTGCGCGAGCACCACGCGCTGCAGATCCCGCCTGTCCCCGCTCCCCGAGGGCAGTAGGCTGACGACGTCACGAAAGCCCCCGTAGAGCGTCTTGACGAACGGGATGCGCCCGAGGAGATCGTCCCAGTAGCCGAGCAGGATCTTGCCGAAGTAAGCATTGACGAGACCGCCCACGAGCAGCAGCAGCAAGAATCCAGTGACCAGGCCGAGCCCCGGATAGTAATGCTCGGGGCTGATGATGCGCAGGCCGATGAGCGCATGCCTCAGCCATCCCTCGACATGCGCGACCAGCCACCAGATGACGTACACGGTGAGCGCGAGCGGCAGGATCGTGACGAGACCGCTCATCGTCAGCGTTAGAATTTTTCTCATGCGACTATGATAGCGCGGCGGGCCGGGAGTCCGCCGACCGACGCCGGAGGTCTTCGACCCCGGGTCCTTCTCAGGGACCCCGGTCCCTCTCAGTGCTGGCGTGGCAGCAGGAAGCGCACGCCCTCGTAGGCGAGAACCACACCGTCGCGCCGGATGCGCTCGATCGTCGGACCTTCCTCGAGCGTCTGTCCCTCGCGATACTTGCGATTGTTGATGTAGACGAACCGATCCGCGGGCTGCGTGGCGTAGACATGCACGTCGAGATGCAGCTCCGGCCCCGTCATGCGGATCTCCCCGATCGAGGGCAGGATCTCATCCGGAGGCTCATCCTCGTGCACGAGCGGCTTTGACTCGCGATGATGGGTGATGCGCGGGGCGGGCGGCGCGGGCGCGACGCTCGCTTGTGAGACCGGAATCTCGGGCGCGAACTCGCCGCTGCCTTCCATGGGGCTGAAATTCGAAGCGGGCGCCTCGACGCGATGGGCGGCGGGCTGCGCGCTCGACGCGATGCTCGAGTCGCCGGGCGCCTGCGCGGAGGGCGCACCCGACGCGCCCGACGAGTCCGCGGTCGACGAGTCCGCAGTCGACGAGTCCGCAGTGCCCGAGGATGCCATCCCGCGCCTCGCATCGCCGCTGCGGGCAGGCTCATCGTTGCGCAAGGTCGCGCGCTCCGACCCGCTGCGGCTCCCCGCGGCCGCAACCGGGTGCGGGCCGAACAGCATGCCGCGGCTTGCGAGCGCCGCGAGCACCAGCAGGTTGACGCCGAGCAGCAGCATCAGCGCGATTGCCCAGAGTGGCAAGCGCGCCCGGGGCCGCACGATGCCGGCCTCCACCAGGCCCGGGGTCGACTGACGCTGGCGCTCGAGCTCGGACTTCTTCAAGGCATCGAGAATGAAGGACATGCGGGTTCGGCCTTAGCTGCGCGGCAGACGGATGAGGAGCGGCGAGCCGGGCTCGGCGAGCGCCGTGTCGAGGACCACCTGCGTCTGCACGCCGGCGATACCATCCGCGTTGAGGCGATGCGCACGCTGAAAGTTCTGCACGGCGACCGCGAGATCCTGATCGTACACATCGCCGCTCGCGGGGTCGGCCGCCGTTCCCTTGAGCGCATTGAGGCTGCGGCGCAGCCAGCGCACCTCATCGCCCTGCATCCCCATCGACAGCTCCCGCGTGTGCGTGGTTTTCGGCTTCCACACGACGGTGAACTCGCCGAACCAGTCGGGCGAGAGATCCTCGAGCGGCACGCGCACGTCGTGATCGCCGAGATCGAGCGTCGCGGTGTGCGCATCGAGTCCGGACAGCACCACGCGATGGCGCCGGCCCGAATCATCGATGAGCGTGAGGATTGCGGGGCGGTTGAGCGCGCGCACCTCGGCCCAGGAGCCCCGCTGCTCGAGGCAGGCCAGACCGGCTTTGCTGGCCTGCCCGCAGGGATCGCGATCGGTCGTCAGCGCCGTGCCCCACAGCGAGAGCAGCCGGCGAAATGCCGCGGCCTCGGTGGTGTTCGCCGCATTCGCCTTGAGCAGCTCGTTCAGGGCGACGGGTGAGCTCGCGGCAGCGCCGGCGGGGGGCCGCGCACCAGCAGCGGTCGCGACGGCGGACCCCGGCGCCGGATCCGTCGGCGCGGCACCCATCGAGGCGGGATCTGTCGGCGAGGTATTGGTTGCCGCGGGATCCGCCGGCGAATTCGCGTCCGTGCGCTTCGAGAGGGCGGCCAGGGTCGCACCGAGGCGCTCGGCGCCGCCCGCTGAAGAGGCCCGGCTCGCCCCCGCGGGGCCTGTGATCACCGAACGCGCATTCGCTGCTTGAGCGGTCTGCGCTGCACGCAGCGGGTGGGTGAGCGCGCGCCAGCCGACCCATGCGGTCGCGCTCACCCCGAGGAGCACGATCGCGGTGGCGGCCCAGGCGATCCACGGCGGCGCGAAG
>Ga0070734_10001405_pt1 | contig 35375 bp, 25 predicted proteins | sample Coa_R1_8_FD_66444 | JGI IMG/M metagenome (GOLD analysis project Ga0070734, IMG submission 66444) | Surface soil microbial communities from Centralia Pennsylvania, which are recovering from an underground coalmine fire - Coalmine... | ecosystem: Environmental > Terrestrial > Soil > Unclassified ...
GTTCACACCCGCGTCTATCACGACTGGATCCGCCTCAACTCCAACCTCCTGCAAAATCCTGCCAATCCTCAATTCAACCTCAACCCCAGCGGCAAGTACGTTGCCGGAACAACGGTCTCCTGCCCAACAGGCGGAGTCATGCCCGACACAACGCCGGGAGCCTTCAACGTCTGCGCTCAGGCCTTCACCAACGTCAACCAGTTCTTCACTCCCAACGAGTCTGGAGCTATCTATGACGCCCTGCAGATGGGTCTTCGCCACTCACTGCAACATGGCTTTACCAGCGGCCTCGCCTACACCTATTCCCGCCTCAAAGACTCCAGCGAGTCGCCCTTCTACTACCCCAACAAACCCTTCGTGAACGGCATCCATGACGAGTGGGCGAACGGCCAGGACGACCAGCGACACACCCTCACCGCCACGGGCGACTTCGCCTGGAGGTTTGGCCTTTCCCTTTCTGGCCTCTTCCACTACGGCTCCGGCAATGCCTTCCCGACAACCGTCAACACCACTCAGCCGACCGGCTACGCACCCAGCTATAACCGCACCTTCGCTCTCAACACAACCCCAATCGCTCCTGGCGCGACCTGCCCTGCAGCCCCTTGCGTTACTGTCTACAACAATCCCGCTAACAACTATCTCGACACCGCAACCGGCTACTACCTCACCAAGCGCGACGCCCTCTACGGACGCAACATCTACCGTATGGACACTCGGCTACAGGAATCGCACCAAATCAACGACCGCTTTCGTGCAATTGTCGCCGTCGAAGCCTTCAACCTCTTCAACCATTCGAATTACGGCAACTACAACGGCATCGTAACGCTACCTACATACGGCACACCCGCCGCCACCACCTCCGCCGCCACCGGCATTCCTGTCGAATGGCGTCCGCGCTCATTGCAATTTTTAGCCCGCTTCGAGTTCTAATCCGTCGTAAGCTGAACACTCAATCCACGAGGAGGTGCGGTGCGTCACAGCACTGTGCCTCTGCCTGAGGGGATCACAGAATGCACCTTGCATCACGCCGCACGCTGACTGCCCACGCCTTCGTCTCGGCCTTCCTCCTTACCGTCTTCGCTGCAGCCAGCCACGCAGCGCCCCCCGCAAAGCCAAAGCTCGTCACCATCTCCGAAGGCACCGACACGCAGATCACCGTCTCCCCAGATCACAAAATCATCATCGCGGACCTGCAAGGCCTCCTCTTCTCGATGCCCATCACCGGCGGTTCCGCAAAGCAGCTCACGACTCCAGAGCAGGAAGCCTCTCACCCTGACTGGTCTTCCAAAGGTGACCTCGTCGCCTTCCAGTCGTACTCCGGGGGCACCTTCCACATCTGGACCATGCATCCCGACGGCTCTGGCCTCAAGCAAATCACGACCGGCCACGGCGACGACCGCGAACCCCGCATCTCGCCCGATGGCACACAGATCGCCTTCGCATCGGACCGCGCATTCAAGGGCAGCTACGACATCTGGACCGTCGACATCGCCACAGGCGCACTCAAGCAGCTCACCAGCAGTGAAGCCGACGAGTTCGGACCGGCCTGGTCGCCCGACGGCTCGCAGATCGCCTTCGTAAGCGGCACTGGCATCCAGGGCAAAACCATCGAGACGATTGCCCTCGCCACCGGCAAACAAACCACCGCTGTTGCAAGCATCCCTGCAGGCCGCGTCGAAGCCCCCAGCTTCTCACCCGACGGAAAATCCCTTGCCTATGTTCAGTTCCACGGCGTCGGCATGTTCATGAACACCGCCCAGCTCAACATCACAGGCGCGACCACCTACACCGGCAAGGCCGAAGACACATTCCCCTTCCCAGCGGTCTGGCTCTCGGGCACAGAGCTCCTCTATACCGCCGACGGCCACATCTTACGCACCAGCCTTTCCGACAAGTCCGAGACACCCATCCCCTTCACGGCCACCATCAAATCCATCCGCCCGCAGTACCCGCATAAGGCCTACGACTTCGACGCAACCACCGCGCACCAAGTGAAAGGCATCTACGCGCCCGCGCTCTCGCCAGACGGCAAGCAGATCGCCTTCGTGGCCCTGAACCAGCTCTACCTCATGACCATCGGCAGCGCGCCCGTCGCACTCACTCACGACACCTTCTACAAGCAAGGTCCGGCTTGGTCGCCCGACGGCAAGACCCTCGCCTATGTCTCCGACCGCGACGGCATCGAGAACATCTACCTCCACGACACCTCCGCCCCTGACACTTCCGCTGACAAGCAGGTCTCCCCCAGCAAGACCGCCCAGATCATGCCCGCCTGGTCGCCCGACGGCAAACTCATCGCCTTTCAGGACCAGACCGGAGCCACACTACTCGTTGACGTAACCACCGGAGCCACCAGGCCCCTCGCACCACTGACCTTCTTCCCCGGCCGCCCCGCCTTCTCAGCCAACGGAAAGACAGTCGCCATTGCCACGATCAAGCCCTACACCAAGCGTTTCCGCGAAGGCACCAGTTCTATCCTCACCGTAGATCTCGCCACCGGCAAAACTGAGTTCTTCGCTCCCGCTCCCTTCGAATCCATCACCACCCGCACCGAAGACGGCCCCATTTACTCCCCCAACGGAAAAGAGATGGCCTTCGTCATGGATGATCTCCTCTACACCATGCCCGTCGATGCCGCTGGTCATCCCTCCGGCACAGCCGTCAAGCTCAATGATGAGACAACCGACGCGCCCACATGGTCTGGCGACTCCTCCAAACTCCTCTATCTCAACAACGGCAAGCTCAAGCTCATCAATCGTGCCACCGGAGCCGTCACACCCGTCCCCCTCACCCTGACCTTTACTCCGGCCAAGCCCCAACAAAAGCTCCTCATCCATGCGGCCCGCTTCTGGAAGGGCTCCGGCCCCGACGAACAAACCGACGTGGACATCCTTGTCACGGACAATCGCATCACCAGCGTCACGCCGCACAGCTCTACTCCCCCCGCAGACGTAACTCGCACCATCGAAGCCGCCGACTCCACCGTCATGCCCGGCCTCTTCGAGAACCACGCCCACCCCGACTCCGACAACTCCATCTACTACGGCGACCGCATGGGCCGTCTCTGGCTCATCTACGGCGTCACCGAACTGCGCGGCATCGCTGACAACGCCTATCGCGCCCTCCAGCACCGTGAGGCCTACACCTCGGGAGCAGCCATCGGTCCACGTCTCTTCACTACAGCCGAAGCCGTCGACGGGGAGCGCGTCTACTACCCGATGATGATCCCCACTACCTCCGAGGCCCAACTCCATCGCGAGTTCGACCGCCTCAAGGCCCTGGACTTCGACTTCGTCAAACTCTACGTCCGCCTGCCCTACGCCTGGGCCGAGCAGGGCATCCAATTTGCCCACAGCCAGATGGGCGTCGAGACCGCCTCACACTATCTCTTACCCGCCGTCGCTCTCGGCGAAGACGGTATGTCGCACCTCTCCGCTACCGCACGCACAGGTTGGGCTTACTCCCGCTCTCTCACCGGCAAGAGCTACTCCGACGTCACAACGCTGCTCCCCGAATCCGGCATGTGGACGATTTCGACCACCTTCGCACAAGCCCAATACGGTGAAGACCCGTCGATGGCCACCGATCCCCGCCAGTCCGTCTCGCCGCCGTGGGAGAACGCACGCCTCAAGCTGTCCCTCCACACCGCCCAGACAACAGATCAGGCGTCTGCCTACCAACACCTCAAAGACGAAGAAGCCACCATCACGAAGGTCCTCAACGCCAACGGTCTTATCCTCGCCGGCACCGACTCCCCTCTCGACCTACCAAGCACCTCGCTGCACCTGAACCTACGCGCCCAGGTCAAATATGGCCGGGCCCCGTGGCAAGCCCTTGAGACCGCGACCATCCTTCCTGCAAAAGCCTACGGTCTCACAAAAGATCTCGGCACCATCGAGCCCGGTCACCTCGCCGACCTCATCATCGTCTCCGGCAACCCCCTCAAAAACATCAACGACACCGCCCGTGTCCAGTGCGTCATGAAAAACGGCCAGCTTCAATCCGTCGCCACCATCATGGCGCCATTTGCCAAGTCCACCATCGGCGATGACATCTGTCCCACCACTCCGCAAAAGCCGTGATGGATAACAACGTTTTCGGGGTGCGACTCTGAATCGCATCAAATCTTCTTCCTTGCTCTAAGAACTGTCCGCTTGGCTATAGAGTTAAGGAAGCGGGCGTAGAGTCAGAGAGCACTGAAGGGGAATAACGCAATGGATGTAGCAAAGGTATTGATCGCAGGAGACTGGCGCAAAGCAAACTCCGACAGTACGTTTCAAGCCGAGAATCCCGCAACAAGACAACAGCTCCCGACACCCTTCCCCATAAGCAATTGGAAAGATTGTGACGACGCGCTCGCAGCCGCGTCCCATGCCGCGCAGGACCTGCGCAAGATTGAACCTGAACGCATCGCTGCCTTTCTGGAAGCCTATGCCAACAACATTGAGTCTTCTGCGGCACAACTCATAGAAGCCGCTCACGAAGAGACAGCCCTTCCCATCAGCCCAAGACTCAAGGATGTGGAACTACCTCGGACAGTAAACCAACTGAGGCAAGCCGCAGCAGCAGCACGAGAAGAATCCTGGAAGCACGCGGCTCTCGATCTCAAGCTGAACATTCGTTCTTGTTTCGCACCCATAGGCCCGGTTGTCGTTCTCGGCCCGAACAACTTCCCGTTCGCCTTTAACGGCGTCAGCGGCGGCGATTTTGCTGCAGCCATCGCGGTCGGCAATCCTGTCATCGCCAAAGCCCACCCTCTCCATCCCAACACCACGCGTCTTTTGGCAGAGGAAGCCCTGAAAGCTCTCGCAACAGCGGGCCTCCCCATGGCAACAGTCCAGATGATCTATCAACTCAGCAACGAAGATGGCCTGCGTTTAATGAGCGATCCGCGGGTAGGCGCCATCGCCTTCACCGGAAGCCGGCCCGTAGGTCTTCGCCTGAAAGAAGCCGCCGAGTCAGCAGGCACACCCGTTTACCTGGAGATGTCCAGCATCAACCCGGTCACTTTCTTACCCGGCGCACTCGCAGAACGTGGCGATCAGCTCGCGCAGGAGCTGGCAGATAGTTGCCTCGCTGGATCGGGCCAGTTCTGCACCAGCCCCAATCTCATTCTTCTGCCTCAAAGCGATGCGGCGGAGACTCTTCTGCAAAAGGTCGCGACGATCTTCAAAGATCGCCCCTCGCAGCCGCTGCTCTCATCCGGTGGCCGCGAACACCTGTCACAAGGAGTTACAGCATTGCGCGATGCAGGCGCTCAGCTCGTCACAGGAGGAGACATCGCCGACGGCCCCGGCTACCGCTACGCCAACACCCTCCTGCGCACTACCGCACAACACTTCCTCTCCTCCAACAAGGCCCTCCAGCGCGAGGTCTTCGGCAACGCCACGCTGGCTGTAACTGCGACCGATCCTGCTCAGTTGCTTGAAGTCATCCAGTCGCTCGAAGGCAATCTAACGGGAAGCATTTACTCGTCCAACTCCGGAACTGACGACGTAGTCTACGATCAACTCGCGCCAGCACTCCGCCAGCACGTAGGCAGACTGCTGAACGACAAGATGCCAACCGGCGTTGCAGTAAGCCCGGCAATGAACCATGGAGGCCCCTACCCCTCCACCTCCCACCCGGGCTTTACCGCAGTCGGTATTCCCACCTCGCTGACGCGATTTGCAGCACTGCAGTGCTATGACAACGTCCGCCAGAGCCGCCTGCCCAACGTGCTCAAAGATAAAATCGAAAATCCCGCGACCTGGCGCCTGATCGATGGAACCTGGGTCCAGGGTTGACGCCCATTTTTCCTGGATGCAGGTAACTGATGGCAACGCCGTTCAAATTATGTATCCTTGAAGCCGAAAGTAAACGTATTCTAGCGTTCGACCGAATCATCCTCTCGAAATGGAGTTTCATGTCCAGACTTAGAAATCTTCTGACCGCAGGTTTATGGACGTGTGTTGTAACCACGCTTCTCGCACAAACTCCTAACGGAACTCTCAACATCCAGGTGGATAAATCCGTCGGCACATCGAGCCCTATCCTCCACGGCCTGATGACAGAGGAGATCAACTACTCCTACGATGGCGGCCTCTACGCCGAGTTGATAAGAAACCGGACCTTCCAGGATGACGCATCCTCACCCGTCCATTGGTCGATCGCGGCAAACGATAAGAACGCAGCTACCATAGACATCGATAAGACGACAGGCCCAAGCACTGCTTTGCCCTTGAGCCTCAAGGTATCGGTCGCCGCCGCCAGCACAACCGATCATCCAGCGGGCGTGCAGAACGATGGATTCTGGGGCATCGCCGTTCGTCCGCACACGCAGTACAAGGCATCCTTCTATGCAAAAGCTGATGCAGGCTTCGGCCCACTCAAGATCAGCCTCATCGACAACAGCACCGGCGCATCAGCGGCGTCTGCAGTCATTCCCTCACTGAGCCGAGAATGGAAGCGCTACAGCGTGGTGCTTACCACTAAAGACGTCAAACCCTCTGCAGCAAATCACTTCGCCCTCACCACGACCCATCCCGGAACTTTCTGGCTGCAACTCGTCTCCGTCTTTCCGCCCACCTACGCTAACCGCAGCAACGGAAATCGTCAGGACATCATGGAGCTTCTCGCCGCCATGAAGCCGTCTTTCCTGCGTCTCCCCGGGGGAAACTACCTCGAAGGCGATCACATCCCTGAGCGATATGAGTGGCAGAAGACGATCGGCCCCCTGGTAGATCGCCCAACCCACCCCAGCCCCTGGCGTTATCACTCCTCCGACGGCCTCGGCCTCCTGGAATTTTTAGAGTGGTGCGAAGACCTCAAGATGCAGCCACTCCTCGCGGTCTATGCCGGCTATTCCATGAAGCAGGAGCACATAGATGCTGGTCCAGCTCTCGAGCCCTACGTGCAGGATGCTCTCGATGAGATCGAATACGTCAGCGGCGGCACCGACACAAAGTGGGGAGCCATCCGGGCCCGCGACGGCCACCCAAAACCCTTCGCTCTCAAGTATGTTGAGGTAGGCAACGAAGACTGGTTCGATAAGTCGAAGAGCTACGACGCTCGATTCGCGCAGTTCTATGATGCGATCAAGAAGAGCCATTCTGAGATCCAGGTGATCGCAACCACGCAGGTCACGTCGCGCCAGCCAGACGTACTCGATGACCACTACTACCGCAAGGCCGAACAGTTCTTCGACGACGTGCACCACTACGACAAAACAAGCCGAACCGGAACCAAAATCATGGTGGGAGAGTGGGCCACCCGCGAAGGCGAACCCACACCGGACTTCAACGCCGCTCTCGGCGACGCAGCCTGGATGACCGGCATGGAACGCAACAGCGACGTAATCATCATGCACAGCTACGCGCCATTGTTCGTCAACGTAAATCCCGGTGGCATGCAATGGAAAACAGACCTTATCGGCTACGATGCCATGTCCAGCTACGGCTCACCTAGCTACTACGCACAAGTAATGTTCAGCAATCACCGCGGAACCCAGATCGTCGACTCGACCCTCACCAACGCCGATAAACGTGTCTTCTACTCCGTCACAAGCGATCCCACAAAGGGCGTTCTCTATCTGAAGCTTGTCAACGCAACCGCGACAAAGCAGCAGCTCGACATCAATCTAAACGGAGCGAAGCACATAGCTCCATCCGCAAAACTCACTACGCTCCACGCTTCTTCTCCCACCGAGACAAACAGCATCACGGAACCGAGGAAAATTGTTCCAACCGACTCTTCCTTGAGCAACATATCGAGTCACTTCTCTCACGACCTGCCACCGTACTCGATTCAAGTCGTCGAGCTCAACGTTCGTTAGCGTTCCTCATAGTTTGACTCTTCATGGCCGGAAGCCTCCTTTCCGGCCATTTTTCTTTGCACCAAAATATTTGTGACGAACTGCGGCAATGAGACGGCCAACTGCGAATTCCCCAGACCGTCCGCTCCTCCGCAGTGACGAGCACGCCGCAAACGCAGAACTCCTTTGATAACCCGTCCGTAATCAGGCACGTCAATGGTGCACGGCCCCCACTTCCAAGAGTTCTTTCCGAACGAGCCTGCGAGTAATCCGCCCATCTGGCCTGGAGAAAATGACGATGCAGACCTTACCGAGGACACTTCATATTCCCATCCTGCTAACACTCTTGGCGTATGTCGTATACATTCCATCCAGCCACGGCCTCTCTCCAGACGAGGGGAAGGTCGCCAAGCTTCAAACCGACGCACAACACGGCGCCGTCAAGGCAGAGCTTGAACTTGCCGCACACTACATGACCGGAAATGGAGTGCCCCAGGACGCACGGCTCGCCGCGCTCTGGTACGAGAAGGCCGCTCAAAGCGGAGATCCCGATGCGCAGAACCAGATCGGTTACTTCTACCAGGACGGCATTGGTGTTCCCGTCGACCTCGTTCGCGCACGGCATTGGTTTCAGCTTGCAGCAGCCTCAGGCTCTCCTGCTGGAAGGCTTAACCTCGGTGTGCTTTATCTTGCAGGTCTCGGGGTACCCAAGGACATCAACTTTGCCATGCAGCTTTTTGAAGAGGACGCCCGTCGCGGAAACGGCACCGCCGCCGCCTATCTCGGTACGATCTACTACTTTGGAATGGCAGGCTCACCCGACGTGGCAGCTGCGGAAAAGTGGTACGAGCGCGGCGTCAAGCTACACGATCCCATTGCCGGGTACGATCTTGGCTCCCTCTTCTCGACTGACCCTGTCCACCCCCACGACATCCCCAAAGCAGTCAGTCTCCTACGCGAATCAGCTCAGGGCGGTTATGTTCCGTCCATGCATTCACTTGGACTCTTGTTGCTCAACCATCCTGAATTGGAGCAAACTACCAACGAAGCACTGACCGTTGTGCAGGCCGCTGCAGACGCCGGAGAGTGGAGGTCGTCCGTCCTCCTTGGTATCATCGCCCGCGACGGCAAGGCTGGCCCTGTCGACCGCAAGTCAGCGATCCTCCACTTCCAGATCGCAGTGCTTCAGGGGGGAGGAGAGGCCGAGCATCTATTACGTTACGACATCAACAAACTCAACGCGAGCCTCGAACCAGAGGAACGGGCATCGCTCAACTCCGCGGCCCAGGCATGGTATGTGCAGCACCGGTCTGCGAAGAAGTTCATCGTCAAAGATTCAGAGGTCGCGAAATTCTTCCCTCTGCCCGCCAACGTGGACATCATGAAGGGAACCTCAACAAGTACCAGCGCACAACCCGCAAGTGTTGCAGACCCATTAGCTTCCGTGAGCGATCATAAACAAAAGACAGAAAGTCGAGGATTCTTACCTGACATTTAAACAGTGGAAACAAGATACGAACCAGCCGCTCTTTATGCATCCAGCCATATTCATCGGAGCGGCGGTCTCGCTGGGTTGCCTCTTCGCCCTGCAGGAGTGGATTAGTTCGCGCTTCTGGAACTATCAGATCCATCTGGGTCTCCTTCTCCAGGCCTGGGGAGTCCAGTACTTCATCTGGGGTGTTATTTGCTGGGTTATTTGGTGGAAACTCAGCCCCCAGATCAATAACGCGACCCTTCGCACCATGCTCACATTCTTCCTTCCACTGAGCATTGCCGTCGGCGTCTTCGAAGAGATGATCTGGATCCTTATCTTCCCGACGCTTCCTCATGGCCGCCCTCCCATGCCGTACTGGCGCCGTCTGGCCTTTGTTCTCGACGGCGAGATGATCGACAACATCGTCCTCTTCTGGTGCGCTTTCTTCCTCTTCCGTGGCCTCGGTTACTACCAGCGTTTCCGCGAGAAAGAGAGAGCAGAATCCCAGCTGCAATCACAGCTTGTTCAGGCGCAGATGCGGGCACTACGGATGCAGCTCAATCCGCACTTTCTTTTCAATACGATGAACGGCATCTCCAGCCTCATGCGGAGCGACGTTCAGGCGGCAGATCTAATGCTGGAACAACTTAGCCGTCTCCTCCGTATCACTCTTCACCGGGGCGAAGCCCAATTCATTACCCTGAGCGACGAGATGGAGTTCATTGAGATGTACCTGGCTATGCAAGACCGCAGATTCGCCGGTCGAGTACGACAACAGATGTCGATTGATCCACATCTGCACGACGCCATCGTGCCAACGATGATCCTCCAGCCCATCGTCGAGAACGCTTACGCTCACGGTCTCTCCAAGCTGAACAGCGAAGGTCTGCTTCATATTGAAGCTACTTCCGATGGCTCCAGACTCTGCCTATCTGTTACGAACAATGGCCTTGGTTTGCATCTCACCCCGCCGAATGGAAAAAGCAAGGGAGTAGGTCTGACCAATGTGCAGGATCGTCTACGGATGCACTATGGCGACAATCACAGCTTTTCCATCACTGAGATCAAAAACAATACCGTTCAAGTAATTGTTAAGCTCCCTCTCCAGCTCTCCGAACGTCCAATAGAGAAATCTACTAGGTACGGTGTGTCATGATTCAGGCTGTTTTAGCAGATGATGAGGTCCTGGCACGACAGAAGCTACGCCAGCTCCTCCGCGAGATACCTGAGATAGAAGTCGCCGGTGAAGGCGCAACCGCAGCGGAAACGATTGATCTGGTGCGTGCCACCAACCCCGACCTCCTCTTCCTCGACGTTCGTATGCCAGACATGGACGGCTTCGACATCGTCGGTGAACTCTCCAACGGCTCACAGTCCCTCCCCTGCATCATCTTCACGACGGCCTACGACCGCTACGCCCTGCGCGCCTTTGAGATCAATGCCGTCGACTATCTACTGAAGCCCTTTACCTTGGAGCGATTCCGCGCCGCAACCGAGCGTGCCCTGCAGCAAATCAAAGCCAAGCAGCAGAACCCCCACGCCCACGCCGCAAAAAGCCAGAACGGGTCTCCTTACACGACACGCATCGTCTTCAAGTCCAAGGGCCGCATTCTGTTCCTCCCCGTATCGGAGATCTGCTGGATCGGCGCCGAAGAAAACTACGTACGCATCTGCACTCAGAGCGAGACACATCTGCTGCGCGAAACGATGGCCCACCTCGAAGAGAAGCTCGACCCCAGCACATTCCTGCGCGTCCATCGCTCCTCTATCGTCAACCTTCAGTATGTCAAAGAGGTAAGGCCCGAGGTCGACGGCGAATACGGCGTCCTGCTCAATAACGGCCAGAAGATCTCCATGAGCCGCAGCTACCGCTCTCGCATCAAATACTGGCTCGATCGCTAACCGCAGCCTTTCAAAATCTGGAAGCCGCTTCGTGCCTTCAGGCTTCCCATCGTCATCCCCCAACGGCTCGCCCTGCGTGCAGTCCTATTCGTCACTGCATAGGACGGCTAACAGTTCGTTCCATAAATCCGGATCCGCGTTTCTCAACGAATATGGAAATCTGTGAAATCCGCGCGAAGCCCTTTTCCTCTGCTGGGTAGACCGTCTCGCCGCAGTGCCACTCAACCAAAAGTTGCGTCACATCCCACCCTCAACTGTCACTCTGTCACATAACCCTCTTGAGCTATAAACATGGCTTTTAACCTGCATACCCTCTATGAAGCATAAGCAGGTTTTTCCTATGACCATGCAGGCCGTGACGCAAAGAGTTCTCTCAATACATCAGAACTTCACACAACATCGGGTCGAAGTCTCAGTAAAAATACCGGCAGATAGTCGCCGTATCTTCAATGCTCTAACCATCGCCGAATACCTCGAGGCATGGCTATGTTTCCCGGGCTGTGACCCATTCCGCGGTGTAGCAGTCTCGCAAACGCAAAAGGGCTTCGATATCAATCTCACTTTCGCACATCGAAGATATCCCAGCCTCAAAATACGCACCGCCTATCTCACCCGGGAGCCATATGAGGTAGCTTTCACCTGGGATAAGCAGCCTGTTCTGACTTCTGAGACGACCGTCATCATCGATCTCAACGGGACACGATCATCAACCTCACTGCATCTCTCTCACGCAGGGTTTATCGATAACAGCGATCGTCGATGGCACGAAGTGACATGGCGCGCCTCGCTTGAAAAGCTTCGCCGCGTAGTCTGCTGAGTTGCAATACATTTAGTGCGAAGGTTCCAGCAACCTGTCGTCGCAACCAACAGGTTTATTCACCGGATTGCACCGAGCCACCACTCCACCGGGCAGCCCAACAAAATACGAAGTCCACGGCGACGGCTCCGACAAAGGATAATCCGTACTGATCAACTGAGCTCCACTTGAGAGGGCAAGGTCTCTCCGCGTCGTGTCGTTTGTACGAGCCTGTTCCGTCCCCTCGTCCGTACGCGTCCGCACCAGATACCCTTGCTTCACCAGCGCACCGATCGCTTCACGTGATCCATCGTTCTGCTCGATGAACGCCGCGTCCGCCGCACCAGGCTCGGCATTAGTAAACAGGACGCGTCCGCGCAGAGAAGGATGCCCCTCGCGATAAACCGGCCCCACATGCTGCTGATCCATCAGAAAGATCACGCGCCCCCGCGCCTTCTCCAGCGTCGGCCATCCACCCGCTCTTACAGCCTCATTCAGCGTCGCCGCACTACCGCGAACCTCATCCGGAGTAATCATCTCGTCTGCCCTGAACACCGACCGAATCTCGGCATCCATCGCATCGAACACAGCAGAAGTAAACGGCTCCGTCTCCACCGCGTTAGGCAACTCGCGCATAGGGCCTTCCTTCGTCTCCACCAAAATAAAAATCGGCAGATGCCGCGGGTGCTGCTTCGACCAAGTCCGCACGGCCGTCAGACAAGCCACAAACGTGTGGCAGGTACTCCGCTCATCCAGATCCTGCATGTGCATTACCTTGAACCCCGGCTTGTCCATCTCATGCTGAGGATCAAAGTCCGGATCAGCTGGCAATCCCGCCGCCGCCACTTGCCGCACGATGGCTGGATGAGCAAATCGTCCGCCCTTGCTATCGGCAAAGATATCGATCTCGATCTGCCGCACCCCACCCGAAAGCTGATCCGCCAGCGGAGCATGATGATAGTCAAGACTCCGCAATCCCTTAGGACTCTTCGCTTCCATGTACTTTCGCTCACTCGGAGCAAACCCAGCATGGTAGCTATTGTGCGACCCAATCACCTGAATCTGATTGATCCGCACAATCTTGTCCTGTTCAGCAGTCGTTGTCGTCTGCGCCCAAACCAGCCCACCCGATACAAGCAAAGCTGCCGCAAAAAAAATCCGCACCACATTGTCTCTATTCATAAAAAGGTTGCAGCCTCTCTTATCTCATTTCGAGTATTAGCCTTTGTAAGGCTTGGCATAGTGCGTCGACCATTGCACCAGATCCTCATTCATCCACCGAAGCGTCTGCTTCTTACTATCCGCCTCAAACAACATATACGCATTGGGATCGTACCGCGTAGCCGCAGTCACATAATGCTGCGGCCCATAAGTATGCGCAAAATCCACCCACTTATGCCAGTGCCCGGCAACCACAAGCTGAATACTATCCCGGTATTTGTAGAGCAACGGATGCAAGCCGTAATCCTTCACCTCGGTCGGCACCACAATCCAAAGCGGATAGTGAATGAAAACTACCGTGGGCTTTCGATCTTGCAGTTGTCCTTCAAACCAGTTCAATTGCTCCACACCCAGCGAACCCAATCCTTTATTGAACTGATCGGAATTCCTATCCCACGTCGCACCCATAAAGTTGTTCAGATGCACAAACCGAAATCCCTTGTAGTCAACCGACGAGTATGGCTCAGCCTTCAACTTCTCGGCAAACAATCTATGCGACATCTCGCGCGACACACGAGGAACATCATAGTCATGGTTGCCGAATCCAAGATGCACCGGCATCTCGAAGCCATCAAACAGCTCCTTCGCAATATCTATCCGCGTGCGGTTCTTGAAATAAAAATCGTAGTCAGCCGACGGGTAATTGTGGAAGCAGTCACCCGGAACAAAAACCTTCTCGATCTTAGGCCGCAGCGAGTTGATCAACGTCCGCGCAGAAACCAGGCGTTCCGTCGTGCGAAGGATGCTCTCATTATCCTCGACACCATTCTCAGTACCTTTTTGGTAGTAGTCATCGATGATATGTGTATCGCTCACCACCGCGAAGTGAAAGCGGGTAGGAGATGCGGTCTGTGCCACCTCACTCCATATGCGAGGAGTCCAAAGTGTTCCCAGGGCTGCCGCCCCGCTAAGAGCAAATGTACGCCGATCAATCTTCAAAGCCGTATCCCATCCTTCGACGAAACTACATTCCGCTTGTTACTGCGGCGCCGTTCGCAGTGGAATCGGCGCCGCAGGTCTTTCAGTTTATTGAATAGCCTGCTTTAGAAGAACACCTTGGCTGCAAGCTGAAGCTGTCGTGCAGGGTAAGCGGAGCTGATAGCCCCGAAGGTTGAGTTGCTGATATTGCCGTCTGGTGCCTGGTAGTTGACCTTGTTGAGGATGTTGAACGCCTCACAACGGAAGTCAAAGGTCGATCCCTCTCTCCATAGCGGAAACGCCTTATGCAGGCCTAGATCCGTCTGGTAGAACGCCGGAGAGACAACCATGTTCCGCTGCGCATTACCGAACGGACTGCCGCCAGTAGGAACAGAGACACCGGGAACCCCTGCACCAGTCGACTTCAGCAGCCAACCAGTCAGTGCAGTCGCCGTCTTCACTCGATTCGCAGCAGGAGCCACGGGATTACCCGTCACGTTGGGCCTGTACGTATACAGGTCCGTGACATTCGTCCCGTTCGACGTGCTGTTCGTGTAGTTGAGGTTTACCGGCAGACCGCTGTTCATGTTGTTGATAACGGTCAGCTGCCATCCACCAAGAAGCGCGTTCATAAGATATGGAGCGCTGCTTCCAAAGCGACGTCCCTTCCCATAAGGCAGGTCGTAAATAATCGAAGTGGTGTTGTTGAGCGGCTGATCATAGCCCGACCGGCCATAGTCACCCGCAGGGTTAGCAAAATTCACGCGAGAATTATCACCGTTGCTCGTCTCAAGATGCCCCGACGACAAGTCGAAAGCGCGACCATACGTGAACGAGTTGAGCAGATACAAACCATTCCCGTAGCGCTTTTCAACCTTGAACTGCAATGAGTTGTAGTTGGAGGGTCCACCACCGTAAGCAATTTCGATATCGCCAAAGGTAGGTATAGGACGGCGTGCTGCCAGCGTGGAACCAGGGCACTGAGAAGCCAGTGCGGCAGTGCAGGGATTCGCCTGGTTATAGTCGGCAAGGATTTGCAGATGCCGGCCCGTATTGCCCACATACGCGAAATCCATAACGAGCCCGCCCCGCAACTGCTGCTGCACAGACAAGTGGTAGCTCTGCACGTAACCGGTCCTCGTGTCCTTCGGTATATAGCGCGACGTCACCAGTGCCGGATTGAATGCCGACGGAGCCGTCAGCGTCACCGAGTAACCCTGCTGTGTCTGACGGAAGCATTTTGTCTGGTCCTGCGTGTCGTTGAGGCAAAGGCTTGCGGGCGATGGCGATGCGTTGTTGATGGTTGCATTCACAACATTAGGCCCGTTGTAGGTCAGATTATTTTCTCCACCGGCGCGGTTGTACTGGGTATAGCTGATGCCATAGCCGGAACGGATAACCGTATTCGGCGTCACGCTATAAGCAAAGCCAAAGCGTGGCGCAAAATTGTTCAATGCCATGTTTACCAAAGCTCTGTCGTAGATTGAACCGTCCTTAGCCTGAATCAGCGTTTTCGTGGAAGGATCAAAGTTGGCAAGCTTATTGTTCGCCTCATACTGAGGCGTTGCCAACTCATAGCGCAGGCCGGCGTTAACCGTCAGGTTTGACCTCACCTTGATGTCGTCCTGGAAGTACATGAAGTTCATCCTCTGACGCACCGAGGCGATAAAGAAATTCGTCAACGAATACGAGTTGCGATTCCCAAAAAGAAAGTCCGCCAGATTGCGAGCCTGCGAGAGTTGCGAAAACGCATCGGTCGGATTAGTTGCGCATGGTGTTACAGGTGCGGCCGGAGGAGTAGTGCAGTTTGGAACGGTGGAATAGGCCCCGCCGTAATTGTCCTGACCGTAGCTCGGGTTGTAATCGTTGATCTGCGTGTTGATCGCCTGATACTCATAGCCGACCTTCATCGAGTGGATTCCATGAACCAAGGTGTAGTTTGCCTTGGGATTGATGACCGAAGGATTCTGGAACTGCGGGCTGGCCGGCTGAGCTCCGAATTGCGCGAAACCCGAAACGCTCTGTGCGTTCAGGCTGCGGACAATAAGCGGATCCGTCGGAATGCCGTTCGTGATGCCATTTTGCGTGAGCAGGCTTGGCTGACCGACGCCATAGGGCGACTTGCCGCCCTCGTTATGACCGATACCCATGCGGAAATCCAATAGCGACGACGGTGTAATGACGTACGTCGTACCAAACGCAATTTGCCGGTTGTAGATATGCACATTGGAATTGGCGTTGCCACCGGCGGGGCCGCCAAATGTAGGCGGATCGAAGATGGTCGTCTGGTGTTGGCTATACACACCAAAAACGCTCAGCTTCTGACTGAAGGTGTGATCGATACGGATGTCACCCTTGTCATCATTGATCGTGCCGCGCGGAAACGCCGAGAAGTTGTTCGCATAGGCGGCCGAAGTATTGAGTGCAGCCCCATTCGTTGTACCTGGCAAAGCAGCCATAACAGCCCTGGCGAACGGAGTCTGATCGCTCGCCGGAATAATGCCGTTAGCGTAAATCTTTCCGGTGATGGGATTTTGCAGGGGAATCGGCGTTGTTGTCCCATTGGCAGCATGCAGCAGGAACGTTCCCGCGCGCTGTTCCGCTGTCGGCAAAGTTGCGGTTCCAAACGACAGTGCGATCTGCCTCGTGCCTTCATAGTCCGCAAAGAAGAACGTATGGTCACGCCAGATCGGCCCGCCGAACGTTCCACCGAACTGATTACGGATGAACGCTGGCTTCTGTCCCGAAGTAGGTGGGAACGGCCCGATGGCATTGAATACTGTGTTCCGGTTGTAGTCCCACGCACCCCCATGGAACTGATTGCCGCCGCGCCGAATGCTGGCATTGATCACCGCACCCGATGCGCGGCCATACTCTGCGCTGTAGTTGTTCGTCTCCAGCCGAAACTCTGAAACTGCATCCGGCGATGGCGGAATATTCTCATTGGCAAAACCCTGGTTCGACGTTCCATAAGAATTGTTATCCAAACCATCCAACAGGAAGTTATTGAAGGCGCTGCGCTGACCATTGACGTTGAAAGACGCCTCACGACTCGTCGTGCTTTGATTCTGCAAAAAGGATTTGCGCACGCCCGGAGCCAGCAACGCCAGGTCGGCGTAAGACCGGCCATTCAGCGGAAGATTCTGAATCTCTCGCATACCAACTACCTGACCGCGAGAGCTCGTCTCCGTCTCCAGCACAGCCGCGGCAGCTGTCACCGTTACTGTCTCCGAAACAGATCCCGTCTTCATCGCAACATCCACGCGTTGCCGCGCATTCGTCGTCACTGTGAAGTTCTGCGTCTGCACTTTTTCAAAACCTGAAGCCTCTGCGACGACCTTGTACTCGCCGATCGGCACACTCGGAAACTCATACCGCCCCTCGCCATCGGCCTTCGTCGTCTGCGAGATGCTGGTCGCAATATTGGTCAGCGTGATCGTAGCGCCGGGGATCGCCGCACCCGACGAATCCTTCGCATACCCAAGCACGGATGCCGACTCAAACTGTCCATAGGCGCTCAACGCCGGAAACAGCAGTAGCAGCGTCAACGCCAGACTCAGCCATGCCGATGCTCCAAAATGGCCTTCCACCTTCAACATTCTTTTCGGAAAAGTTCGCATAATTGCCTCTGTGATTCTTGTTGTCGTGATCCTTGTTGCCAGATGGTTGATTACTGCATCCAAACGGCGCTAGTTCCCGCAAGAGAATTAGCGTCGTACGATTAGTAATTTCTGCGGACGGCGAAACCTTACCCACGCCACGAAGCACTGTCAAGCAAAATCCATTACGGTACCGCTAACGTAAACACAGCTAGTGCATTCATAAATATATGAAAAATAAGTATTTACATCCTATTTATAGTGCATGTAGCGCAAACGGAAATCATCGCGCAGAACACCTCCTGTGATGTTGCTCAGGAAGAATGTCTGCGTGGGTGTTATTTTGCAGTCCTCATGTAAACCACAGGTAAATTAAGCGGTAACTTTAGCTAGAATCGATCACGAAGTGTATCGCCGATCCACCTGAACCACTCCCCACTTCCGGTCCACCACCTCGCGATGCGCCGCCATGATCCACACGAAATTCAGCGTCCCACCCGGAATCGCAACGTTCGGGTGATAACCCTCCGGCAAAAGAACTGCATCGCCTTCGCGAACCACCTCCACCTCGGCCGGACTGATCTCGTCGGTATACACCAGTTGCAGCCCAAAGCTCGGTGCCGGCATATCGATGTACACGTAAATCTCCTCCAGCATCGCTGCATGCTCATGCGGAGGCCAGCTCGTCCAGTTTCCCGGCAACGACCGCGTCACCCCAGCCACCAACCTGCCCGCTTGAATATTGCTCCCCAACAAAATATTGATCTCGCGATGTGCACCCGCCGAGCCAGCAACGAAGTGCAGCTTCTCATTCGCCCGTACATCCTCCACTGAGACAAACTGCAATGGATACTCCCCATCCACAGGAGCCGAGCACTCCACCAGATCCACCTCCCCATCCGTCTGCACTGTAATCAAAGTCCCCTTCGGCACATACAGCGCATCCTGCGGAGTCATCACAAAACGCTCACCGCCAGCCAGCACCACGCCCTCACCCTGCACACAGATCAGTCCCGTCTCCTGCCCTTCATTCGCAAAGCTCACTTCCTTCTGCGCACCACCCAGACGTATCCGCCCATAGCTAACCTCACGCATCGAGCTGCTCCCGGGTCGAATAGAAATGTGGCGCCCCATCTCACTCGCCGTATCCCGCACCAATCGTTCCGACATCATGCCTCCCTCAATAACAAATCGTCGCAAAGCAAAGCCCTGAGCCGAAAAACCGCACCCAGGGCCATGATCCTTCGCTATACGCCACCTACCAGGCAATCTTCTCCGGGAAAAACTCTGCGAACAGATCGTCGTAGTAAGGCTTCAGCTCTTTCACATTCGGCTTCGTATGCCCCTTCGAGTACAGGTCATACACATTGAACTTATTCACCCACTCCAGCATCTCGACGTCATGATCATTCATCAAGTGCCTGTAAGCTCCATGCCGATGCGCCGAATAAAACGAGTGATACCGCAGCATGTACAGTGACTCCTCCGGCATGTAGTTCTTCATCACCTCGCCGATGTAGCCATCATGCCCAAACGACATATGCACCTTGTCGAGCCCGCAGTTCGGCTCATACACGCCATACTTCGTCTGATACAGCGGATTCTTAATATCCGGGTTCGCCGCAAAGTACTCCGGAAACACAATGTCCTTCGAGTAAGCGCAGCCCACAGGAAACGTATCGCCCACCACACCCCACTGTGGCTCGCCCCAAAGGCAAAGCACCTTGCCAAGGTCATGAATGAATCCCGTCAATACAAACCAACGCGGATGCCCGTCCTTCCGGATCGCCTCCGAAGTCTGCAGCAGATGCTCAATCTGTGTCAGGTCTGTATCAGGATCGCTGTCGTCCACCAGCGTGTTCAAAAACTCCGCCGCTTCCCAGATGCTCTTCTCGCCCTTGTTCAGCCCGAAGTACTCCTTCTCCTTCGCCATCACATAGTCGAACGTCTGGAACTGGTGATTCAGCCGATAGAACTCCGCGACGCCCGGCGTCGCCTTCTCGTCATACTGACGGAACTCACTCTCGCTCTTACCTTCCTGGTAGCGCCCGGTTAAAAAATCATCCCACTCATCAAGATCTTTCAGTGGAGCATTGCTCGAAACAGGTATGGTCGCCATGTGATCTCCCTCCGGAGAAACGCTCTGCAAGTTCAACGTTACCGCTAACGTTGAACTAATATAGGATCTGCGAATCTCCCATGGCAAGCAAATTCTTCACTCGCCGGCGACATTCGCAACCTCCGAGCGCTAAAAAGGCCAATGTATTCAGTAAGCTAGCGTCTCTGCTCAAGAAAAAGCGGCCTGTCCCAGCCGTTCGTCACAATTGCGCCCCCTCAAAATGCCTCCCACCCGGCAAAAAGCCCGTCCTCGCATACACTTTCTGCCAGACCCCGCCAGATCGCCAGGAGACGCCAACATGAAGCCAATCGCCCTCGCCTTTCTGCTCTCGCTCACCATGCAGGTCTACGCGCAAGACCCGCCTCCCCCAAAAACCCCACCCACCCTCCGAAGCATCCTCCTCGATCAACTACACACCACCCACGACAAGGAAGACTGGTTCGTCCCCGTCAACATCGCCGTCCAGGGCCTCACCGCCGATCAGGCCAAATGGACCCCCGGCCCCGGTAACCACTCCGTAGGCCAGCTCGCCAATCATCTCCTCTTCTGGAACACCGAAGCGCTGACCCGCTTCAAAGGCGAGAAGCCGCCTAAATTCAGCGGTAACAACGACGAGACCTTCAACAACTTCGACGCCGCCCAATGGGCCACCACCGTCCAGCAGCTCGACAAAGTCCTCACCGAATGGGAGAAGGCAATCGAAGCCGCTGACGACAAGAAGCTTGAGCTCTGGGCCCCCACCATAGCCCGCATCGGTACTCACAACGCCTACCACACCGGTCAGATCATCTACGTACGCAAGCTCCAGGGCGTCTGGGACCCAGCTAAAGGAGTCAAGTAGATCGGCAATAGCCATGCCGAGGCTCAAAACGCCTACTCCATGAACGTCACGCACACCCCATTGGGGTCGATCGCGGCAAACTCCTTGGTCCCCCAGGGCTTCGTCTGCAACGGTCCATTGGGATGCACCGTGCCGCCACGACTCTGAAATTCCTCGTACATGGCCTCAACGCCTTTTACAGCGATCCTCACCATGGTCTGGTCGCCGACCGTTCGTGCGAGCACCTTATCGCTCATGCCGGCAATGTGCAGGTAAGCGTCGCCGCGATTGATTCCTGCGTAGTTCGGCGGCGTAGCATCGCGAAACGTTTCCTTGAACCCGCAGATGTCAGTCCACCAACTCAGAGATTCCGTCGTATCAGCAGCGGGCAGAATTGGAATTGCAGCCTTGATGATCGGTTCCATTGCCGAAGCATAGACGATTCCAGCTGGATTCGCCACGCTGCAAATCCGCGGAGTAGCACCCAAGCAAAAGAGTCAAATAATTCCGCCAGAACACATCTGCGGACTAGGGAACACGCACTTCCGTCGTCAGCTTGATGTCCTTCGAAGAACTTCCGACCATCACGCTTACCGGTTCCGCTTCGACCTTGAATCGTCCCTGCTTCTCGTCCCAGTAAGCGAGCGTCGACGCTTTCAGCGGAATCTGCACCGTCTTCGTCTCGTTCGGTTTCAACGTAACGCGCTGGAAACCCTTGAGCTCTTCACCCGGCCGCTCGACCTTCGACTTCGGATGCTTCACATAAAGCTGCACCACTTCATCGCCCGTCTGGCTACCTGTGTTCGTCACATCTACGCTGACCGTAACGCTTCCGTCACTCGCCAACTCTTTGGAACTCGTCTTCAAATTCGAGTAACCGAAGGTCGTATAACTCAAGCCATAACCAAATGGATAAAGCGGATCACCCTTGAAGTACATATACGTACGGCCATGGCGAACGTCGTAGTCCATCATCGGCGGCAATTGCTCCACCGACTTCGGCCAAGTCGTCACTAATCGCCCACCGGGGTTGTAACCGCCAAAGAGAACCTTAGCCAGCGCCGTCCCCTCGTCCTGCGAAGAGTGCGCCATATGCAAAATCGCCGGAACATTAGCCTGCGACCAATTAATCGCAAACGGAAAGCTCGAGACCAGGATCACCACGGTCTTCGGATTGACGGCGTACACCTGCTTGACCAGCTGTTCCTGCGCCAAAGTGATGCTCTCGCGATCACGCCCTTCACGTCCATCGCTGGGCACAGTGCACGGCAGCGTTCCACCGCCATCGGCAGAGTTATACCAATCATGCGGCATATCCGGACCACACGTCGGATCATTGCCCACCACAACAACTGCCACATCGGACGTCTTCGCCGCATTCACCGCAGCATTGCCGATCTCATCGGCTGCATACTTCACCGTAACGCCCGGCCCCACTTCATCCCTGATTCCCTGCAGCGGAGTAATCGCATGCGGAGGCGTACCGCCATACCAGTCCCAGTGAATCGAATCGGCAAGCGGCCCAATAACCGCAATCGACTTAATCGAATCCTTCTTCAGCGGCAAAAACGAATTAGCGTTCTTGAGCAACACAACCGACTCAAGCGCCATCTTCTCCGAAACCGCCTTGTCCTTCTCCGTATTCCAGGGCTCGGGCTCATCCTTGATCTTCGCGTAAGGAACCATCTCCGGCGGATCAAGCAATCCCAGCCGAATCGTTACTCTGAACTTGGGCCGCAGCAGATCATCAATCTCTCGCTCGGACACCAACCCATCCTTCACCGCCGCCTTCGTCTCATCCTTATACGTATCGAGAAACTGATTAATCCCAGCCTTCAAACAGGCGACAACAGCCTCTTGCTGATTAGCAAAGCGCTTATGCGAAGTAACCAGCAGCTTTACCGCGCCGCCATCGCTCGAGAGCACATCGACGCCCCACTCCTTCTGAACAATGCTCTTGAGAATGGGATTAATAGCCATCGGAGTGCCATTCCAGGCGTTGTACGACGCCATCACACCTTTCGCACCGCCCTCCAGAAAGCCCATGCGAAACGGAACCGAGTAGTACTCCCAAAAAAGTCGCTGATCGAAGTCCGACGACGAACTAGTCCGGAAGTTCTCATTACTGTTCGCCAAAAAGTGCTTCAGCAGCGCCGCCGACTGCCAATACTTCGGATCATCCCCTTGCAGCCCCTTTGTAAAAGCAACGACCATCGTTCCATTGAAGAACGGATCCTCGCCATAGACCTCTTCGCTCCTGCCCCACCTCGGATCCCGCGCAAGATCCGCCTGCGGCCCCCACAGCATCAGGATCTGTCGGTTGTACTTTTCCGTCTGCGTGATGAATCGCGCTTCGTACCCTTGCACACCACCAGCCTCACGCACTAGCTCCGGGTCCCACGACTCACCCATACCAGGAGGCTGCGGAAACTGCGTCGTCGTAATCATGGGACGCCCAGGCCTGCTCTCCCGCTGAACGACCCCATGAATCCCCTCCGAACTACCAAAGTTCGGAACCCCAAGACGAGGCACACCCGTTCGCGTCCCCAGACAATCGATCTTCTCATCGAGCGTCATCAACGAAAGAAGATTATCGATCCTCTTCTCCGCAGGCAGAGCAGGATCTTTAAACGGGTACGGTCCCTGTTGCGCAAACGCTGGAGCAAATCCTGCAAAAAGGACGAGGACACTCAAAAATCGCTTATTCATTACCGTCACTTACCACCCGAAACCCCCACCGTGGACTCCCTCGCCACCAGCGTAGGTGGCACAAGAATGCTCTTCGGCTCCTGCTCCGGCTTAGCCGATAGCTCCAGCGCAAACTCCCCCGCAATCCGCCCCAGCTCCGCCGTTCCATGGTCGATCGAGCTGAGCGGAACCCGCAGATAATTCGCATACCGCAGATTCCCGCATCCGATAAACGCAATATCCTCCGGAACCCGCAGCCCAGCTTTCAATGTCGCGTCCATCGCTCCCAGCGCCGTCAGGTCGTTGTAGCAGAACACCGCATCCGGCCGCGGCTTTAGCTTCAGCAGCTCCTGCATCGCCTCGAACCCCAGCGCATCGCCCGCCTCTTCCACGCGCTCTCGAACCACTACATAGTTCTCCGGCGCCGAAATCCCACTCTCCGCCAAAACATTCTTATACCCACGCAACCGATCGAACGCTGGACTCGTATTCTTGCCGCCGATATGCGCAATCCGCGTCCGCCCAATCTCGATCAGGTGCTTCGTCGCCATCTCACCCACCTGCACATTGTCCGAGCCCACAAAGTGCGCCGCCAGATGCGGAAAATCACGATCGAACAACAGGTAAGGAGTCCGGTCATCCCCCAGCTCATAAAAATTCCGCAGATTCGCCTGGCACGATGCAATCAGCAGAACATCCACACCCCGGCTCAGCAGCGTACGAATCTCCTGCCGCTCCACCTCCGGGTCTTCCTCCGACGAAGCCAGAATCAGCGCCCGCTTACTCGTCCGCAGTACCCCGCCCAGCGACTTCGCAAACTCAGCAAAGAACGGATGCACCAGGTCCGGCACCACCAACCCCACCGTATACGTCCGTCCGCTAGCCAGCCCGCGAGCCATCATATTCGGCTGATAATTCAGCTCCTTCATCCTCTTCAGAACGCGCCGCCGAGTCGCCTCGCCAATATCGGCATTCCCCCGTAGCACCTTCGACACGGTCACCACCGAGACCCCAAGATCCCGTGCAATATCTTTCAACCTAACAGCCATCGTGCTTAACCCTCACTGCAGCATCATCATCCCACAGCTTCGTCACAAATTCTGCCTATTTCTCGAACCTGCATTGAAGATCGCTGCCCCCGGTTTAGATTGTTCAACTTAACCCCCCGCGCCTATCGGGACGCACCGTCAGACCTCGTCCTGTCCTTCCATAATCCTGAAATTGACAGCAACGCCGGAAAAGCCGACACTCGGCGGCATGCGATTAGCCATTCTTTGCCTCGTGGCATCCACAGTGCTGCCACCATTGAGCCGGGCACAGGCTCCTGTCTTCACAATTACGCCGGAAGATAGCTCGATCAAGTTCCACGTCAAGGCCTCGGTCGATCTAACCGGCACTTTCGAAAAGTGGACCGCCACCCTGACATTCACCTCACCCGATGTCACGACAGGCGTCTTGGACGTCAAGATTCAGGCGGCCTCCGTCAATACCGGAAGCGGCATGAAGGACGGCAAGCTGAAGAGCAAAGACTTTTTCGACGTCGAACATGACCCCCTCATCACCTTCCACTCAACAAAGGTTGTTCAGACCGGCCCTGAAACCTTTGACGTTCAGGGTACCTTTACGATTCGCGGAGTCTCTAAACCCGAGACCCTGACCCTGACCGTCTCCGGCAAGGGAACTGGCTCAGGCGCTATCACGGGAACGATGGCCTTCGACCGCAAGGACTACGGCATGAACAGCGGCATCCCCTTCATCAAGATAGCCGACCGTGTAGAAGTAAATATCGACCTCCATGGAAAGCGCGTAAGCGGCCCAGCGCTCGTTTACAAACAATAACCATCCCTGAGAGCGCGTAGACCTCTCTTCTTGACAGATACTAAGACGTCTTAGTATATAGATATCTTAGTATGCCACGATCCGACTCTCTCCAAGGCTCTCTCGATCTGCTGGTATTGAAGATCCTCTCGCGCCGTCCACGCACCCACGGCTACGCCATCATGGCCGCAATCCGCGACACATCCGGCGAAGTCCTCAACGCCGAAGAAGGCTCCCTCTACCCAGCACTCCATCGCATGGAAGAAGCCGGTTGGATCCGAGCTGAATGGATCACCAAAGACACCGGCCGCCGCGCACGCATGTACGAGCTAACCGCAACAGGAAAGAAGCAGCTAGCCGCGGAAGAATCTCGCTGGCAAGCCGTAAGTTCAGCCATCAATCGCGTTCTACGGGAGGCATGAGATGTCGTTCTGGTCGCGTATCGCCAACACGCTTCGCGGCGACCATCTGAACCGCGAGCTCGACGAAGAGTTCCAGTCCCACATCGAAGAAGCGATCGCCGAAGGCCGCGACCCCATCGAAGCCCGCCGAGCCTTCGGCCCCACCCTCCACCAGCGCGAAACCAGCCGCAACATCCGCCTCATCCCCTGGCTCGACTCTCTCCGCGCCGACATCGTCTTCGGCTGGCGCCAACTCAAGCGCAACAAGATAACCTCCGCCACAGCCATCCTCTCACTCGCCCTCGCAACCGGAGCCTGCACCTCAGCCTTCCGCCTCATCGACGCACTCCTCCTGCGACCCCTCCCCGTCGCCAACGCCAATCATCTCTACGAGCTCGCTCGTCAGGGAACTGGCTTCGATGGCAAACCCAACACCTTCGACGGCTGGGCCTACCCCGACTTCCAACTCATGCGTGCCACCGCAAAAAATCAGGCCGAGCTGATTGCCGTCTCCTACGCTCAGCGGATGGACCTCACCTACAGCTCCGATCAAGAAACCGAGAAGGCCTACATCCAATACGTCTCCGGTTGGATGTTTGACTCCTTCGGTCTCCACCCTGCATTAGGCAGGCTCTTCACCGAAGACGACGACCGCAAGCCCAACGCCAACCCCTACGTCGTCATCTCTTACGACTACTGGACACACCGCTTCGGTCGCGACCCCAAAATAATCGGCCGCACCCTGCGCATGGGCGACACCCTCTACGAGATCATCGGCGTCTCCGAGCAGCCCTTCACCGGCACCGAACCCGGCACCATCACCGACATCTTCCTGCCCACGATGATGCACCCGCAGGTCACGCGTTCCGACGCAACCTGGCACCGCACCCTGGCCCTCGTCAAACCCGGCATCCCCACCGAGCCCCTTCGCCAGCAACTAAACACAACCAGCCGCGCTTTCGAGCGTGAGCGGGCCAAAGGCTTCACCGGCATCAAGAAGGAGCTCATCGATCGCTTCATCGATCAAAAACTCGTACTCGAACCCGCAGCCACCGGTGCCTCCAACCTGCAGCGCGACTATCGCCGTGCACTGGGAGCCATTGGCGTGCTCGTAGCACTCGTGCTGCTCATCGCATGCGCAAACGTCGCCAACCTGATGACCGCCCTCGCCGCAGCCCGATCACGCGAGATGGCCCTCCGCGTCTCCATCGGAGCAGGTCGTTGGCGCCTCGTGCAAATGGTCCTCGTCGAAAGCGCCCTGCTGGCCTTCTTCGCGGCCATCATCGGAGCATTCTTTGCCTGGTGGTCCGCGCCCTTCGTCGTCAGCATGATCAACCCACCCGACAACCCCGCTCACCTCATTCTCCCCGCAGATTGGCACGTCGCCATCTTCGGTCTCGCCCTCATCTTCTGCGTGATGCTCCTCTTCGGCCTTCTCCCCGCATTGCGAGCCTCAGCGGTCAAACCCGTCAGCGCCCTCAAAGGCGGAGACGACCCGCACTCACGCCGCCGCCTCATGCACAGCATGATCGCCGTACAGGTAGCCTTCTGTTTCCTCGTCGTCTTCGTCGCGGGACTCTTCGTGGCAACCTTCAACCGCCTCTCTAACCGTCCCATGGGCTTCTCCACCGACCGCCTTCTCCTCCTCGAAACCGTGGCCCACCACGCACAACCACCAGTCTTCTGGGATCAGATAGCCGACGATCTTCGTTCAGTTCCCGGAGTCGAAGTAGTAGCCCTCTCAGGCTGGCCTCTGCTCGGAGGTAACTCATGGAACGGCTTCATCGCAATCAACGGCGTCATCACAAGCCCTGATCTGGCCTACTTCCTGCCTGTCTCCCCCGGCTGGACCAGCACCATGAAGATTCCCTTCCTCGACGGCCGCGACCTCCGCGCAACCGACGCCTCACCCGGCGCCGCCATCGTCAACGAGACCTTCGCGAAGACCTACTTCAACGGCGAAAACCCCGTCGGAAAATTCTTCAACAAAGGAGACAGCCGTTACGAGGTCGTAGCCCTCGTCCGCGACGCCCCCTACCGCAGCCTGCGCGAGCCGATCCTTCCCACAGCCTACGTCCCCTTCCACCAAGTCGACGCCAAAGGCGCAATACTCATAACCAGCGGTACCTTCCTCGTCCGAACCTCCAGCGCAAATCCCCTCGCACTCGCGCCCGTCCTCCGTAAGGAGGTTCCCCGCGCTCGCGCCGACTTCCGCGTCAGCAACATCCGCACCCAGGCCGAACTGGTCCGCGCCCAAACCGTCCGCGAGCGCCTCTTGGCCATGCTGGGACTCTTCTTCGCTGCCGTGGCACTCTTACTCGCAGGCATCGGCCTCTACGGCGTCCTCAACTACTCCGTCCTTCAGCGCCAGCGCGAGATCGGCATCCGCATGGCAATCGGCGCACAGCGCAGCGGCATCGCACGACTCGTAACCGCCCGCGTCTTTTCCATGGTGCTCATCGGAGCCATCGCCGGCCTAACCCTCGGCATGGCATCCGTGCGATACATCGAGACCCTCTTCTACCAGGTCAAAGCCACCGACCCAGCAATGCTCATCCTTCCATCCCTGACAATCCTCGCCGCCGCCGTATTAGCCGCACTACCACCCGTAATCCACGCCCTACAAACCGACCCAGTCATCATCCTCCGCACCGAATAATTCGAAAACAGGAACGCCGTCCTTCTGACCCTGAGCGTGGTCGAAGGGGGAAGAATCCCTGCATTTCGCTTTTGCCGTTGCCGTTATTTTTGTCTTTTGCTTGTCATTCTGAGCGAAGCGAAGAACCCCCGCATTGGCTTTTGCCCTTGCTGTTGCTTTTGTTCTTGCTGTTGCTTTTGTTCTTGCTGTTGCTTTTGTTCTTGCTGTTGCCCTCGTTCTTGTTTTTGCCTTTGCCCTTGCTTCTAGGTACCCCAGGGCTTCAGCCTCGGGTCTCAAAAGCGCCGCCAAAGGCGGCCCACCGCTCTGCCGAAGGCCGGAGCGAAGTCCGAAGGACGTAGCGACTAAATCCTTACTACATCCCTAAGAAAACCGAGTCCGCCGCCAAAGGCTCCATCCCCCCAATCCCAAACTAACAACCAGCACAACCCCCAGCACCCCAACCCACTTCAAATCCATCTCCAGCGGAGGCACAACCGCCCGTACTCCCAACGTCACAAACACCCCAGTAGCAACCAGCACGATCGTATAATCCCACCACCGCCGCTTCTCCCCCGCCCCGCCAAACTCATCGCCCGCCTGAGCCAGCAGCGTGCGGTTGTAATCCATCCCATACCGCTCGCACTCCCGCAACACCGCCTCATTGGTCGAGCTCATCTCCTTCGCCGAAGCCACCGCCGTACAAATCGCCAGCGCCCCCAGAATCATCATCACCGACCCGCCAACCACCAGCAGCTTATGCGACCGGTCCGCCCCCGCCAACTCCCCAAACACCAGAGCGCCCCAAGCCAGCCCCCACAACTGATTCGTATTCGACAGCGGAATCCCCCGCCCAATCCCCAGATACTTCGCCGCAAACTGCTGAAACAGATCCCCAATCACCCAAACGAACCCACCCAGAAACAGCCAGAACAGAACCCCCGGCATACGAAACAGATGAAACGCTGTAGAGTGCACTCCGCCATCCAGAGCCAGCGTCAGCGCCAGCACCGTCCCCAGCTCCCCCACCGTAAACGCCGTCACAAACGACAGCGGATTCATCCCGCTCAAATAAGCCTTCCGATAAGGCACATACATCGTCCCCCACATCAAGCTCGCGCCCAGAGCGGCCGTAATCCCTCGCACAGCATGCTGCCCCATCGCCCCGCCATGAATCGTGCTGAACCCCAGCATCACCGCCGCAATCACAATCGACACCGCGCCCACCACAACCTTGCTGATGTTCTTCGCGTTAGCTCCCTTCAACTCACAAAACAGCACCCGCCCCCAGAACAACCCAATCAGCGAGTTCGCATTCCACATCGGAAACGCCACCGCCAGCCCAACATCCCGAATAGCAAACACCGTCAGCGTATTCGCGACGGCCCAAAGAGCCCCCGCCAGCAGAGCCCACACAATCAAATGCTTCTTCGCCCCCAGATCGGCAAACACATACCCCGTCCCCTTCAGCAGCGTAGGAAACGTCCACCGAGCCGTAAACACCCCCGCGACCATACACAACGAAATCGCAAACGGAGAGAACCCCGCATTCACCAGCTTCGTCGGAGCCTCCGCCGCACCCAGCCAAACCCCGGCCGTCAACCCGCAGATCACACCCAGCCCATGCAGCGACAAACCACCCTTTACCGTCTTCGAAACCACAGTTGCCATCCATCTCTCCAGCTCTTACCAATCGTTTTTGACTTAGTGCAGAACCACCAAAAGCCCAATCCCCGCCAAAAGCACCGCAAACGGCACCCAGAAATGACTATCCGTAACCACAGCCTTCACACCACGCCCCATCCTCAAAAACCTCCATTCGTAACCGGTAACGTCGCTAACCCTAACCATCCCAGTCAACGCTGTCAACACCATCCGACTCAACCCGAGTAGCTTCTCACACCAAAGCCGGATGTTGTGAAACCTCCCTCCCCTCAGGCAAACTCCCAACATGCTACGAGTTGGTGTCGACGCAAACCTCTCCTCCGATCTTCTAACCGGCTTCCCACCCGAAGCCCAAATCGTACGCATCCCCCGCCACCCCGTCGGAGAAATCTCCGTCGACTTCCTGATCCTCCTCTTCTTCCGCAAAGACGCTGCCGAAACCTTCTCCCACCTCCGCGACGTCAAAGTCATTCAATCCATGATGGCCGGCGTCGACTGGATCACCCCCTGGCTTCCCAAAGGCGTCACCCTCTGCGACGGCCGAGGCATCCACGACATCTCCACATCCGAGTGGGTCCTCGCAGCCATCATGTCCTCCGTTAAACGGTTCTCCCTCTACCGCGACGCGCAACTCCGTCAGGAATGGATCGGTCAGGCATCCGTCCTCGACGGCTTCCTCAACGAGAGCGGCCCCCAGATGGGCCAGTACCGAGTCCTCGGCGACGACCTCGCCGACAAAACCGTCCTCATCGTAGGCTACGGATCCATCGGCGCAGCCATCGAAGCTCGCCTCGCCCCCTTTGGTGTCAAGATCCTCCGCGTAGCCCGCTCAGCAAAGACCGACCCCGCAGTCTCCGCAATCGATGATTTGCACCAACTCATCCCACAAGCGGACATCATCACCATCACGGTCCCCTTGACCGACCAGACTCGCGACCTCATCGGCGCAAAAGAAATCGCACTCATGAAGCACGGAGCACTCCTCGTGAATGCCTCCCGCGGCCCCGTAGTCTCAACCGAGGCTCTGGTCGAGGCCCTGAACCAACACAAACTGCGAGCGGCCCTCGATGTAACCAACCCCGAACCCTTACCCAAAGGACACCCCCTCTGGTCCGCGCCCAACTGCCTCATCACCCCACACGTAGCCGGATCCACGCCCGACTTCATCCACCGCGCCTTCCGCTTCGGAGTATCCCAGGTCAAACGCTACCTGGCAGGCGAGTCCCTCGAAAACGTAGTCTCAGACAACGGCTACTAAGCTCACATAGGTGCGGCCGCTATTTTGGGGCAATCATCCGGGTGCCCCATCTTAGCGACGGTTTTATCGTCGCTAAGGTGGGCAATCGCGCGAAGCGCGATCCATCTTTCCGCTCGAATCGAAATGTTCTAAGAAAGCAATGAAAAGGTGGGCCTGGAATTCCCCTGCCGTCAACTGCTGCCCTCCCGACCTAAACGACGACCTCAATCGATGGGCTCTGACTCGTCATCCTCATCGTCGTCTTCATCCTCATCATCGTCGTCGTACTCGTCCTCATCATCCTCGTACTCGTCGTCTTCCTCATCCTCATCGTCATCATCTTCATCGTCGTCATCTTCGTACTCGTCGTCGTCTTCCTCGTCCTCATCGTCCTCATACTTCGGCTCATCGATCTCCAGATCGTCGTCTTCCGGATCATCGATACGATAGGCGGCCTGAAGTTCTTCAGAGCAGGAACCGATAAACGGGTCGAGACCCAGGATGAGCGTGCTGTTGTTGATGTCGATAACTGGGGTCTCGATGACCATGACAATTTCTCCTCGGTGAATAAAACGTACTGGGGTAGGATGCAACAGATTGAAAAACGTGAGTATGAAAAAAGTATCAGTTTTGGTTGTGTGGAGATCAGAATAATGGGCCAGGGCGACAAGTGCAAAAAACCTTATCCCCCGTCTTTGCTTTTTATCCGCTCTTATCCTTTGGATCACCGTTTACGCCTTAATCCGTGTCAACCCCGGAATCGCAAATACCCGCGCCAATTCAGGAGATTTGCATGCGGGACAATTCCACCCAAACCGCTATACTGGTCATAGAGTTCAAAAAGATAGGCCCTGGCTACCCGCCGGGGCTTTCTCTTTCAAAAAGAGAGCATCACATAAACAAGTCAATCGAATGGAGTGCTTTACATCATAAGTCCAAACCTAAAATAAATAAAATCAAGACTTTAGGACTTTTAGTCCCCCAGGGGGGGGAGGCTGCACCCGCACAATCCTGTCTCCCACAGGCAAAATACTCTAGGCGTACCAGAGGGAGAACCAGTGAAGCGGATCGCAATCATAGGGGGAGGCATCGCCGGACTAACCGCAGCCTACGAGCTGGCAAAGCTGGCTCAGGCAGGCAACCCCGTCGAAGCCATCCTCTTCGAATCCACCCACCATCTCGGAGGCATCGTCGAAACCGTCCGCGAAGGCGGCTTCATCCTCGAGTGCGGCCCCGACGCCTGGGTCACCGAAAAACCCTGGGCCCGCACCCTTGTCGAAGAGCTCGGCCTCGCCGAAGAAATCATCCCCTCCAACGACGTCACCCGCAAAACCTACGTCCTCATCGACGGACACCTCCAGGCCATGCCCGACGGCATGCGCATGATGGTCCCCACCGACCTCGCTGCACTAGATACATCCAACCTCTTCAGCCCAGAAGCAAAGCAGTCCTTTCACAATGAGATAACCCGAGCCGGGGAGCTCAAATCCGCCGCCCCCCAGCAAGACGAAAGCGTAGCCACCTTTGTCCACCGTCACTTCGGTGACGAAGTCCTCGAAAAAATCGGAGCACCCCTTCTCAGCGGAGTCTTCGGTGGCGACGTAACCAAGCTCAGCGTCCGCGCCGTCATGGCCCCGTTCGTAGCAATGGAGCGCGAACACGGCAGCCTCATCGCCGCCGCGCAGGCCCGAGCAGCAACTAACAGCAAACCCGCAGCGATCTTCACCACTCTCCGCAGCGGTCTAGGAACCCTCATCGACCACCTGATCGCCGCCATCCCCTCCAGCTGGATTCGCCTCGGAGACACCGTCCAGTACCTCTCCCGCGAAGACGATTGCTGGCTCGTCGGCACCGGCAAGGAGATCGAGCGCTTCGACGCTGTCATGATGGCCGCACCCGTCGACGTAGCCCGCGCGCTCATCGAGCCCATCGCCCCTCAAGCCGCCGATCTGATGTCCATGGAAGCCAGCTCCGCCGTAGTCGTAGGATTTGGCTTCGCCAACGCCACCAGCCTCTCCCTTCCACCCGGATTCGGCTTCCTCGTCCCCCCTGGCTCAAACAACCTTCTTCTGGCCGCCACCTTCATGGACCAGAAGTTCGCCGACCGCGTCCCACCCGGAGGCCGTATCCTCCGCGCATTCTTCGGAGGAGCCGCAGCTAACCGCCTCATGCGCTGCGGCAACGACGAGATCGCCGCCATAGCCCGCCTCGAACTCGCTCGCATCCTCGGTCCACTCCCCGAGCCGCAAGTCACCGTAGTACGCCGTTGGCCCAACAGCCTGCCCCAGTACGCCGTAGGACACCTCGAGCGCATGGCAGAACTCGACGAACGTGTCAGTAGCCTGAAAGGCCTATGGCTCCTTGGAAACGGATACCGCGGAGTAGGCCTGCCCGATCTGATACGTGACGCCCGCGCAGCAGCTCAATCAGCCGCAACCTAGCGCGCACCGAAGTGATACGTCACACCGGTCACGATCCGCAGATTGTTCTGCGTATTGTTCGTCGCATTCGGAATCCTCGTGTAAACGTAGTCGACCTCGATAAGAGTCAACCCGAACTTCCGCTTCAACCGGGTCGTCACCCCACCGCCGCCCAGCAGCCCGAACGATTGCCGATTAATGGTGAATTGAAAATTAACATCCTCCTTCGCACCGCCGAAGAGAATCTGTCCGTACGGAACATAGCGGCTCCTCATGCGTCGCGTATAGCGAGGCCCAAACAGGTAGTTGATGATCGTGATGTTCTGGGCCGTACCATTCACATTGCTCGCGTGCGCGTAAGCGATATCGGCAACCGCGCTCCACTTTGGCGTGACGTTCATCAGAAACGTCCCACTGCCGCCATTCATCCCGAAACACCCACACTGTCCCGGAGGTGCGTTCGCATGAAAATAGTTATAGTTCCCTCCGGCCTCCAGCCTGGAAATATCTTCTGTCCCACTCAACACCCCACCCTGAGCATGGAGCGCCCAGGGTGAAGCGAGCAACAAGACGAGTAGCGCAATTCTTGCAAGATGCATCGGTATCTCTCCTACTGCACGACCAGAGTCGCGGTTGCGGAATGTTGAATCGTCCCCTCGGTACCCGTAGCAGTAACCGAATAGGTCGTCGGAGTCAGCGTGAAATAACCGCCAGCGCAACCACTCAGCGCAGCAACCGGCAGCAGCGTGCCAAGGAACAACAGAAGCACCATCAGCATGCGTGGCATCTTGCGCCCATGCCTGCGAACAGCACCCAGACCAAGCAGCCCAAGCACTCCAAGAGCAATCGGAGCGCCCCGTCGAGGCGTCGGCGTTCCCGCCGGGACCCGGTTCGCTGCACTCAGCGTGCTGCTCGTCGTAACGTTGAGCGTAACGGTTGTCGTACCGCTCCCGGCAGCAATCTTCGCCGGCGAGAAGGTGTAAGTCGTACCCTTCGGCAGGCCATCGATATCCATCGTCAAATCGCTCATGAAGGTCGTCGAACCCACCGGTGTCACGTTGAACGTAAAGCTCGTCGTATCACCGGGGAAGATGTTCTGCGTCTTCGTACCGGTCACCGTATACGTGAAGTCCTGCACAATGTTCGTAACAGGTGCCGATGTGCTGGTCCCGAAGCCGGTATCACCCGAATACGTCGCCGTGATCGTGTGCGTCCCGGTCGTCAGCGTGCTCGTCGCATAATTCGCATTACCCGACAGCACGAACGAGACCACCGTGCCATTCGTACTCAGCGGAGCCGTCCCAAGAACCGTCGTCCCATCAAGGAACGAGACCGTCCCCGTAGGAGTAGGCGTTCCCGCAGCCACCGTGGCCGTGAACGTCACCGCGGTGCCTAGCAGCTCCGTAGGCTGGCTCTGCGTCAGCGTAATCGTCGTCACCGCCTTGCCCACAACCAGAGTCAACGGAGCGGACGTCGCCGCCGTATAGCTGTCATTCCCTCCATAAGAAGCAGTGATCGTGTGCGTTCCGATCGTCAGGTTAGCGGTGCTGAACGTCGCAACACCGGCAGCGCTCACAGTACCCGTTCCAAGAACAGTCGTCCCGTCAAGGAAGGTCACCGTGCCACTGGCACCAGCAGGAAGCGTCGCCGTAAACGTAACCGACTGGTTGACGTTCGACGAACTCGACGATGAAGTCAACGTCACCGTGGGAGTCGTCTTCCCTACCGTCACCGTCGTCGCAGGTGAAGTAGCAGGATTGGTGGTCGCATCGCCCGGCGTGCTTGCCGTGATCGGGTTCGCACCCAGCGGCAGCGAAGGCACCGTGATCGTCGCAACTCCACTCACAATCGGAGCCGTGCCGAGTACCGT
>Ga0070734_10001409_pt1 | contig 35269 bp, 29 predicted proteins | sample Coa_R1_8_FD_66444 | JGI IMG/M metagenome (GOLD analysis project Ga0070734, IMG submission 66444) | Surface soil microbial communities from Centralia Pennsylvania, which are recovering from an underground coalmine fire - Coalmine... | ecosystem: Environmental > Terrestrial > Soil > Unclassified ...
TCCCTGGCTGCGACAAAGCTGCAGCGCGGGCACAAGCAAGCCGGCCCTCGCTGCTCTAAGGAGGCGATGAACGGATTGAGGATGTCTGTGTAACCGTGGAAGAGCGGCCCTTCAAGGGCCGCGTTCGGGAATGTCAGCAACTTGGGCTTCAGCCCCTGCGGGCTGCTGCCCAACAACTTCGGCCGGTGGTGAAGATAAGGGTTACTTCGCCTGTGGAGCGGGAGATGCAGGTTCGAATCCTGCCGCGGAAATATGTGCCCGCGTGGCTAAACGGTAAAGCGCCTCAACGTACCTTTGTCGCTGGTTCCCCGGCTGATTGTTCTTAACGACTCCGGCAAAGTGCTGGTTAGAAAGAAACGTATGAGCATCGTCATTCGAAATGGAAAACCGCAGACCAGCGAGTCGCTGTGCAACTCGTGCTACTGGGCGCATATCCAGCGCGGATTCGCGGAGAGCGAAGAGGTCATCCTCTGCGCCTTCCTGCGCCAGCCGCGCGCGGTGCCCTTCAAAGTCAGCTACTGCACCGACTACAATGACAAACGCGTGCCGAGCCGCAGAGACATGGAAGAGATCGCCTGGATCATTCGCACGAAAGATGTAAATCGCCAGGTCGGATTCACGAACGATCCACAACCTGAACCCAAGGAGGACGAACTTGAAATCGTCTCCTCTGCGTAATTGAAGAACAAGATGATCGAATTTCTCAAACACGTATTAAGCGGCCAGAACCAGTTCGCCTCCGGCGGATTGCTGCTCATGGTGATCGGCGCGATCGGAGCCTACATGCGTGCCATCCCAGCCCGCATCTGGCATTGGTTCGTTGATCAGACGACCATGTCGATTACGGTGAAGGACGAGGATGCAGCGTTCTACTGGGTCAAGCAGTGGTTCACCGAGCAGAAGTTCCTGAAGCGCGTGCGCCGTGTCGATCTCGACACGACGGTGCGTAGCGACAAGCTCGCTCTGATTCCAGCTCCGGGCCGTCACTGGTTCTGGTATCGCAGTCGCCCGTTTCGCATCGACTTCTATCGCAGCGAGGACACTCGCGGATGGACGCCGAAACGCACCGAGTCGCTGTGGTTCCGCACAATCGGACGTGATCAGGCTCTGCTCAAGGCATTCGTGGGCGAGATTGCTTCCTGTCACAGGAAGCACCGGCAGGTGCAATCGTGCCTCTACGTGTACTCGGATTACTGGGAACGCGTCGAGGGATACACCGCTCGATTGCTCGACTCGGTGATCCTGAAGACGGGCGAGCGCGAGCGCTGGGTCGCTGACGTCGAGAAGTTCAAGGCCTCGAAGTCACGCTACCGTCATCTCGGTGTTCCGTATCACCGCGGTTATTTGTTGTACGGGCCGCCGGGAACGGGAAAGACGTCGCTGGTCTCGGCCATCGCAGGCAAGTTTGCGATGTCGATCTACGCGATCAACCTGACCGACTTCGTTGACCGTACATTGATGAAGGCGATCAACGATGTGCCGCAGGGTGCGATTGTGCTCTTCGAAGACGTCGATTGTATGTCGTCGACAAAGGCGCGAAGTGATCCGGAGAAAAAGCCGGCCGGAACTCCGCCTGACAAGCCGGACCAGAAGTCGCTGGCTGATAAATTCGGCGTGACCATGTCGGGCCTGCTGAACGTGCTCGACGGATTTCACGCTCCGGATGATGTGCTGTTCATGATGACGACGAACAAGATCGAAGCGCTCGATCCCGCTCTGCTGCGACCGGGACGCATCGATTACCGCCTGTATCTGGGCGTCGCTTCAGAGCAGCAGAAGTTGGAACTCTACCGCCGTTTCTTTCCTCTGGCGCACGAGTTCGAAGCGCTGGCTTTCGTTGAGGCACATGCTTGGGCCGAAACGATGGCCGACTTCCAGGGCCTGTTGCTGGAACTTGCGGAAGGATCTGAGAGTTTGCATGGCGGCGAAGCAACCGCAGCGCAGACTTCGCAGAATGAGGCAGAGAAGGTACTGGTGCGTGTGATGCCATAACGCACGCACCAGATTTTCGCCGGTGGTGAAGGCAACGGTTCCTTCGAAGGGTCGCGGGTTCGAGTCCCGTCATGACGCAAGTCATGTAGCTCAACTGGGGAGAACATCGGAATCGCACCGGCGTCAATGAGTTTCCCGGCCAGTTGCCGAACACTGGCTGCTTACGCTCTTCGAGCTTTGAGAGCTTTGCTTTGACGCTTCGCAGATTCTGATGGAGCTTCGAATCCGATGCGACGGTTGTTTGCTGGAAGCGGAGTAACCAGTTCTCGGATTGCCTCGATCAGTTCCACAATCTGCTCGTCATGGCCGTCGAGCCGCGATTCAAGCTCGGTGAGCTTTGACGCGAGGTGCTGATTTGCTGCGATCGCTTGGCGCATCTGCACGAAGGCACGCACAACGAAGAGGCTCATTTCGATTGCGCGCTTCGAGTTGAGAACGGTCGCCGCCATGATCGCGCCATGTTCAGTAAAGGCATGCGGCAAGTAGCGACGACCGCCGTGGGTGGAACTTGAGATCACATTTTGTGATCTCAAGTTCTGGTACTCAGCGGCAGTGACTGCGAAACGAAAGTCTGGCGGAAAGCGGTCACGATTGCGCTTCACTTGTTGATTCAGTTGTCTTACCGGAACACCGTAAAGCTCAGCCAGATCTGCGTCGAGGATGACTTTCTGGTTGCGCAGAATCAAGATCTTTCCGGCAACTCTTTTGGTGAGAACGAGTGCGGTTGTATTCATCATCCACCAGTTTCTTGAGGTCACAATGTGTGACCTCAAACATGAATTAAGAAGACAGAGCATCATAGCAAGCCTGAGAGCGCGCACGGCGAAGGGATCTCGAGGTTTTAAGTCTCTTGTGCAGAAACGGGAACGGCGCCGTGGCAGCGTAAGCGACAGCAGATTCCCCACCGCTGGGCGGTTCGGAATGACAAAAGAATTTAGCTAGAAGCTAGCAGCTAGAAGCTGAATGAAAGGAGGCCATCAATGGCTCGACTCAATCTGTTCAACCTCAACTCTGGAGCACGCACGCACGAAGGTGCTCCTGCGCGCAACATCTCGACGGAACTGCAGCTGCGGCGCTCGGTGCTGGCTTGCCTGCTCTGGGAGAGCCAGTTCTACGAGGACGGAGTCGAGATCGCAGGCCGTATCGCGGAACTCGTCTCCAAGGTTGCGGCCGAGAAGGTGGCTGCGCTTGCCGTCGAGGCGCGCGAAAAGATGAAGCTGCGTCACGCTCCGCTTCTGCTGGTGCGAGAGATGGCGCGTCACGCCACGCACCGTGGATTGGTGGCTGAGACGCTCGCCCGTGTCATCCTGCGTGCCGACGAACTCGGCGAGTTCGTCGCCATCTACTGGAAGGACGGCCGCGTGCCTCTCTCCGCCCAGGTGAAGAAGGGACTGGCTGCGGCGTTTCCCAAGTTTGATGAGTACGCACTCGCGAAGTACGACCGTGGCGGACCCATCAAGCTGCGCGACGTTCTGTTCCTCGCTCACGCGAAGCCGCGCGACGAGGCGCAGGCCGAAGTGTGGAAGCGACTCATCGCCGGAGAGCTCACGACTCCTGACACGTGGGAAGTTGCACTCTCGTCCGGCGCTGACAAGCGCGAGGCCTGGGAGCGTCTGCTCCGCGAGCAGAAACTCGGGGCGCTGGCGCTGCTCCGCAACCTGCGCAACATGCGCGAGGTGGGCGTGAACGAGGATCTCGTTCTCGCCGCGCTCGGATCGATGAGCACGGCGCGCGTGCTGCCGTTCCGCTTCCTGGCTGCGGCGCGTTACGCTCCGCAGTGGGAAGAGGCGCTCGAGCAGGCGATGCTCAAGTGCGTTGCGGGCGCTGAGAAGCTCGCGGGAAAGACCATCGTGCTGGTCGACGTGTCCGGCTCGATGACGGCCCCGCTCTCGCAGCGTTCCGAGATGCAGCGCACTGACGCGGCTTACGGTCTCGCGGTCTTGCTGCGCGAGATCGGCGAGAAGGTCGCGGTGTTCAGCTTCTCTGACTCGCTGGTCGAAGTGCCGGCGCGCCGCGGATTCGCTCTGCGCGACGCGATCGACAAGTCGCAGCGTCACAACAGCACCCAGCTCGGCAAGGCTGTCGCCGAGTTGAACGACAAGGGCTACGATCGCCTGATCGTCATCACCGACGAACAGGCGCACGACACAGTTCCCGCGCCTCGCGGCAAGGGATACGTGATCAACGTGGCCAGCTACAAGAACGGCGTCGGCTACGGCAAGTGGATGTACATCGACGGCTGGAGCGAGTCGGTCGTCGAGTACATCCGCGAGCTGGAGCGGGCCGGGGAATGAGGAATGGGGTATTTACCTTTTGGTTAAGGGGGTACCCTCCCCCCTCCCTCAATCTTCTGGAATCTGCGAGTTAGCGGAAAATCGAAAATAACTGCTTGTGGCTCAATATTGTACGGGCAAAATATTGAGAGCACAGGAGTTAGAAGTTTACCTGTGCATATTCTTTTCTCACCGCAGAGGTCAAAGTGTTGATTTAAAAGAGCTTAACTTGAATCAGATTGTGCAAGATGCTCGCAAAATATTGAGCCCGCGGTACTTATGCGCAAAATATTACGGAATAAGCACTTAGCTCCCTAACCAAAATGATTGGCCACACCTTCCAGCTGAGACGATGATCGGACGTTTGAGCTGTGGAAGGCAAGGTCAGATGTCACACGATTTGGATTTTGTTCGGTGGAAAAGTTGGTGAGCGTGGTTAGGGGATCGACTCTCAGCGGCTAAAGCCGGAGGCGCTCTGGGGTCGGGGGGGCACGACTGAAAGTCGTGCCCTTCCCGTTCTTGCTGTTGGACAGTCTTGAGATGACGCACGCAAGAGCGACCACGGGGGCTGAAAGCCCGCGAATCGGTCGGGCGGTTGACGCGGCGCTGGAAGAGCTGCTCTTCCATGGTGCGATGCTCCCGCGAAGCGCGCTTAGATTGTTGACAAACTTCTGCGGATAACGCAGCGCCTAAAGGCGACATTGATTCTGCACTGGTTACGGCACCGCTGAAGCAGTGCCCTGATACGAACCAGGGTTATCAGCGATCGGTGGTACGCCAGTAAGACGCAAGGTCCCGCCGTGTTAGTCGCGTTCGTGATCGGGCTGACCAGCGCTTTTCAGCGTGACCTGGTCTTGTGAGACCTCGCCGCTTTTTTGCACTGGATGAGTCTGGACATGTGGATCGGGCTTGGGCTCGGTTGGTGGTTGCGCGACTTGCCGGGCGTCAATCGATTGCGGGCTGTGGATTGGAGTGATCATAGTGGTCTCCTGAGGAGAAGGATCGGCAGGGGAAGGTGTGGACGTTAGTTTCGGTGATTAAGACCGCGCAAACGTTGGTAAGCGTTACTGGCGTGTCGTCTCATCCCGGGTTCGGTTCATTTGAGAGAATGCCTCGACGCGCCGATGATGATCCCCGGCAGACATGGGGTCCTTCGCTTTGCTCAGGATGACAATTGACCATGACTGGTGTGGCGCTGTGTTGTCCTTTCTTCCGTGCCCTCATGCTTTGTCATCCTGAGCGGTGGCGAAGGATCGCTTGTTTGCTTGTTGCGCCGGCGGCTTGTGAGGGCGTTCTCACTATGGGGAGTTCATCGAGGGAAATTCCTCGATGGGCCCGAGGCGCTCTCGGCAGGCATGGGGTCCCTCGTTGCGTGAGCGCTGCTTCGCTGCGTTCACTTCCCTCAGGATGACAGGGTTTGGGGCTACTTTTCTTTCATCGATTCACCAGCGAAGAGCATTTGGGCTCCCCAGTGTTCGGCCAGATCTGTCCATCTGGGATTTGTTGACTCGATCAACGCTATCTTTTTTGCCCGAGTCCAGCCTTTTAGTTCTTTTTCTCGGCCGATTGCGCGGTGGACGTCGTCGAAGCTTTCGTAATGGACCAAGCGGGTGCAGTGATACTTGCTCGCGAACCCTTCGATTTGTCCGCTTTTGTGTTGTTGGGCTCGACGGTAGATGTTGTTCGTCATGCCGATGTAGAGCGTGCCGGAGCGACTGGACATGATATAGACGAAGTACTGATGTTCTTTCATTGACAATCCTTAGGCAGCATCGAAGGAACGCCTTTCGACGGCCGTGGTGCCGTATGCGGGTACGGGGTCCTTTGCTTTGCTCAGGATGACAGGGTTTTGAGGGGTTTCTACAACGTCGTCGACTTTTTTCCGTCGGGTATTCCCCAATTGAAACCACAGGCAGGTCAGGCGCCTGTGGTGAAGAACTTTTCTTCTTTCTTTTCGCTTTCTTTTTCTGGAGCCGGGGCGGTGGCTACGTCCTGTACGAATTCGCGGCGGCGTTCCTGCTGGCCTTTGCGTTCGATCTGGCGGACGCGGCGAGTCGGCATGTTGCTTGGTTCGAGGCTAACGATGCGGCCTTCGCGGACCACGATCTGCGAGCGGAACCAGTCGGTGCGGTACATGCGTCCGGCGGCGTAGAACGTCATGGCGGCAGCGATGGGGCCTTCGAATTCGTATCCGGTGCAGGCGATCAGGCGCTTGCCCATTTCCTGGGTCCAGGTCATCCCTCCGACGAGCGGGTCGTTGAGGCGGCAGCGCTCGAACGGAGTGGCGTGACTCAGTTTGCGCAACTGCAGCAACTGGAGGAGGACCGACGTCTTCGCCAGGTTGGTGACGATGATCTGGGCCTCGGTATTGGAGATCCGCTCCATCTTGATGTGCAGGTCGGGATTCCACTCGCGCTCGAATTCTTCGCGGGCGAGTTCCAGGTGACGGTCGGTGGCTTCGACGTAGCGCAACGTGGCGCGCGCGAGGATCACGCTGAAGAACGTGGTCACGACGGTCGCGATGACCGGAATGTAGCTGACGAGTGTCGAGAATGGGATGCGGAGCGAGTCAACCAACTGCATAGGCTGCACGTGCATAGACGATGAGTGGCTCCGGCGGACGCGCTTGGGGAGGGCGGCCGCGTGAAAGGCAGTGTAGCGGCGTGATGGGTAGGGGCTCCAGATGCGGTTGGGGAGTGGTCGGGGAGGTGGGGCGGGAGTGGACTTTGGTAATGGAGTCGGCTCTCGGCTTTGGGCTTTCGGCTTCCGGAAGTCAGACCTCGGACCTTCGACCTCGGACCTCAGACTTCGGATCTCGGACTTCGGACCTCAGACTTGAGACCTGAGACCTCACTCGGGAGATACAGACGATACTGGGCCTGAAAGCCCCTTTTGCCGAAGCCACTGTCCTACACCATGTATTGCACTAGACTTTGCTGAGGTCTGAGGTCTGAGGTCTGAGGTCTGAGGTCGAAGGTCTGCTTTATTCCAACACGCTGTCGTCCAACTTTTTCTTGCCCCAGTCGGCGGCGGCTTGGACGAAGGCCAGGACGATCGGGTGCGGGTTCTTTTCCGTCGACGAGAGTTGCGGCTGGAAGAGGGTCGCGACGTAGAAGCGGTGTGTGGGTGACTCAACGGCGCGGATTTCGCCTTGTGCGCCGCGAGCTACGACCGGGAATCCGGCCTCCATGGTGGTCCATTCGAACTCGGGATTGACTTCGAAATTGCAGAAGTACTCTTCTGTGATGGTTTCCTGGTCCTTGCCATAGAAAGATTGCAGATACGAGCCGGGGCGGAGCCGAATGTCGGAAACTTTGCCCGAGAGCTTCGGCGCGTCGCCTTTGCGGTCGGGGACGGCACAGGCGACGGGATAAATAATGATGTTTTTCGATCCGGAATTGTTCTCGGCAGAGTCGGCGTCGGCGATGTGAAGCACGTTACGGGCGAATTCGATAAAGGCGTATTGGAATCCGCCACAGGTGCCGAGAAAAGGCCAATCGCGGCGGCGGGCGAACTCGATGCCTTTGAGCATGCCTTCAAAACTCTTATAAGGACTTCCTGGCGAGGCCCAGAAGCCGTCGAAGGATTCGAGTTTCTTTTCAGTGTCAGCGGCAGTCAGAGACGGAGTCGGGAGCCACTCGCCCTTTACTTCCATTTTCAGCTTGCGGGCGGCGTGTTGCAGAGCGTCGTTGATGGCGTGGTGCGAGCGGAATTCGGCGTTAAAGTCTCCAAGAATGCCGATGCGGACGGCGTCGCTCACGCGATTGATTGTACTAGAGGGGTAATGAGGCTTCGTCGCCTAGGAGTGGGGGGCGAGGTTAGCACCGTGGTGCATGGACGGGTGTGGTTTTCCCGTTTGCTGCGGGGTGACTAGTGGAAGGTTACGAGCAGATAGCAGCTTAGGGCGGCGAGTGCTAAGCCGCACCAGATCAGCAGATGACTGGTGTACGCGGATATCGGTGTGGGTTTCAATTGGACGGGGTGGACTTCGTCCTCGGCTGTGGTTTCCTGCTCCAAGGGATCTGGCTCTGTTGCCTCGACGGCTACACCGGTAGATTCGTGACCCCGGCCTGTGGAGTGTGACGTACCGGCTCGAGCGAGAGCGGCGGCGATCTTTTGCTGTTGGGTCATTTCTGCGCTTTTCACCGGCAGAAGGTCGGTGGTTAGGCGAATGGTCTCTTGGGTCGGGTGAGCCGCAACGTTCTCGGTGCGCTGAGAAGAATCGGCATTTGCCTTCGACGACGACGAGGCAAGTGAAACTGATGCCTGAACCCATACGCGACGCAATCGTAGTCCACGGAGAAAGATGGCAACACCAAGACAAAATCCGACTACGCACAAGAATTGTAATGCGAGGTCCGGCTGGGATAAGCGGAGAACTAGGCAAGGACTGATCACGTCGAGAAGAGTGGCTTCGTGATCAGAGATACAGAGCGGCCAACGAAAGTTGCAGCGGAAAGGATCTTTGCTCTCCACTTTGGTAATCGGAGTTCTATCAGAGCGCAGGCATTGCAGTTTTTTGACAAGACGATGACAACTAACAATTAGGGGAATGGAAGAATCTGCGCAATTCGATTCTGAGTCACCGCGGATGGCGACGGAATCAATGCGGCAGAAATTGGCTGACGCCGCATCATGGTTGGGGGATGTTGTTTTATTGGCGGCCGCACCCAAGTTGGTGCGGCCTTTTTTTGTGGGCGGCCGAGGAGGAGAGATTGCGGCTTGGCACTCGAGAGATCGATGTGTTCATCCATTGCGATCTCGTCATCGAGAACGATGTCATCTTGAGGAGGGCGCAAGCCTTGCGAGTGACCGTACGAGATTGGAAACCTCCACTGCAGTGAACCGGAACACCACAGGTGCATACACCGTAGGTTTTCCCTTCCGCTCCACCGAATCCCGTCACCGCCGTAAGGTCCCTCGCGCCGGCTTCGCCGCCGTTCAGGATGACATCCAAACGTGGGCTTCTACTACGAATCATCACAGCTCTGGTAAGTGAATGTAACGCTTCGGCCTTCGTCTGCACTATCTGAATGTCGCTGGTTTTTCTGGGAACTGTCAGATCGCCCCCCGCGTCACCCAATCGAAACCATCACAAAACCCAACCATTTGGAGCAGACCAAAATGAGAATTGCAATGAAGTGTGTGGTAGCGGTGTCCGTTGTGTGTTCAGTCGTGGGAGCCTTTGCGCAGGAGCCAGGGGCAACAAGAGGGGGCATGCCGGGCAGTGTCAGCAAGAGCGAGGCAACGCCTCAAGCGGGATACGTGTACGTGCCCGAGAGCAGCAAGGAGCAACCCGCCGGGCGTGTTCACACGACGTATCTTTTGCGCAGCACGGACGGCAACAAGCCTGCCGGATTACAGGCGCCGACATCGTTAAGCACGATGGCGCCAGCGGGCACAACCGAAGAAGCAGAAACTCCGCAGTCGCTGGGCTGTTTGTATGTTTCGAGTCCGAGCAGCGCCGGATGTGTTCCGAACAACACTGCCGGGTCAGGAGGACCTACCGCAGCTGGATACGGCGCCATCGCCCTGGTGGACGCATTTGACAATCCAGACGCCGCCAGCGATCTACAGGCCTTTGATTCGCACTGGGGATTGCCGGCCGCGACCTTTGTGAAGGTCTATGCCAACGGCAACGGCGACTGCAGCACGCCGCCACCCGATCCGGGCTGGTCCGTCGAGTCGTCCATGGATATCGAGTACGCGCACGTGTTCGCGCCTACCGCTGCGATCGTGTTGGTCGAAGCTTGCTCGAATTCCTGGACTGATCTCCTCTATGCGGAGCAGGTTGCGTTCAACTACATCGTGACGAACTATCCGGCCGGTGGGCAGGTTTCAAACAGCTGGCAGGGCGGGGAGTTCTCGGGGCAGATTGCAGACGACGCGCTGTTCGCAGACTTCAACTACAACTGGACCACAGGCTACAAGACTCCGATTCTGGCGTTCGCTTCTTCGGGTGATGGAGGCTATGGCGTCGGATATCCCAGCACGAATCCGTGGCTGATTTCGGCGGGTGGGACTTCGATCCTGCGCACCACCGGCACGCTGAAGTTCAACTCCGAGTCTTGCTGGGGAGGATCGGGCGGTGGACCGAGCGCGATTGAAAATTACACGACGTCGTGGTCGGGCGGCAACGTTGGACCGTGGGCGGACTTCCAGTATCCGATCTTCGGACAGAGCAGCTTCCGTACAACGCCAGATATGTCGTTCGACGCCGATCCGGCTTCGGGCGCGTGGGTTTACAGCGCGTACGGCCTGGGCGGCTGGAGCCCGGTTGGCGGCACGAGCCTTGCGTCGCCATCGCTGGCGGGCATCGTGAACCGCGCCGGCAACAAGCTGGGATCCGTTTTCCTCACACCTGCAACCAGTGGAGCTGACTGGTTCAGCACGTGGGAGAACAACCTGCTGTATGCGCAACTGGCGACAGCAAAGGCCTACAAGAGCAACTTCTATGACGTGAAGACCGGATCGAACGGAAGTTCGGCCGTCGCGTCGTGGGATTACTGCACCGGCGTTGGCAGTCCGCGCGGGTTGCAGGGCAAGTAATTCAGGTTCCCTGTTGTTTTGGGGTTGTGAGGAGGTCGCCGGGGAACGGCCTCCTCACCTTTTGTTGTATTCGGTTTCCTCAGGACTCTAAGTTGAGTAGTCGCGAATAGGAGAAACATGCAAACAGGAAGATTCATGACGGTGGTGATGCTGGGATGGTTGGTTGCTTTCTTAGGTGGTGTCGTCAACGCACAGGAGCGCTGGAATTTTCCCGATTTCACCGCCACGCAAGTTTTTCAATCACACCGGGCCGATCTGACGATGAAGGTTTATCGTTCGGGATCGAGCGTGCGGGTGGAACGAAGCGCCGCGATTTCGACGTTGTACGTGCCCGCGAGCAGTAAGGTGTACAACTTGACCACGTATCCGGACAAGAGCCATCAGTGCGTGTCGATGAATCCTGATCAAGCCAGGATGCTGCCCAGTCCACTCGAGCTGATTCAAGGCCGCATCGTGAAACGATCTGCTGCGGGCACCGAGACGGTGGAAGGACATGCGACCAAGATTGAGGACGTCACGGTTGTCGAGCCGGACGGCAAAACCGTTGAGTCGAGAGTTTGGGAAGCCGAAGACCTTCGTGGGATCCCAGTGAAGATTGAGTCTCACATCGATCAAGTCACGCTACGGGCGGTGTATCGGGATGTCGTTGTCGGGGCTCCCGATCAGGAGCTTTTCACCGTTCCCGATCGATGCACACCGTTTGAGAAGATGGGGCAAGTGGCAGAGGCGCGAGTGCTGAAGTAGGCGCTGCGCGCCTCGTTCGTACTGCGGATTCTTGTTCTCCGCTATTGGTCCTGGTTACCGCGGCTGGCGTAATAACCGGCACGGGCTTGAATCTTGTAATTCTGCTTGTTCTTGATCTCGATCTTGCGGTAGGTGCCGTCCTGCTTGAGATTCGTCGGAGTATAGCCGACGTTGTACTGGCTGCGGAGTTCGTTGGCGATCTGGTCGAAGGCCTCGCGAAGCTTGTCGAACTTGTTGCCGACGTTGATGACGCGGCCTCCGGTTTGTTCGGTCAATTTGTGCATCTCGCCTTCGCCGGAATATCCGCCGAATCCGCCGTAGAACCCGCGATCGGCACAGAGTAAGACGTAAATGATGGCGTCGGCTTTCTGGGCGGCTTCGATGGCGTCCTTAATTTTCAGGCGGCTTCCTTCGTCCTGGCCATCGGTCAAAAGGATCATTGCCTTGCGCCCGGTCTCTTTCGCGAGCATGTCATGCGCGGAGAGATAGACGGCGTCGTAGAGAAGAGTTCCGGGAGCATTTTGGGTTGGGACGGGTCCTCCGCCCATCCCGGGGATGCCGCCGCTGGTGAAGTCGACGTTGACTTTGGCTTTGTTGAGAGCGGCCTGCAGGCGGTGCGTGTCGCGGGTGAAATCCTGAAGCAGGTCAACAGAAATGTCGAAGCTGATGACATAGGCCTCGTCTTTGTCAGTCAGGATCTGTTTCAGGAAGGCGCCGCCGACTTCCTTTTCCATGTCAATGACGTTGCGCTGGCTGCCGCTGGAGTCAATCAACATACCCAGCGTTAAGGGAAGGTTCGACTCTGCGGTGAAATACTTGATGGTCTGAGGCTTGCTGTCTTCGGCGATGTTAAAGTCGTCCTTCGTGAGGTTCGGGATCAGGGCGCCGTGCTTGTCTTTCACGTTGAAGAAAAGCTGCACGACATTGACATTGACCTTAAGGGTCTCGCCGGGTTTCTGGTTGTCCTCAGACTGCTGGGATGGTGCCGACTGGGAAGATTGCTGGGCGCGGGCTGGCACGAAACACAGTACGGAGGCAGCGAAGGCGCACACAAGTAGAGGAAAAATAAAGCTTTTCAGCATCCAGGACTCTCACGGGAAGTTTTTGTTAGTCTAATCCTGAACCTTTAGATGCACCAAATGGCATGGCATTGGCATCCGAGAGAGTGTGGGAGTGTTTTTTTCGAAGTGGGGGTGGGAATGAGGGCTGAAAAGGGACTCGTTCGGCGCATTCTGGCGGGAGTTGGCCTGTTTGTCCTGGCGGTAGGAGTGCCGGTTATTGTGGCGCAATCCTCCGGAAGTCAGAGCCAAGTGCCAGCTAAGCCTCAATCGTCGCAGGATATTCCGGACGCTCCCTCGACGGTGCAACCGCCGCCGCCCAAGCCGACCCCGGAACCGGAAGCTGCACCCGTCAATCCTCAGAACGCGACGCCTCCGGATTCGTCACAGACTAGCCAACCATCCACCAGTGAACCGTCGGCTCAGCAACCTGGGGGTGGGCAGCAGCCGACACCGCCGCCAATGCCGCCTGTGCAGACAGTTCCTGAAGGAACCGTGCCGCCGGGGGATTCGGCCGCTGCTCCGAAAAATCAGGTCAACCCCAATGAGCCTCTCTACAAGCTGAGAGTTACGACGAGCTTTGTGCAGGTTCCTGTACTGGTTAGGGATAGCCAGAATCGACTGGTCTACGGACTGACGTGGAAAGACTTTACGGTGAATGAAAATGGAAAGCCGCAGACGCTGACCTATTTCACGAGCGATCCATTTCCGTTGGCCGTGGCGATCGTGCTGGACATCGGGCTACCGGAAGTGACGTTGTCGAAGGTGAATGAAACCTACGGATCGTTGATCGGAGCTTTCAGTCCGTATGATGTGGCAGCGCTCTATACCTACAGCAGTTCGGTGAGTCAGTTGGCGGACTTCACGTCAAGAAGGGAAAAGCTGACGGCTGCGCTCGATGAGATGAAGTTGGTGCGCGGGCGAAACAACGGGCCACCGGTGTTGGGTGGGCCATTGGGGCCGCAGCCGCCGATGATCAACGGAATTCCCGTGGGAACTTCCGGGCCGCCGCCGGTCATCACTCCGCCAAGGCAATCGCACGTATTGAATGATGCAATCCTGCGAGCAGCGCTGGATCTCAGCAAACAGCCACGAGAGTTGCGCAAGCTCATTTTTGTGATCAGCGATGGGCAGGAGATGGGCAGCCGGTCCAGTTATGCCGACGTACTGAGGGTGCTGCAAACACGCGATATCCAGCTGCAAGCCGTAGTGGTGGGCCAAGGAGCGCTACCGCTCTACAAGGAGATCGGAAGGATTCGGTTGAAGGGGCAGGGGTATAGCAACATTCTTCCAAGGTATGTCTATGCGACGGGCGGCGGACAGGTGTTCAGTGAACTTTCCCGGAATGCCATTGAAGACGCGTATGCGTCGGTGACATCCCAAGCCAGAAATCAGTACACCTTGGGCTACAACCCGAAGCCGATGGCCGACAGTTCGGCCTACCGCAGCATCGAAGTGATCGTCCACAAGAAGGGGCTGAAGGTTTCCGCGAAGGACGGATACTACAGGATTCCTGCTGCCCACTAGCCTTCCCAGGATGAGGATTAGAAAAAATGCCCAGGGATTTTTGCTCACCCCGGCGGAAGTCTTTGCGTCCTCCGCGGTAAAGGCTTTTTACCGCTGGAGTTCGCGGAGAAAGGCCGCTGAGGGCGCCGAGAAATCGCAGATTCTATTCTGACAAGTGCTTGGGCAGTTCGTCTGGGGAGTTCGCGTTTTCAACTAATTCAACAATGAGATTGGACCGGGGGTCACCTGAGTAACCTGCCGCGGGTACCCCCCATATGATATAAAGACCCCGAGCCTCCAAAAGGACAGATGTGCGGAGCGGAAGCCCCCGGAGGGTGTGTCCGCATTTGAGGAAAGCCTTTGAGTTTCATCAACTTCGCAGCCCGGGAGATCAATTGCAAGATCGTCTACTATGGCGCCGGACTCGGCGGCAAGACGACCAACCTGCAAGTGATTTATCAGAAAACCGCGGACCAGCAAAAAGGCAAAATGATCTCGCTGGCCACCGAGACCGAACGAACTCTGTTCTTCGACTTCCTGCCTCTCGATCTGGGCTCTGTACGCGGATTTAAGACCAGAATCCATCTTTACACCGTTCCAGGACAGGTCTTTTACGACGCCAGCCGCAAACTCATTTTGCGCGGCGTGGATGGCATCGTGTTCGTCGCCGATTCGCAGGAACAGCGCATGGACGCCAACGTGGAAGCACTGGAAAATCTGATGTCGAACCTGCGCGAGCATGGGTACGACTTCAACAAGATTCCCTACGTGCTGCAGTTGAACAAACGAGACCTGCCGAACATTCTGCCCGTCGATATGCTCTCCACCGAACTCCGCAAGAAGAACGAGCCGATCGTTGAGGCCGTGGCGTTCCAGGGCGTGGGAGTGTTCGAGACGCTGAAGGAAATTGCCAAGCAGGTGCTGCAGGAACTCAAAGCCGGCGGCTAGTTTCAGTTTTCGATTCCATCTCTCACCTACACCGCTCCGGCATAGTCGCAAACCAACACGGTTAAATCGTCGTTCTGCGTGCTGGCCCAACCGCGGACTGCGCGAATGATCTGATCAGCCGCCTCGCGGGCGGATACCGTAGCTGATTCGAGTAAAACCTGCGACAGGCGCTCAGCGCCGAAAAATTCCCCGGCTCCATTCGCGGCTTCAAGGATCCCGTCCGTGTAGAGCAGCAGTCGATCCTTCGGATGCAGCCGATGGGTTTTGCTCTCGTAAGAAGCGAAATCAAATGCGGCGAGGATGAGGCCGTTCTCGACGATCTCTGAGACAGTTCCGTTTCGCAAGAGCAGCATCGGTGGATGTCCTGCGGCCGAATAGCGCAACTCTTCGCGCTGCGCGTCCAGATACACATAAGCGGCTGTTACAAATTGGCTCTGGGTGTTGCCATGTAGAGCGGCGTTCATTCCGGAGAGGAGAGCGGCTGGATCGCTGGCTTGCGTGCGCTGCGAGGTCGCAGCCAGTTTCACCATTGACGCGATCAGCGCGGCAGGGACGCCGTGGCCGGAGACATCTGCGATGAGCAGGCCAGCGCGGGCGTCGTCAGCAAGAACGAAATCGTAGAAGTCTCCGGCCACTGAAGTCATAGGAACATAGCGCGCAGCGACGCGAAACTTGCCGGAAGCAGGGAACTCAGAGGGCAAAATCGACAGCTGGATGCGGCGCGCGACCTCCAGTTCTTTGCTGATCTCCGCCAGTTGCTGGTCGCGGCGGAGAGCTTGACGGGCAGCAACGTAGCCCAGACATGCCAGCAGCACCACGAATCCGATCGGTTCGACGTTGGGAAGTCGTAGGCGCATCGTATCGGAAATATTGGCGAACAACGCAAAGGCGGCGAAGACGAGCAGGCCGCGGCGCGCGATGATGAAGTCGGGATCGACCGAGTGGTCGTGAATCGGCTCGGTAAATAACAGAACCAAAGCCCCGATCACGAGTACATTATTTGTTTGCTGATAGACGTTCGACGGGCCTGTGATCAGAGTGGCAACGGCTAGGAGTCCGAAGAAGGCAAGCAGGGCATAGGTGGCAAGCCTCGCTTTGCGGCGCAAAAATCCGGCTGCGTCGAAAAATAGAAAAGCGGGTATCGGGACAATGTAGTTCATGGCCCACCGAATACGGCTAAAGGCGTGCCACCCGTAAAAGATGTAATACGCCGTTGTCGTCTGGATGCACATGCGGACACCATAGAGAATGGCGAAGGCTGAAAAATAGACGAGGAGTGACGCGCGCTTGCGGCGAAGCGCGGCGAAAGCCGCGGCTACCAGGCCCGTGGTGGCGATGGCAACCCCGAGGAAGGTGCTGAACGCGTCGCTCTTGAGAGCCGAGAGAACCTGGTCTGCAGTCAGGCCGGGCGGGGTAACTTGCATGGCCAGCATGCTAATTCATTTCGGCAGATGCTGGGGGAAGCGGAAACTCGTGTCAAAAGAAATAGATAAGATCGCCAGCAAGCATCAGCTGGTTTCTCTTTGTACCATTATCGTATGCAGGCATGTCGTAAGAGCGGTCGAAACGGAGCTCGGGGCGAACAAGGACAGTAGTCCCAATCCAGTGACCCCAGCCGATGAGGTGTTCGGTGTACTTGGTCTTGAAGCCAGTACGCTGTCCGCGCATGTCATCCATGTACTCGTTGCGGATCGTCAGATAGTCATGCTTCGAAAACTGTTTCTCAACGTAATTCACAACGGCCCACTCCGGAGCCAAGCAGGTCAGTTGGACCGCAGTGGCGCAGATCGCGCCGTTGGCGTTGGTTTCAAGCAGTGGGGCGGCCGCGGGGTTCAGCACGTTGGGCGTCTGCTTCTCGTATTGATACCAGCTTTCGGTCGCCGTGTGCCATGAACCGTTGATCTTGTGATACCACGTCAGGTAATAGGCCGAGAGATTGTTGTAGGAGTACTTGGCGTCGCTGATCGAGTTCGCGCAGAGATAGAGATTGTCGCCACCTTCTTTCCACGTATAGCCGAGGCATGCGTTCCCGGTCGGCTTCGAGTCCGGGCGTGTCCACGGCACTGCTTCACACCCGGCGGAGATGCCAGCCTGAAGCATCCAGTGATTGTTGAGCTTCGTTGTCGTGTTGATGCCGCTCTGCGTATAGCAATCGTAGGTGTAGGTGAGCGAGTGGCTGTAGGTGTAGTTGTTCGGGGCGAGTTGTGCCTCGATGTCGGGCAGCGAAATATAGCGTCCGATGCGGACGTCCATTCCGTTCGCCACATGCGGAAAGTAAAGATCCGCGTACAGCATCACCGGATCGAATCCGTATTCGCGATTGTGCTTGAGCAGTTGTTCGCTGAAAACACCCTTCGCGGTGGTGAAGCGGTAATCGGTGCCGTAAAGTGCGGCGACGCGAAATCCCCAGTCGAAGTGATCGGTCTGCTCCGTGTTGGGCTGACGCTCGACGTAGAGAACTTCCTGGTCTGCTTGAATTGTGTTCGGGCGCCCGGAGTACGCCGCCGGCGCGTTCGCATAGCCCGGCTTGTCGGAAGTACTGACGTTAAAACCGACGTTTGCCCAGCCGTAGATCTGTATTCCGGTATTTTTCCAGCCTTCGCCGTTCGGCCCGGACCAAAGCGACTGCATCAGCGGACCCGACTGTGTCCAGGGCTTGCCGATCACTACCGCCCCGCCGTAGGGCCAATCAGAGAAGGGAAAGGGAGGACCATCCACCGGGGAAGGAGTGCCGCGGAACACGGGCGCTTCTTCAGTGGAAGGCGACTCCTTCCAGTCGTCGGTGTACGCTTTGGCGAATCTCTGAAAGAAATTCCCGCTTGGCGGACGTGATGGCGTTCCAATCGCGGCGTTATTGCTACCGGGCGATCCGGCAAATGTTGATGGGGTGGCTGGGTTATCGGACGAACTCGCTTGCGCCGCGCTCATCACGCTCGACAAAAGCACAAGTGCCGCTACCCTGAGAAAGCCACTACGTACAAACATCTTAAGAGCCTAGAAGGCGGCTCATAAGAAAGGCGTAAAGATTAAATGAGGAGTTTGTATCTCCGCTATCTGATTTTTCAATCGATCCTCGGCGATCACTCCGCCTCGTCCCAGCGCACCACTCGCTTTTCGCGGCTGCTCTTGTGCGCCAGCACCAGGGCTCGCTGGGTCCGCAGGAACTGTTCTGGAGGAACGTCGAGCGCAGCCTTTTTCTCGACCGCGTCGCGGAAGTTGACGTAGAACCCGCGGTAGTCGCCGCGTTCGGTCTGAATCTTCCGCGGGGCTTCGCCGACCCGGCTTAGTGTTCCCCATTGTTTTTCCGGCTCGAGTCCCCAATCTTTGCCCCAGTCGAGTCCATCCGGATAATTCGGACTGCGCAGGATTTCTTCTTGCGGATCCATACCGTACTTCACAAACGATCCCTGGGTGCCATGCACCAGGAGATGATGGCTGGGGGCATAGGCGATGATGCGAGCGCGAAGCGACGCCCGCACTTTGGGATATTGCAGGATGACATCGAAGGCGTCATCGACCTTCGACGATTCGCGCTGGCAGAGCGCGGCAGCGTAGATCGATTCGGGCTCTCCGAAGAGGACGAGCGCGCCATCGATGAGGTGGGGCCCGAGATCCCACAGAACGCCCGCCGCCGGGAAGTCAGCCACTTCGCGCCACGCGCCGGGCTTCGCATCGAGGCGAAAGCGGTCGAAGCGCGTTTCGTATTCCATGACGGTGCCCAGCGCTCCGGACTCAATCAGCTTTCTTACCGTCACATACGCGCCGTCCCAGCGGCGATCCTGATAGACCGAGAGCAGCAGGTCGCGCTGCTCCGCCAGTCGCACAAGCTCCTCCGCTTCCTTCAACGTCGGAGTCATTGGCTTGTCGATCACGACGTGGCGGCCAGCTTCGAGCGCGGCTTTGGTGTAGGAGAAATGCGTGTCGTTGGGAGTCGCGACGACGATCACGTTGATCGATTTATCGGAGAGCATTTCGTCGAACGTGCGCGTGATCCGGACTTCGGGATATCGTGCTTTCGCATTGTTGGTGTGACGTTCGAGAACGCATGCGAGCTCCATGCCTTCGACGCCGCGAATCATTGGGGCATGAAATGCCTGACCTGCCAAACCGAATCCGATAAGTCCGACGCGAACCATAGATATTCCTCGCTCTATATGTATAGTGATCGCCGCAGTGGTTAGAACTGAGCCTAACGGTCTTTGAGACGACGGACGAATTTTAATCCAGACCAGACGTCGGTGACGGCGCAGACTTTCACATCGACGAGTCCGGCGGCAAGACCGATTTCGCGGATGATGTTTTCGGTGAGGTCGGTTGGGACGCCGGAACTTTTCTTGGGCCAACTGATCCAGATCATCCCGGCGGGAGTCAGCTGTTTGCTGATGCGCTTGAATTCTTTCGTCAGTGCCGTGGGCGACTTGCTGAAGACCATCGCGAAGTCGATTGGGACCTTGCCGTCACTGACGGATTCACACTTCGTCAGAGATGGCTTCAGTTCCTCGGTCACGTCGTTTGGCGCATCGACGAAACAAACGTGAAAGCCATCTTTGATGCCTAGCTTCTTCGGTAGCGGAGTGCCGGAGTATCCAGGCATGTGTGTGAACTTGCTAACGGGCTACGTTATTCGGAGCGGAGCCTGCGGACGCCGATGGCCCGCCGGAAGGTGCGTACCATCCACGGCGCGACCGAACCTTGAGGTTTTTGCGGTCGTTGGCCACGATTTCAATCGTGCGGTAGTGTCCGTCGGTCTTGAGGTCTGCGGGTTTGTACGAAACGGCGTACTGGCTGCGCAGTTCGTCCTGAATCTCGGCAAAAGCGTTGGCTACTTCGCGGATCTGGAAGGGGAAGAAAGCGTGGCCACCGGTGGCATCAGCGATACGCTCCAGAACCCTGTCGCCGGCGCCCTTCGAGCCGCTCACGTTCGTGCTGATGGTGTAGATGATGGCCTCAGCGCGTTGCGCCATTTCGATTGCTTCTTCACGGGTGACGTGGCTCTGATTATCTTCACCATCGCTAAGCAGAATGATGGCGCGGCGCACGGGAGTAGACTTGGACGCCTTCAGGAGCTTGTCGCGGCAGGCGAAATAGATTGCGTCGTAAAGTGCCGTACCGCCGCCGGGTCGCAGTTCATGTACGCCATGAGCGAGTTTCTCGGTGTTGTCGGTGAAATCCTGCGTGACTTCGGGGGTAACGTCAAAACCAACCACGAAACCTTGGTCGTAGTTCGGACGAATGGTCTGATTGAGGAACTCGATGGCCGATTCCTGCTCGAACTTGAAGCGGTCGCGCACGGAGTTGCTGGCATCCACCAGTAAGCCGACTTGTAGCGGGAGATTGGTTTCTGCGTGGAAGCTGCGGATTTCCTGCGGCGGCTTATTATCGTCGAGAAACTGGAAATCATTTTGCTTCAGGTCGGTGATCCGGCGGCCATGCTTGTCGGTCACGGTGAAAACAACGTTGACCTCGTTCGTGGACGCTTTAATCGTGGTCAGATCGGAGCCCGGAGTATCAGACGGCTTCTGGCCGGGCGCAGAGGCATCAGTTCCCTGAGCCGGAGTTGACTGCTGGGTCGCAGGTTGTTGAGCGGCCGGTTGTTGGTTTGAGGAAGACGGATTCGAGGATGCGTCTGGTGCAGATTGGGCTGGTGCGTTAAGGGTGAACAGCGCCGAAAGCAGCAGCGCGGCTCCCACGGTTAAGGATGTACGCAAAGGTTTCTACCCCTGCGTAACATTATAACTTCCGCGAGCCACTCGGCTTTAGGCATTCTTCGCCTAAAGCGCTGCCTTGGCGGGGACATCGACAGCCTTCTGAAAGGCCGCAAGCTCCTGAGGTAATGGGCTGGAGAGGGCAATTTTGGCTCCGCTGCGCGGATGCGCGAGTTCCAGTTGCGCCGCGTGCAGAAAGTTCCTCGGCAGACTCAGCGCCGGGGCCGTCACGTTTTCGAGACGGCGGGAGCGCAGTTCCCGTGGTGCGCCATACAGCGTATCGCCCACGACGGGATGGCCGATCGACGAGAGGTGTACCCGGATCTGATGGGTGCGCCCGGTATCGATCTTGACCTCGAGCAATGTGAACTTGCCGTAGGGGGAGTCAATACGCCGTATGACTTGGTAGTGAGAGAGAGCCTCGCGGCCTCCGGAGTGGCGGGTGGTCATGCGGGTGCGCCGAGCGCGGTCGCGGCTGATGCTGGCAGAGATCGTGCCGGCGTCTTTCTTAACCCAGCCGTGGACGAGCGCGACGTACTTCTTCTTCACTTCGCGCCGCGCGAATTGATCGGCTAGCTTGCGGTGGGATTCGTCGTTCTTGGCGACGACGATCAGTCCGCTGGTTTCCTTGTCAAGGCGATGAACGATGCCGGGACGCATCTCGCCGCCCACGCCCGACAGGCTGGCGAAATGATGCAATAGCGCATTGACCAGCGTGCCGCGGTTGCGGGCATCGTCGGTTGCCCCCGCGCCGGCATGGACCATCATCCCCGCGGGCTTGTTGATGACGGCGAGGTCATTGTCTTCGAAAAGAATCTCGAGCGGGATTTCTTCGGCGACGGCGTGGAGCGGAGGACGCTCGGCCGGTCCGACGACGCTGATACGCTCACCCCCCTGGAGTTTCAACGAGGCTCTGGCGGGTACTTCGTTCACGAGCACCTTATTGTCGGAGATGAGTTGCTGCACACGCGCCCGGCTAACCTCGAGTGCAGCCGCCAGAAATTGATCCAGCCGCTTTCCGGCGTCGTCAACCGAAACCGCAATGGTGCTTTGGTGCGCCTCAGGCATTTCGAGCAACGATACTACCAGCACCGTCCCAGGTGTCTCGCCCGGGAGGTGCACGCAATGGGGTTGGCAGTACTAATGGGGTTGGCAGTACTGATGAGCGCTGCTTGCCCGCCCGCAGATTACGCCTACGTGAAAATCTGTAGCTTCCCTGTGCTTAGGAAAGCGCATCGAATGCGCCGATGATGGCTACTGGGAACTGGTTGGTATTAAGTATCATTTTTTGCGCCGGGATCGGTGCTCCTCTCGATCAATCGTTTGCCCAAACTACCAACCCCGGTTTGCCCGACGCTCCATCCGAAATCGAGTTTCATCCCCATCACGGTGGCGATCCAGCCTCAGACCGTAAGGTCTCCTGGCGTTCCCTGCCCAAAGACTTCCTTCACGATCAGAAGTTGGTATGGACATTCCCGGTCCGACTGGCAAAGGGAAAACACTGGGTGCCTACGCTTGCTATTGCTGGAGGAACCGCGGTCCTGATTGCGACCGATAAGTACACCGCGCCGTACTTCCGAAACCATCAAGGGCAACTCGATGACGTCAACGACCCCTTCAATGCGTATGTCACCACGGCCGAAGTGATTGCGGTTCCGGCAGCACTGATGGTCGCCGGGTATAAGCGCCAAGATGATTACCAGGTGCAGACGGCTATCCTGTGTGGTGAGGCTTACGCGAATTCTGCCATCGTAGATCTAGCGATGAAAGCGGTTAGCCGCAGGAAGCGGCCCATCGACGTGCCGGTAAATGGATCGTTCAACGATACATTCTTCAGCGGGGGACAGTCGCCGTTTAAAGGCAGTTCCTTTCCGTCGGGGCATGCTGCAGGAGTGTTCTCGGTTGCGACGGTAGTGGCCGAACGATATCACAATCGCAGATGGGTTCCATGGGTCGCGTACAGCTTTGCCGCGGTCATAAGCTTCTCGCGCGTTACGACCAGCGCCCATTTTGCCTCGGATGTTTTCCTGGGAGCTGCGCTAGGCTACACCGCGACGAAATACACCGTCTTGCAACCGCGATAGCCACTTCGAATCTACTCTCTTAACCTGTCATCCTGAGCAAAGCAAAGGACCCCAGGCCGTGAAAGCGCCGCAGACCTGTCGAGGAATTTCCGCGATGAACTCAACACCCATAGTGAGAATGCCCTCACAAGTTAACGGTGATGCAGGCACACAAAGGGTCCTTCGCTAACGCTCAGGATGACAAACAAATAAGGCTTGGAAGAAGGACGACACAGCGCCCCACCAGTACTAGCGGTTTTCAGGCGCTTCGTGACAGAGAGGAAGCATTCTACCGAGTGGCTGTAGCGGTTCGGGCTGGAGCAGACTTCGCCCCAGGCCGTAGCCACCAGATCAGGCCTCCACCGAGAACGAGGCCGATGGCGATCAACTGAGTACCGGTCATCGCTCCGCCGAAGACTGATCCGCGGCCTGGATCATCGCGCAGGTATTCGAGGAAGAAACGCGCGATGCCGTAGATAAACAAGAATGCACCGAAGACCTGCCCGTCGAATTTTCTGTGCTTCAACAGCCACATCAGGAAGAAGAAGTTCGCGAATTCGACGGCGGATTCGAAAAGCTGCGTAGGTTCGAGGGGGATTCCAAGCGGGGTCCCGGTAATCGAATTTGCCAGCGGATTGTGGAAGGTGACGCCCCACCAGTGATGCGTGGGTTTGCCATAGCAACATCCAGCGGCGAAGCAGCCAAGGCGGCCGATGGCGTGCCCAAGGGCAAGACCCGGTGCAAAAGCGTCGCAAGTGCCCAGGGGCGGCATGTGATTCCTGCGCACGTACCAGGCGGCGGCGATGAAGGCGGCGAGCAGGCCTCCAGAAAAGACTCCACCCGATTGCAGCGTGCTGATGCTGAAGATCTCGCCTTTGTGTGCGGAGAAGTAGCTCCACTCGTTGATGATGTAAAGAACCTTCGAGCCCAGGATTCCGCAAAGAACGAGCAGAATGCCGAAATTCCACGCCTTGTCGCCGTTATAGCCAAGGCGTTCGGAGTTGCGGACGCCGACCCAGAGCCCCAGCAGAACCCCGAGAGAGACAAGGAATCCATAGGTCGGCAGGAAGAAACTTCCGATATGAAAGAGTTGTGGGAACACTGATTATTAGATGCGGGAACGCAAGATTTGCTACTTGGGTAGTCTAGCAGGAGTTATCTGGAGTGTGCTCCACGCAAGCAGTGATGCCAAGGTAGGGATGCTTCGACTCGGCTACGAGAATCGCTTCGCTCTCCTCGCGGCTCCGCTCAGCATGACATGGAACTTTGTAAAAACAAGCCGACCCACTGAGCCGTGTGACGGGGCCGAGAATGAACCCGTCGGTAGACGTTGGGCGCCCGCCGAGACCCTTTAGGCATCTGCGCATGGCGCAGCATTGCTCACCGGATCCTAGTTCGAGTCGAGCTCCCGTTCATTCTGCATTGGTTCAAATATCGGTTACCCGCCATCACCAACCTGGCAGGTCGGCTTTCAAAATGGATGCTAGGGAAAAGGCGCGGAGTTGGCAAGTGGAAGAACGTAAATAGTTGGCAGAAAGCTTGCAACTAAAGTAACGCGGCATTCACACCAAGGGGTTCATTCAACTTGCACATGACGGGTCTTTGTGCGCGTGGATCGTTCCAAGTACTTGATTCTGTTGCGCAGCTTTGAGTGTATACTCTGGTGTCAATTTTGGGGCAACGCGCGGTCGTCTGCGGATAGACGAAGCGCCGGAGCGATTTCAACCGATGTCGAGGCTGCGCACGACCGCAATTGCGGCGGCGTCAATTCTGGTCCTCGTACACGTGTCGATTCTGGTTGCGCGCTACGGAACAGACACGGCATCGCTCTGGGGCGACTGGATTCAAACCATCGCGCCGCTGACGGCGGCGGTAGTGTGCTGGCAGACATCGCGCCTCGCGGGTCCCTTCGGGCGGCGAGTTTGGCGGCTCACCAGTTTTTCATGCCTCCTCATCACCGTGGGGCAGGCGATCTACACCGAGTACTACGACTACATTCACGCGCAGATTGGGACGGTGTGGCCGAGCGACGTCCTGGTCTTCTTCTGGGTCGTTCCGATTGTGATGACGCTGTTCCTGACCCCACGCGATCGGAACAGCGACTACCAGTGGCTACGGGTTTGCGATTTCACCCAAGTCTGCACGCTTGTGCTGGCCGTCGAGCTGTCGCAAATCTATGTTCCCTCGCGATGGCAGGTGGCGAGCCAATCGATGCAAGTCAACGCGATGCACGCTGGGATTTTTTTCTTCGGTCTCATCGCGGTCAGTTTTCTGGTGCGTGCTGCCCTGTCTGCCAACCACGTTGAAAAGGCCTTTTTCGGGCGCATGGGCGTGTTCCTCGTTCTGTATGCAGTCGTATCGAACGGAACGCTCTACTACCAGGCTTCAGGTCACTACGTCCAGGGGCGCTGGACGGACCTTCTGTGGACACTGGTTGGTTGCCTGCTGATTCTGATCCCCGGCACGTGGAATGAGCCTGAGCCGGCAGTAGCTGGAGTTTCCGCGTCCCCGAGTTTCCGGCTCCTGGCTCAGTTTTCTCCACTGGTGATTCCAGCGATTGTTTTCCCTCTCGTGCTGAGCATCGCCCGCGAGCAATTTTCCTGGTCGGTCGTTCTGGTGATGTTTTCGTTTGCCGCCGCGGGCGGGCGGATGTTCATTGTGCAGAGACAATTGCTGCGCAGTTCGCACGAATTGGAGAAGAACCTCTCTTTGCTGCGGGGCATTATGGAGAGCACGCCGGACGCGGTTTTTGTGAAAGATCTCGACAAGCGGTACATGATGATCAATCCGGCGGCTGCGCACTTGGTCGGCATGGCCATGGACGAAGTGCTGGGCAATACCGACATAAAAGTATTTCCTGCTGAGACGGCACGCTGGCTCATGGATCGCGACCGCCAGGTCGTAGAGACCGGAGTGAGTCTTACCTATGAATTCTCCCGTCCGCTAAGTGGCGTCAACCGCACCTATCTCACGACCAAGGGTCCGTACCTCGACTCGCAAGGCAAAATTGCCGGCGTGCTGGGGATTTCACGGGATATTACGGATCGCAAACTCGCCGAAGAAGCCATCCGGCAGTCACAACAGAAATTGCGGATGCACTTTGAGAACACTCCGCTGGCGGTGATCGAGTGGGATTTGAATTTTCGAGTCGCTGCGTGGAATCCATCGGCTGAGCGAATCTTCGGATACACGCGCGAGGAGGCGATCGGGCAGCCTGGGGATTTCATTTTGCCACCGGAGATGCGTCCGCAGATCCATCACCTCTGGAAAAAACTGATCGCCCGAGAAATTGGAGGACCAGGCAACGTAAACGCGAACGAGAACATTACAAAAACCGGGGAACTGATTTCATGCGAGTGGTACAACACCCCGCTGGCCGACGAGGCCGGCAAAGTGCTGGGCATCGCCTCACTCGTGCAGGATGTCACCGAGCGGAGGCGCGCGGAAGAAAAATTTCGTGGACTGTTGGAATCAGCTCCCGACGGAATAGTTGTGGCGGATCGCGAGGGCAAGATTGTCCTGGTGAACGCGCAGACAGAAAGGCTATTTGGCTATGGGCGCGAGGAATTATTGGGACAACCGATCGAAATGCTGTTGCCGGAACGTTTTCGGGCAAAACATCCGCAGCATCGAGCGGACTTCGCAGCCAGAGCGGCAGTGCGTGAAATGGGTCAAGGGATGGAACTGTATGGACTTCGCAAGGATGGAACAGAGTTCCCGATTGAAGTCAGCCTAAGTCCACTCCATACCGAGCAGGGAATGCTGATCTCCAGTGGCATTCGGGACATCACCGAACGTGTGGCTCTGGAAGATCGGCTGCGGCAGTCGCAAAAGATGGAGGCAGTTGGCCGATTGGCGGGCGGGATTGCCCATGACTTCAACAATCTTCTAACGGTCATTCTGGGATACACACAGATCCTGGATGATGGAATTCCTCGCGACAGCCGGCAAGCGGAGAGCACCAGCCAGATCAAGTCCGCCGCCAATCGTGCGGCTGGCATCACCCGGCAACTGCTGGCGTTTAGCAGGAAGCAGGTGCTGTCGCCGCGAGTCATTAGTCTGAATGATGTTGTTCTGAATCTTGATTCATTATTGCGGAGATTGATTGGCGAGGATATCGAGGTGTTCACCGCGCCGGCCAGCGATCTGGGATCGGTGAAAACGGACCCGGGTCAAATCGAACAGGTCATCATGAATCTGGCGCTGAATTCCCGTGACGCCATGCCAAACGGCGGGAAGCTCACGCTGGAGACGGCGAACGCAACGCTCGACGAGACGTACGCCCGTCAGCACCAGCCAGTTATCCCGGGAAGGTACGTGATGCTGGCCGTGAGCGACACGGGCGTCGGGATGAGCGCCGAGACCATGACGAGAATTTTCGAACCCTTCTACACGACCAAAGAAGTCGGGAAGGGGACTGGACTCGGCTTGTCGATGGTGTACGGGATCGTGAAGCAGAGTGGCGGATACATCTGGGTCTACAGTGAGCCTAGCCAAGGGACGACGTTCAAGATTTATCTTCCGCGCGTGGATCAGCCGCTGGAAAGTGCAAGCGCGGAGCCACATCCGGTCAACGTGCTCAGGGGGACGGAAACCATCCTGTTAGTGGAAGACGACCCGCAGCTTCGCCAATTGAGTTCGTCGGTGCTTGCTCACTGCGGGTATAAGGTGCTGACGGCCAGCACGCCCGAGGAAGGGCTGGCCATTTCCGAGAATAATCACAGTGATATTCGGCTGCTGATCACCGATGTCGTGATGCCACGCATGAACGGACGGCAGCTCGCGGAAAGGGTCATCAAAATCCGCCCGCGCATCAGGGTGCTGTACATTTCGGGATACACCGACAATGCGATCGTGCATTACGGAGTGCTTGATCCCGGATTGTGGTTCCTGCCGAAGCCTTTTACCCTTTCCGCTCTGGTCGGGAAAGTACGGGAAGTTCTCGATTCGCCGACGGGTTCTGCTCCAACTCAGCACTAGCCGCGACCATTACTGAGGCCTCTCAGCCCAGTAACTCGTGCGCGCCAGCACTGAGACGTTCCCCCCATCTTTTAATTGCACGCGCAACTGGTGCAGGCCCGGCTGCGGATTTTGCGGCGCGAAACTCAACAGGTACCGGCTGTGCAGGTGATTGGTGAAGTCGTTCATCCGTATTTCGAACTTCTTGCGTGTCGTGAAGAGTTCGTATTCGCCACCGGTCATAGTGGCGACGGTATTGGGAACATTCTTCCGCATCAACTGGGCTGTGCGATAGGCGAGATCCATGAAATCCATTGTCGGGTGCATCTCATTCTTGTTCTTGGCGGTAGGCCCATTTGTACCGCGACCGGTGTCGAGAATGTTTGAGAGACCGGGAGAAAAGGTGAGCGCATACATCGTGGCGTTGATGCGGCCAATCGCCGAGACTGCGTCTTCGATCTTCACGTGGCTGCCGTGATCGTGTACTTCGCTGATAAGCAGCAGAACTCGCTGGCGATCCTCAGGCTCATTGTTCAATTGAGCGATGGAGTAGGCGATTGCGTCAAGGATGGCCGCCCCGGAATCTCCTTCTTGCAGGTTGGACAGATCGGCATCGATGTGGCGCTCTTCAGGAGTGAAGTTTCGGGTGAGTTCCACCTTGCTGTCGAACTCTACCAGTGCGACTCTCGCTTTGCCGGTCGCGAACAAAGGACTGAGCATGCTCTTCAGTCCCTGCATGCGGTCGAACTCGAAGAAGGCACGGCGGCCGCGCTGAATCGCGACCACGAGTGAGATGGGTTGTCCTTCAGGCGCGTCGTCGAGCCGGACGGATTGCTGCACCCCGTTGTCTTCAATCATGAAATCCTGCGCTTGCAGTCCGTAGACAATCGAACCCTGCGAGTCTTTGACCAGTGTGGGGATTAAGACGAGGTTCGAACGCGTGCGAACCGTGGGTTGCTGGGCGAAGGAAATGGCGAGTAAGGCGAGGAGGCTGAACAGCGATGAAGTGAGGCGCAGACTAACCCGCTTTGCGGTCTTCCTGCAAAACCTCATCGAGAGCATGCACTAATTGATGCGCGCGCTTCTGGTAGTCGGTTGTCCGGCCGTCTTGTTTCTTTCGGAGCAGGTGGTACTCGTCGGCGATGTTGAGAGCCGCGAGCACGGCGAGGCGGACGGTATCGATGGTATTGGTGGCTTCGGCGACGGCCCGCATCTTGGCGTCGACGTATTCGGCTAGTTTGAGAATGTAGTCGGGATCGGAGCCGCGGAGGTTGTAGGCCTGATCGAAAATCTCGACGCGTACGCTGGCGTTCTGCGCATCTTTGACTACTGGATCTTTGGTCGCTGTCGCCATCGTTGTTCTCCCTAACTAGCGTTGAGGAGCTAGCTGGCCTCGGCGAGCGATTCAATCTGGGTCAGCATCTTCTCCACTCGGCCGCGAATGTCTTCCCGTTCTTTCTTCAGTTGAACGGTTTCGCGCCGCAGGCGTACGAGTTCCTCTTCCCCATCCTGCATCTGCTCACGCAACCGTTGGGCGTCGCGTTCGGCAGCGGCCTGAGCCTGCTTGGCCGCTTTATACAGCTCTATAGTGCGATAAATCTTCTGTTCCAGAGCCTGAAAATCGTCGGCCGGAACCTGTTCTGCCAATGATTCAACTGCATTCGACGCCATAATCCCGCTTCCCAAGGAGAGATTTCGAACTTAATCGCAGTATACTCCACATCCCTGTGGAGACTGAGAGGAGTCTCTCTTACTTTTTGACACGCCCTCGGGCCGAAAGTACATCCGTATCGAGTGATTTTTGAACGTAACCTTGGATCGAAACTTTACATCTAAGACGACGGCAGTCCAATGTGCACTCCTAGAGTTACGCCCGCGCATTTTATCGTTCTGCTGTCAGCGGTTGTCCTGCTGTACTGCGCAACTCCGGAAACTCGCGCCCAGACGCCGCAGAATCGAGGGAGCCAGAGCGCCGCAAGCACCGGAGCGAATTCCAGCCCAATCGCCCGAGGAAAATACATTGTCGAAGGCGTTGCGATGTGCGGCACTTGCCATACTCCGCGCACCGATTCTGGAGAGATCGATCAGGCGCGTTGGCTCGATGGGTCGGCATTGTGGCTATTGCCGGCACGTCCAACTGCTGATTGGCCGTTGAAAGCGCCTCGGCTCGCAGGTTCGCCGGCAGCAAGTGATGAGGAACTGGTTCGGCTGCTCACCACTGGCATTTGGAAGACCGGACGTCACCTGAAGTCTCCGATGCCGCAGTTCAGAATGAGCCAGGCAGATGCCGAAGCGGTTGTGGCGTATCTGCGCTCGTTGACAGCGCACGCCGGCGACTGAAAACCCAAGGCCTCACGATTGGCTATAATTCCGTTCGTCTTGCCAGGAGGCGCACCATGAAGTCCCATCTCTGTCTCACCTGCGGAGTGCTCACCGTACTTTTTGCTCTGCCTGCCCTGAGCGCCGCGAAGACCAAGGTCGAATTGAAAGATGCCCAGGGGAAAGATGTTGGCAGTGTTGTTATCTGGGATCAAGGAGCGGGAGTCGCGCTCCAGCTCAACCTGCACGATCTCCCGCCGGGAGAGCACGCCATCCATTTCCACCAGGTTCCGAAATGCGAAGCGCCTGACTTCAAGTCAGCAGGCAGTCATTTCAATCCAGAGAATAAGAAGCACGGTTTCGACAATCCTGAGGGCCACCACGCTGGTGACATGAAGAATTTCACGGTTGGAGCGGATGGTACGGCCAAAGCCAAGTTGGAGGATGCCGACGCAACGCTCAAAGATGGCCCGCACTCGCTTTTGAGCAATGGCGCGGCGATCGTGGTGCATGCGAAAGCGGATGACTATAAGACCGATCCGTCAGGGAACTCGGGGGACCGGATCGCGTGTGGAGTGATTACGAAGTAAGTGCTTCAACCCATCACCGCAGAGGACGCTGAGGACGCAGAGAATCTATGAGTTTTTCATACCGAAACCGCTCAAGAGCCTGCAACCACGAGAAGGGTTTTCCCATTTTCTCTCTGCGTCCTCTCCGTCCTCTGCGGTTTTCATTTCGTCCGTAGCTTCGCCAGTCTGTGGGCGGCTTCATCTAGCGTCTCTGGCCTCTTGCAGAAGGCGAAACGGACTTGTTTCGCTCCATCCTTCGGATCGCGATAGAAACTAGATCCCGGCACGCAGGCCACTCCAACTTCCTGCACCAGATACTTCGCGAACGACACATCGTCTTTGTAACCAAACGAAGAAATGTCGGTCATCACGTAATAGGCGCCACGCGGGCGAAAGCATTTGAAGCCTGCCGTCGTGAGCGCCGGCATCAGATGATCGCGGCGGACGCGGTATCCCTCAGCCAATTTGGCGTAATACTCGGGAGGCAGACTGAGCGCCGCGGCGCCAGCTTCCTGCAACGGAGCGGGCGCACCAACCGTAAGGAAGTCGTGCACCTTGCGAATTGCATTCGTGATCTTCTCCGGCGCAACCGCCCATCCCACGCGCCATCCCGTGACGCTGTAGGTTTTTGACATTCCGTTAATCGTGACGGTGCGATCCCGCATGCCATCGAGCGAAACCATCGCGATATGCTCGGTGCCGTCGTAGAGGATGTGCTCGTAGATCTCGTCAGTGATGGCGAGGACGTCGAATTCAACGCAGAGGTCGCGGATCAGTTCGAGTTCGTCACGTGTGAAGACCTTGCCTGTGGGATTATTCGGCGTGTTCAGGATGATGGCCTTGGTGTGTTTGTCGAACGCGCGTCGGAGCTCCTTTTCGTCGAAGGTCCACTCTCCGCCGTCATCTTTCGGCGGACGCAGCTTCACAAATTTTGGTTTCGCGCCACTCAGGACAGAGTCGGGTCCGTAGTTTTCGTAAAACGGCTCGAAGATGACGACCTCATCGCCAACGTTGCAGACGGCGAGCAGCGTCGAGATCATGGCTTCTGTCGATCCGCAGCAGACCGTGATTTCTTTTTCGGGGTCGACGGTAATGCCCTGCCAGACGCCCATCTGACGGGCGATGGCGTTACGCAGACTCTTTGCGCCCCAGGTGATGGCGTATTGGTTGACGTCAGCCGCGACGGCGTCTTGAGCAGCTTTCTTGATTTCCAACGGCGCAGAAAAATCCGGGAACCCTTGCGCCAGATTAACGGCATTGTGGAGCATGGCTTGGCGCGTCATTTCGCGGATTACAGATTCGGTGAAGTGCGAGACCTTGTCGCTGAGGAAATGCTTGGACACGGGGTGCGCCGTTTCCGGTTTTATAGAAAGACGATTTTTCGGTCGTAGCGTGGAGCGCGTTGCCATGAGAGGCAGACTAGCACAGGCCAAAGCGGAAAGCCGGAGCGTCAATTTGTGCGTTTGTTGACCGGAGTGATGGTGCGTTTTTTGTCAGTCTATCGGGAGTTAACTGTTTAGTTAATCCATCCAGAAGAGCACAAGTTGTTATTCTTCAATAATATAACATCAATATGTACATACATAGTTGTACATAAAAATGTTCCTGCAGGAACATATGTAAAATTTGCCCGTCTGTGTTTTCAGCGACTTAGCTGCTGCTCCAGGTGAAAAGAGTCCACCCTACCTCGCCTGCCTTGGTCTAGGGTTTGAACCCAACGCTCTGCCACAATTCAGCGGTGTGGTACATCGTGCCGTTGGTGATGACGTATTCGACGTTGCGGGTGTTGTGGATGTCCGCGAGCGGGTCGCCATTGATCAGGATCAGGTCGCCGCGCTTGCCTTTCTGCACCGTTCCCGTATCTTTTTCGAGGTGCATGGCGCGCGCCGGAACGATCGTCGCTGCCTGGATCGCTTCCATCGGCGTGAACCCTGCTTGCACATAGATCTCGATTTCGCGATGCAGGCTATAGCCAGGCACGGCTTGATCGGTGCCTGCCACAATCGGAATGCCCGCCTTGTGCAACGCCCCAACCACAGCGATTTCCTTCTGAAATAACTTCTCGCCAATTTCGGATCGCTCGGAGGGCGGCTCAACATCGGTCAATGGCTGCGCGAGTTCCGGAGCGATTTTCTCGATACCCGGTTCGAAGCTGGCCGGTGGCTTGGCAGTGGTCGCGCTGAAGAGTTCAAACAACGCCATCGTTGGATCGACCACCGTGTGATGGTCCTTGAGAAACGAGATAGCCTTCTGCGCTTCGGGAGAATCCAAGTTCAGGTCGGCGGTCGCCTTCATGCGATCGATGCGACTCATGTCCTTAGGGAATGGCGCATGCATGATGTCGTCGATGTACCCAATGTGGTTGACCTGGTCTTGGCCGGCGTCGATGACCTGGAATGCGGTCAGGCCTTCCGGCACATGGCCGGTGACGGTCATGCCGAAGCGATGAGCTTCGTCGGCCACAGCCTTCACCTCTTCGAGTTTGACTGAGCTGTAGATCTTCATCTGCTGGAAACCGGCGTCGTGGTAGCGATCGACCCACTGGCGCGCCTGCTCGGGAGTGTCGACGCGCTGGACGCCGAGTGCCATCGGTCCTGTGCCGTCTACGATGCCGGCAGCGAGTATCCGCGGACCGAGGCCGCGATTCTGCGCAATGGCATCGCGCACGGCAGTGATGAACTCGAATTCGTTGCCACAGTCGCGCACCGTGGTAGCGCCGGCGGCGAGATAGATCGGTCCCCACTCGACCTGTTCGAAGTGCGCGTGCATATCCCACAAACCAGGGAGCAGGAACTTACCCTTTGCGTCGACCACATTGGCGTCTTTCGGAATCCTTACTTTGGATCGTGGACCGACGGCCTTGATGCGTCCGTTCTCGATCACAACGGCAGAGTCGGCGACGGGTGCGGCACCAGTGCCATCGATGAGGGTCGCGCCGACGATGGCGAGAGTGGGGCTATGGCTGCCCGGAATTCCCTTGGAGATATCGACGAGCGCGCTCATGTTGTCGGATCCGGCGCGTCGGACGAAGTCGCCCAAGGTGCTCTCGTAGCCGTCGCGAATGGCTTCGAAGTGGTCGAACTCGGCGTCGGTGGTGATGGAGGCGACGAGGTTACGGTTAGCGTCGAACCAGAGCGTCTCGCGCCCCCAGATGAGGCCTTCAACGGTATAGCGGTCGAGCTTTTCGTCTTTGTCACCGACGTGGATTGTGTCCTGGCCGCGCTCTTCGATCTTCACTGATCCGGTGGGGAGTGTGGCGAGTTGCGCGGGCGATCCGTGTGTGGCCCAGTAGCGGACCATCAGCATCTGCATGGTCGTGGGGGCGTAGCCGGCGATGGTGAAGAACGGGCCGGAGGGAGCGTCGGAGTCGGTCTGCTTGTCGCGGCTGCGGAGATGGACCTTGCCGTTGTCGATGGTGATGGTCTCGTCGATTGAGACGGGACGCGCCGTGCGGCCCTTGATGTCGAATTCCTGTGGGGTCAAGTCCTGGGTGCCACGGAAGGTGGTGGAGAGGGGCACGGCAGAGCCGCGGTCGGTGAATTTGAAGTCGATCTTCGCAGAGATGGAATCACCATCGCGGCGGATCTCGTAAGTTTCCTCGCCAATCGGCTGCTCAAATTTGTGGAGAGTAAACTTGCCCTGCTCAAGAAGTGGAAGGTCAGAGCTGGACTGCTGTTGGGCGAAGACTGACAAAGCAGCCAGCGTGACGAAGATAAATGCGTAGAGACTTTTTCGCATGTGGGAGTACCCGCAACTACATTGAGGCAGCCGAAATTATAGCGGGTTTGCTGTTCGTCAAGTTGACGTAGGCCGTGTTCAAACTGTAGGTCTGTCGCCGTATCTCGCCTGGGCACGCGCTTTGGCTTTGGCAGCTTCTTCTTCGCGGTTTTTCGCAGGAGCGGTCGTCTCGAGCGAATGCAGAAGTCGTCGTGAGACCATCGTGACTTCCTCGACCGCGGCCGCAAACGAGGCTTCGTTTGCCTTGGATGGTTTCGTGAATCCGCTGATCTTGCGCACGAATTGCAGCGCGGCCGCACGGACCTCGTCGTCCGTTGCTGGAGGCTGGAAGTTGAACAGGATTTTGATATTGCGACACATACGTGACCCCAAAATTATGGCATCAGGCCGGACATGCGATTCATTTTCGCAAATATTCGATGCCTTGGTTTGGGTCGCGATGCTCTTGTTCCTCCGCGACCTCTGCGCGCACTCTCTGCGTTCTCTGCGATTCAGGCTTTTTCTTACCGCCGAGTTCGCCGAGAACTGCCGCAGAGATCGCTGAGCCCAACGCAGTGGCGATGCGATTTGATCGGGCCGGTTGCTTCCAGTCTTCATGCTATAATTCTTTATTCTCAGTTGCTTAGAGCACGGAGGACTGTATCGACAAACGTTTTATCCGCATCAATGACCGCATTCGGGCCCGCGAAATTCGCGTGATCGATGACGAAGGCAACCAGCTCGGAATCATGCCACCGTTCGAAGCGGTCAGAAAAGCCCGCGAGAAGAATTTGGACCTGGTTGAGATTTCGCCCACCGCGCAGCCTCCCGTATGCCGCATCATGGATTACGGGAAGTATCTCTACC